>Ga0068856_100006354_pt1 | contig 11594 bp, 10 predicted proteins | sample KBSCornC62_FD_66595 | JGI IMG/M metagenome (GOLD analysis project Ga0068856, IMG submission 66595) | Corn rhizosphere microbial communities from Kellogg Biological Station, Michigan, USA - KBS Corn C6-2 | ecosystem: Host-associated > Plants > Roots > Rhizosphere > Soil ... | reverse complement strand
GTGTGGGCGTGCAAGAACTACGACGGCGACGTGCAGTCGGACACAGTGGCGCAGGGCTTCGGCTCGCTCGGCCTGATGACCAGCGTGCTGATGACCGCGGACGGCACCGTCGAGGCCGAGGCCGCGCACGGCACCGTGACCCGGCACTATCGTCAGCACCAGGCCGGGAAGCCGACGTCGACGAACCCGATCGCGTCGATCTTCGCGTGGACCCGCGGCCTCGACGCCCGGGGCCGTATGGACTCCACGCCGGACGTGTCACGCTTCGCGCAGACGGTCGAACGCGTCTGCATCGAGACGGTCGAGTCCGGGAAGATGACCAAGGACCTGGCCCTGCTGATCTCCTCGGATGCGCCGTTCCTCACCACTGAGGAGTTCCTTGCCGCGATCGATGAGAACCTGCACAAGGCGCTATCCGGCTGAAGAACGCGCGCGCCGGCGTCCACCGCCCCTAGACTCGCCAAGATGAACGACGGCGAGAAACCGTGAACTTGACCCTGCTCAACGTCCTGATCGTCTTACTGTTGATCCTGGTCGAGGGCCTGTTCGTGGCCGCTGAGATCGCGCTCGTCTCGTTGCGCGAGGGTCAGGTCCGCGCGCTTGCCGAGGGCCGGCGTCGAGGCGGCGCCGCGGTGGCCCGACTCGTCGGCGACCCCAACCGGTTCCTGGCCGCCGTCCAGATCGGGGTCACCTCCACCGCTCTGCTGTCGAGCGCGTACGGCGCGGTGACCCTGTCGGATGAGGCCAAGGACGCCCTCAAGCGGCATGGAGTCGGCTCCGGCCTGGCCAGCGCGCTGGGGATCATCGGCGTCACCTTGATCATCTCCTTCGTGACCCTCGTCCTCGGCGAGCTGGCCCCGAAGCGGCTCGCTCTGCAGCGGACGGAGGCGACGGCCACGCTGTTCGCTCCGTCGCTCAATCGGATCGCGTCGTTCTTCCGCCCCGTCATCTGGCTGCTGTCCAAGTGCACCGACCTTGTCGTGCGGGTGCTGGGCGGCGATCCGAACGCGAGTCGCGAGTCGATCACGGAAGAAGAGCTGCGCGGCCTGGTCGCGACGCACGAATCGTTGAGCACGGACGAGCGCCGGCTGATCGACGACGTGTTCGCGGCCGGCGAGCGTTCGGTCAGCGAAGTGATGCTGCCGCGCACCGACGTGGTCTTCCTCGACGGCTCGCTCAGCGTCAGGCGCGCAGCCAAGATCGCCTCCGAGGCGCCGCACTCCCGCTATCCGGTGATCGGCGACGGCCAGGACGACGTGTTGGGGTTCGTGCACATCCGCGACCTCGTGCTCGGCGACGTCGCCGATCGCGGGCGGACGGTGAGCCAGCTGGCCCGCGACATCAAGCGGCTGCCCGGGTCTAAGAACGTGCTCTCGGCGCTTTCGGAGATGCGGCGCGAACAGCACCACATGGCCATCGTCGTCGACGAGTACGGCGGCACGGACGGCATCGTCACCCTCGAAGACCTCATCGAAGAGGTGATCGGCGATATCCGCGATGAGTACGACGAAAGCGGCGCCGAGTCACGAACGCTCAAGGGCGGCGCCGTCGAGGTCGAAGGCAAGGTCAACCTTGACGAGCTGGCCGACCTCACCGATCTGCAGTTGCCCGACGGACCGTATGAGACCGTCGGCGGCTACCTGATGGCCGAGCTGGGCAGACTGCCGAAGGTGGGCGACAAGGTCGAGCACGACGGGTACACCCTGTCGGTGACGTCGATCGACGGCCACCGCGCCGCGCTCGTGCGCGTTACGCCGCCGGCTCACGAGGCGAGCGGCGGGGAGTGATCCGAGTATGAGCGGCGTGCCAGAATCGATAACCGTGCCTGCCGGTTCCCGCCCCCGCGTTCTGTCCGGAATCCAGCCGACTTCCGCGTCGTTCCACCTGGGGAACTACGTCGGCGCCGTGAAACGGTGGGTCGAGCTGCAGGACACGCACGAGGCCTTCTACTGCGTCGTCGACCTGCACGCCATCACTCTTGAGCAGCCCGAGCCGCAGGAGCTTCGGGCCCGCACGCGCAGCGCGACTGCGCAGCTGTTGGCCGCCGGCCTCGATCCTGAGCGCTGCACGCTGTTCGTGCAGAGCCACGTGCCGGCGCACAGCCAACTCAGCTGGGTGCTGGAGTGCCTCACCGGCTTCGGTGAGGCCAGCCGGATGACGCAGTTCAAGGACAAGTCCCAACGCGGCGGCTCCGACCATCACGGTGTCGGGCTTTTCACCTACCCGATCCTGCAGGCGGCCGACATCCTGCTCTACGACGCCGACGCCGTCCCGGTGGGGGAGGACCAGCGGCAGCATCTCGAGCTGACGCGGAACCTGGCCCAACGGTTCAACGCCCGTTATGGCGACACGTTCGTCGTCCCGGAGGCGCTCATCCCGACCGGCGCGTCCGCCAAGATCCTCGACCTGCAGGACCCGACGGCGAAGATGAGCAAGTCGCTCGGCGACGCCGGGACGATCAATCTGATGGACGACCCGGCCGCCATCGTGCGCAAGATCAAGCGCGCGGTCACGGACACCGAGACCGAGGTTCGCTACGACCCGGAAGCGAAGCCGGGGGTGTCGAACCTGCTGACGATCTACGCGGCGGTCACCGGCACGACGATCGACGGCGCAGTCGCGGAGTTCGCCGACGGCGGTTACGGATCGTTGAAGGCCGCGGTGGCCGACGCGGTCGCCGGCTTCGCGGAGCCGTTCGCCAAGCGGACGAGCGAACTCCTCGACGACCCCGCGGAGCTGGACTCGCTCCTGGCCGCGGGCGCCGCCCGGGCCAACGCGGTCGCAGCTAAGACCCTCCGCCTCGCCTATGACCGGGTCGGGTTCCTTCCGCCGCGCACGGCGCACTATGTCTGACGGCGCGCCAGGTCGCGCGGTGTCCGACGGCGCGCCAGGTCGCGCGGTGTCCGACGGCGCGCCAGGTCGCGCGGTGTCCGACGGCGCGCCAGGTCGCGCGGTGTCCGACGGCGCGCCAGGTCGCGCGGTGTCCGACGGCGCGCCACGGCGCGCGGTGTCCGACGGCGCGCCACGGCGCGCGGTGTCCGATGGCGCGCCAGGTCGCGCGGTGTCCGTCGGCGATCTTTCGGCGCAGCTCACGCTCGGGGTGGTGATCAGCATTCCCCAGCCGCATGCGACGACGCTGACCGCCTGGCGTCGGCGCGTCGGTGATCCTCTGTATGCGCAAATACCTCCGCATGTGACGCTGTTACCACCGACGGACATCGAGCGAAGCGACCTCGCCGACGTCGACAAGCACCTGCAGGAGGCGGCCGCCCGCTCCGCCCCGTTTCCGATGCACCTGGCGGGCACAGGCACCTTCCGGCCGCTGTCGCCGGTCGTGTTCATCCAGGTTGCCCGTGGCTTAGGCGAATGCGAGATGCTCGAGTCGGCGATCCGCTCCGGCCCGCTGGAGCGCGAACTGGAGTTTCCCTACCACCCACACGTGACGGTCGCGCATCACGTCTCCGACGAGGCGCTCGACGCCGCGTACGAGGGACTGTCTGACTTCGTCGCCCGCTTCGCGGTCAGGTCATTCCAGCTCTTCGAGCATGACCGTGACCGTGGGTGGCTTCTGCGATCCGCATACGAGCTCGGCTCGACGTGAGCATGCTGAGCCAGGTGCGAGCGGCGGCTAGCTCTCGGTGGCGCCGGGCCCGGCTCGAGCACGACTGGTTAGACCACATCGTTCGTGCCTGGGGGCGCTTTCAGGACAACAACGCCAGCCAGTTCGCCGGCGCGATCACTTACTTCAGCTTTCTCGCGCTGTTCCCCTTACTTTTGCTGGCTGCCTCGATCCTGGGGTTCGTCCTCAAGTCGAATCCTCATCTGCTGCACAAGCTGATCGACCAGATCTCGACCAACATCCCGGGAACGCTCGGCAGCCAGCTCGCCTCGAGCGTCCAGACGTTGATCAACTCTCGTACCGGCGTGGGGATCGTGGGTCTCGTCGGCCTTGTCGTCACCGGCCTCGGATGGATCGGCAATCTTCGCGCGGCGATCGACGCCGTCTGGGGTCGCAAGCCGGCCAAGGTCAACTTTCTGAAGAGTCGGGTCGCCAACCTGCTTGTGCTCGCCGGTCTCGGCGTCGGCATTCTGATCTCGGTCGCCCTGGCGACGGTGGGCACCGCGCTCACCCATCAGCTGGTGCGCTCGGTGGGTTGGCAGCACGTGTCCGGGTCGGAGATCGTGGTGAAGCTCGCGGCCATCGGAGTCGGCCTGCTCGGCGACATGGTGATCTTCGGCTGGTTGCTGGTGCGTCTGCCGCGCGCGGATGTGAACCGAGCAGTCGCCCTGCGCACGGCCGTTCTCGCCGCGGTCGGGTTCGAGGCGCTCAAGATCCTCGGCACCTTCACCATCGCGCGAAGCGCGCACAGCGCGACACTCGGACCGTTCGCGGGTTTGCTGGCCGTGTTGATCTGGATCCAGCTGGTCGCGCGGTACCTGCTCTACTGCGCGGCCTGGGCCGCGACCGCCACAGCCGCCGCCAGCCCCGCGGCGGCGCTGCCCCCGGTGACCCTGGACGTTGCCCAACCGGCGTCGACGGTCACTCCGACCGCGGTGGCCGTCTCGATCTTCGGAGCCGGGGCGGCATTCGGCGCCGGAGTTCTCAGTCTTGTCCGGCGCGAGCGGCGCTGAGTCGGCTCAGCCGGGACTCGGCGTCGGCCGCCCGCGCCCGCATGCGGCGACGCTGGCGCCAGCGTAGCCCGACCACAGCCGCTGCGAGTGCCACCGTCAGGGCGCCGACGATCCTCCAGAGCGTTACGTCATGGTCGTGCCCGGTAGCCTGGGCCGGGCTGGCCGCCACTGCGCCCGTCGGGTTGACGTGAACTTGAGGTTGCGGCTCAGGAGCGTCCAGGTGTCCGACGGCGGCGGTGGCCGGCAGGCCGAAACCCCAGTCGAGCAGGCTCGCCGCCTGCTGCCACTGTTGGACGGGATAGTTCTGGCCGCGCAGCAGCACGACGCCCAGGCGGCGACCGTTGCGACTGGCGGCCGCCACGTAGGTGTGCTGGGCGGCGTCGGTGTAGCCGATCTTGGCGGCGAGCGCGCCCGGCACCTGCGTCAGGAAGTTGTTCGTCTGGTTGACGAGCGTGACCGCGTCGATCGCGACGCCGTTCGCGTGCTGCGCCGCGATGATCGCCTTCGGCTGGGCGTCGTAGGCCAGGAACCGGGGATCGTCGACCGCGGCTCGCAGAAAGATGGCCATGTCGTAGGCGCTGGTCAGTTGTTGCCAGCCGTCCAGCCCGCTGGGAGTCTGCGCGTACGTGTCGTACGCGCCCAGTTTGATCGCCTCGGAGTTCATCGCGGCGACCGCCTTGTCGACGCCTCCGAACGCTTCGGCCAGCGCGACGGCTGAGTCGTTGCCGGACACGAGCAGCAGCCCGCTGAACAGGTTGTCGACGGTGTACGTACCGCCCGCGAGCAGCCCGGTGCAGGCGCACTCGGTGTGCACAGCCCCCTGACTCGCGATCACTGTCTCATTGCCAGGCAGAGCGGGAATCAGGGTCACCGCGGTCAACAGCTTCAGGATGCTCGCCGGAGGGTAGCGGCCGTGCACATCCCGGCCCGCGAGCACGTCCCCGGTGTCGAGGTCCACGAGGGACCAGGCGGCCGCGTCGACGGTGGCCGGGGGAGCGGACGCCCCGGCGGGAACCAGCAGAGCGCGGCTTGCTAGTTGCGAGCCGCCGACCAGCTCGCCGTTCGGGCCGATCCCCCCGGCGGGCGGGTTGGGATCCGGAGCGGTCGGTGACGGGCCCGACGACGTGGGCGACGGCGCCGGCGGCGGAACCACGACCGCCCGGGCCTGGGCCGACGTGACCAGGACGGCGCTCACCGCGAGGACCGCCGCGAGGATCTGTCTGCGCACGGCGTTCAGGCTAGGTCGGCGTGCCTCTATCCCCGGGCAACGCGCCCGCCCTCCCGCGGATCTTCATGCGTCTCGGTCGTCATCACGACACCGCCGCATCAAGATCGCCGGCTCCGGGCGGTTTTCCACAAGCGGCCGCCAGCAGCCGTCGGCGCCCCCAGGATTGAGCGATGCTCACCAACGCGGCGCGGCGCTCGGAGCTGCTGATTGCGGAGGGGTCGTCGAGGGTCTTCAGTCGTGCTCGATTGACCCGGGCCGGTGTCACCCAGTCGATGTTGCGCGCACAGCTCGCAGCCGGACGCTGGCGGCTCCACGGCCGTGCCGTGGTGGCCCACAATGGAACGCTCAGCCGTAGCGAAGCCTGGGACGTGGCGCTGATCAGCTGCGGTCCGCGCGCGGTGCTGACGTCCTTCACCGCCGCCGAGCAGGCCGGGCTGAGCGGCTGGCTCCGTGACGAGATACACGTCCTGGTGCCGGCCGGCGCCCGCCGGCCGGCAACGGACCTGCCGCTGAAGTTGCACCGCACGTCGCGATGGGGCCCGTCCTGGATTACCGTTGCTGGTCGGCGCCGACTGCTGCCGGCGGCCCTGGTGCTGGCGGCCAGTTCATTCCCTGGTCCGCGTCCCGGCGCCGGCTTGCTGGCGGCGGCCGTGCAGCAACGGATCGTTCGGGTAGCCGCGCTTCGGGACGCGGCGCTCGACGCCAGCCGGACCAGGCACCGGTCGGCCCTGTTGGCCGCGATCGAGGACATCGCCATGGGCGCCCAGGCGCTCAGTGAGATCGACTTCGTCAGACTCTGCCGCCGTCATCGGCTGCCGGCTCCCCGACAGCAGTCGATCCGCATGGACCGCTCCGGACGGCGTCGCTACCTCGACGCCGAGTGGATCCTGGCGGACGGAAGGCGGGTCGTCGCCGAGGTCGACGGGGCGGTTCATCTGGCCCCGCGACGGTGGTTCGACGACCAGCATCGCCAGAACGAGCTGACCCTGTCAGGTTCGACCGTGCTGCGGTTCCCGAGCGTCGTCGTCCGCCATGAGTCGACACTGGTGGCCGATCAGCTGCGTCGGGCGCTCCGACTCTGATGCGACGACGTCGCTATGACGACGCTGGCGCATGAAGATCGCCGAGAGGCACGCTCAGACGCGCCGGTACAACAGAGCGCGCTTGACCTCGGCGATCGCCTTGGTGATCTCGATGCCACGCGGGCACGCCTCGGTGCAGTTGAACGTGGTCCGGCACCGCCAGACGCCCTCGCGGTCGTTCAAAATCTCGAGCCGCTCCTCGGCGCCCTGGTCACGGCTGTCGAAGATGAAGCGGTGCGCGTTGACGATCGCGGCGGGTCCGAAGTACGAGCCGTCGGTCCAGTAGACCGGGCAGGACGTCGTGCACGCGGCGCACAGGATGCACTTGGTGGTGTCGTCGAAGCGGTCGCGGTCGTTCTGGGACTGGATGTGCTCGCGCGTCGGCTGATTCCCATAGGTGATCAGGAACGGCTTGATCGAGCGGTACGCCTCGAAGAAGGGCTCCATGTCGACGACGAGGTCCTTCTCGAGCGGCAGACCCTTGATCGCCTCGACAGTGATCTCGTCGGGCATGTCACGCACCAGCACCTTGCAGGCCAGCCGGTTGACGCCGTTGATGCGCATCGCGTCGGAGCCGCAGACGCCGTGCGCGCAGGAACGCCGGAACGTCAACGTGCCGTCCTGCTCCCACTTGATCTTGTGGAGCAGGTTGAGCACCCGGTCGGAGTTGAACGCCTCGACCGTGAACGTCTGCCAGAACGGCTCGGCCGCGATCTCGGGGTTGTAGCGGCGGATCTTCACCTGCACGGTCCGCGCCTGCGGAGCTTCGCTGATGTGCGGCTCCGCCATGTTCGCGCTCGGCGTCTCAGAGACTGCGGTCATCAGTACTTTCTCTCCATCGGCTGGTAGCGGGTCTGCACGACCGGCTTGTAGTCGAGCCGGACGTCGCCGTCGGGGGCGCGGTAGGCCATCGTGTGCCGCATGAAGTTCACGTCGTCGCGGTTCGGGTAGTCCTCGCGGAAGTGGGCGCCGCGCGACTCGTTGCGGGCGCGCGCCCCCACCACCATCACTTCGGCCAGTTCGAGCAGGAATCCGAGCTCGACCGCTTCGAGCAAGTCGGAGTTGAATCGCTTGCCCTTGTCGCCGACCGCGATGTGCTGGTAGCGCTGCTTCAGCGCGGTGATGTCTTCCAGAGCCTGCTTGAGCGACTCGTCGGTGCGATAAACCTGCGCGTTGAGGTCCATCGTCGCCTGTAGATCCGCTCTAATGGCGGCGACCCGCTCCGAGCCGGTTGAGGCCAGCAGGCCCTGGACCAGGTCGAGCACGCCGGTTTCGGATCCGTCCGGCACGTCGGTGTGGCTGTTGGTCGACGCGAACTCGGCGGCAGCGATACCCGCCCGCCGTCCGAAGACGTTGATGTCAAGCAGGGAGTTCGTGCCGAGCCGGTTCGAGCCGTGCACCGACACGCACGCGCATTCGCCCGCGGCGTAGAGACCCGGCACCACGGTGTCGTTGTCGGCCAGCACCTCGGCCCGGATGTTGGTCGGGATGCCGCCCATCGCGTAGTGCGCGCTGGGGTAGACCGGGACCGGTTCGGTGTATGGCTCGACGCCGAGGTAGGTTCGCGCGAACTCGGTGATGTCCGGCAGCTTGGCGTCGATATGCGCAGGCTCGAGGTGGGTCAGGTCGAGATAGACGTAGTCCTGGTTCGGGCCGGCTCCACGGCCCTCGCGCACCTCATTGGCCATCGAGCGGGCCACGATGTCGCGCGGGGCGAGGTCCTTGATCGTCGGCGCGTAGCGCTCCATGAACCGCTCGCCCTGCGCGTTGCGCAGGATCGCGCCCTCCCCTCGCGCGGCCTCGGACAGCAGGATGCCGAGGCCGGCCAGACCCGTCGGGTGGAACTGGTAGAACTCCATGTCCTCCAGCGGCAGGCTCTTGCGCCAGATCACGCCCATGCCGTCGCCGGTGAGCGTGTGCGCGTTGGTGGTCGTCTTGAACACCTTGCCGACACCACCAGTGGCGAACACCACCGCCTTGGCCGACACCACGTGGATGTCTCCGGTCGCCAGCTCGTACGCGACGACGCCGGCGGCGCGCCCGTCGTTCAGGATCAGGTCGAGGACGTAGAACTCGTTGAAGAACTCGACGCCCTGCTTGACGCAGTTCTGATAGAGCGTCTGCAAGATCATGTGACCGGTGCGGTCGGCCGCGTAGCACGATCGCCGCACGGCCGCCTCGCCGTGGTTGCGCGTGTGCCCGCCGAAGCGTCGCTGGTCGATTCGGCCCTCGGGCGTCCGGTTGAACGGCAGCCCCATCTTCTCGAGGTCGAGTACGGCGTCGATCGCCTCCTTGCACATGACCTCGGCGGCGTCCTGGTCGACGAGGTAGTCGCCGCCCTTGACCGTGTCGAAGGTGTGCCACTCCCAGTTGTCCTCCTCGACGTTGGCGAGGGCGGCGCACATGCCGCCCTGCGCCGCGCCGGTGTGGGAGCGGGTCGGGTACAGCTTGGTGAGTACGGCGGTGCGGGCCCGCTTGCCGCTCTCGAGCGCGGCGCGCATCCCGGCGCCGCCCGCCCCGACGATGACCACGTCGAAGCGGTGGACGTACGGCTGCCCCGTGGATGACATGGAGCCCTCCTCTACCGGGCCGTGCAGAAACTGGGCAGGTTCGATCCGGTGGCCCCGGCGGGGCACGGGTCGAAGGTGAAGATGACGAGCGTGCCCAGGGCGACCACGACGACGAAGGCCGCGTAGAGCATCGCCTTGAGCCAGAAGCGCGTCGTGTCGCGCTCGGCGTAGTCGTTGACGATCGTCCGGACCCCGTTGGTGCCGTGGAGCATGGCCAGCCAGAGCATCACCAGGTCCCAGACCTGCCAGAACGGGCTGGCCCACTTGCCGGCGACGAAGGCGAAGTCGACACCCTTGATGCCCTCGCCGGTGACCAGGTTCACGAAGAGGTGCCCGAAGACGAGCACGAGCAGCAGCACCCCGGACAACCGCATGAAGATCCAGCCGTAGAGCTCGTAGTTCGAGCGGGTGGCCTTGGTGCGGCGGTAGGGGCTGCGGGGGGCGTCGAGCGCGGGGGTGGTCCCGGAAGTGGTCGGCATGGTCACGGTCGGGCTCCTTCTCTCACTCGCCGGTGCTCACTCACCGAGCACGACGCTCAGGTGGCGGACCAGGAACGGCACCATCAGCACGACCCAGACGGCCACGACGACCCAGAGCATCGGCCGCTGCAGCCGGGTGCCGCGGTGCCAGAAGTCCACGAGCATCACCCGGACGCCGTTGAGCCCGTGGAAAACGACGGCGGCGACGAGCCCGGCCTCGCCGAGACCGACGATCGGGTTCTTGTAGGTGCCGATGACGGCGTTGTACGCCTCGGGGGACACCCGCACGAGAGCGGTGTCGAGCACGTGCACGAGCAGGAAGAAGAAGATGAGGACGCCGGTGATCCGGTGCGCCACCCATGACCACATGCCTTCATGGCCGCGGTACAGCGTGCCTGTGGGCGCCTTCGCCACGGCAGGACCCTCCTTGGGGGCTTCGGGAGTGACGTCCCGGCGGGCGGGGCCGGGAACCGCGCCGGCCGATCTGCCTGATCTGCCCGCCTGCTCCCCGGTGGCGCCCGGACGGCGACGTCCGAGGGCCCCACTGTAATTCCGGCCGAATCAGGCGTCCTGCCGCGGATGGCCTGGTGTGACGCAGTCGGGGGACCGACTACGTCACACCCCGGGGCGCGTCCCTGCCCGCGGGTTCCGGCCGTAGAGAGGGGGCGCGCCGAGGGGGGTGCGCCGGGGCCGGCATCCGGGGGGCGGGCTACGGACAGTGGGTGACGGTTCGTGATTCCCGCAGCGCGGTCCGGCCCTCCGGCTACGGTGAGCCTGTGACCGAGCACGGCCAGGCACCCGCCCAGGGGCACCCGCAGGAGCACGCAGCGTTCGCGCAGCACGCCGCCGGCGCTCCGCTGCCGGACGTCGTCGCGATCGTGCCGGCCGGGGGCGCCGGCACCCGGCTGTGGCCGCTGTCGCGCGCCGGTCGGCCGAAGTTCCTGCTCGACCTCACGGGGTCGGGCCGCACCCTGCTCCAGCAGACCCTCGACCGGCTGGCCCCGATCGCCGGGGGCGGCACCGTGGTGGTCACGGGGATCGCGCACGCCGAGGCGGTCGCGGCGCAGCTGCCCGAACTCAGGCCCGGCGACGTGCTCGCCGAGCCCTCCCCGCGGGACTCCGCGGCGGCGATCGCGCTGGCCGCGGCCGTCGTCGAGCACCGGACGCCGGGCGCGGTGGTCGGATCGTTCGCCGCCGACCACGTCGTCCGGGACGGCTGCGCCTTCACGGCCGCCGTCCGGGAGGCCGTCGCCACGGCTCGGGAGGGCTGGATCGTGACGGTGGGCATCCAGCCGGACCGTCCGTCCACCGCCTTCGGGTACATCCGGGCCGGCGCGCCCCTGGCCGTGGCCGCCGCTCCCTCGGCGCTCGCCGTCGAGTCGTTCGTCGAGAAGCCGGACGCCGTCACCGCCGCCGCCTACCTCGCCGACGGGGGGTACCGCTGGAACGCGGGCATGTTCGTCGCCCGCGCCGACGTGCTGCTCGCCGAGCTGGCGAAGCACCGGCCCGCCCTCGCGGACGGCGTCGCGGAGATCGCCGCCGCATGGGACACCCCGCGCCGGGCCGGGGTGCTCGACGCCGTCTGGCCCACGCTGGAGAAGGT
>Ga0068856_100006346_pt1 | contig 11597 bp, 7 predicted proteins | sample KBSCornC62_FD_66595 | JGI IMG/M metagenome (GOLD analysis project Ga0068856, IMG submission 66595) | Corn rhizosphere microbial communities from Kellogg Biological Station, Michigan, USA - KBS Corn C6-2 | ecosystem: Host-associated > Plants > Roots > Rhizosphere > Soil ... | reverse complement strand
AGCGCCTTCCTGATCTGGACGATGGGTGACCAGGGCTGGGCGGCAGAGGTGGTCGTGCCCGCGACACTCGCGATCGCCGCGGTCGCAGCCACCGCGCTCATCGGGCGGGCGCGCCGGCCGGGGATCGGCTTCGGCGTGAGCGCGCTGTCGATCGCGCTGCTGACGGCCACGCTCTTCGGCGCGCTGTATCCCAACGCGCTGCCGTCGACCACGCGCTCCGCGTATGACCTGACGCTCACCAACGCGTCCTCCAGCCACTACACGCTTGTGGTGATGACCGTCGTCGCGGTGATCTTCGTCCCGATCGTGCTCGCCTATCAGGCCTGGACCTACTGGGTCTTCCGGCACCGGCTCGGGCGCGACGACTATGAGGGACCCCTGACCCCTGTCGCAGTGCTCGAGCATCGCAGTGCCGAAAGAGCGCACTGACCGCGAGGCGGGCGGTTCGTTGACCGCAGGATCCGCTCGCGTCGATCGTCTCCTCGCGAAGCGCAGCCGGGCGGCTCGCCCGCACTTCCTGGTTGCGGGGCTGCTCGGCCTCGCCACCGCGACGCTGGTGGTGGCGCAGGCGGCGCTGCTCGCGCACGTGATCGCTGCCGTGGCGATGGCGCACGCCGGCGTCGCGCAGGTGCGCGGATCCCTGGTCGCGCTGGCGCTCGTGTTCGTGGCGCGGGCGCTGGTCGCGGGCAGCTTCGAGCTCTCGGGCCGGCTGGCGGCCGCACGTGTGCTGGCCGAGCTGCGCCGGCGCGTCGCCGAGCAGCTGCTGGTCGTGCGCCCCGGTCGCCGCCCCCAGGAGCGCACCGGCGAGCTGGCGGCCGCCGCCGTGCAGGGGGTCGAGGGGCTCGAGTCCTACTTCGCCGGCTACCTGCCGGCACTGATCCTGGCGCTGACCGTGCCGCTCTCCGTGCTGATCTGGGTCACGCCGATCGATCCGGTCGTGGCGGTGATCCTCGCCGTCACGATCCCGGTGCTGATCGTGTTCATGATCCTGATCGGTGTCGGCGCGCAGTCACGCACGCGCCGACGCTGGCAGGCGCTGACGCTGCTCTCGAGCCACTTCCTGGACGTCGTCCGCGGGCTCGAGACCCTGCGCGCGCACCGCCGCGAGGGCGCCCAGATCGAGATCCTGGCGCAGGTCGGCGAGCGCTACCGCGAGGAGACGATGGGCACGCTGCGGCTCGCCTTCCTCTCGGCGCTGGTGCTCGAGCTGTGCGCGATGCTCGGCACCGGCCTGGCCGCGGCCACCGTCGGCGTCCAGCTGGTCGGCGGGCACCTGCAGCTCGAGGCGGGGCTGACGGTGCTGCTGCTGGCACCCGAGCTGTACGGACCGCTGCGCCAGGTCGGTCAGCAGTTCCACGCCACCGCCGACGGCCTGGCCGCGGCCGGTCGCCTGCTCGAGGTGCTGGACGAGCCCTCACCGCTGCGTACGGCCGCCCCCGCTGGGGCGGCCTTCCCGCGGCTGCCCGATCCGGGTCGGGCGCCGCTGCGCTTCGAGCGCGTCTCGTTCGCCTACCCGGGCGCGGAGTCGGAGGTGCTACGCGAGCTGGACCTGACGATCGCGCCCGGAGAGCTGGTGGCAATCGTCGGAGCCAGCGGCGCCGGCAAGTCGACGCTTGCGGCGCTGGCGCTGCGCCTGGCTGACCCGAGCGCCGGGACCGTCAGCTGCGGCGGCGTCGATCTGCGCTCGCTGCCGGTGGCCGACTGGCGCACCCGTAACGCCTGGGTCCCGCAGCGCTCGAAGCTGTTCGCCGACACGCTCGCGGCCAACATTGCGCTGGCGGCGCCGGACGCGAGCGCGCGGCGGATCGGCGTGGCGGCACGGGAGGCCGGCCTCGAGGAGTTGGTGGCCGCGCTGCCGCAGGGTCTGGCCACAAGGATCGGCGACGGCGGCCGGCGGCTCTCGGCAGGGGAGGCGCAGCGCGTGGCGCTGGCGCGGGCGTTCCTGGCCGACGCGCCGCTCGTGGTCCTGGACGAGCCGACCGCCAACCTCGACCACCGCTTGGGCGCACAGGTCGGCGAAACGATCGGGCGCCTCCGCCGCGGGCGCACGCTGCTTCTGATCACGCACGATCCTGCGCTGGCGGCTCGCGCCGACCGCACGCTGCTGCTCCACGACGGCGGCCTGAGCCTCGCCGAACCGCAGAGGCTGGCAGCGTGAGCGCAGCGACCACAGGCCAGCGGGGGGCCAAATGCCGCCCAGGGGCGGCATTTGGCCCCCCGCTCCCCGCATCCCGGCTCGCGGTCTCGCGGCTTGCCTTACGCCCGCTTGCGCGCCTGCAGCAGGGTGAGTGGCGCAAGCTCGCGCTCTCGGTGCTGCTCGGCTGGGGCGCGGTGATCGCAGGCCTGGGACTGATGGCCACCTCCGGCTTCCTGATCTCGCGCGCCGCGCAGCGCCCGCAGATCCTGGCGCTGACCGGCGCGATCACGGCCGTGCGCGGCTTCGCGCTGGCCCGCGCGCTGCTGCGCTACCTCGAACGGCTGGTCTCGCATGACCTGGCCCTGCGAGTGCTCGCGCGGCTGCGCACCGGCTTCTACGCCGCCCTGGCGCCGCTCGGCCCCGCGGCCCTCGGCGGCCGTCGCCGAGGCGATCTGCTGGCGCGCTTCGTGGCGGACGTCGACTCGCTGCAGGACCTCTACCTGCGCGCGCTGGCACCGCCCCTGGTGGCGCTCCTTGTGATCCTCGCCGCCGGGATCGCGGCGGCGATCATGCTGCCGCTCGCCGGGGCGGTGCTGACCGTCAGCCTGCTGGTGAGCGCTGTGCTTGTCTCGTCGCTGGCGCTGCTCGTGGCGGCCGGCACCGGACGCCGGCAGGCGGCCGCGCGCGCGGCACTCACCGACGAGCTGGTCGAGGCGCTCGAGGGCTCCGTCGAGCTGGCGGTGGCCGGACGCGCGCCCGAGCGCGTAGCCCGCATCGACGCCGCCGGACGCCGGCTGCTGCGGATCGGACTGCGCGACGCGTTCGCGGGCGCCGGTGCGACCACGCTGCAGTCGCTGTGCGTGGGCGCGACCGTGCTCGCGCTGCTGCTGGCCGCGATCCCCGCCACCCGCCACGGCCGCCTCAGCGTGGTGCTGCTGGCGGCAGTCGTGATGCTCGCGCTCGGCGCCTTTGAGGGTCTGGCGCCGTTGCCGATGGCGGCCCGGCGCCTGCGCGCGTGCGCGGAGGCGGCCAGGCGGCTCGACGAGCTGAGCTCGCTAGCTCCGGTCGTGAGCGACCCACCGCGCCCGCGCCCGCTCCCCGCCGACCCGCAGACGCCACTCGTCGTCGAGCACGTGAGCCATTCGCTGCCCGATGGGCGCGCCCTGCTCGTCGACGTCAGCCTCACGCTGACGCCCGGCTGCCGCGTGGCGGTCACGGGGCCCAGCGGCACGGGCAAGACCACCCTCGCCGAGCTGCTCGTGCGCTTCGCCGACCCGCAGAACGGTGCGGTCAGGCTCGGCTCGACCGACCTGCGTCAGCTGGCCCTGGACGACGTGCGGGCGAGCGTGATCCTGATCGCCCAGGACGCGCACGTATTCACCACGACCGTGCGCGAGAACCTGCTGCTCGCGCGCCGCTCGGCCGGCGAGCAGGAGCTGTGGGCGGCGCTCGCGGCGGTGCGACTGGACAGTTTCGTGCGGACGCTCCCACAGGGGCTCGACACACTCGTCGGCGAGGACGGCGACGATCTTTCAGGCGGGCAGCGGCAGCGCCTGACCGTGGCGCGCGCGCTCGTCTCCGACGCGCGCTTCATCGTGCTCGACGAGCCCACGGCGCAGCTCGACCAGCGGACCGCCGCCGAACTGCTCGCCGGAATCGACGCGGCTGCGGGCACTCGTGGCCTGCTGGTGATCACGCACCGCACCGCCGAGGTGGCCGGCTTCGATGCGATCCACGAGCTGCGCGACGGGCGGCTGGCCCGCCACGTGCCATCGGCACGGTAGGTCATGCCGGCGCAGCAGCGGCGCGCCGGCATGAGTCAGCTCACGAGCTTGCGGTCCAGCGCGTAGCGGACGAGCTCGGCGCGGTCGCTCAGGCCCAGCTTCTGCTGGATGTGCGCACGGTGTGTCTCGACCGTGCGCACGGACAGGAACAGCTCCTCGGCAACCTGCGAGTTCGTGAAGCCCAGCGCGATCAGTCGCAGGATCTCCAGCTCACGGTCGGAGAGGCCGTCGGGCGGACCGGGGGGAGGCTCGGCCGCGACCTTCGCGCCCAGCCGGGGGTTCAGGTACTGCTCGCCCGCCACGGCGGAGCGGATCGCCTCGACCAGCTCGGCGTCGGCCGACTCCTTGAGCACGTAGCCGAGCACGCCCGCGCTGAGCGCGCTGCGCGCGTAAGCGGGCTCGTTCTGCATCGTCAGCACGACGATCTGCGTCTCCGGGAACTCGCTGCGGAACTTCGGGATCGCCTCGATGCTCGGCTCACCGGGCATGTTGAGGTCGAGCACCAGCACGTCGGGGTGGTGGCCGCGCAGGTAGCGGCGCGCCGACTCCACGTCCTCGGCCTCTGCCACGACCTCGAACCCGTCCTCGCCCTCAAGCAGCTGGCGCAGTCCGCGGCGGACGATCGCGTGGTCGTCGGCGATAACGATCCTGATCTGTTCGGTCATGCTCGGTCCAAGGTATCGTCGCTGAACGGTCCCGCGCAATGGGGGCGAGTTCCCGCCCGCGGGTGGTCAACCGCGGCCAGACCTGTGGAAAACCACCTACCCGATCCGGGGAGTCGATGACCCGCGGGCGAACCCGGGCGTGACGTTGCAGCACGTGGTCGGCCGGCGATCGACGCAATACTCTCCGCATGGCCGCCGCACCGGAGCTTCCCTTCGATTCGATCTACCGCCACGGTTACGTGCGCGTCGCCGCCGCCGTGCCGCGCGTGCGCATCGGCGACCCCGCCTTCAACGCGCAGCGCGCGGTCGCCCTGGCACAGCAGGCGCACGAGCGTGACGCCGCCCTGATCGTCTTCCCCGAGCTGGGGCTCAGCGCCTACACCAGCGAGGACCTGTTCCACCAGGATGCGCTGCTCGAGGCGACGCTCGCGGCGATCGAGACCGTGCGCCAGGCCAGCGAGCAGCTGACCCCGGTGATCGTCCTCGGTGCGCCGCTGCGCACCGAGCAGGGCCTCTTCAACACGGCGGTCGTGATCCATCGTGGCGCCGTGCTCGGCGCGGTGCCCAAGAGCTACCTGCCCGAGTACCGCGAGTTCTACGAGAAGCGCCAGTTCCGCGCCGCGCGCGACCTGGTGCGCCCTGAGATCAGGATCAACGGCACGCTCGTCCCATTCGGCAACGACCTGCTGTTCGAGGCCACCGACCTGGCCGACTTCACGCTGCACGTCGAGATCTGCGAGGACGTGTGGGCGCCGATCCCGCCGAGCACCTACGGCGCCCTGGCGGGCGCCACCGTGCTGGCAAACCTGTCGGCCAGCAACGTCACTGTCGGCAAGCCCGAGTACCGGCACGTGCTCTGCGCCGGGCATTCTGCGCGAACGCTCAGCGCCTACATCTACACCGCCGCCGGCTGCGGTGAGTCCACCACCGACCTTGCATGGGACGGCCAGGCGCTGATCTACGAGAACGGCGACTTCCTGGGCGAGTCCGAGCGCTACCCGCTCGACGATGAGCTGATCACCGTTGACGTCGATCTCGATCGGCTGCGCTCGGACCGCACGGAGCGCAGCTCCTGGGGCGACTCGATCGGCGATCTGCGCGAGCGGTTGCGTGCGATGCGCCGCGTCGAGTTCGAGCTGCGGCCGCCAGCGCGGGCGGTGCGACCCGTGTGCGAGATCCCACGCTTCCCGTACGTGCCGAGCGACCCTCGCTCGCGGCGCGAGCGCTGCGAGGAGGTCTACATGATCCAGGTCACCGGCCTGCAGACTCGCCTGGAGGCGACCGGCATAGAGCGGCTGGTGATCGGCGTCTCGGGCGGCCTGGATTCGACGCATGCCCTGATCGTCGCGGCACGCGCCCTGGACCGCCTGAAGCTGCCGCGCACCAACATCCTCGCCTACACGATGCCGGGCTTCGGCACCAGCGACACGACGCTGCGTAACGCCCGTGAGCTGATGCAGGCGCTTGGTGTGACGGCGCAGGAGCTCGATATCCGGCCCGCCTCGCAGAGGATGCTCGAGTCGATCGGGCACCCGGCCGCCGGTGGCGAGCCGGTCTACGACATCACCTATGAGAACGTCCAGGCCGGCGAGCGCACCTCCCATCTGTTCCGGCTGGCCAACATGCACAGCGCGCTGGTGCTCGGCACGGGCGACCTCTCAGAGCTCGCGCTCGGCTGGAGCACCTACGGGGTCGGCGACCAGATGTCGCACTACAACGTCAACGCCTCTGTTCCCAAGACGCTGATCCAGTTCCTGCTGCGCTGGGCGGTGGATACAGACGAGTTCGGGCCCGACGCCGGACGCGTGCTCTCGGCGGTGCTCGACACGGCGATCTCCCCCGAGCTGATCCCGCTGAGCGCCGACGCCGTCGCCGAGGCACCGCATCAGAACAGTGAGCACACCGTCGGCCCCTACGAGCTTCAGGATTTCTTCCTGTACCACGTGCTGCGCTTCGGCAATCGCCCGAGCAAGGTCGCCTGGCTCGCGCATGAGGCCTGGGGTGATCGCAACCGCGGCTCCTGGCCCGATCTGATTCCCTCGGCGGCTCGGAACGAGTACAGCGTCGAGCAGATCGAAAGGTGGCTGCGGGTGTTCCTACACCGCTTCTTCCAGACAAGCCAGTTCAAGCGTTCGGCGATTCCGAACGCGCCGAAGGTGGGCTCCGGCGGCTCACTCTCGCCGCGCGGCGACTGGCGCGCGCCCAGCGACGGCAACGCCACCACCTGGCTCGCCGAGCTCGAAAGGGGTCTTGAAGATGGCCGCTGAGCAGATCGAGGCAGCCGCGGAGAGGATGCGCGAGGCCGGCCAGAGCGAAGCGTCGATCCGCCAGTTCTCCTTCGCTCTCGAGAAGGTGCTGAGCGGTGAAGAGACGATGATCCCGAGCGCCGAGCTCGAGCCCGCCCCCGATGTGCCGCTGCTCGAGTCGCTCCCTGACGTCGATGCCGCCGCGGTGCTCGAGCGCCTGGCCGTGATCAAGCTCAACGGCGGGCTGGCGACGTCGATGGGGCTGCAGCAGCCCAAATCGCTGCTCGAGGCGCGCGACGGCCGGACCTTCCTGGAGATCATCGTCGGCCAGACCCTGGCGCTGCGCCGGCGCCACGGCGTGCGGCTGCCGCTGATCCTGATGAACAGCCGCGCCACGCGCACACCGACGCTGGCGGCGCTCGAGCGCTTTCCCGAGCTGCGGACACCCGAGCTGCCCGAGGATTTCCTGCAGTCGATGGTGCCGAAGCTCGATGCTGAATCGATGCTGCCGGCCCGCTGGCCGGCAGCCCCCGAGCTCGAGTGGTGCCCGCCTGGGCACGGTGACGTGTACGCGTCCCTGCTCGGCTCGGGGCTGCTCGACGCGCTGCGCGAGCAGGGCTTCCGCTACGTGATGATCTCCAACTCGGACAACCTCGGGGCGACGGTCGATCCGTTGATCGCGGGGCACATCGTGCGCGAGGGGATCCCCTTCCTGATGGAGGTCGTGCTCGGCACCGCCGCTGACCGCAAGGGCGGGCACATCGCGCGGCGACGCAGTGACGGGCAGCTGGTGCTGCGCGAGACCGCGCAGACCCCCGAGGAGGATGCCGAGTCGTTCCGCGACTTCCGCAAGTGGCGCTACTACAACACCAACTCGCTGTGGATCGACCTCGAGGCGATCGCGGCACGCTTCGCCGACGGTGGCCGCCTGGATCTGCCGGTGATCATCAACCGCAAGACCGTGGACCCGCGCGACAAGTCCTCGACTCCGGTGCTGCAGCTGGAGAGTGCGATGGGCGCCGCGATCGGGAGCTTCCCGGGCGCCGCGCTGCTGCAGGTTCCACGCACCCGCTTCGTGCCGGTGAAGACCAACGACGACCTGCTGCTGCTGCGCTCGGACGTGTTCCGGCTGGCCGACGAGTTCAGGATCGAGCCTGCCACCGAAGACGGGGTGCAGCCGTTCGTGGCGCTCGACAAGCAGTACTTCGGGATGATCGACGACTTCGAGGCGCGCATGCCCGGCGGCCCGCCGTCGCTGCGGGAGGCCAAGAGCTTCGTGGTCAACGGCGACGTCCGCTTCGGCGCCGGCGTGGTCGTCCGCGGCGAGGTCGAGCTCGACGCGCCTGGCGACGGGCTCGAGATCGAGGACGGCGCCGTTCTCGGCGACGGGTAGCGATGCCCGGGGGAGTCGAGGTCGAGCGCAAATGGCTCGTGGAACAGGCCCCCGATGAGGCGCTGGCGGCCCCCTCGGAGCTGATCGAACAGGGCTACCTTACGATCGGTTCCGAGGGCGCCGAGACGCGCGTGCGCCGGCGAGGCGAGCGCTGCTTGTTGACCGTGAAGTCGGGCAGTGGCGTCTCGCGCGCTGAGCATGAGGTCGAGCTGACGCGCGAGCAGTTCGCGGCGCTCTGGCCGGCGACCGAGAGCGCACGGCTGGTCAAGCGCCGGCACGTGCTCGAAGCGCAGGACGGTCGGGTGATCGAGCTCGACGTCTACGAGGGACGGCTGAGCGGGCTGATCGTCGCCGAGGTCGAGTTCGACGACCCCCGGGGCGCCGAGGCCTTCGTGGCACCGGACTGGTTCGGGCGCGAGGTCACCGACGAGGCGGCCTACAAGAATCAGTGCCTGGTGCGGCTCGACGAGCCGCCCGCACCGACATCGCCGTGAAGCTCTCTGCGCGAGTGCGCGCGCCTCATCCAGCCGGGCAGCGACTCGATCAGGGTCGTGCGCTGGGAGCCACCTGCGAGTCGTGAGCCGCGTGCCACCACCGCCACCGTCCGGTGGCCGCTGCGCGTCCATTGCACGTTCACGGGGGTTGCGCCGTCCAGCGCGTCCCAGGTGGGGCCGTTGATGATGCCGGTGGCGGCGATCCCCTGCAGGCGCTGGAACGCGCGCACGGCCGCCTGAGTCCGGGGTCCGAAGGCGCCGTCGACCGCGACGTGGAAGCCGGCGCCGTAGAGGTGCTCCTGCGCCCAGATCACGAGGTCACCGGTGTTGCCGCGGAAGATGCTGGCGGGTGTCCGGTTGACGGAGCTCGAGACCAGCTGCGGCGGCACCTTGGTGATGTCGCTGAAGTACTTCAGCGGCGCCGACTGCCAGTCCCACCAGCTGACGCCGGTGGCGCCGTACTCCTTGGCCAGAAGGTTGAACTGCTCGATCGAGGCGGCGCTGAGTCTTCCCCAGAGCTGCCCAAGCGGGAAGATCGGGCGGCGGTAGATCTCGCTGTACTCGTAGGTGTGGGCGTAGACGAACGGCACGGTCGTGCCGATGTCGGCCCAGTACATCTGCGGCAGGTTGTACTGGGCACCGCCGGGGCCGAGGAACACCGAGTAGGGGAAGCTCAGGTGGTAGTCGACGTAGGGGAAGCCGGCGAGTCCGATCGGGTAGCGGGGGCCGACGAGCCTGCGCAGCCGCGTCATGTAGGTCTGGGCTGCGGTGTAGCGCGACTGGTACTGCGACTCGGCGTCGATCACCAGGCAGTCGGCGCCGGCCAGGGCCGCGCGGTAGCCGAGCGCGGCCTCGGCCGCCGGGCGCAGGCCGTAGACGTACTGCCAGGCGCAGACCTTCAGTCCCGCCTGGTGCAGCTCGGTGACCAGCGTGCGCGAGTACTGCGGCCACCAGCTGGTGCCGTCACTGCTCTTGACGTAGACGGCGGTGATGCCGTAGCGCTTGGCCTGGGCGATGATCGAGGGGACGCTGCCGCCGTTGGTCAGATGCATCTCCCAGATCCACATCGCGCGTCCCTTGAAGGGGTTGGTCTTCGGCACCGCGATCGTCGTCGGCGGGGGCGAGGTGGTGGGGCAGGCGGGGGTGGTGGTGACCGTGGTCGTGCCGGGGGTGGTCTGGGTGGCTGTCGTCGGCACGGTGGTCGTCACCGGCGTGGTCATGGGCACCGTCGTGGTGGTGGTGCTCGGCGGATCGGTGGTGGTGTCCGTCGCGGTCGTGGTGGTCGAGCTCGTCTCGGTCGTGGTGACGGTGGCGGTCGTCGGCACGGTCGTGGTCGTGGCCGCACCCGTCGTCGTGGTTGAGGTCCCGAGCGAGCCGCTACAGGGAGTGGTCACCGACACGACGGTGCTCGTGGTGGTACCGCTCACGACGGTGCTGGTGGTCGTCAGGTAACCCGTCGTCGCCGTTGTGGTGGTGCCGGTGGTGCCGGTGGTGCCGGTGGTGCCGGTGGTGCTCGTCGTGGCGGTGGAATCGCCCAGCCCGCTCCCGCCGGAATCGGCTAGGGCCAGCGCGGCCGCCGGCCCGAGGCCGGCCGCGAGCACTCCGGCGGCAAGGACGGCTACTGCGCTCCCGCGGGGGAGCCTCTGCAGCCGCTCGAAACCGAGCAGCCTGGCCAGCACTTGCCTCACAGCAGTTCGAAACCCGTCTTCACCCATCAAGTTGCGCGGTCGCTCCGTGAATCCCCGTAGGGGCGATCCCTGTCTTCGTCATTCTTATCGGCGAACCTGGGCGTGGGCGTTAAAAGGTGACGCCCGGGCGAGATCTTGCGCCCGGGCGTCAGTAGAAGGGACTGGCTGGCGGGCCAGGGAGGGGCTGGCCAGCGGGCCAGGGAGGCGCCGGCCAGCGGGCCGGCGCCACCAGCTACATCGACCTATTTCACGAACAGCATCTCGCTGTACTTCGGCAGGGGCCAGAGGTCGTCGGCGACGAGCTTCTCGAGCTGGTCGGCCACCTCGCGCATGGCACCCATCGCCGGGAAGACCGTGTCGTGCATGTAGCGCGCGTGCTCCTCGAGCGTGTCCTCGGGGGTGTTCTCCTTGAGGTTGGCGTTCTCGAGCGCACGGATGGTGTCCAGGAAGGACGAGATCAGCTCGCCGATCTCGCTCGCCAGCTCGGGCTCCTCACCGCCGAGCAGCTCGGCCTTGTAACGGACGGCCGCCGGCAGCAGCATCGTGCGCGCGATCGAGGCCGCGGTCTCGGCTTCGATGTTGAGCTTGGTGATGTACTGCTCGAGGAAAACCTCGTAGCGGGCGTGCAGCTCGCGCTCGCTCAGCACTCCGTAGTTGGAGAAGGCCGTGACCGTGTCGTCGCTGATCAGGTACGGCAGCGCGTCGGGGGTCGCGGGCAGGTTCAGCAGACCGCGGCGCTCGGCCTCGGCGTGCCACTCATCCGAGTAGCCGTCGCCGCCGAACACCACCTGCTTGTTCTCCGAGTAGCTCCTCTGCATGATCGGACGCAGCGCGTCTTCGAGCGACTTCCCCTGGTTGAGGCCGTCCTCGAGCTCCTCGGACAGGTAGTCGATCGCCTCGGCGACGATCGTGTTCAGCACCGTGTTCGGGAGGCCGAGCGACATGCTCGACCCGAGCGCGCGGAACTCGAACTTGTTGCCGGTGAACGCGAACGGGCTGGTGCGGTTGCGGTCGCCGCCGTGCAGCGGCAGCGGCGGCAGCACCGGCGTGCCCAGGCCGAGGAACGACTCGGGCGTCGACTGGCCGGCGGCGCCGGCGGCGATCGCCTCAAACAGCTTCTCGAGCTCGCTGCCGAGGAAGATCGAGATGATCGCCGGGGGCGCCTCGTTGGCGCCGAGGCGATGGTCCTG
>Ga0068856_100006345_pt1 | contig 11598 bp, 11 predicted proteins | sample KBSCornC62_FD_66595 | JGI IMG/M metagenome (GOLD analysis project Ga0068856, IMG submission 66595) | Corn rhizosphere microbial communities from Kellogg Biological Station, Michigan, USA - KBS Corn C6-2 | ecosystem: Host-associated > Plants > Roots > Rhizosphere > Soil ... | reverse complement strand
ACCGGTTCGGCGGCTTCGACAATCTCTTTTAGCTTGGTTATCTTGACGCGATACTCAGTCGGTCCTTTCACCAGGTGCTTCCAAGTAAACGTCTCCGGCCAGAGGGAGGAGAACTGGTAATAGAGCGGCACGGGGTCATGGTCGTTGAGCAGGATGAAGTGCTCGCCCACGGGCAGCTCCATCCAGGTTTTGATGATGAGGCCGTGCTTGATGGAGCAGGGAATCGGGCGGACGTCCATCACTCTGTCAGGGCCAATGAGGTTTTCAGTTTGCATAGTTGTTATGTTATTTGTTGATTGTTTTTGTTAGTTAGAAATTCGGGTGCCCGTCAATTGGCGGGCTTCTTCGGACATCATCGACGGGTGCCATGGGGGGTCCCAAACCACCTGTACGTCCACGTCCGTGACACCTTCCAAGCCACTCAGGACGTTCCGGACGCCCTCGGCAATGCTGTCGTGCATGGGGCAGCCGGGCGTGGTCAGTGTCATGGTAACGGTCAATCGTCCGTCGGCAAAAGCGATTCGGTAGATGAGGCCGAGGTCAACGATGTTAATACCAATTTCGGGGTCGATCACCTGGCGCAATTGCTCAAGGACCAGTTCATCCGTTAAAGGGGCGGGGTTCATATGTGTTTTCGGGTTGTAGGAACGTTTGCGGTCAGCGGCGACACTTTTGGTCGAACGAAATGCACGAGGATGCGGGCCATGTTCGCGGCAAAAATGAGGAGACTCACGGCCCACAGCGCGCACGCCCAACGAATGGCCATCTGATTTGAAAAAGCTGTCGCCGCCGCCACTGCCAGCAAGCCTGTGACGTAAGTCCAGTAGCCCGCTACTTGCAACGGCACAGAATACATTTCGCCCAGCGCGGGCACCTTGGCGCGGCCGATGTGCCGGCTGTAACTGTGGAACCACACGAGAAACGGCACGATTTTGTAGAGCATTCCAAGAATGGCCAGGCCCACCAAGCCCAACAGGGCCAGCACGCCATAGACGCTTTCCAATTGCATGGTGAATGCCGTCACGGGCAGGCCGGACCAACAGAGAATGATGGCCAGCGCCGACAACGGGATGAGCAACGCGATGGCGGTCAGAAAATATCTCATGCCCCAGTCCAGCGTCCGGCGATTGCGCGCGCGAAGGATGGCGAGGATTTCAACACCGTAGAGAACCAGACTCGACACCAGCAACAGTGCGCTGGGAATCTTGAGCGCGCTCTGCCGCAAAATGGCGGCAAAGACAGCGGCCAGGCCGGCATTCAGCAACACAACAGACCACCAGGCGCGCCGTTCACTTTGCAATTCACTGAGCGTGAACATGGGCACCAACTTGTAACTGACCGTTACAATCATCAGCACAAAAACGCCAATCACGCCGAGATGCGCATGCGCATGCATGGCCGCAATGGGCATGAACGTGCTGAAGCTCCAAAATTTCGTGGCCACCAAAAGCAATCCCGCGAGCACCGTGGATGAAAGCCAGAACAGCGCCGAAGCAATGCCTAACTTGATGGAGTTCCAGCCCTTGACCGTGGCCAGCGTGCGAACCAGGTTGAAAACGAACAGGAGCGCGCCCAAAGTGAGCAGCGTGCCGAACCATCCCACGGCGGCCATGTTATAGTTCCAAAAGGCGAAGACCATGCCGGCGAACCCAATCACGTGCGCGCCGAGCTGAAATTTAATAAGTCGTTCGCTATACAGTTGCACTTGCAACGTCACGGGCACCAATTGATACATCGCGCCCATGACGATGCTCGAGATAAACCCGAGCACAAACAGATGTGTGAGCGCAATGAGATGCGGCGAGTAGTGATATGTGGCGAGAAGGTCCGGCTGCGCGAGCAGAAACCCGGCGCCAACCAACAACGACAGCACTCCAACAAGCACGAAACATAACGGCAGCCGCACGGACGCCGCCTTGAAACCGGCGAGGCTCGGCATTGCGGCAGAGCGTGAAGCGGTGCGCGGCGCGGGCTGCGGTTTAATTCCGGCGAATGTGGGTGATATGGCTTCCATCGGGTTGTTCCTCAGTTTGTCCCGCGAAACCGCGTTCAGCGAGTTGCGGGTACAGATGCATGGGCCGGCGTTCAGTGTGAGCGCGTAATTCCGCCCCTTCCGGCAAGGTAGCCAGCGCCTCGAGAATTTTTACCAGCGGCTGCGGCGGCTCCAGCCCCCGCGCATCCACATCGATGATCTCGACCGGCCCGGCTTTGACAACGTTGCACGGCGCGGCGGCCGGAGCCTCGTATGCCGCCTGTGTCCCGGTGCGACGCGTGAACAGCACTTCCCAGTCGCCAGTCTGCAAGCGCCGCGACTGATGGTCGAAGCCCTGTTTGCCCAGCACTGAGAACAGCGGTGCCGGTTCAAATGGCGCCAGGAGCTGAAGCGTTTCGTTCGTCTTCAAATCGCGCGCGGCGTTCATGATCTTCGTAAACGGTTCGCGTCCCTGGCGCAAATCCTCGCGAACATCAAGAGTGACGGTGGATGCGCTCATGGTTTTGCAGAAAATGTTTCGGGCTTCGATAGCGTCAACAGCATGGAAAATTGCGTCGTGGCCGTGAGCGCGTGCGGCAAATTCGGCGGCATGTAGATGAGATCGCCCGCCTTGACGGCATGCGGTTTGCCCGCGAGCGAAAATTCACATTCGCCGGATAAAATCTGCACCACGGCGTTCTGCGTGGACGTGTGCTCGGTCAGTTCCTGACCTTCGGCAAACCCAAACAGCACGACGCGCAATCGCTCAGTCCGCAGCAACGTGCGGCTGACGATTCCGTTGGCCGCAAATTTGGTTTCCTCCGACAGCGCCAATACCTTGGCCTCGTTCGCTTCAATAATCGGTCTCTCGTTCATATAGGTAAACTTAGACCATTTGCGTTTAAGGGACCTTGACTGAGGTCAATTATTTCGAGTTTCCGCAAATGCCGGTGCACCGGCCTCAAAGCCGGCTTCGTAAAGTAACTCAGCCGATTTGAAGGGCGAAGTTGATGCGGCACGAATACCGCGGCCCAATGGCGCGCGCTTTCCGTTCTTTGGGGGCAGCCATTCATACGCGCCAGACCCGTCATTCAGGCCAATTTACGTTTGCCTTGTTTCGTCGGGCCAGATAGTCTGAACGTTCCATTTTCACTATGATCGGAACAATTCGTAAACATTCGTCCTGGCTGTGGTGGGTCGTCGCCGGCCTCACGATAGTCTCTTTCGTGATTTTCATGGGCCAGGGTGGCAGTCGCTATGGTGGCGGCAGCGGCAACGGCCTGGGCACCATCTATGGCAAGGCTGTGACCCAGGAAGATCTGACCGCCGCCGAGCGCGAGTACAAGATCGACTACTGGCGCCGGTCCGGTCATTTCCCGGACAACGACCCAAACTTCACGCCGTTTGAACTGAAAAAAGAAGCTTACGTGCGCATGATGCTCAAGGCCAAGGCGCAGCAGCTCGGCATCCAGATCAGCCAGGATCAACAGGTGAACGCGGCCAATGAATTCCTTAGCCGGATAAGCCCGGATCATCGTCCGGTGCCCATGAAGCTCTTTATTGAAAAGATTTTGACGCCGGAGAACCTGACGGTGGAAGACTTCGAGCGCTTCATTATTGATGATCTCGAAATTGATCAGTTGACGAAGGCGCTGGGCCTGCCCGGTGCGCTGATTTCACCGCAGGAAGCCAGCGAGCTTTACGACCGCGAAAACCGCGAGTACTCCGCCCAGGCGGTATTCTTCTCCGCCACAAACTTCCTTTCGCAAGTACAGGTTACACCCAACGCCATTTCGCAGTTCTACACCAATTACATGGCGGCGTACCGCCTGCCGGAGCGCCTCGAAGTAAATTACGTGAAGTATGACTTGAGCAATTATCTCACAGCCGCCGAAGCGAAGATTGGGAAAACCAACCTCGATGCGCAGGCCAACTCGATTTACCTCGAGCACGGTGCGGAAGCCGCTCCTGACGCCAAGACTCCGGAAGAAGCCAAGGCGAAAATCCGCGAATTGATTATCCGCCAGGCCGGTGCCAAGGCCGCGATGGAGGATGCCATGAAGCTGGTCACTCCGTTGTTCGCCATGGACCCGCCCCTGCCTGATAACCTGGTCACCGTGACCAAAAAGCAGGGATTGACGGTTCACACAACTGCGCCCTTCGACGAAGAAGACGGCCCATCCGAATTTATCGCTCCCAGCGACCTCGTAAAAGCGATGTTCAGCATGACGCCGGATTCGCCCTATGTGCCGAAACCCGTTTTGCTGGCAGATGGTGTGTATGTGATTGGCCTGAAGGACCGCCTCCCGAGCGCCATCCAACCGTTGAGCGATATCCGTAACCGCGTGATGGAGGATTATAAAAGCTTTGAGGCCACCATGAAGGCCCGCGCCGCCGGCACAAATTTTTATATCAGCGCCATGGTGCAGATGGCCGCCGGCCAGACCTTTGCGCAAGTGGCTCTCAAGGCCGGACAGGCCCCCGTGGCCCTGAAACCCTTCTCGCTCAACTCGCGGGAAATTCCGGAAGCCGAAGGCCATGCGGATGTGCGCCAGGTTTTGAATACCGCTTTCTCCACCCAGCCCGGTCACGTGAGCCAGTTTGTGGATAGCAATGACGGCGGATTTGTCCTGTATGTGCAGTCGCTGCTGCCGGTGGACCTGGCGGAGAAAAATAAGAATTTGCCCGCCTTCGAGGAGCAGTTGCGCCGCAGCCGCGAGAACGAAGCTTTCAATCTCTGGCTGGAAGCCGAGGCCAGTCGTGAGCTGGCCAAGACGCCAATCCTGGATGAAATGAAGGCCCAGGCGCAAAGCAGACGGTGAACGCAACCGTCAAACTGTCTTCACCCGCTACCCGCGAGTTCTGGGAAATCCCCGTCCTCCACGAGGACGACCATTTGCTGGTGCTGGATAAACCGGCAGGTTTGCTCACATCACCCAGCCGTGAGGCCTTGGAACGGCCAAGCCTCATGAAATTGCTGCATGACGGCATTACTGCCGGCAAACCCTGGGCTCGGGAACGCAATATCACCTATCTCGCCAATGCACACCGCCTCGACTTTGAAACAGGCGGCGTGCTCGTACTGGCCAAAAGCAAGAGCGCTCTGGTGGCATTGGTGGATCAGCTCGGCTCTGACAAACCTTTGCGCCAATACGTTGCGCTGGTTCACGGCGCGCCGCCGCACGATTCATTCGTGGTGGACGAAAAAATTGCATCCCATCCCACGCGGCCCGGCATGATGCGCGTTGATTCGCGGCACGGGAAAAAAGCGAAGACGGAATTTGCCGTGGTGGAAACGTTTTCGAACTGGTCGCTGGTGGGCTGCACGCCGCGCGGGGAACGTCCACAACAAATCCGGCTGCACCTGAGCCACGCAGGCTTTCCCGTGGTGGCCGATGAGTTGTACCGGGGGAAAAACCTGTGGCTCTCGCGCTTGAAGCGCGACTTCTATTTAAAACCCGGACGCGAAGAGCGCCCGCTCATTTCCACTACCGCGCTGCACTTGGCGGAAATGGACATTCTTCATCCGGTCACCAAGGAAAAGCTTTCAATCAAGAGCGAGTTGCCGAAGAGCTTTCGCGTGGCTCTAAAGTATTTGCGGCAGTACGCAAAAGGCGGCAGCTTCGCGGAATAACGTTCCGCGGGAAACAGTTCAAACATTCAGCCCACCGCCCACGCCATGATGGCTTTCTGCACGTGGAGTCGATTCTCCGCTTCCTCGAAGATGGTATCCGCATGCGCTTCGAGCGTTTCCTCGTCAATCTCCTTGCCGCGATAGGCCGGCAGGCAGTGCATGACCAGGGCGTCTTTCCTGGCCAGTTGCACGAGCGGCTGATTAATCTGGTAGCCGGTCAAAATCTGGATGCGATCCTTGGCTTCGGCTTCCTTGCCCATGGAAATCCACACGTCCGTATAGAGCAAATCAGCGCCGCTGGCCGCAGCCTTGATGTCGGTCGTGACGGAAATATTGCCGCCCGCACGCTTCAAAAGTTCGGGTGCAGGCTGGAACTGCTTCGGTGCGGCAATCCGCAGCGCAAAGTTGAACTTGGACGCCGCCCAAATCCACGAGTTAGCCACGTTGCATGCGCCATCGCCGATAAAAGCAATCGTCTTGCCTTCAATGGAACCGCGCTTTTCCTGATAGGTGAAAATGTCCGCCAGAATCTGGCACGGATGCTCGTCGTCCGTCAGCGCATTGATCGTGGGAATGCCCGAGTAATTGGCAAATTCCTCCACGTCATGCTGCGCGAAAGTCCGGATGACGGCGCCATGAACCATCCGGCCCATGACCCGCGCCGTGTCTTTGATGGGTTCGCCGCGACCGAGCTGAATGTCCACCGCGCTCAAAAACATCGGCATTCCCCCCAATTCCCGAATGCCCACTTCAAACGAAAGCCGCGTGCGTGTGGATTGCTTGGAAAACATCAGCGCCCAGGTCTGCCCGGCCAGTGGTTGCCGCGCGTGATGGCCCCGCTCGCGTTTGAACACGGCGGTATCGTGCAGAATCGTGTCAAAATCCGCCCGCGGCAAACTCTCGAGTTTTAGCAAATGTTTCATGGCTGTAAAACTTTCGGAGCGCGGGCTTTAGCCTGCTTCAACGTCACTGGCAACACCTGTTGAAGCGGTCTAAATGCCGCGCTCCGCAAATTGGGACATTACCGGGATAAATGCCCAAAGGACATTATTTACCTGAATTCAGGCCCCGAGTCACTTCTTTTTCACAATGGTTTTTGCGGCCGAGTTGACTCATATTAAATGTTACCGGGACAGGGAGGTGGACGAGGCGTCTGCCGATACGTTGACTCATATTTGTGGTTACCGAAGCCCCGAACATGAGTTTATCCGCCAAACGCGAGGCCCTGGCTCGCATTCACGGCCGCTATCAGCGTGCCGGTCGGCCGCACAAGACACGCATCCTGGATGAGTTTTGCGCCTTGTGTGGGTATCATTGCAAGGCCGCCTTACGGCTTTTGAACCGGCCCTTGACCTTGGCCGGGCCTAAGCGATCCGGTCCCAAAATCATTTATGAACCGGCCCAAGTGCTGCCGGTGCTCAAGGCCGTATGGCTGGCCAGCGACCAGTTGTGTAGCAAGCTGCTGAAAGCGGCGCTGCCCGAATGGTTGGAACATCAGGAACGGCGCTCTGCGCCGTTGCCCGAAGCTTTTAAGGAAAAGCTATTGCAGATGAGTCCGGCGCAGATGGATCGCCTGCTGCGGCCAGTGCGCTTCCAGCATCCCAAAAAAGGACTGTCGGCGACGCGGCCAGGAACCCTGTTGCGCCACGCCGTGCCGACGCGATCCGGGCCGCCCGACACCACGCGGCCCGGTTCGGTGGAGGCTGACACCGTGGCCCACTGCGACGATTCAACGGAGGGGGACTATGTAAATTCCCTCACGTTTACGGAGCTTTTCAGTGGTTGGACGGAGAACCGGGCCGTCTGGAACAAAAGCGGCGAGGCGGTGCTGGAGCAGCTGCGGGAACTGGAAAGCGCGGTGCCCTATACCATGAAAGACTTCCACACCGACAACGGCGGGGAGTTCCTCAACTGGGCGCTGCACCGGCATTTGACCGGGCGGACGGTAAGACTGCCTTGGACACGCAGCCGGACCTATCGCAAGAATGACAACGCCCACGTCGAGCAGAAGAATTGGACCCATGTCCGGCAGCTTTTCGGGCACGACCGTTTTGGCCATCCCGAACTGGTGGCGTTGATGAACGACCTGTATGCCCAGGAATGGAGCCAGTTCACCAACCATTTCAAGCCAACCTTCAAGCTGTTGAAACGGGAGAAGCACAACGGCAAAACCAAACGAATCTATGAGCCGACGCCACAGACCCCCTACCAACGGCTTTTGGCCAGCCCGGACATTCCCGAGACCACCAAGACCAAGCTGCGGGCTGAACATGCGGCACTGGATCCGTTCACCTTGAAGAAAAACATTGAGGTCAAACTCAAGAAATTCTTCACTGTCCTCGGTAACCTCAATCGTGAGGCAACGATGCCCTAACGGCTCCTGCCTTCGGTAACATTTTGCCGTGAGTCAACACGCGGCGGCATCGGCCGCCCGCCAGAGGTACCACGCCGCCGTCGTGGCATGGGGACGCCACCGCTCGCCAAACTTGCGCAACTCCTTGGGCGTGGGCATGGACCGCTTTTTGTAGGCCACGCGAAAGCCGTTGCGCACGCCAAAGTCATCCACCGGCAGCACGTCCGGCCGGCCGAGCTGAAAAATCAGGAGCATTTCCACCGTCCAGCGCCCCACGCCGCGCACTTCGGTGAGCCGAAGGATAATTTCCTCGTCGGTGAGCTTGACGATGTCGCGGCCGGTGGGAACCACGCCGGATAAAGTCTTCTCGGCGATGTCTCGAATGGCGCGAATCTTGGCAAAGGAAAATCCGCAGGCGCGAAGCTGCCCGTCGGTGACCGAGGCAAGGTCCTCTGCGCGTGGAAAACGCCGGCCGGGGAAAAGTTTCTTAAAACGGCCAAGGATATTACTCGCAGCCTTGCCGTGAAGCTGCTGGTGCGCCACGGCCTGCACAAGCGATTGAAATGGCGACCGCCGCATCTCCGGCACCAGCCCGCACTCGCCATGCGCCAGAATCAGTTCGCGCATGACGGGGTCGATCTCCGACAAAAACTTGTGCGCCTCCGGTGTCATGGTCTTTCTAAGCCTTCAAGAAAAATAGTTCTCCTTGCCGAAAACTAACGGCTGAAAACTTGAAACGCATTAAACCAACGCCTTCACCACTTCCTCAATTTTGGCAATGCCTTCGCCGGCCTCCTGCGGTTTCAGGTTCAGCGGCGGGAGCAGTCGAATCACCTGCGTGCCGGCGGGAACGGTCAATACGCCGGCGGCATGCAGGCGGTTCACCACTTGAACGGCCTGCGTCTTATCGCTGGCCGCAAGCGCCGGAATTTTTTCCACCAACTCCAGGCCGAGCATAAAGCCAATGCCCCGCGACCCTTTTACCACAGTGGGATATTTATCGGCCAGCCGGTCCAACTCCGATTGCATCCAGGCGCCGAGCTTGAGTGCATTTTGATCCAGCTTGTCGCGGTCAACCACTTCCAGAATTTTCAGCGCCACGGCACAGGCCAGCGGCGTGCCGCCAAACGTGGACGCATGCATGCCGGGTCCGAGCAAATCCGCATACGGACCGCGCACCCAGAATGCGCCAATAGGGAAGCCGCCGCCGAGCGACTTGGCCATGGAAAGACCATCCGGCAGGAACTTCTCGCCGCCGGGCACACCTTCCAGAATCCGCTGATAACTCATGAACTTTCCTGTCCGGTAGTATCCGCATTGCACCGAGTCCATGAGCAGAAGCAGCTTCTTCTCATCGCACAACGCGCGGAGGCCCAGAAGGTATTCCGCCGTGGCCGGAGTCACACCGCCCTCGCCTTGCACGCCTTCAATCATGATCGCGACCGTCGCGGGCGAAATCGCGTTCCGAGCCGCCTCGAGGTCATTGTACGGGATATGCCGGAACCCGGGCATGATCGGCTCGAACCCCTTCTTCACCTTGTCCTGACCTGTCGCGGCGATACCCGCCATCGTCCGGCCATGGAACGAATTTACGGCGGTGAGAATTTCAAACCGGCCTTCGTCATGGCCGAACTTCCGCGCCAGCTTGAACAAGCCCTCGTTGGCTTCCGCGCCGCTGTTGGAAAAAAAGCATTTGCCGGGACCGATGCGCTTGATGATTTCTCCCGCCAGCCGGCCCTGCGGCTCGGTGAAATATAAATTGGATACGTGAATCAGTTTCTTCGACTGCTCCACCAGCGCCTCGGTAATGTCCGGGCTGGCATGGCCCAGGCAGCACACCGCAATGCCGCTGCCGAGATCCAGGTAACGCTTGCCGCCCACGTCGAAAACATAACTGCCCATGCCATGGCTCAGGACCAGGTCAAACCGGCCGTAGCTCGGGACCACGTTCTTGCTAAACAACTCCCGCACCGTTTCATACTGGTTGTGAACGATGGGCGGCGGCGTTGAAAATATTTCTTTCACGTTTTGTGGCATGAGAAAATGCACGATTCCCCAAAAAGGAAAATGTTTTTTTCACGGGCAATGCTGACCGGAAAAAGCTGAAGTGGTGCCAGCGAGTGGAATCGAACCACTGACCTCGGGCTTATGAGTCCCACGCTCTAACCAACTGAGCTACGCTGGCAACCAAAATGGTCTAATATTCTGCGGACATTTTCGCTTCTGTCAAATCGGGAATTACATGAATCAACGAGGCTCAAGTCCAGAACCGGACTCGCTCCGCCGCACGGACCGCCTCGCGCCGGGCTCGTTCGTAGGGACGATGGAACAAGTCGCAGCCATTTTCGACAGGACAAGTGTAACTCAACTTTTCAGACAAATGCTTTTTACCGGCGTTCCTCGCTGTCTTCAGTAGAATCGGTTCACAGACAAGCAGCTCTGAAAATGGCTGTGACTACTGAGGTTCTAGGTCCGCTAGGACCGGCAATATTTGTAGAAACCCGAACCGATACAATCTTCAAGCTCCGCGTATTGAATATTTCGCATTTTAGTGGACAGAATATAACCTTGTGATAGATTCCTCGCGCATGATTTAATCATCGTGCCAAAATGAGGAACGGACAGCCCATTGGTAGTCGAAAAGGCGCGTCAGTAACCGGCGCGGCTTGCGGAGGAGTTGCATCCACATCCAATGAGCAGCCAGCCGAAGACTTAATTAACGTTAAAGTTTCTCCGTTTGAGGTAAATAAAGGCCAATTAAGGTCAATCGAGCTGTATTTTCCAGACAATTCACAGCCCACGGGGGTCATCAACCGTGGAGATCACCCTCGCTCCAAATTCGGTGCCAACCAAGAAAAATCTTATCCGGCTAAATCAGGCCAAATCCGGCTAAAGAATTTTTGGACCGCTTCATTGACGTCAACCAACCCATTCGTCATTCGTTATTCGTCATTCCTTTTCGCACTGCTGGGTGCCTCCCTCCTCACCTTTCTGTGCGGCTGTCAAACCTCGACCCGAAGCCTCTTCACCGCCACCGGCCCCGGCTGGCACGTCCAGCAAGGCCAGGCCCTGTGGCGCCCCCAGCGCGGCCTGCCGGAATTCGGCGGCGATCTCGTGATGGTGAGTGATGACACCGGCCGGCGCCTCATCCAATTCGATAAGACGCCCATGGCCATTGTCTCCGCCCAGGTCACGTCGAACCGCTGGCTTATCAAGTTTCCGCAAAAGAACTGGAGCTTTAGTGGCCGGGGCGAGGGTTCCACGCGTTTCGGGTGGCTTTATCTGCCCCATGCGCTGGATGGCCAGCCGTTGCCGAAAGATTTCAAGTTTCAGCGCAAAGCCGACGGCGGCTGGCGCCTGGAAAATTCACACACGGGTGAAACACTGGAGGGCTTTCTTTCACCGTGAGTAAATTCCTGAAACGCTGGTGGTGGGCCCTGCTGGTCGTGGCTGTCTGCCTTGGACTGCTGCGGCTGCACTTTGACGTGGATGTTCTGGATTTATTGCCGCCGGATGAGCCCACGGTTCAAGGTCTCAAACTTTACCAGCAGCACTTCACCAACGCCCGCGAGCTGGTCATCGCCCTGCGCGCTTCCGACGCGGATACAGCCGAACGCCTGTCCGGAGAACTCGCGACTC
>Ga0068856_100006343_pt1 | contig 11600 bp, 8 predicted proteins | sample KBSCornC62_FD_66595 | JGI IMG/M metagenome (GOLD analysis project Ga0068856, IMG submission 66595) | Corn rhizosphere microbial communities from Kellogg Biological Station, Michigan, USA - KBS Corn C6-2 | ecosystem: Host-associated > Plants > Roots > Rhizosphere > Soil ... | reverse complement strand
CCGCAAACGCCGCGCCTTCATTTACAGCAGCGAAGGCGTCCTGGAGGCGAAGGACGGTATCCTCTATACAACCAGCCCCGATCTCCTGTACCACCAGCCCCGATCTCCGCGTCTCCCTGGCCGAAGTCGATTGAGCGAAGCGGCGCTGTGTTAGCCTGAGGAAGTTCTCTCTCGAGAACGCGCCGAGCCCGTCGTTTTCTGGGCCGCTAAGACCTTTTTGTCATGTCGCTGCAAGTCTTTTTGCAAGCTCAGATTGTGGGAGCCGAACCATTTCTGGCGACCCAATCTCCGGAATGCCAGGATGCCGCAGCCGACTTGGCGGGACGTTGCGCCTGGCTCACGCTGCTTTGTGAAGTGCTTCCGAGAGCGCTGCTTGCGGAACTGAAGCTTTCCCGCATGCTGCTCGGATCGAGTAGCGCCGAGCAGTTTTTATTAGTGCTGGCGGAAGAAGATATTCTCCGCGCAAACGAGTTTCTGGCGCGTGAAGCGGACGCTATTAACCGGCTTTCCGGCGGCGCTCTGCGTCTGGTCTGGGCAAGTACGGAGAATCTGGGTGCATGGCCGCTGGTGCGCAAGCGCCTTGATGACGCGTTGGGCTCCAAGAATTGCGCTCCGCTCGGGCAGAACGGCAATTTGTCCGAGATTTTCAAGCCGTTCACGCCCGAACCCACCGCTAGCCGTGGTGACTACTTTGAATCGTTTGCACGAAATCTTCCAGTCGCTACCAAGGTGGGCTGGGCCCATGAGCGCTCTGGTGAGTTGGCCTGGGACGGTGGCGACCACTCCTGGACGTTGAGCGAGCAATCGGCGCTCGATGACGATACGATCCTTTTCCCACGGCGCTTCGCGATGAGCGAGGCAGGAAACGATCCGGCTTCCCTCGTCGAACTGGGGAGCCGGGCGGAGGGCGCCCCCAAATGGGGCATCTTGCGCGGCGATGTGGATCACTTCGATCCGCAATTACGGCAAGTCAACTCGATCGAAGAACATATCCACCTTTCCGTTCTGCTTAAGGAGTTTTTTGCGGGCGAGTTAGCCGTGCTCTGCACCTTGCCGGATTTCTGGCGTAAGGTAAGTATTCTCTATCGCGGTGGCGACGATTTTTCCGTGATTGGCGCCTGGGACGCGTTGGTTCTGTTGGCTCGCGAGCTGGAGCGGCTTTTCGAACGGTTTATCGAGCAAAATGCCGCATCCTTTCCGGGCCTGGCGGGACGTACCGTCAGTATGGCTTTGGCTATCGCACCCGATCCCGCAACACCTCCCACAGCAGTGTTTCAGGAAGCCGGCGTGCAATTGCGCAATGCCAAGGCAAGCGAACTGGGCGCGTTTCAGCTTTTCGGACGCGCGCTCGAATGGAAGCGACTCAATGATGCGGAAGAATTGAAAGTCGCGCTGGTCCGCCTGGTGCGCGACTTCGGCTATTCGCCGAACTACATACACGATTTGGCAGCGGTCTACCGCGAAACGTCAGCGGGTCGCGTCCTGCGCCGCGGAAAGACTTTGCGCATCGATAAACCGTGGCGTACCTACATGCGGCTTTCCACCGTAATCCCGCAGGAGCGCGGCAAGGAAGTAAACAATATCCGCAACGCGGTAATCGTCAACTTGGTCGGCAAGCGGACGGCCGGATTGAAGCTGCGCCCATCGGGGCGCGTCGGATTGGAATGGGCGCGCCTGGCGGCGAGCCGCGAATAAGAGGATTTAAGCAATGGCTGAAACCGAAGAGAAAAAAGCTGAAGAGCGCCGGGGCGATAACCGGCCTCCGCGTGAAAACCGTGGCGGCGGCCCTAGTCGTGGCAGCGATCGCGGTCCCGAACGTGGACGCGGTCCGGGCGGAGGACCCGGCGCGCGCGGACCGGGCGACCGCCGCAGTGAGGGCGGCCCCGAGATGGACATCGAAAAACTGATCTCGGATCCTCTCTACCTCGACAATCAGGCGCACGTAGTCGTAAGCCGCATGCGTGATATGGATTCGGGGACCAAGAGCCAATTACGCCGTCTCTACAATGCCGTTCGCCGGGCGACACGCGCCCCGGAGAGCGAACGGCAGCACGAATTTGTGATGGTGCGCGCGCGTCTCGCCTACACCATCGCTCGTCACTCTTTGCGCAGCCTGGATGCGCTCGAGCGCCTGCTGCTCCAGGTCACCCGCAAAAACGATACACGCGGCTACGAGCGCTTCCGCGATTTGTTTGAAGCGATCATCGCCTATAACGAGTAGCCTCGAGGATATTTCACTCATGAGTTCTCATACCGCGGACACCGCACTGACTTTTCTCGGAAAGCTGATTTTAGAAGGTGAAATTCAATGCCAGACCGGCCTGCACATCGGCGCCGGTAAAGGCTCCCTCGAAATTGGCGGCGCCGATAATCCGGTGGTGAAGGACGCCTTCGGCATCCCCTACATTCCCGGCAGCTCGCTGCGCGGACGCCTGCGCTCGCTGCTGGAGCAGACCCTGGGACTCGCCGTTCCTAGCGAATTGATCTATCTTTCCAAGCGCAAAGGCCAGGAGGTGCGCATCCATCAAAGCGATCGGCCGGACGACGAAATCTGCATTCTGTTCGGCCGCAATCCGGGCCGCGTAGAGCGCGTCAGCGGAGAAGCCGTTGAGTCGCCTCGCGCGACTCCCGCGCGCCTCACCATATATGATGCACCCTTGATTGTCGACAGCATCACGCCGCAAATGCGCGAGAACCTGGATGACGAATTGACCGAAGTAAAGAGCGAAAACGCGGTCGATCGCATCACGTCACAGGCGAATCCACGTACGCTCGAACGCGTGCCGTCGGGCGCCCGATTCCGCTTCCGCATGGTTCTCGATGTGCTTTGCGAAGAGGATAAGCCGCTTCTCGCCCGCATGATCGAGGGCTTGCGCCTGCTTGAAGACGATGCGTTGGGGGGTGGCGGCAGCCGCGGCAACGGCCGCGTGGCATTCAGCGGGCTGAGTCTCGCCTGGCGCGGCAAAGAATATTACGCCAAAGGCGGCACCGAGAACAATCTGCTCTCCGGCGCCGATCTCGCTGCGCTGCAGCAACTCGCCTCTGCCGAAGACTTCGCGGCGAAGCTCGCGTGAAATGCCGCAGCCTGCGCTACTGATCCGCCTTCACCCGCAAGGGCCGTGGCGATACGGTCCCGACGATGGCGGCCAGGACCGTGTCGATGCCCTCTATCGCAGCGATCGTCTGTACTCTGCTTTGACGCTTGCCATGGGTCAGCTTGGGTATTTGCCGGAATGGTTAGACGAAAACACGCACGATCCGGGAATCGCGCTCAGTTCACTGTTTCCGTTTTTGAGCGACTCGTTGTTGGCGGCGCCGCCTTCGTCGTTATGGCCTCCGCCGGCCTCTCTGCTGACAACGCCAAACCCAACCTTTCTTGCCAAGATTCGCTGGCGCGCGGCGCGCTTCGTACCGATGAGCCTGATCGATTCCCTTCTCACGGGACAATCGATTCTGGCCGACCAATGGCTGCCCGATCCGGAAAGCGGCTGCCTGCTGCGGCGCGACCGGCCGAGCACCAGCCCATTTCGTGCTTCGGCTCGCATAGGCGCTGCGGTGGATCGTCTTTCCCACCGTGGTGGTGAGGCATACTCCGCCGCATGTGTGGAATTCGAACCCGGTTCCGGGCTCTGGGCTGTGGCGCGCTTCCGCGACGCGGATGTGGAATCGAAATGGAGCGGCCGTCTGCAGGCCGCCTTTCGCCTACTGGCCGATTCTGGTTTTGGCGGTGGTCGCACCAGAGGTTGGGGCAAAGCGCATCCGCCGGAATTTCAAAGCGGCACCTGGCCCGGGCTGCTACTTCCTAAAACTGGCCGGCTGGAACGTGATAATCCAGCAAACGGCGGGGCAACATCGCTCTACTGGCTGCTTTCGCTGTATTTTCCCGCGCAGAATGACACTATCGACTGGTCAGCAGGCGATTACCGGCTCACTGTACGCTCCGGCCGTACCGAAAGCGCCGCGCAATCCGGTACGCTCAAGAAATCGGTGCGCATGGTGGAAGAAGGCTGCGTTCTTGCCGCCGCTACACAGCCGGTGGGAACCGCCGTGGATGTCGCACCTGACGGTTTTCCGCATGCTGTCTACCGTTCCGGTTTGGCTTTGACCGTACGCCTACCCGCGATCGAGCCGCACCTGGAGACGGCGCCGGCCGAGGAAGAAATACGAGAAGAAGTAAAAGCGGGAGAGCCTTCCGCTCCTGAGTCCGAGCCTTACTATGAAATATAAAGTCACCGCCCTCACACCCTTGCTCGTGGGCGATGGCCGTGAGCTCTCGCCGATCGACTATATGGTCTGGAAAGACCAGGTCAATGTTCTCGATCAAAACCGGATCTTCAAGCTACTCGCGCGCGGTCCGCGTCTCGATGGATACCTCGCGCAGCTCCGCCGCGCCGCCAAGCTCGATTTCGCATCCTGGGGCGGTTTCGCGCAAAATTTTTCGCAGCGCAGAATCCCTTTCGAGAATCCGGAATCGACGGCTATCTGGAATGCTGCCTCTTCGGAATTGCTGTTTATCCCGACGTTCGCCGCCAATCAACGCGGCTTGTATTTACCGGCTTCAGCTCTGAAAGGTGCGTTGCGCACCGGGTTGGTGTTCAGCCGCTGGTCGGCTTCCACAATCGATCGCGTGGCGGCATCCATTGAAGGCGACCGCCTGCCCCGCAGGTCCGGCGAGGCCGCCGAGGTAAGCGCGCAAGCTTCTCAAATGCGATTGTTCGGTTTGGCTGATAGCGATCCGGCGCCTGCTTCGGCCTGCAAGATTTTTCTGACGCGCACCGCATCGCTCGATACGCGCCAGCCCACTCAGCCGCAGCTAGTTTGGAAAGTGGCGGGCCGCGGTAGCGTCCCTCCGGCGCGTGTAGCGGATTCCACTCCCACGTTTGCGGAAATGGCTATACCGGGAACGGAGTTTAGCGGCGGTTTCGAAGAACGTCATTTTTTGCGCGAGCCGGAAATAGCGAAGGCCCTCGGCTGGCGCAACGTCCCGGATGTGACAGCGCTCACGGCGGCGGCCAATCACTATGCGGCCGCGCAACTCGAGTTACAGGCGAATTATGCGCGTACCGCGAACCTTCCCGCGCTCGGTGCGGCGGTGGATAAACTGAAGGGCGAATTGGAACAACTCCGCAGCGCGCCCTCCACATGCCTGCTATGCCTCGGCTGGGGCAATGGTTTCCTCAGCAAAACGGCGTTCTTGGATACCAGCTACGACGCCTATCGCAAGATTCTCCGCGCCATCCCTCCTATAGCGAAATCGGTGCGCGACAACGTGCCCTTTCCAAAGACACGGCGCATTGTATTCGAGACGGGGCAGCCTTCCACGCTTCCCGGCTGGGTCAAATTCGAACTCGTATAGCGCGGTCCATTGGTCTAAAAACTGGGTCTAGAAACCCGAAAGTTCGGTCCTAAAAGTGCCGATGTTTCTAGGTGAGTATGATAGAAGCTGGGAAATATTCCCGCCTGAACCCTTAACCATGCAGCGCGCCATATATAACGCCTATTTCGGGTTCACGGATAACCCCTTTGATATCAGTCCTGATCCGGAATTTTTATACCGGAGTCCCCAACATGAGGAGGCCCTGGCGAACCTCATCTACGGGGTCCAGAGCCGCAAAGGCTTTATTGTTCTCACCGGCGAAGTAGGCACCGGAAAAACTACTATGCTTGAGTGCCTGCGGGATTATTTGGATACTGTGCGGACGGAATTCGCTTTTATCTTCAATTCCCGGCTCACCCCCGAACAGTTTTTCGAAATGATGGCTTTCGATTTCGATCTGGATTGCGATCGGAAATCGAAGACCGACGTGCTGTTCGCGTTGAACAATTTGCTCCTCCAACAAGGCGAGCGCGGTAGGACTTGCGTGCTCATCGTAGACGAAGCGCACAATCTCGAGTGGGATGTGCTCGAGGAAATTCGTCTTCTGGGCAATCTCGAAAACCGTGGCGGCAAACTACTGCAGATCATCCTCGCCGGTCAGCCGGAGTTGGACCGCAAGCTGGATGCGCCCAATCTGCGCCAATTGAAACAGCGCATCGTTCTGCGTTGCTCGCTCGATCCTTTGGCGCCGGCAGAAGCGAGCGCCTATGTTGAGAGCCGCATGGCGCGCGCCGGCATGCCGAATCAGACGGTCTTTCCGCCCCAAATACTCGAAGAAGTCTACAAGCGCTCTCGGGGCATTCCTCGCGTTATTAACCTGATTTGCGACAACCTTCTCGTTACCGCGTTTGCTATGGAGCAGAAGGTAACTACCGTTGCGATGATCGATGAAGTCTGCCAGGATCTGCGCCTCGAATGGCCCGGCAGCGCGCGCGACCGCCGCCCTCGCTCCCGCCATAACGTCGCGGAGGAAGCTGCGCCGTCACGCTAAAAAGCTGACAGCTAGCAGCTTCTTAAAACACAAACTTCAACGCGAATTGGAAGATCCGCGGATCGTACGCCGACAGAATGCGCCCGAAATTCTGGCTGGACTGTGTCGTCCCCGGATTTTGAAAACTTGGGTGATTCAGTACGTTGAACGCCTCCGCCCGGATCTGGAAGTACTGCCCTTCCCGGATGACGATACGCCGCATCAGGGATAGATCCATATTGAAACTGCCTGGGCCCTCAAGAGAACCCCGCGCCGCATTCCCGTAAGTACCGGCTGCGTTGCGCACGAAGGCCGCCGTATCGAACCACTCTCCGAGCGTTGGGTTCACGAGTATCGGATTACCGACAACGTCCGGCCGGTCGGCGCCGACGCCCGTCAGGGAACTATCAATTCCCGTGCTTGGCGTTATCCAGAAGCCGGTCCGCTTCGTCGCAATGGCCGATAGTTCCCAATCGGCGGCCAGCCGCTTGATCCAGTTCCCCCGGAAGTGTGGCGCATCGGCCACCAGTGACAAATTGAAGAGCTGGCGTATATCGGTATAACAGTTTCCGTGGCTGCCCGCTCGATTGTTCGGATCCTGATAACCACCGGTGATCTCTGACTGTACATCCCCATCATTGATGCAGTGCGACCACGTATAATTTGCCAGCACGCTGAAATGCTTATCGAGCCGATGATTCGCCGAAACGAGCAGGGCATTATAAGAGGCGTTACTTCCGTCGTCCACCTGCACCATGCTGCTGAATGCGGCTCCGGCCGCCGGGTTGAGCAGATACAGGATACGGCGGTTATTGGTATTGCCGAGAGTGGAGCTGCCCGGAATGTAGACAGCCGGATCTAATTGCGTAGTTATCCACTGATGCGTTCCCTTATTCCCCAGGTAACTCGCCGAAATGAGCCAGCTCGCGCCTACCTGTTGCTGCAGATTGAAATTCCATTGCTGCAGGTAAGGGACACGAACGTTCAACGGGAAATTTACCCATTGCGCCGCGCTCGGAAACACGACATCAGCGGGTGGCGGCACGGGTTGCGGAAAGGGATTGCCGCCGGGATAGTTTAGGTACGGATTAGCAAAACCGCCGGCCGGATTATTCAACGTAATTGCGCTGGCCCAAGGCGGTCCGAAACCGAACCGGTCGTAGTACTGCATGGGAGAAATGTCGTACAGTATGCCGTAGCCGGCGCGTATCACCGTGCGGCCGTTGCCGCCAATGTCCCACACCATGCCCACTCGCGGTCCAAAGTTGGCTAGATGCCGGTTGGTGCCGCCTTGTGGGAATCCGGGATCACCAGGAAAAGTTACGCCTGGAGGAGCATTCTGAAAGACCTTGGTGTGTGTGCCTGCCAGATAGGATGCCAGTTCGAAATGTGTGGCTCGTCCGGTGGTGTCATAAACCGGAAGATACGGCTCCCACCGCAATCCCAGATTCAAGCTGACCCGCGAATTCAGCCGGATCTTATCGGCGGCGTATAGGCCAATGTAGTTTTGGATCATTTGCACTTGCGTGAGATTGCCTTGTGTAAACGAGCTGGGCAGGCCGAGAAGAAGATCGCTGAGTCCGGATCCTGTGATCTGACCATTAAAGCTGAACGCCGGGTCCTGCTGTGTGGAGGTGTGATAGTCGAGATCGCGGCGGATCCATTCGCCTCCAATGGAAACCTGGTGGCGGCCTTTAATGAAAGAAAAATCGTCCGCGAACTGTTTGGTCCCCGAGTACACGCTCGCCTTCGAGCAGGTGCCGCAGAACGTGCTGAAGAAGCCGTTTACGGAAATCTGAGGAAAATTGCCCGGTGAAGGTGCAACATTCAGCCCGAGTTCGGAGATACTCGGGAGACTATCGGCGCCACCGCGATTGACCCGTTCACGCGTCCACGTGAAGTGAAATGCATTAGTCGCATTTGGTGAAAAAGAAAACGTGTCGCCGAGAACCGCGGATTGCACCGCATCTATCGTTCCGGGACGCGTGGTTAGTAGCAAGTTGTCATTGAAGACCGCCGGATTATCCGCCCCGGCGTAGAAGTAGCGCCCGAACACCGAATGCCGCTGCGACTGAATCCAGTCCGCTCGTCCCAGATATTGATTTTCCGTAGAATTGTTCGGCACTGAGTAAAGAATCTTTCCGCACGGATCATTACTCGCGGGAATGTACTTCAATACGTTCAAGGCCTCCTGGCTATATCGCGAAACCGGAATTTGATTGCCCGGGAACTGCTTGCCCGTCACGGGATCGTTGATAGCGCGCACGCTGCTGCAGGCGCTCGAAGCAAGCGTGCTGAAATCGCCTGCCAGAACCTGTTGATTGGGCACGAACGATGTAGTCGTAGGCGGCGCTGTATGCGTAATAGTGCCTTGATAGCCGCCGAAGAAGAACAGCTTGTTGCGCACGATCGGTCCGCCCAATGTGCCGCCAAACTGGTTGCGCTTGAGTTGATCCACGCTGGAGGCGAAGAAGTTCCGTGCGTTGGTCGCGCCGTTACGCAAGAATTCAAAGGCGCTGCCGTGAAATGCATTCGATCCCGATGCCGTCACGATATTCACCACCCCCCCGGCACGTACTCCGTATGTGGCCGGAATCGAATTAGTCTGCACGCTGAATTCCTGTAGCGCGTCGGGGAAGGGAATCGGCAAATTGATCGCTCCAAAGGCATCGTTGTGGTCCGCACCGTCCAGCAGGTAATACGTTCCGTTCGCTTGTCCTCCTGCCACCGAAATCGTAGTGGAAGAAGGATAATTCTTGCTGCTCGCCAGATCGCTTGGCGGCGAAACCACGGCCGCGCCCGAGAGCAATACCAGTTGTGTCGGCTGCCGGCCGTTCAGCGGAAGATCAACCACACGCCGCTGATCGATCACTTGCGAAATACCGCTCGTCTGCGTCTCGGCCATCTCGGCGGCGGCCCGCACTTCCACCGATTGCGTTAGCGCTCCCACCTCGAGAACCACATTGATCGTCGGATTCGTGTTGACCTGAAGAACGATTCCGTCTCTCGTGTAGGATTTAAACCCGGCGGCATTGGCTTCCAGCCGGTACGGACCGATTGGAAGGTTGCTCAGCAAATAGCTGCCGTCGGCCCCGCTGGTCGTCTCGCGGGAAAAGCCGGTCGAGGTCTGCGTGGCGGTAACTTTGGCGCCGGAAACGGCACCGCCGCTTGCGTCCGCCACCGACCCGGTAATTTGGACGACGGCCGTAGCCTGTGGAAATAGCGGCCCAGCACATAGAAAAAGTGCGGGCAGAATAACGTAACGAATGCGGCTCACAAATCCCCTTGAGTTAAGTTGTATCTCAGGGGACGCGCTAAAGCAAGAAAAAATCGAAACGTTTAGAAGCTTTGCTCATATCCCGGCGCCGCAATCCGTCGCGGCCGCGCCACTTCTTCAAACCGCGCCGTCGATTGCCGCACATGTAGTTCCGGCCGTAGTTGCACGCGCTGGCATTCGGCCGCCCCTGCCCCGCCCTCGATCCGCGAGAGCAATAAATGCATCGCCTGCCTGCCCAATTCCCGCGCCGGTTGGTACACCACCGTGAGCGGCGGGTGAAAGTTCTCGGTCCAGGTAAAATCGTCGAAACCGACCACGCTGATATCGGCTGGGCACTCCACGCCGGCCTCGGCCAGAGCGCGCATAAATCCGAGCAGCACTTTGTTATTGCTGCAAAACACCGCGCTTGGCGGCGTGGCTAGCCGTACCAGCGCCCGGCCGAAGCGATAGCCCGTCTCTGCCTGCATTCCGCCGGCCCGGCAATATTCGTCCAGCACCGGAAGTTGCGCCTCCTGCATCGCTTTACGAAAACCTTCCAATCGTCCGGAATGCGTCGAGAGCTCCGTTCTGCCGGCCAGAATCGCGATTCGCCGGTGCCCCAGTTCGATCAAATGCCGGGTAGCCTCATATCCTCCAGCGAAATTGTCGGTAGCGGCGGCATCGCCCCGGAAACCTTCCGGAATGCGGTCGAAGCAGACGATAGGAAAACGCCGGTGGAGCAGCCGGTCGACGGCCACGGCAGGATTTGAACAGGCAATCAAAACACCATCGACCCGATGCGAAAACAAAGCATTGAGCTGCCGTTCCTCTTGTGCAGTGTCTTCATTAGCATTGCAGAGAATGACCGAATAACGCGCCAGGCCGGCCACTTCCTCGGCCCCCAAAATCACGTCCGGATAAAAAGGATTCGTAATGTCGGGAATCACCACTCCGACCACTCGCGTGCGGCCCGTTTTGAGGCCTCGCGCGATCTGGTCCGCGTGATAATCGAGTGTCTCCATGGCCTTTTTTACACGCGCGGCGCGTTGGGCGCTCACTACCGCCGACCCGTTGACGACTGCCGATACGGTTGCCACCGACACATTCGCCAGGCGCGCGACATCGCGCATCGTCGGCGTAGTTTTTTTCGGTATGGTTTTTTGCGGGCTGGGTTGTTTCGCCGTAGGTTTGTCGGGCACCTGCTTAGCTAATCTAGCAAATTTCGAATCGTTTGGAATTCTTAAAAACTTTACATAAAACTTGGGGAAGATTATGCTTGTGGGGTGTTATCCGTAACGTTTCGAATAGCTGTTTTGCTCACCGCCTGCATTCCGTTGTTCGCCGGTCCCAAGGAGTATGGTGAAGCCGAGCTGGCTCAGGCCGTGCACGAGCGCGGGATTCACCTGCAGCTCGATGCCCAAGTCCACCCGGGCTCTACACCTGCGGAGGGCTACGAACTATCCGGTAGCCGCTTGGTGGCAAATGACGCGCGCGGTTTGATGTACGGCATGCTCGAAGCCGCCGCGCAAATTCGTCGCGATGGCCGCCTCACCGATCGTAAGGAGTCGCCGCGCGTGGCCATGCGCGGCATTCGCGTCTTCATCCACAACGCGGACCTGGAGCGTAACTGGTACTACTCGCGCGATTATTGGAATGACTTCTTCGCCACTCTGGCTCGCGACCGCTTCAATCGCTTTAACCTTGTCTTCGCGCACCAGACCGACTATCTCGCTCCGCCGTATCCGTTCTGGGTGGATATCCCGGAATTTTCCGGTGTTCGCGCGCGCAACCTCTCGGCCGAGCAGCGCCAAAAGAACCTCGAGATGCTCCAGTTCATTTCGCAAGACGCCGCCGAGCACGGCATCGACTTCACGCTCGGCGTTTGGGAGCACAATATTCAGGACTATCGTAAGCCGCCCATGGTTCCCATGACGGAGGGCCTGACGCGCCAAAACATCGGACCGTACAGCTACGCGGCGCTCAAGAAGGTGCTCCAA
>Ga0068856_100006340_pt1 | contig 11603 bp, 9 predicted proteins | sample KBSCornC62_FD_66595 | JGI IMG/M metagenome (GOLD analysis project Ga0068856, IMG submission 66595) | Corn rhizosphere microbial communities from Kellogg Biological Station, Michigan, USA - KBS Corn C6-2 | ecosystem: Host-associated > Plants > Roots > Rhizosphere > Soil ... | reverse complement strand
CGCCTTCGCATCCGCGAGATCAGTCGCCATGCAGTCAGGCCCCCGCCCATGGCTGTCAGTCGTTCGGCAACACGCTAAGACGAAATCGTCTTGATCGTGAAACGTGTTAGTCGCACAATTTAGCGTGTTAGTTTCACAATTTTAAATAGCGTTCACTCCGCATTTCCAAACGATGCGCCGCTAGGGTGCGGCCCGGGGAGGGCCCCATGATGCTCGACGATATTGCCGGTAAGCAGCCTGATGATTCTTTGGAGTTGCCCGCCTTCGACGACGAAATCCTCGACCGACAGGCGGGTGGAATCGACGGCTGGACCTTCTCCTGCTGCATGTCGATCGACGACGAGGATGCGCCGAAGCGCGAGCTGGCGCCGGCGCAACGTCCGCTGACGCGCCCCGCGCTCGACGAGGAGATCCTCGACCGGCCGTGGCAGGCGGACGGCTTCTATACGATCTGCTGCACCATGGGCATTTCGCCGGATGAAGGCGATGTCCGGCCATCGGTCGCCCGCGCCCAACCAGAGAGTATCGGCAGCGACCCCATGGTCGATATCATGCTGCTGGCCGGCGCATCTCTATTGGATGCCGATGCCCGGCCCTGACGACGAGATCCTCGACCGGCCATATCACGCGAGCCACTTCTGTTGCTGTGTTTGTGCCGCCTGTACCGGGGGCGCAATCATGCCGGAAGAGGGTGCCCGTGCCTTTCAGGACAGCGCCGTCAGCAACCTGTTCGACGACGAGATTCTCGACCGGCCGTGGTACGCAGGGTGTTATTGCCCGTACACGATTTGCGTTCATCCGCCCACGCCGATGCCGCGTCCCGCCGGGGAGAAGATGCGCGACCGGCCGCAGGCCGACATCCTCGGCATCGGAAGCAACAGCGGCGATCCAATGATCGACGTCATGATGCTGGCCGGCGCGCCACTGCTGGGCGGCGCGACCCGGCCCGCGTTCTAACGCCGCTCTGGCGTCGCCACTGACGGTGGGCCGACCGGCGTTGCGGCCGCGGCGCCGGTCGTGTGGGGAACCGGTGGGGTTGTGAGCGGCACGCCGTTCTCCGAGGGATTGAGGATGAGCGGCAGGCCGTCCTTGCCGCCGAACACCACGATCTTGGCGTTGTGCGATTCGGCGAGCTTCACCGTCGCGTCGATTCCCTTCCAGCGCAGGTAGCTCTCGGTGATGCCGCTCGACACGATGTCCTGGAACGCCTTGATGCCCTGCGCCTCGATCTCCTTGCGCGCCTTCTCCTGCTGCTCGCGCTGGAGGATGTAGGCGTACTGCTCGGCGCGCTCGCGCTCCGCCAGCTTGTCCTCGATCACGTGCTCGAGGCCTTTGGGCAGCGAGATGCTGCGGAACCAGAAGTCCTCGACGAATATCTCCGGCTCGGCGTCGCCGCCGGCCTGGATCAGGTCGTCGATGGTCTTCGTCGCCCGGGCCTGGACGTCGCGCTCGATCTGGTTGCGGTTACTCGAATAGATCTCCTCGAGCGTATGCTTGGCCGCTTCCATGCGCACCGCCGCGCCGATCGACGGAATCACCAGCACGTCGACGTAGTTCGGCCCGGCCTGGGCGTGGATGGTGCCGATTGCCTTGGGATTGAGGCGGAAGCGCAGAGTCGCGCTGACCGCGATCTGCAATCCTTCCTTGGTCAGGACATCGAACTTCTCGGTCGATTGATGCAGGCGCATGTCATAGACGTAGATCCTGTCCCACGGAAAGATCACCTTGGTGCCTTCGCCGTACGATGAGCCGATCACCGTACCGCCGAAGAAGCGATGCCATAGCACGCCGCGATGACCCGACGGCACCGTCACGAAGATGTTGCCGAAGAAAAAGACGAACAGGAAGAGCACAACGAGCCCCCCGAGCGTCGCGCTTATGAAATGGCCGTCTACCCAGCCGCCGAGGCGGCTGAACACCCTCTTAAGCATCGCCATCATGGCCCGCTCTCCTTTGTAACAGCCGTCCCTCCTCCATCGTCAGGTGCCGCGTGGCCCTGTCGAAGTACCGCTCGTCGTGCGTGACGGCGACCACGGTCTTGCCGCGCGCGAGGAGGGCGGGCAGCACTTCGTCGTAGAACTTGCGCCGGAACTCGACGTCCTGGTCGGCGGCGAATTCGTCGAACACGTAGATCGGCCGGTCCTCGAGGGCGGCGACCACCAAGGCGAGCCGCTTGCGCTGGCCGGTCGACAGCCGGATCGTGTCGAACCGTCCGTCCTTCAGGCCGGTCTTGTCCGTGAGGCCGGTCGTTTCGAGCCATTCGCGGACTTTCTCGGGTGAGACGTCACCCAGGCCGAAGCTGCGCTCGAACAGATGGAAGTCGGAGAACACCGTGGCGAACAGGTTCTGGAAGCTTTCGCGGTTCGTGGGGGCGACCGGTCGGCCGTCGATCAGCAGCGTGCCTTGTCGAGGTGTATAGAGCGCGGTCAGCAGCCGGAGCAGGGTCGACTTGCCGGAGCCATTGGCGCCGGAGATGAAAACCAGCTCGCGCGGGCGCAACGTGAAATCGACCGGGCCGATCTGGAAGCCGGCCGCCTCGTCGGGCCGGCCGTGACGATAGACGACGCTACGCAGCGTGATCTCGGAGAAGCCTTGGGGCGCGTCGGCAGCCGGCAGCGCGTCGTCGGATGCAGCGGCCTTCAGCTTGTCTTCGAGGTCGGTCAGACCTGCGCAGGCGACGAGGGCGTTGGCCACGGCGGGGACGGCTCCCGTGATCCCGGTGACCGGGCCCAGCAGGAACAGCACCGCCACGACCGTTTTCAGCAGCTCGGTCGATCCCATGAAGCCGAGGGGCGGGAGAAGAAAGACGAGCGCCGCGCAGGCGATATAAAAGGTGAGCTGAGCAAACAGGAAAAGTTCCATCAGCTTCACGTTGACCCCGCTCCGGACGTCTCGGACGTTGCCGGAGATGGCGGAGATGAAGGTGGCAAGCTCGGCGCTGCGCCGGCGGTTCAGGCGCACCTCCTTGAAGCCCTCGAGCAGGTCGGTGAGCGAGTTGAAGAGCTCGTTCTCCTTCTGGCTCGCTCCCATCAGCTCGGCACGGGTCCGCTTCATGCGCACCAGATAGGCGGCGACTCCGACGCCCAGGATCGCTGCCGCCAGGACGAGAGCGGCGAGGTTGATCACGCCGAGATAGACCAGGCCGCAGGCCAGAACGACCGCCGACTGGAGGCCGATCACGATGCTCGCCGTCGAGGTGTAGAGCATCTGAGTCTGGCGCGTCAGGGCGCCATAGATCAGGGCCGGTCCGATCGCCTCGAGCGAATCGAGATCGCAGCGGCGGACGCGCTCGACCTGCTTCACGCGATAGGCGTCCATCGCCCGCTCGGCCTCGCCGAAGGCGACGCCGAAGACATAGCGCTGCGACAGCGTGTAGATGACCTGAGCGATCAGCAGCACCGCCAGCAGCTGGCCGACAGGCCCACCATGGGCTGCAGCGGTCGCCCCCATGTTGATCGTGCCCAGTACCAGCATGCCGGCAATACCGCTGACGGCGGCCATCAGCACCAGCCGCGGTATCGGAACGGCGCCGTGGGCCCGGTAGAAGGCCAGGATCTTGTTCATCCGGCGGTCCGGCAGCGCAGCATTCTGCGACACTCTCGCAATAGTTATGCGCGAGCAAGCAACCTTTCCCCAGGGAAAGCGTTTCAGCCGTTTCAAGCCGCGTTACAGCGCCTGTGCGGGCAGGCGAGTGCATGCCCAAGAGGGCACGAAAGCAATGCGAGAGATGGATTCGTGATTTTTTCGTGATCACCTTCGCGTTGCGGGGCTGCGGCGTTCTTGAATTTGGCAAATCCAGCGTGTCGCGCACGACACCGAGACGAAACCTCGGACCGTGAACCCCTCGGGATGGCGCTAGGTCTTTGTTCCGAACCACGCATGGTTGCTGCCCGCAACGATGCACTTTTGCGGCTACTCCGTATGGTAGAATGAATATTCTCCGCTACCGCACTGGTTGACCCCTTGCAAGCTTCGGTGCCATGACGGCCGGGTAGTAACAACTACGGCGGGGGGATCATGCACCGACTCGTTCGGGTGTCCGTCGTGTTGCTTGCCGGTGCGCGCTGCAGGGCCGGCACAAGAGTCAGATGAGTCGATCGTGGCCTTGTCGATGTGGGTTCGCTTTCTCGGCCGTGTTCCTCCGAGCATCCCCGAGAACTTCGCGCACCTGCTGGAGCGAGCCGGGGTCGAGCTGACTTTCCCGACCGGCGCGGTCGAAGGATTTGGCGCCGCTGTCTTCGAGCAAGTCGACGACGCTTTGCTCGACGAATTGCGGACCTGCGCGTCGGGCGCAACGGTGCTTGCCGTCTGCGTCGGCCGGCGGCCGAGCTTGGCGCAACAATGGGCGCTGTCGCGCGCCGGCGCGAAGGACGTGCTGGTCTGGCCCAAACTGCCGGACGCCGACGGCCAGATCGTCTCGCGGCTCGAACGCTGGTCGACCGTCGAAGGCCTCGCCAATTCGGCCCAGGTGAGGAACGTACTGGTCGGCAGGAGCCCGCGCTGGCGGTCGGTCGTGCGCTCCGTGGTCGAGGTGGCGGCGTTCTCGCAGGCCTCGGTGCTCGTGATCGGCGAGAGCGGCACGGGCAAGGAACTGATCGCGCGGCTGATCCACGACCTCGACCGGCGCCGCGACAAGGGCGACTTCGTCGTCGTCGACTGCACGACCATCGTGTCAGAGCTGGCCGGCAGCGAGCTGTTCGGCCACGAGCGCGGTGCCTTCACCGGCGCCACCAACGCGCGCGACGGCGCCTTCGCGCTGGCCGACGGCGGCACGTTGTTCCTCGACGAGATCGGCGAGCTGCCGCTGCCCCTGCAGGCCCAGCTGCTGCGCGCCATCCAGGAGCACACCTACAAGCGCGTCGGCAGCAACGCCTGGCAGCACACCGATTTCCGCTTGGTGTGCGCCACCAACCGCGACCTCACCACCGCCATCGCCGCCGGGCAGTTCCGGGCTGATCTGTACTACCGGATTGCCGGATGGCTCTGTCGTACGCCGCCCTTGCGCGAGCGGCAGGAGGACATCATCGACCTTGCGCGCCACTTCCTGACCCAGCTCGGCCCGAAGGATCTCGAGATCGACGAGACCGTGCGCGAATACCTGTTGCTGCGCGACTATCCCGGCAATGTGCGTGACCTGCGCCGCATCGTGGCGTCGCTGCATCTGCGGCATGCCGGCAGCGGCCCGATCACGATCGGTGACGTGCCGGAGGAGGAGCGGCCGGCGACCGACATGCCGAACGCCAGCTGGCGCGACGGCGCGCTCGAGGCCGCGATCGGCCACGCCCTCGAGTTGGGGGCGAGCCTGAAGGAGATCAGTCACGCCGCATCGGAGATGGCGATCAAGCTGGCGCTCGAGCGCGAGCAGGGAAACCTGCGGCGCGCGGCCACGCGCCTGGGCGTGACCGATCGGGCCCTCCAGCTGCGCCGCGCCAACCGCCAGCCGACCGACTGATCAGCCGCAGCAGGTTGCCGCCCAACACCAGCTCCTTGTCGCGCGGGGCGAGGGGCAGGGCGTGGACCTTGGCCAGCTCGACGCCGGGATGGAGCCAGGGCCCGTCTGTGCCGAACAGGATCTTGTGCGGGCCGGCCCGGCGCAGCGCCTGCTCGAGCAGATCGAAGCGCCGCACGCCCGCGGTGTCGGTGTGGACGTTGTCGTGGCGCACGAGGTGGTCGATCAGGGCGAGCTGTGCCGCCCAGTCGTCGGCGAAGCTGCCGAGGTGAGGGATGATGAAGGCGACGTCGGGATATTCCTGCGCCAGCAGCTCGACGACCGACACCTCGCCGACGACGTCATAGAGCACGGGGATCCGGAAAGTGCGGGCAGCGTCGCAGACCTCGCGGCTGATCCGGCTGACATGACGATGAACCTTGATGCCGACGAAGCCGTAGCGCTGGACGGCCGTCTGCACCATCGTTGCGATGCGGCCGCGATCGCGCTCGGGATCGACGAAGGCGAAGCCGTAGAAGCGGCCGGGCTGGCTGGCCACGATGCGGGCCACTTCCCGGTTGGCCACGGCGTAGTCTGAGTTGAAAGCGGCGAAGAGGACCGTGCGGTCGATGCCGGCGCGGGCGGCGCGCCGGAGGTAGTCGTCGAGCGGCGCCGCTGTGTCCCACGGTCCCGTGAGACCGTCGCCGCTCCCGGCATGACAGTGGCAGTCGATGATCATGAACATGTCCCCGACTGCCACTGTTGTTCGCTCTACGCGCCGACCAGGACGATCTTGCCTTCGCGGCGGACCCACTGGCCAGCTTGGGAAGCACCGGCACTGCCACCGCCGCCAGCGGTACGCACCAGGGCGCTGAGGTCGGTGCCCGGAAGGTGCTGGCGGGCAGCGTTGACCACGGCATTGTTGAGCACTGCCGCGGGGTTGGCTGACGCGGGCGCCGCGGCGGCTTGGTGCGCGGCGGTCGCGGCGATTCGCACCAGGCGACGCGCCCGTTCCAGGTTCGCTTCCTCCTGCTCCATCTCGCCCTCGAGTTCGAGCGCCTGGCTGACGACATTGCCGAGCACGCCGCCCAGCGCGGTGCCGACGCCAGGTATGATCGAACCAGCGATCGGCGCGACGATCGGCAATGCGGTCTTGATGATACCCTTCAATGGTCCGGCGACCTTGCCGACCACCGAGCCGACCTTCTTGAGACCCTTCAAGGCGCCCTTGAACAGGTTGCCGAGGAATTGCTCCATCTCCGCTTCATTGGAGACTTCCATCAGCTCCAGCGCGAGCTCGAGCTCTTCCGCCTCGTTGAGCGGCGATTCGGCTTCGAACATCATTCGTCCGCGTCGTCCGCGGTATCCCCGGCCGCCACCGCCACCCCGGCACCGACGGCAGCCGCAGCCTTGGCCATGCATGAACTCGGCTTCCCATTCCATCTCATGGCTCGTGCCGGAGGACCCCGTGGCCGGTGCCTTGCGCCAGTCATCTGGGATCGGATTGCCGCCGGGCAGCTTGAAGCCCGGACCGCCGTCGCTCAGGCCGAGTGTATCGACAGCCCATTGGCCGACATTGCGCCAAACTTCTGGACCAGGATCGTTCTCGCGCGAAGCACTCGACTGGCGATGCGCGACCACCTGGGTGAGGCCGATCGTCTTGACCAGATGGCGGATCAGGCGCCGCCCGGCCTCGAATTGCGCTTGCGTCGGCCGGTCGCGACCGTACTTGTCGCCCTCCCACCAGCGGCCCTTCGAATCGGGGAAGTTGCCGGCGAACTCGACGGCGACGCTGCTGCCGTTGAAACCGTTGGAAGCCCACAGCAGCTGTTCGATGGGATGCAGCTGCAGGATGCGGCCGTCGGCCGTGATGGCGAAGTGCGCGGTGATGGTCAGGAACCGCTTGAGCGGATCTGCCGGTTTGAAGCAGCATGCCATCTGATGGAGCACGAGCTGCTTGATCTTCTTGGGATCGCGCGCGCCCTTGCGCAGGCTTTTGTCGGACTTCGCGGTCAGGTCGATGATGCCGGCATCGCCGAGGGCGTCGGTGATTCGCCCGACGGCGTCGCTGATGCCGCTGCCGACCCGGCCGAAGAAGTCACCCAGGAACCCTTCCATCTCGAACTCGCCAGCTGGCGCGGCGCCGTCGGCCGGTGGCGCGTCGGGCGCCGCATCAGCATCCGGAGCGCCGGCTGCGTCCGGCGGGGCATCGGATGGGGCTCCGGCAGCCGACTGCCCGCCGGAGCAGGCGGCCTGCAGGGCAGCCGCGGTGTCGGGCCCGACGATGCCGGTGGCGGGTAGGTTCTGCTGCTGCTGGAAGCTGCGCACGATGTTGCGAACGTCTTCCGACATCACGCCGTCGACCGGCAGCTGTGCCGACATCACGCGGTTGAGGCAATCCTGGATCCAGCGAGTCTGTTCCGATGCCTGCAGCATGTCCGATGGCGCAGCCGCCGGCGCCGTCATATCGGGTGCCTGATCATTACCGAAGGTGGCCCCGGGCCAGGAGCCCGGCTGGTATCGCCGGCGCAACCAATGTTGCCCCCGATATCCGGGCGCGCCGCGGAAGAACGGTCTTCCGCCATACTGGTGCAGCCTGTCGTAGCCATAGCCGCGCGACGGACTGGAGGCGCGGCCGCGATAGGAAGCGTGGCTGCGGGAGAGGTTGCGGCCGCTATAGAGACCGCCGCGATGGACGCCACCGCGGAGACGATTGCGGAACACGCGGCCGCGGGACAAGCGATTGGCGAGGGGGTGACCGCGGGACGCACGATATGGCGCGCGCGCGACGCGGGATCGGGAGACGTGGCGCACCTCGCCCTCGCCTTCGCCTTCGCCTTCGAATTCACCTTCGAACTCGTTAGGCAGCTCCCCGAACAGCTCGGCCGGGAACGTTTCGGCTTCAAAGATCTCGTCCTGGGTCATGGTGGCCTCGTCAGCTTATGCGTTGCGTTACACGTGGAACTCATCGTGCCCTTGCGAGCGCGACACGGCCGGCGACGGCCGCTGCGCCAGCGACAACGTCGATGTCGGTTGGGTCATGACGTGCGGTCAGCAGGAAGGTGACGCTCTCGCCGACGGCCTTGCATCCTTTGGTGATCAGGGCCTGCACGCCGCACGAGCTCAGCCAGCTCAGCACACGCTTGAGCAGCGGCGGCCGTCCGGCGCAGAAGGACTGGACCGGGAAGGGGAAGGAACTAGCAGGCGCGAGCCCGATCGCGCCGAGGCGTTGGCGCAGCCTGACGACGAGGCCGAGCAGCTTGTGGCGCAGTCGGTCGCCGTGATGACGGTTGAGCCTGAGCGCATGGCCCGCGGCATGGACGGCCGCGACCGACGGCGGGCTGCAATGGACGCGAGTCTCGCTTCGCTCGCGAAAGCGGTCGATCAGCGTGCGGCTGCCGGACAGCACGGCGAGCGGCGCGCCGAAGCCCTTGGCGAGCGAGCTGCCGACGATGATGTGCGGACCGAAGACGCTGTGCCAGCGCAGCGACCCGCCGCCGGCCGTGCCGTAGGGCTGCATCCTGGTCGGCGAGGTGCCGAGGACGCCCAGCGCCTGGGTGTCGTCGAGGACGAGGTAGCCGCCGGCGCGGCGCATCAGTTCGGCATAGGCCCTGATCGGTGCCGGCCGGCCGCAGCTCGGGCAGTAGCCGTCGGTGACGACGACCGGCTGCCGGCCGGCGCGCACCAGGCGGCGCACCATGCGGGCGAGCGTCGCCACGTCTTGATGCGGGAAGGTGCGAACCGGCGTGCCGAGGCACGCCGCGCGGTGCACGCCCCAGCGGGCGATCGGATAGAGCTCGGCATCACACAGGATCTCTCGCTGCTTGCTGGCGAGTATGCCGAACAGATCCCAGAAGAGGTGGAGCGTGGAGGGCAGCAAGGTCGCCGCCTCGCTCCCCTGCAGGTGGGCGACTTCCTCCGCCACCGCATCGGCATCCGGCGGCTCGGTCAGGGCGGCCGGGCGCCCGAGCGTGAACGCATCCCAGGGGGCAAGCGACGCGCTCGGGTGCTGCAGCCCGAGATACAGGGCGGAGGTGAAGTCGAGCATGGTCACCCTCAGCCGGCAGCGGCTTGCTGGGCCAGGCGGCGGCGCAGCAGCACCGACGGCAGGGTGGTGTCGACGCCGCCCGCGACATTGGCCGCCGTGAGATCGACGCCGGTGACCGACCGGTAGGCGTGGATGTACCCCTGGATCTCGGGACGCCAGAAGCGCGCCCAGTTGGTCCCGTGCACCGGGTCGTTGAGGGTGCTCCACGCGCCGTAGCGGATCGACAGCAGGACCTGTTCGCCGAACACCCCGAGATTGCGGAAGTGCAGCACGCTGGTGTCGGTCCAGCCCTGGATCTTCTTCATGGCGTCGACGCGGTCCATCCAGGGCTCGGGATAGGCCACCATGATCCGCGTCGGCAGGAACTCGCGGAACTCCGGCCGTCCCAGCATCCATTGCTGCATCATCATCTCGATGCGCGACGTCGACGGCGCCTCGCCATATTGGTTGTGTGCGCCCTGCGACAGGATCAGGTGCACTTCCTTGAGCGCGTTGAGCACCGGGAAGCCGTCGGCGATCACTGTCGTGTCGTCGTCCTGTTTGTAGAAGCTGCCGCAGAGATTGAGCAGGCCATGGAACGCCTCGATGAATTTTGAGCGCGAGTCCGCGGTGCGCACATGGGAGACCGCGCGGCCTTCGAGCCGCAGGCCGTACTCGTGGTCGTACTCGTAGTTGCGCCGCACGACCGACAGCCTGTGCTGCTCGTCCTGGATGAAGCCCCAGAACAGGTTGTTGAGCGGCCGCAACGGGTCGATCTCGAGGTTGGCCAGGGGATCGTGATGGCCGTGTCCCCGGACGTTCTGGAACCGCCGCGCGATCGCGTTGACCGACTGCACCAGCATTCCCTCCTCGTGCCAGTACGACCAGATCAGCTCGGTCAGGCACGGATGGGTGAGCTTGTCGCGCAGGATGCCGAAGCAGTTCTCGGACAGGTCGTTCGCGGCGTGCGAGAACATCGAGCTCTTGAGCGGCACGTCCCGCATCTTGTCCCGGATCAGGGCGAGGTACGGCAGAGTGGCGTTCGGCGTGCCGTTCACGGCGTGCAGGTACTTGTGCCAAAGGCCGCTCAACTGGACCGGCGTGCCGACGCGACGGGCGACCAGGTCGATGTCGTGCCGGTCGAAGTGGAAGTTCCGGAGCGCAACGCCGCAATTCACCATCACGAAGGCTTCGGTCGCCACCTTCAGGAGGCGATAGGCCTCGGAGTCGGTGAACGGCAGGAACCGTTCCTTGCTCAGCCGCTCGAATCTTTCCCGCAGGCGATTCGATTCGAAGTCATGATGCTCGCCGCCGATCGGTTCGCCGCACAGGACGAAGTTCATGTACCGGAAGTAGTTGTTGAAGGACAACGCTTCGGTGCTCTTGCGGATCACGACCCATAGGCTGAGATCCTCGGTCACATCGGTCGCGGTGCGCCGCATCGCGACGCTGACGTCGCCGGTGATGCTCTGGGAGTCGGGCTGGATTAACGCGGTCGCCTCGTCGGTGATGGTCGCCGCGGGAGCGCGTGTGTCGACCGTGCCGACCGTGCCGAGCGTCGGCCCTGCGATCAGCGTCGCCTCGAACTTTACCATGCCGTGCGTGGCCCTGAGATCGACCTGGTAAACCCGTCGGTACTCTTGTTTGGTATCCTCGTGATGAGGCTCGCCGTGGACGGCGGCGCCCGTGGGGTGCAGCATCGTCGTGGCGTTGGAGTCGCCGGCGATGGTCTGTCTGGGCTTCTTCCAGCTCAGGCACGCAATCAGCGCGCCACCTTCCGTGCCGTCGGCGTGATTTGCCAGCTCGGTGAGCGTGGGGCCTACGCCCAGCTGGAAGCCGACAGGAACTTTGAGCTGGAGGGGCTGGTTGTTCGTGGGGTCGAGATCGACTTTCTGGCTGTTTAGGCCGAAGGCGGTCGCTCCGACTTGGTAATCTCCTTCGCCCGACCAAGTGAAGATCACCAACCCGTCCGCATTAGTCGGCCCGAAAGTCTTCGCTGCGCCGCCATCGGCGCCCGGGCGGTAGACTGTGACCTGTGCGTTGGCGATCGGACGCCCGGCGCCGGCGCCGTCAACAACCTGAACTGTGTATGTGTTAGCCATGTCGGTCTCCTCAGTGGATCGTTAGTCGTTCTTCACGTCGCAGCCA
>Ga0068856_100006337_pt1 | contig 11607 bp, 10 predicted proteins | sample KBSCornC62_FD_66595 | JGI IMG/M metagenome (GOLD analysis project Ga0068856, IMG submission 66595) | Corn rhizosphere microbial communities from Kellogg Biological Station, Michigan, USA - KBS Corn C6-2 | ecosystem: Host-associated > Plants > Roots > Rhizosphere > Soil ... | reverse complement strand
ATCGAGCGCTTCTTTGGCGCAATCGTGCGCCAATTGCGCAAACCGGCTAGGGTCTTCGGTTTCGCCGATCTGTTCTTCAAAACGCGCATTCGCCACCATGGCCTGCACAATCCGCGCACGGCACATCAGCAGGTAATCCGTTTTGGTGGCGCCCAGCTCGAACGCCTCGGTGGCTCGCTCACTGGCCTGATCCAAATCTCCCAAGTCCAGATAAATCTGCGCGATATTTACGTCCACGTTGCCCGTTCCGTGATGATTGCCGGCGCGCCGATAAATCGTATCGGCCTGCGCCAGGTCCGCGCGCGCATTCTTCAGGAGTTCGTGCATTCGCTCGAGTTGGCCGGCTTTGCCGTTTTTTCCGGACAAGGGCTTCGGCGCCTGGTCTCCTTTCAACCGCTCGCGCCTGGAATCCAGGCTGCGCCGCAATTGCAGCGCCAGCAGCCGCTTGGCTTGCGCGATGTTGGTGAGCGAGCGCGCCAGATATCCTTCGAGCGACAGACGCCGCTGGAAATAGTCGATCGAAAGCTCGAAATATCGAAGCGCATGATCGTAGCGCCCCTCGCGAAGCGCGATTCTGCCGTATGTCGATTGGATATTGCCGAGTGTGATGAAATCGTCGGTGTCGCGCAGGGCCGCCTCGGCCTCCTGCAACAGCTGGATAGCGTCTTGCGATTTGCCGTCCTGAAACAGGATCCAGCTCTCGAGCGTACGCATCACCGCCGCCACGCGCGGCAAGCCCAAGCTCTCCGCCAGCCGCATGCCCGTGCGGGTGACCTCGAGCGCCTGGTCGTACTCACCGGCTTTCCGCAAACACCTCGCCTTCCACAGGCTCGCCGTGACGGTCACTTCCGGAGCTTCGATTTCGTCACTCAATAGCAGCGCGGTATCCAGATGATGCAGCGCCTTCGTCAGGTTTTCTTCCCGCATGGCCACCAGCGCCTCGGCCATGCGCAGCTCCACGTAATCGGCCACTGGAAAGGCTTGCCGCTGGTTCGCTGGAAATCGTTCGAGTAATTCCTTGAGCAGCCCTTTGTCTTCGTAGCCGACGTCCACCCAGCGCGCCAGACACCCTAGCGCCAATCCAGCGTGGCACTTGTCCGGACCGGCCAGGCGCCACTCCTCTCTATGTGTGTCCAGCAGCGCAATCCCCGCATCGATCTGCCTGTCCTCGAGCAGATCGCGGAGTTTAGCCACAAGATCCGAGGAAACCCAAGTGCTTGCCATCACGTTTGAACCGGCCACGACCGGCAAGTCAAAAGAATAGTACATCGCGCCGGGGCGGCGAAATGCCGCCTAAATCTTTAAATACTTCAGGCTAAGTGCCGGCGGAGCTAAAGCGCTTCCGGCTGGCTGCCGATCTGATCCTTATAGGACCAGTTTGCCCGAGCATATGCAGCGCCTGATATTACCAGCGCAACGGCGCCGCCGGCGCCAGTCCGGCAGCACGCTCATTGAATTCTCGTTCGTGATCCTGCCGCTGATGGCATTTTTGCTGATGACCTTGGATGTCGCCTGGATTCTGTTCGGCTGGGCGTCCATTCAGGAAGGCGCTAGGGAAGGCGCTCGTTACGCCATTTCATGCCAGGTTTCGAGTGGTCTGAACTCGGCGATTGCAAGCGTGGTGCAACAGTATTCGGCGGGCTTCGCCAAATCGTCCAACGTAACGGTGAAGTATTGCTCGCCTACGGATACTGCCGATCCCTGCACTGCACTGACGGGCGTAGTGAGCGGCGGCCAAGTCGTCAAGGTCACAGTTCACGACGTGGCGATCGGGACATTCGGGCCGATTTTCCGAACCTGGACGCCCATATCCTTGACCGCCAGCGCCGCGGACGTAATGGAGACGTGTAGCGCAACCCAATGAAAAGTCGTACTAAATCACGCACTGCCGAATCCGGAAGCGCTCTGATCGAATTCGTCTTCTGCTTCGGCCTATTTTGGGTGCCCTTGTTCCTGGGAATGCTTACGGTGGGCTTCAACCTGATTGCGGCCGTGGAAGTAACCCAGGTGTGCCGCGACGCTGCCCACATGTACTCGCAAGGCATCGATTTCTCCCAAAGTACCTATAAGACGTTGCTGATCAATCTCGCTCCTGGCCTAGGCCTGGCGGCGACTGGCGGCAAAGGTGAGGTGATCCTCTCGAGCATCACCTACATTGACGATACCGATTGTGCGGCCGCTAGCCTTACCGGCACGAACTGCACGAATAGAAACCAATATGTAGTGACACGCCGCATCGTCATTGGAAACACCGGAACGGGCTTTCCCACCAGCGATTTCGGCACGCCGAGCGCGACGATTCTGGACAGTTCGGGCAACGTAAAGTCGTCCTCCGGCGGAACTCCCTACTACCTGACAAATTCGAGCGCGCGCGCCAGCAATTTTCAATCCTCCACCGGTGTTACGCTGGCATCTCAACATTACGCCTATACCGCCGAAATGTACGTCCAGTCGCCCTATTGGAGTTCCCTTGGCACCAGCGGTGTTTCCGCCCGATCGATCTTCTAAGGTGGGCAAGTAACGGGGCGACTTTTCGCTCCGCCAAAGCCACACGTGAGATGGCGTTCCATCGCCTGACATCTCGACTCAGCGCCGAGAGCGTTTGATAGCGTTGATTTATTTCCGTTCGATCATAAGCGCTAGCAGTTCTGGCTCGCGGTCAACAACTCAGGGCAATGACCGGACACTCACCTCGCCAGATGAAGGATTTGCGATGCGACTTGTTGAAATGCCGAGGCGAGTCCGGCGGCCGTGCAGGGGATGTATTCTCCGGCCGGACGGCTCGAGTTATAGCTGCTCGATCTGGGATCGTTCGCAATGCGCTGGAGCAGTTCGTCATCGATCGGCTGGTAGGAAGTCCCACCTAAACCAATCGTGTAGATGATTGGGCTGTAAGTCGTGTCATTTCGAATCGTTTGCGCTTGAGAATCGGCCGCGTTTTCAGCCGCGTGCAGTACGGACACCGGAGTATCAGTTCGAAGTTTACCGGTGCCAGAATAAGGATTTCCGCTGGGATAGTAATCCGGATTGGTTCCGGTCAAAGGAACTGTCCTGAAACCTTCGAGTGCATTGCCGAATGCGTCGTTCGAAGGTAAATAGGCGATGTCGTACCGCATTCTCGTGGCGCCCGCAAGAAAATTACCGCAGGCATTACTTACGAGTCCGGGCAGCAGGACGTTAGTGTTTATTGGGACCGAGGCAGGATTATATACTCCACCGGTTTGGCCCGTGGTGGACCCATCGCCCGGCGTATCAACAACGATTCCTGTTAAGTGAACGGAAGCACTGCATCCGCTCGCACCAACACTTGTAGTACTAGAGGTAGAAGAATAACTGTAGCGTGTATCGGTCACTTTTTTTATTACGTTCGTTGCCGTGGCAGTGCCGTCGCCCTGAAAATCGCCCTGCACCGCATCAGGAATTCCATCCGTAAACAGCACTATCACATTCAATTTTGTGGAAGCATTGGGTATTGCCTTAATTTGATCGTACGCCGCCTTTAAAGCCGCCGCTGTATTCGTGTATCCATTACAAACCGCCGTATCTATTTTGTTATTCAGAGCCGGCTTAAAGCTAGTGTTGTAAGCGAAATCGACATTGGCCGTTGTCGAAAAGCTGACCAGTGCAAGGGTATCCCGCCCATCCGCAAAGTTATTGACAAAACTTTTCGCCGAATTGATCATCGTGTCGCACGCTCCCGCCTGCTGCATCGAGTAAGAACGATCGAGGATAAGAATAATGTCTGTATCCCTCCGCTGCGAAACACCCGAAGCCGCGACCGTCGCGCTCGACTGACCCAGAATCCGCATAAAATACAAGGGCACTGTAACCCCCGCCGAAACTGTCACACGCCGGATGCCCAAACTCGGCGTGTTGTCTTCCACCAGGGCGCTCGGAGCGGGCGAGTAGGTCGTCCCCAGCCATCCCTGAGGAAGGTTCGCATACACGTAGGTTTGCGCCGTCGTCGTGGCACTGGCAGACAAATCGCGTCCAACCGCCAGCGCCGCCGCATCCACGGCCGCCGAAAGCTTCGCTTTCGTCCAATACAAAATGGACCCGTCAATCGCCAGGCCGATCATTGGAATCATGACCATCGCCGTCAGCATCGTAAACATGATGATCGTCGCCCCGCGTTCGGCGGGCTTCGACTTTGCCGGTGTACGTCTGCTAACGAATATCCAATCCATGGCTATGGGTGCGGTTTGCCGCCAACACTCCTCAACATCTTTTCGGCATATACAACCCATTCCTTGAGAGTTCTACGCATGCCCGCGTGGATAAATCCTCAGATGCAAGCTGGCGCGTTATCCTCGAAGCGTAGGGAACACGCCCGCCGGTGGAATACGCAAAAACCGAACAACTGGGCCGCCGCGTCGCCCTCGTCAGCACAATCGCCGGCGTCGCCCTTGCCGCTGCCAAAATCATCGTGGGCGTACAGGCCGGCTCTACCGCCGTACTCTCGGACGGACTCGAAGCCTCAGGCGACGTCCTCTCCTCCGCCATCGTGTACGCGGGCCTGGGGCTCGCTCGCAAACCACCCGACTCCGAACATCCATACGGCCACGGCCGCTACGAAACGATTGCCGGCTTAGGGGTCGGCGCTCTGCTACTCCTCGCCGGGGCGGCAATTTTCTGGCACAGTCTCTCCTTCCATCAAACGAGCGCCTTCCCCGTCTATACCCTCTATCCTCTGTTCGCCGCTATCGCAATCAAAATTCTGCTCGCCGCCACCAAGTTCCGGATCGCCAAACGCATTGCCAGCACATCTTTACATGCCGACGGCTGGCACGATATTACCGACCTGCTTTCTACCTGCGTTGCCCTCATCGCGGTAGGCCTTACGCTGGCCGATCCCGTTCGCTTCGCCGCTGCCGATCATGTCGGCGGCTTGCTGATTGGCCTCCTCATCTTCTTTCTTTCCATCCAGGTCGTGCGCCGCACCATCGGACAACTCCTCGACACCATGCCCGACGAAACCAAAATGGCCGAAATCCGCCGCGCTGCCCTCGCCGTCCATGGCGCGCTCGGCATCGAGAAGTGTTTTGCCCGCCGCAGCGGCCTGCAATATTATGTGGACCTGCATCTCGAAGTCGATCCGGAAATGACGGTGCGCGAATCTCACGAAATTGCCATGCGCGTCCGCGGCGCGGTAAGAGAAGGCCTGCCATGGGTGGCCGACGTCCTCGTACATGTGGAACCGTCGCCGGAAGCCGCATCTCCGGAGTGGCAAACGCTTCTCGAGCGATCGCATGGAAAATAAGGAAATCGCCCAGCTCCTTTACGAAACCGCGGACCTCATGGAAGTAGCGGGCGAAGACGGCTTTCGCATCCGCAGCTATCGCAACGCCGCCGCTGTCATCCAAAGCCATCCCGAGCGCTTAGCCGCGATCGTCGTGAGCACGGACCGCAAGGTCACCGATATTCCGGGCATCGGCAAAGGCATTGCAGGCGTGCTGCTGGAGATCTGCCAGCGCGGCTCTTTCGACCGCCGCGATCAAATGCTCGCCAAATATCCCGCCTCCGCTCTCGAGCTGTTGAAGATCCAGGGACTGGGCCCGAAGAGCATCGCTTTGCTCTATGAGCACCACGACGTCCGCACCGTGGACGATCTCGAACGCATCTGCCGCGAACAAAAACTGCGCGCCCTTCCGCGGATGGGCGCCAAGCTCGAAGAAAAAGTTCTGCGTTCCATAGAAGCCTATAGAAAGAGCACCGGCCGGTTTTTGCTCAGCTTCGCGCGCCGTACCGCGGATGAGTTGATCGCCGATTTTCAGTCGCTCCCCGGCATCGAGCGCGCCGAAGCAGCCGGCAGCTTGCGGCGCGGCCGTGAAACCGTTGGCGATCTCGATATCCTGGTCACTGGCCCGGGTGCTCCCGCCGCGCTCGATCGCATCGTTGCCCATCCCAAATCGCAGGAAACGCTCGGCCAAGGCGTCAATAAAGCCAGCGTTTCTTTCGGCCTCGAGCGCCTGCAGGTCGATGTGCGCGCGCTGGTGCACGAAAGTTTCGGCGCCGCCATGCAATACTTCACTGGCAGCAAGGAGCACAACGTCGTGTTGCGCACGCAGGCCCTTAAGCAAGGTCTTTCGCTCAATGAATATGGGCTTTTCACGCTGGAAGGAGAGCAGCGCGTCGCCGGAGCCGGTGAAGAGGAAGTTTACCAACGCCTGGGCTACGCCTGGATTCCTCCCGAACTCCGCGAAAACTCCGGCGAATTCGAAGCCGCCCAAAACGGCGCCTTACCGAAGCTAATCGAATTGGCCGATATGCGCGGCGATCTGCACATGCACACCACCGAGACTGACGGCAAAGCCACCCTCCGCGAAATGGCCGAGGCCGCCGCCGCTCTCGGCTACCAATACATAGCGATTACCGATCATTCGAAAGCGCTCGCCATGGCCAACGGCCTCGACGAAGCGCGCGCCGTCGCCTTCGCCCACCAGGTTCGCGACCTCAATCGTGAGGGTCTGCCGCTGCGCGTCTTCTCCGGCATCGAATGCGACATTTTGCGTGACGGCGCCATGGATCTCTCCGAAGACGCTCTCGCCGAATTGGATCTGGTCATCGGCAGCATTCACAGCCACATGAGTCTCGAGCCCACGGAAATGACCGATCGTTTGCTGCGCGCTCTCGAGTCTCCCTCCATTCGGATCGTGGGGCATGCCACCGGACGCCGACTATTGCAGCGCAATTCCTATCCCTACGATTTCGAAGCTGTCGCCACACGCGCCGCCGCACGCCGGGTGGTCTTCGAAATCAATGCCAGCCCCGAGCGCCTGGATCTGCCGGGTCATCTCGTGCGCGTTGCCAAACGCAAGGGCTGCCGTTTCACAATATCGACTGACGCCCACCGTCCTGTCCACCTACACAATATGGCGTTCGGTGTGGTCACAGCCCGCCGCGGTTGGCTCGAAGCGGCCGACGTTCTCAACACCCGCCCGGTCGCCGAATTCGAAAACTGGCTAACAGAACCGCGCACGTAAGTAACCGGCGCCTTCGTCCCCTTAATACCAGAAAAATTTCGAGGTCTTTTCCTTCCTCCCGCTCGCCTCAAAGAAATAGAAAGGATCCTATGCGAAAAATCCTACTAACCGCATGTATGTTGGGAACCGCCCTTTGGGCGCAGCCCCCATCTTCCGGTGGCGCCGGCGGACAATCGCCATCGACTCCGCCAACCGTTCCCGATTCTCGGTCGGCCGGAACCGCCACCGGTCCCAGCAGTATGCCCGAGCCGATGCCGCGCAAAGTAGACGACAAGAAATTCGTGAAAGAATCGGCTCTTGGCGGGCTGGCTGAGGTGGAAATGGGCAAGCTCGCCACACAAAAGGCATCGAGTGATGCCGTTAAGCAATTCGGACAACGCATGGTGGACGATCACTCGAAAGCCAACGAGCAGCTAAAACAAGCCGCGGCGAAGTCCAATATCGAAGTGCCGGCCTCGCTTGATTCGAAGCATCAATCGCGCGTCGACAAGCTCGCTAAGCTCTCCGGCCCCGAGTTCGACAAGGCCTATCTGAAAGACCAGGTCAAGGACCACGAGAACGACGTCGATAAATTCAAGGACGAAGCCCAAAACGGCTCCGATCCGAACGTAAAGCAATTCGCCATGGCGACTTTGCCTACTTTACAGGAGCATCTGAGCGCCGTAAAAGATCTCAAGAAAGCAGCGAAGTAGTAATCTAACGGGAGTCGTAGCCCACATGGATGGGCTGCGATTCCTTCATGATTGACGCTAACTTGACTCGCCGCCAAGCTCTCTTCGCTTTAACCGCTTTTCGGCCGTCGTCACCGGCCGGCTCCCGCCTGGCGGTCGAGGGCTACATTTTTCAGCAATACGCGAGCCGCCAAAAGCAGCATCTATCCGAAATAGTGGAAGAGGCTTTTGCCATGGCTCGCCAAGCCGGCTTCCATAACATCGAAATCAACACAGCGTTCTTCGAAGCAGATACCCGCAGCCGCACGCTTGCTGCGCTGCGCGCGAATGGCTTGCGTATGCCTTCCGTATATTGCGGAGGCGCTGTGCATGAAGAGCGCCTCGCTGAACAAACCTTAGCCAGAGCATTGGAAATCGCGACGCTCTGCCGGCCTTTCGGCTGCACGGCGGTGGTAACGAATCCCGATCCAAAACCCGGCCAGGCGCGCAAGACCGACGACGAGCTTGCCATCGAGGCTCGCTCGTTGAACCATATGGGCCAAGCTCTGCGGCGTGAAGGCTATGAACTGCGCGTGCATCACCACACGCCGCAACTGGTCGAGAACGCGCGCGAATGGCGCCACATCCTTGCCAATACGGCTCGTCGCGATGTCGCCCTCTGCGTCGATCTCGATTGGGTCCATCAATCCGGCCTTGTGCCCCTGGACATTCTTCGCGAAGGCGGCGCTCGCGTCCGTGAGATTCACGTTCGCAATTCGAAAAACAAGCTCTGGCTGGAATCATTCGAAGACGGAGATATCGACTACCGCGTCATAGCTGCTTACCTTGCGAAGCAAAAACTCGAGCCGCTTACGGTAGTAGAACTTGCTTATCGCGAGAACACGCCGGTCACGCGTTCCCTTGCCGAGGATCTTCGGTCCAGCCGCATCTATGCCGAGCACATATTCGGCATCAAAGCCTGATCGCTGTTTTTATGACCGATGGCGGCGCCTGTGCGTGGACGCCGGTTTGACCTTTGGCTCGCTCAGATAGCCCCATGCCCGGTCCTGCACAATGGCGCCGACCACAATTTCAGGTGCCGCTTTCTTCCCATTCGGAAGCTTCACCGCTTGGTCCACCTTCACGTTCGTTCGCGTGAACTCACGCCCGCGAACCCGCACTGCGAGATTGTAGGAGGCGTGCTTGGCATTCAGAGCCGTAATACGGAGCTTAACGGCCCCGAGGCTCTGAAATTCCGGCGATACAGCCAGCCGGAACTCCGTGATTTTCCGGTCCGGCCGTTCCGGAATTACGAGGCGCTCAGGCCGAGATGCGGGCGCGTTTTGCGCCATTGGCCGTTCTTGCGCCAGCACAACCGGTGCATGCATTGCCGGCGCGGCTGGGACCAGCTTCCGTTCGCCCATCGCGGAGAGCAAAAAAGCTAGAGTCGCGCAAAAGAGGGCCAGGATCAGCGCCTTCATCGCGAGCCCTTTCGGAACCCAGCTCGGCAGGAAATCCGCCTTCGCCGGATAGCGCACCAGCACCATGGGCGCCGAATGGTACAGATCTTCCGGCAAGCCGCTCGGAACTGCCGTAATCGCCGAGGTCATAACGGAATAGTCGCTCTAGTAGATATTACAGGGAAACGAACGCTACGGGAAATGTTTGTTTTAAATATTTTGCACAATGTGCTATCTTTCCTGCCATGCATGGATCCGGACTCTCCCGTCGTTCCTTTGTGGCCGCTCTTAGTGCGGTTCCCCTCGCCACCGCAAAAAAGACGCCTATTCCCGTCGGTCTCGAGCTCTATTCCGTGCGCGACGCGCTGAAAAAAGACCTGCCCGGCACGCTTCAGGCAGTCGCCAAAATGGGTTACGAATGTGTAGAATTTTTCGCGCCGTATTACGAATGGAGCGCCGATTACGCCAAACAGGTCCGAAAACAGCTCGATGATCTCGGCTTGAAATGCTATTCGACGCACAACGGTAAGGCATCTCTCGCCAGCGCCGGCCTTGGAAAAGCGATTGAGTTAAACAAGATTCTGGGCGCCAGATACATCGTGCTCGCACACCCCGGAAAGGTGTCGACCATACAAGACTGGAAGCAGGTTGCGGAGCTTCTCAATCAAGCCAACCAGACCATGCAATCCCAAGGCCTCCACGCCGGTTATCACAATCACGATCTCGAATGGAAGCCGGTCGATGGCGAAAGGCCCATGGAAATTCTCGCTCGCAACACTGACAAGAGCATCATGCTGCAACTGGATGTCGGCACCTGTTTGGAGACCGGCAACGATCCCGTTGCCTGGATTCGCACCAATCCGGGACGCATTCGCTCATTACATCTCAAGGATTGGTCGCCGGCCAAAGGTTATCGTGTGCTCTTCGGCCAGGGCATCGCGCCCTGGAAGAAAATCTTCGCCGCCGCCGAATCCGTTGGAGGAGTGGAATACTATCTAATCGAGCAGGAAGGCAGCGATTACCCCGAGGACGAAACCGCCGAGCGCTGCTTGGTCGCTTACAAGGATCTCCACGGCTAGGCTGCCGGCTTCCGTCTCCACTCAGTCAACAGCATCTTTCCCAGCGACAACGTTATTGAAACGATTACCGGGCCAAGAAAAATTCCCAACGGCCCAAACATTTCCACACCTCCCAGCAGCGCAAAAAACAGGAGGCCCGGCGAAAGTTTAAGCCTTTCGCTGATCACCCAGGGACGGACGATGTTATCCGAGAGGGAGACCATGCCGGCGCCCCACCCCGCCAGAATTAATCCTTTTACCCAGGAGCCAATAAGAACCAAGTACAGCGCTCCGGGTACCCAAACAATGGCGGCGCCAAAAAATGGAATCACTGAACACGCGCCGGTCACAAGCGCCCAGAGCAAGGGAGACGGAACGCCTAACACCCAGAATCCAATCCCCAGAAGCAGCCCCTGGACTGTTCCAACTGCCAGCACCCCCACGACGTTCGCGCGGATGGAGGTTTGCGTTTCTTCGATGATCTGGTCTATCTGATCGTCGTCCAGGGGAAAGAGCCGTGCAGTGCGATTTACCAGTTGTCTTCCATCGCGAAGAAAGAAAAACAAAGTAAAGAATGTGAGCACAAGGAAGACCGTAATCGTGCCGATACTGGCGAGAACATTGCCGGCCTGTCTGATAATCCCGGTGCTCGCCTGATCCAGACGTGCCAGCGCCGCATCCCGGATCACATCTGGCGAGATGCCGGTTTTGAAGCCGATCCAGCCAGCCGCCTTGTCAACCCACGCGCTGAATGCCGCCGTCCATCCGTCCCGCGCCGCCGTATTGTCTTTGAACCAGCGGTATGAGGTGACGATTTCCCCCTCGATCGCAAATACGAGCAAAGTAATCATGCTCGCCAAAATTACAAAGAGGACGATTAACGACAGGAAGGCTGCCCAGTTGCGATTTCCGGTGATTCCCCGCAGCCGCACGAACAACGGGTGAAACAGGATCGCCAGAATGGCGGCCGTAAGAATAGGCTGCGTAAAAGGCCGTGCAATCCAATAACAGAGAAAACACGCAATAACTGTCGCGACAACAAGAAACACAAGTCTGTTCGTGCGTTCTTTGCTGTCCGTCATCTATACGCGCATACTACCTCAAGGAATCTCTTGCCCTATTCGCTAAGCGGTATTCGCCCAGGAGCGGAGCACCTCGGCCACGCTCCAGGCTTGGGCAATGCAGGCGCGCGGGATGTGCGGTTTCTCGCCGTCGAAGATTTCGCTGATCGATCCGACACACGCTTCGCTGAGATGCGGCGCAAATGCGCTCAGAAACTGGCGCGCTTCAGCGTTCTGGCCGGGATGGAGCTTCAACCACGCGTCGATATATGGCCCAATCAGCCAAGCCCATACCGAACCCTGATGATACGCGGCATCTCGAGAACGCAGGTCGCCGTCATAACGGCTCTTGTATTCCGGATTCGATGTGCTGAGTGAGCGCAGGCCCACAGGTG
>Ga0068856_100006335_pt1 | contig 11608 bp, 10 predicted proteins | sample KBSCornC62_FD_66595 | JGI IMG/M metagenome (GOLD analysis project Ga0068856, IMG submission 66595) | Corn rhizosphere microbial communities from Kellogg Biological Station, Michigan, USA - KBS Corn C6-2 | ecosystem: Host-associated > Plants > Roots > Rhizosphere > Soil ... | reverse complement strand
AGGCCGACGTGTTTGGAAGGATGGCGATCTGGAAGTGTGGTCGAAGCAGTTGCAGGACGGCAGTCGCGCGGTGTTGCTGTTGAACCGCGGGTCATCACAAGCTAATGTGAGCGCGACGTGGGAGCAGATTGGCTATCCCGCGCACCTGAGCGCATCGGCACGTGATCTGTGGGCGCATAAAGATCTGGGCAAGTTCACGGGAAAATTCTCAGCGCCGGTGGAAAGTCATGGGGTGGTGGTGGTGACGGTAAAGCCGTGAGTGCAACGGGCTCCAAACTGCTGCGGAAGTTAACTGCATGCCAGTTTCTACTGACGCTCTGCGCTACCGAACTGCTGTCCGCTCAGGTGTTGCTCCCAAATCGTCTGGACCGCCTTAACGGGAAGCAGCGGAAAACCTTGGATGAATACATCAGCAAACATGAGACGCCCACAGGAGAGATCAGAGTCCATGCTGACCGACAGCGGACGTGGGTGTTATCGTCCCAGGTGCTGCAGGACGCTTTCCCGCATTGTCGATTCGTGAAGATTCGCTGGTCGTATTCTGTCGACCCGCATGCAAGGCGCCAGTACAGTATTCCCTCAATGATTAGCAATACGGTGGTGATCGATGAGACCGGTGCCGTCGTTGGAGATCTCCCTAGTTTCGGAGATCAGGAGCAATTCGGCAGATTCCTGATCTCACAGAAGGTTAGACTCACCAACTATGACGATGCCGTACGACTCGCACGAATCATGACTGATCTGGGCTTGGCAAGTTACACGTTCCCAAACATCCGTCACAGCTCAACTGAATGGTACCTCAGTTATCGGGAGAACCCTTTTCGCCCAGTCTCTGGCGAGGAAGAGACTCGGGAGTCGTATTACTACGATGCCCAGACGAGTGCGGATGGTTTCGTCGTAGGTTTTAAGCTACGTAGCGAGGTTCTAGAACGACGGAAAATTCACCCGAGCACTACATCCAAGTAACCTTCACTTCTTCATCCACCCTTCCATCTCCATCCACTCGGCGAAGCGGTCGAGCCAGTGGTCGGTCGGCAGGCCGTGCGAGCGCGCGCCGAAGCCGTGACCTCCTTTGGCGTAGATGTGCAGTTCCGCGGATTTTTTTGCTGTTAGCCATTGCATGTACAGGCCAACGGCGGCCGGGGCGAGACCGAATTGGTCGTCCGATGCCACCACGAGAAAGATCGGTGGTGCATCTGCTGGGACGGTTGCGTCCTTGAATGATTCACCTCCGGGGTAAATGGGGGCCACGAAAGCCGGTCGGCTTTCGGGTGAGTACTTGAAAGCGACCCCTGCCGTCACTGCTCCACCGGCGGAAAAGCCGATGATTCCCACGCGATCGGGGGAGACGCCAAACTCCGACGCATGCTGGCGCACGTACTTGACGGCAGCCAAGCCGTCATCAATTGCGAGAGGAACGATCGCACCCACAGTGTCGTGGAATTTCTGCCGGTCGGCAACGGCGGTTACAAATTCCTGGGTCGCATCTTCTCCCGTGTGCGCGAGACGATATTTCAGCACAAACGCAGTGACGCCCCTCTTAACCAGGTATTGCGCGACTTCGGTTCCTTCGCTGGCGATCGAGAGCGCCATGAAACCTCCGCCAGGGCAGATGACAACTGCGGTGCCATTCTTCAACTCCGCAGACGGCTTGAAGACCGTCAGGCTCGGCTTCGTGACATTGCTGACGACCTCGGTGTTCCACACCTTCGAGAAGTATTGCTTTTCGGGGTACGTCTCAGGACTCGACCCAGGCGGCGTGCCGAGATACAGCGGGATGACATCCTGGGCAAAGGCGGCCGTCGCCAGAACCATGACGACGCAAACAGCACGAAGCAAAGGGTTTCTCATGGCTGGACAGTCTAGCAGAGAGCACGTGGAAGCGATGGAATTTCCTTGGACAGTTTCGCAAGACGAACTTGGCTCAAACTCTGCAATTGTCGAGTTGGTAAACCTTTGCGATAATCATTTGGCTCTGGTGTAAACGCGTTGGCGTGGAATGTGGGGACGTGAGCCTTGCGTGGCTCTCTTGGCGGAGATGAATGTCCGCCCCCCAAGAACCGTGCCACTTATGAAGTTCATCGCGCGTGTTTTCAATCCGACGAACAACCGGCGGCTGAATGAGCTGCTTGGGTTCCTGCTGTGCGTCTCCGCGCTCCTCCTCTTCCTTGCGCTGGCATCGTACTCTCCGCTTGATCCGTCGCTGAATAGCGCTTCGGTGCTGACTGGTTCGCGCGTGGCGCGAAATTGGATCGGCATACTCGGGGCAATTGGCGCTGACCTGCTGCTGCAGTTCTTTGGAATCGCGGCGTTTCTGCTGCCGGTATTCGCGCTCGGACTGGGCATTCGCTGGTTCCGTTCGCGGAAAGTGGTCTCGCCTATCGCCAAACTGCTAGGCGGAATCTGGCTACTGATGTTCGTCCCTGCGCTGCTGGCGCTGTTCCCCGGGCAGTGGCGATGGTTCGGAGGACCACCCGCAGAAGGCTTGCTGGGGCGAGTGTTCGGCGACTTCCTGATCCATTACCTCAATCTTATCGGCGCCTACATCGTCTCGACCAGCATGTTGGCGGTGGCGCTCTACTTCTGTACGGCATTTTCGTTTTCGCAAGTTCAAGTCTGGGCGACGACGAGGTTCGCCTTCGCGCTTGCGCTGCGTGACCGCTGGAAGGATTGGCAAGAAGAGCGGCTGCGGAAGAAAATGCAGAAGGAACTGGAAAAGCGTCGCGCACAGAAGCCAGTGGTGCAGACGCAAATGGTTCCAGCACGGGCATCGGCCGCAACTGCGATTCCGCAGGTACCAATCGAGCCTCGAAAGACTGGGATCGAGCGGTTTGCGGAGGAGGAAGTTGCCCCCGGGCGAACTGGAACCGACGATCTGGCGGACAGGAGTATCCGCCCTACACAGGCACAGCCGAGCGTCGAGGTCGCGGAGCGGGCGGACAGTTCAGCTAAACCGAAGACGACGATGCCGAAGCTTGCCGGCGGCTACAAACTTCCGCCAAGCAGTTTGTTGCATCGCGCGGATGAGCAACAGGCCGTCGATGCCGACGAACTGAAGATCCTGGCGCAGGTGCTGACGGAAAAATACGCCGAATTTGAGGTGCACGGGAATGTAACCCAGATCAACCCCGGCCCCGTGGTCACGACCTTCGAGTTCAAACCAGAGGCGGGTATCAAGTACAGCCGCCTGACTGGACTGACCGACGATCTCTGCCTTGCTTTACGCGCGGAAAGCATTCTGATCGAGCGCATGGCGGGCAAGAGCACGGTCGGCATTCAGGTTCCGAACCGCGAGCGCGAGATCATCTGGCTCAGAGAGAACATCGAGTCGAATGAATTCATTGGTACGAAATCCAAGCTGACGCTGGCGCTGGGCAAGGACATCAATGGCCGCATTGTAACGGCAGATATGGCGGGCATGCCGCACTTGCTCATTGCCGGTTCCACGGGATCGGGCAAGAGCGTGGCCATCAATGCCATGATCATGTCGATCCTATACAAGGCGACTCCGGACCAAGTGCGGCTGATCCTTGTGGACCCCAAGCGGCTGGAATTAGGGAATTACGAGGGCGTTCCGCATCTTTATACGCCAATCATCACCGAGCCAAAACTCGCCGCGAACGCGTTGCGCAACGCGGTTCGAGAGATGGAGCGCCGGCTGAAGTTGCTGGCGGAAAAGGGTGTACGCAACATCGACGGATACAACAAGCTGTTCGACAATGCCGATACGCCCAGCCTGTTCGGCGATCAGAGCGAAGAGAAGCCGATTCCCTACATAGTCATCATCATCGATGAATTGGCTGACCTGATGATGCTCGACGGCAACAATGTCGAGGAGTCCATCACCCGCCTGGCGCAGATGGCGAGAGCCGTGGGAATTCATCTTGTCTTAGCAACGCAGCGGCCTTCGGTGGACGTGATTACCGGATTGATCAAGGCCAACTTCCCTGCTCGCATGTCATTCCGAGTTGCGACGAAGGTTGATTCGCGCACGATTCTCGACGCAAACGGTGCCGAAGCGCTGCTCGGACGCGGCGACATGTTGTATCTGCCGTCGGGATCAGCGCGGGTTCACCGTCTGCATGCGCCGTACGTGACGGAAAAAGAGATCGCGGCGGTGGTCGAATTCTGGAAGGCGCAAGGCGCGGCCGAGTACGAACAGAAGTTCCTCGAGGCTCCGAAAGAAGAACGTGAGGCGGGATCTGCGGGTGGCGTGGACGGCGAGGTGGATGGCGACGACAACGATCCCATGTTTGAAGATGCCGTGCGCCTGGTCCTGGAATTCGGGAAGGCCTCTACTTCCCTGCTGCAGCGCCGGCTGCGGATTGGCTACGGGCGAGCGGCACATCTCATCGATTTGATGGAGCGCGACGGGATCGTCGGTGCCGCAGATGGTCCTAAACCGCGCGAAGTGCTCAAGCGACCCGACTGGTACAACGAAGTCGAACAGTCGATGCGTTGATCCCGCCTGTCCTGACGATATTTTGGGCCTCCGGCCGACAATATAAGTCGATAACGGTATTACGGCGCTCAAGATTGTGGACGGATCAGATCCGGGCGCAAACAGACTTTACTTCGGTGTAAAGTTCAATGGCGTCGTAACCCATCTCCCTGCCCCAGCCGGACTGTTTGTAACCGCCAAACGGCAACACCGGATCGAAAATGTTGTAGCAGTTGATCCACACAGTTCCGGCTTTCAATTTTGCCGCCAGTTGGTGGGCTTTGCTGATGTCCCGCGTCCAGACAGCGGAAGCGAGACCATACACCGTGTCGTTCGCGAAGGAGAGCACGTCATCCGGGCTGTCGAATGGGATCGCGGTCACAACAGGCCCAAAAATCTCCTCGCGTACGACTTTCATTTCAGGCTTTACGTCGACAAGAACTGTGGGTTCCACAAAATAGCCAGGACGATCCAGCTTGCGGCCGCCTACGACGGCTTTGGCTCCGTCGCGCTTGCCGGAATCCAAATACCCGCAGACGCGATCTAGCTGTTCTTTCGAAACCACCGGGCCTTGGTTGTTGGCCGGGTCGATGCCGGGCCCAAGTTTGAATTTCTTTGTTTCTTCTGCCACACCCTCTATAACCCGATCGAAGACGTTCTTTTGGACAAAAAGGCGAGAACCTGCCGTGCAGCTCTGCCCCTGGTTGTAAAAGATGGCGGCTGCACTTCCAGGAATCGCGCGCTCCAAGTCGGCATCAGCAAAAATCACGTTGGGAGACTTGCCGCCGAGTTCGAGTGAAACTTTCTTTAGATTCCCTGTTGCCGCCCTGGCTATAAGGCGACCCACCTCAGTCGATCCGGTGAAGGCAATCTTGTCCACATTTGGATGCACCGCAAGCGCGGCACCGGCAGTCTCGCCGAAACCGGGAACAATGTTGACCACGCCAGGGGGGAATCCGGATTCCAGGATCAACTCTCCGAGCCGAAGTGCCGTAAGAGGAGTTTGTTCGGCGGGCTTCAAAACTACGGTGCACCCAGCAGCAAGCGCAGGCGCCAGCTTCCATGAGGCCATGATCAGCGGGTAATTCCAGGGGATAATCTGCCCCACGACGCCGACTGGTTCCCGGCGCGTATAAGCGAAAAATTTGTCAGGTCCTGGCGCGGAAAGCGGAAGCGTGCTGCCAGAAATCTTGTCCGTCCAGCCGGCGTAGTAACGGAACATCTCTGCCGCGGCGGGGATGTCGCCTTTACGAGAGGTCATGATCGGCTTGCCGTTATCCAGCGTCTCGAGTTGGGCGAGTTCTTCCGTGTGTTGATCGACCAAATCGGCGAGTTTCCAAAGCAGCTTGCCGCGTTGCGCCGGAGACATTTTTGGCCATGCTCCCTTTTCCAACGCGCTACGCGCCGCCTTTACTGCTAGGTCGATATCTTCAGTCGCTCCCTCCGCGACACGTGCCAATACTTCGCCGGTAGATGGATCGTAGGTTTCGAATGTCTTACCCGAAACCGCGTCCACCCAATTGCCACCGATTAGCATTTTGCGTGGAGTGCGCAGAAATTCCGTGACGCTCGACTCGAGTTGGACCGGGGCGGTGGTTGAAGCCATGGTTCCTCCTGGGAAACCGGCGCCGCGTGAGCAGCCTTTGCAATTCTAGGACGAAACCAGAGAAACCGTCAGCCAGGTTCGTGGCAAAACAGCCCTTCCCTTCTTCCGCTATGCTTATGAGTTCTCGCCGACGGCAGAAAGCGGGCGCTATGAAAGCTCTGGTGAAAAGCCGCAGGGAAGCGGGCTTGTGGCTAGAAGATGTTCCTGAGCCGCAACTCGGGATCAATGACGTCAAAGTTCGCGTGCTGCTCACCGGCATTTGCGGGACCGACGTCCACATATATGACTGGGATGAGTGGGCACAGAAAACCATTCCTGTGCCGCTGGTAATCGGACACGAGTTCGTGGGGGAGATTGTTGAGGTCGGCTCGAACGTCAATGATTTCCATCCCGGAGAACTGGTTAGCGGCGAAGGACACGTAGTCTGTGGGCGTTGCCGGAATTGCCTGGCCGGGCGCCGGCACCTCTGCGCTAATACGCAAGGCGTGGGCGTCAATCGCGCTGGAGCATTCGCCGAGTACATCGTTCTTCCGATGAGCAATATCTGGAAGCACAGCCCAACTGTTCCCCTGGAAGTTGCTGCCATTTTTGACCCATTCGGAAATGCGGTGCACACCGCGCTCTCGTTCCCTGTTCTCGGCGAGGACGTTCTTATCACTGGCGCTGGTCCGATCGGGATCATGGCCGCCGCCGTGGTCCGGCACGCGGGCGCACGGTATGTGGTGATCACCGACATCAATCATCACCGGCTTGAACTCGCGCATGAACTGGGCGTGAATGTTGGGGTTGATCCGAACAAGAAATCTCTCAAAGAGGTGCAGAAAGACCTCGGCATGCACGAAGGCTTCGACGTAGGACTCGAGATGTCAGGCAACGCTTCCGCGTTTCGCGACATGCTGACAAACATGAGCCACGGCGGAAAGATCGCGATGTTGGGAATTCCTTCCGGAGAGATGTCGATTGATTGGCGCCAAGTCATCTTCAACATGCTCACCATCAAAGGCATCTACGGTCGCGAGATGTACGAGACCTGGTACAAGATGACGGTCATGCTGGAATCGGGGCTGGACATCTCACCGGTGATCACGCACCGCTTCGCCTACTCCGAATTCCAGAAAGGTTTCGAAGCCATGCGATCTGGGAAAGCTGGAAAGGTGCTGCTGGACTGGAGGAAGTAGCTGCAAAACGCACTCAAGAAAACACTAGAGTTTACCGGGCAGTCCAAACCACGCGAAGAAGCAACGCTAATTATGTACGCCAAAATGTCGATTTTCTATGCGTGCGGAACCTTTCAGACAAATGTTTCAGCATCACGGAAGTGCGCTCCGTGCTGATCTTTAGGAGAAAGCAGCGGACTCTCCGCGCCCCAATCGATACCCAGATCCGGATCATTCCAAACAATGGTCCGCTCGAGCTCTGGATAGTAGAACTCGGTGGATTTGTAGAGCACGTCTGCGTTTTCAGAGAAAACGTAAAATCCGTGAGCTAGGCCCGCGGGAATCCAGGCAAGCAGTTTGTTTTCCGCCGAGAGTTTCACTGAATCCCAACGGCCGAATGTTGGCGAGCCCCGGCGTAAGTCGACGAAGACGTCGAGCACTTCCCCGCTCACCACTCGCACGAGTTTTCCTTGCGGTTTCTGGACTTGATAGTGCAATCCACGCAGCACGCGTCGCCTCGACCGGGAATGATTGTCCTGGACGAATTTCTCTTTGATTCCGAGCTCGGCGAAGGTTCGTTCGCTGTAACTCTCGAGGAAGAAGCCGCGGTCATCGCTGAAAACCTTGGGCTCGAGAATCAGCGCTCCTGAGATGGATGTCTGATGAACTTTCATTGAGTTCAAAACACGCGTTCCTTCAGCATTTGCAGAAGGTAGTTTCCATAGCGATTGTTCTTCATGGAAGTGGCAACCCGTTCCACCTGCTCCGCGCTGATGTAGCCCTGGCGATAAGCAATCTCCTCGGGGCACGCGACCATCAAGCCCTGGCGAGTCTCGATGGTCTGAATGAAAAGCGAGGCCTCAAGCATCGCCTCGTGGGTTCCTGTATCGAGCCATGCCATTCCGCGCCCCATAACGGCCACGTCGAGCATTCCGCGTTTCAGATACTCGCGGTTAACGTCGGTGATTTCGAGTTCCCCGCGTGGCGAGGGCTTAAGGTTTTTCGCGATCTCAACCACCTGAGAGTCGTAGAAGTAGAGCCCGGTGACTGCGTACCGCGACTTGGGTACCTTCGGCTTCTCTTCCAGGCTGAGGGCCTTGCCTTGCCCGTCGAATTCAACTACACCGTAGCGTTCCGGATCGTGCACGGGGTAGGCAAAGATGCGAGCTCCACGTTCACACTCCGCGGCGGACTGCACCGCCTTGACAAGGTCATGCCCGTAGAAGATGTTGTCGCCCAGAACCAGCGCGCAGCAACTGCCGTCGATGAACTGTTCAGCGATCAGGAACGCCTGCGCAATGCCTTCTGGTTTCGGCTGCGCGGCGTAGGAGAATGCCAGGCCAAAACCGGAACCGTCGCCGAGAAGATGCTCGAATTTCGGCAAGTCCTCGGGCGTTGAGATCACCAGGATTTCGCGAATTCCCGCCAGCATCAGGGTGGAGAGTGGGTAGTAAACCATGGGCTTGTCGAATACAGGAAGCAGGCTCTTACCCACCGCGTGTGTCACGGGGTAGAGTCGGGTGCCCGATCCGCCCGCGAGGATGATTCCTTTGTATTTTGAGGAGCGCCGAGGATTACTCATGAGCACTTGCTATGTTCCATGCAGGAGGGCGTTGCTGTCAAAAAGGTAGTGATGCGCAGGAATCGTTTGACTTGAAAGGGGTGCGGCTTTCAGACGCACCGTAACTAATAACTACCGACCTACGGCACGGCATGGAAGCCGTGCCCTCCCGGCGAAGCGCCAACATTGACCTAGTTTGAAACCGCGGATTTCAGAACTGCGCGGCGAAATCCGTCTGTTACAAGGAATACTGCTTGGCCATCCACTGGCGGTAGCTGCCGCTGGTCACGCCCTGTACCCATGCTTCGTTATCGAGATACCACTGCACGGTTTTCCGAATGCCAGTTTGGAATGTCTCGCGCGGCTTCCAGCCAAGTTCGGATTCGATCTTGCCGGCGTCCATCGCGTAGCGGCGATCGTGGCCAGGACGGTCGGTTACAAACTTGATCAGATTCCGATGCGGGACGACCGCGTCGTTTGGCCGAAGTTCATCCAGGGTGCTGCAGATCGTATGCACCACGTCGAGATTTTTGAGTTCGTTGCGGCCGCCGATGTTGTAGGTGTCCCCAGTTCGCCCTTTCGCCAGCACCATGCGAATGGCTTCGCAATGATCCGCCACATAAAGCCAATCGCGAACATTTTGTCCGTCACCGTAAACCGGAATGGGCTTCCCGGTGATCGCATGAAGGATCACTAGCGGAATCAACTTCTCGGGAAACTGAAAAGGTCCGTAGTTGTTCGAGCAATTTGTCGTCAGCACTGGCAAGCCGTAGGTATGGAAATACGCGCGAACGAGGTGATCGGAACCGGCTTTCGACGCTGAATAAGGACTATTGGGCGCGTAACGAGTGCTTTCCGTGAATGCTGGGTCATTCGGGCCGAGAGAACCGTAGACTTCGTCGGTGGAGACATGCAGAAACCGGAATTGATCGTGCGCCGCTCCACTCAGCCCAGACCAGTAGGCTCTCGCTTCTTCGAGCAGGCTGAACGTGCCATTTACATTGGTGCGGATGAAGTCGTCAGGTCCCTGAATCGAGCGATCGACGTGGCTCTCGGCCGCGAAGTGCACAATCGCTTGCGGCCGATGCGTGATCAACAACTCTGCAATGAATTCGCGATCGCAAATGTCACCTTGCAAAAACCGGTATCGCCGGTCAGAAGCGACGCTGGCCAGATTCGCGGGATTTCCCGCGTAGGTCAGCTTATCGACATTAATGACGGCTGCGGTTTCCGCAGCAAGCCACTGCAGGATGAAATTCGATCCGATGAATCCCGCGCCACCGGTGACAAGAATGACGTCAGCTTGCATGAGGATGAGCGTACTCCGAAGCGCCTATTATCGTGCATTTTGCACGATTTGTCCGGTTCCGGCGTGGGCTGCCATAGCGTCGGCGGGCATATATCGGTCTCCCAAAATGCCGATGATCCGCGCCGCGGCCCTGCCATCCCACAGGTCGGGAAGTGAAGTGCGGGCCTTGGATGCAAGCTGGATACGAATGGCTTTGGCGATCGTGTCACGACGGGTGCCGCCGAGAAGATTGGTGCCGACATCGATTGTGACGGGGCGCTCGGTATTGTCGCGAGCCGTAACGCACGGGACGCCTAGTGCTGTCGTCTCTTCTTGAATTCCGCCGGAATCTGTCACCACGATGCGCGCGTGCTTCATCAGGCACAAGAAATCGAGATAGCCGAGCGGCCCGACGATGCGGATGGACTCCGAGAAATACCTGCCGAGTCCGAGCTCACAAATTTTCTTTTGGGTGCGCGGATGCGCGGGAAACACGACTGTCATGAGTTTTGACAGTTCGGAAATTCCCTCGAGAATCTCGGCGAGAGATTCCCTCTCATCGACATTCGCGGCACGATGGAGCGTGAGGAGCGCGTATCGTCCTTTCGCTAGGTCAAGCGTTCGCATGATCGGAGAGGTTTCCGCACGCGATTCGTACTCGCGTAAGGAATCGATCATTGTGTTCCCGACAAAATGCACCTTGGAAGCAGCAACACCTTCCTTGCGCAAGTTCCGCACACCACTCTCTTCCGTAACGAACAGAAAGTCGGAAAGCTGGTCGGTCAGGATGCGGTTGATTTCCTCTGGCATGTTGCGATCGAACGAGCGCAAGCCTGCCTCGACGTGAGCAATCGCCGGTCGGCAGGTTGACGGCATCTTACTGGCAACGAGTGCGCAGGCGAGCGTCGAATTCACATCCCCCACTACCAGTATCACGTCTGGTTTCTCGCGGAGCAGAACCGGGTCGAAGCGCTTCATGATTTCCGCCGTCTGCTCGGCGTGGGTCCCCGATCCTGCGCCCAGGAACACATCCGGGACCGGCATCTCCAGGTCCGCAAAGAAGGCGTCGGACATTTTTGTGTCGTAATGCTGGCCAGTGTGGACCAGAATCGGCTGAATCGCGCCTGCCCATTCCCCGCGCATGCCGTTGAACTCGCGAATTGCCTTCAGGATTGGAGCGGCCTTCATGAAATTCGGCCGCGCGCCCACGACGACGACAATCTTCATCCCAAAAATCATCCCATCATTGCGACTGTGGACGATCTCTGAATTGGGCCTACGAACCTATCTGAATAACGCCACAAAAGTGCTAGGCAGGGTCAATGCGCGTCGGTCGCAAGGGTGGTATCGTTTTCCTTCGACGGGTTCCTATGAAAGCCTTACTCCTCTCCGAATACAAGAAACTGGAAATTGCTGATTTGCCGACGCCGTCGCCAGGGCCAGGCGATCTCTTGGTCCGCGTGGCGGCCTGCGGCATTTGCGGTAGCGACGTGCACGGCTACGACGGATCCTCTGGACGACGAATTCCGCCGATTGTCATGGGACATGAAGCGGC
>Ga0068856_100006334_pt1 | contig 11609 bp, 10 predicted proteins | sample KBSCornC62_FD_66595 | JGI IMG/M metagenome (GOLD analysis project Ga0068856, IMG submission 66595) | Corn rhizosphere microbial communities from Kellogg Biological Station, Michigan, USA - KBS Corn C6-2 | ecosystem: Host-associated > Plants > Roots > Rhizosphere > Soil ... | reverse complement strand
CCGGCGCCGGAAGGGGCAAGACTGGTGACGACGACCTCTCGACGAAGGGACTGCGGATGCCGCGACGAGTCGTGCTGCTGGTGGGTACGCGTAAGGGATGCTTCGTGATGGAGAGCGATCTCGACCGCCGGGATTGGCAGATCCGCGGGCCATACTGCGACGGCTGGCCGGTCTACCACGCGATCCACGACGGCGAGTCGGGGACGATCTACGCCGCCGCCGCCAGCGAGTGGCACGGCACCGGCATCTGGCGCAGCGGTGACCTGGGCGAGAGCTGGCAGCTTTCCAGCGAGGGTCTCGGCTACGGCGAGGACGGGGAGCTGAAGCTCTCGAAGGTGTCGGGGCTGTCCGCCGCGCACGGCCGCGTGCTCGCGGGCGCCGAGGCGGCGGGCGTGTTCGAGAGCCGCGACGGCGGCGCCACCTGGTCGCTCAAGAGCACGCTCGACGGCCAGCCCGGCCGCGAGCTCTGGAACATCCCCGAGAACCAGCCGCCCGGCCACCTGGGCATGCCGGCGATCATGCCGCACCCGACGGAGCCCGAGCACTTCTGGGTGGTGATCCAGGGCATGGGCATCTTCGAGACGACCGATGACGCGGCCACATGGACGCCCCGCAACAACGGCCTGCGCGCAGCGTGGCCACGCGAGCACGAGGACGTGGGATTCTGCGTGCACAAGCTGGTGATGTCGCCGCTCGACACGGATCGCATGTACCAGCAGAACCACGTCGGCATGCACCGCAGCGACGACGGCGGCCACTCATGGGTGGAGGTGACCGACGGCCTGCCCACCGAGTTCGGGTTCGCCGCGGCCACGCATCCGCACGACCGCGACAGCTTCTATGTGGTCCCGCTCGACCCCGGCCACGGCCGTTTCATGCCGGACGGGCACGCGTCGGTGTGGCGGACGAGCGATGCCGGCTCGAGCTGGCGGCGGCTCGACTCCGGTCTGCCGAAGCAGGACGCCTACCTGGGCGTGCTGCGGGAGGGCATGGCGATCGACGACCTGGACGTGCCCGGGCTCTACTTCGGCACCAGCACCGGTCAGGTATTCGCCAGCCCGGACGAGGGCGAGAGCTGGAACGAGATCGCCAGCTACCTGCCGGCGATCGCATCGGTCGAGGTGGCGGTAGTTGGCTGAGCTGCACCTCCCCGCAACCCTGCCCTCGCTGTTCGAGAACCTGCCCCGCACACTCGAGGTGGAAGCCGGAACGGTGAACGAGGCGATCGACCGGCTCGACCAGCGCTGGCCCGGGATGCGCGACCGGCTGTGCGAGCCCGGCCCGCAGCTGCGCCGCCACATCAACGTCTACGTCGACCGCGAGCGAGCCGGGCTCGACACCAGGATCGATAACGGCTCGCGGGTGGATGTGATCGCCGCCATCAGCGGCGGCTGAAGCCGGTGAGCGGGGTGGGCGGGCCGCAGCCCCACCCACCCCGCGGAAACCTTCCGCGGCTAGAAGCTGCCGCTTGCGATCAAAGTGCCGCCCAGCGTGCGGACGCGCACGGTCGAGCTGTTCGTGATGCGCGGCACGCGCTGCCCACGCTGCGTGCTTCGCTGCACGTTGAACGCGCCCAGGCTGGACACGCGCGGGCTCGCCCACTTGGCCCCGTTCACGAACACGTTCACGCGCTTGCCGGCCAGGACGCGCACGTGCTGTACCTCGACCTCGAGCTCGCGCTCCTCGGCCGAGGTCTTCGAGGACGCCTGGCCGGTCGCACCCGGAAAGCTGACGCTGCCGTGCAGGGCGATCGTGCGCGTGGTGCCGCCGCCGTGCCTGGCGGCCGCCACCGGGGCGATCACGGCCAACACCGCGAAGCAGCCGATCAGGGCCGAGATGAGAGATGTACGTCGCATGCTGTTCCTCCGTAGGTTGGTGACTTCGGAGCGCAGATTGCTCGCCGGCGGGTCGCGGTCGCAATGGGACATTGGTCCTAGGACCGTGGCGCCGATCGATCGCAACGGGCATCCTGGGGCCATGCAGACGCAGGTCGTAGCGACATGAGCCGTGGCGGGATCCTTCGGCCGGTGGCGGTATTCGCGCTGTCCGGCCTGGCCGTGCTGGTGCTGGTCGGCATCGCCGGCGCCATCGCGCTGCGCAGCCTGGCCACGTCTGAGGCCCTGCGCCAGGCCAAGCAGGTGACGACGGTGACCGGCCACGGCATCGTCGAGCCGGCGCTCACCACCAACGTGGTGCGCGGCGATCCGCGGGCGATCGCCCGGCTCGACCACGTCGTGCGCACCCGCGTGCTCTCGTCCAGCGTGGCCCGCGTCAAGATCTGGAACGCCGAGGGCAAGATCCTCTACTCCGACGAGCCGCGGCTGATCGGGCGGCGGTTCGTGCTCGCGCCGGACGAGCTGCAGGCGTTGCGCAGCAAGACCGCAACCGCCGACGTCTCCGATCTCTCGGGCCCCGAGAACGTCTACGAGCGCCACCTCGGCAGCCTGACGTCGGTCTACCTGGGCCTGCGCGCCCGCGACGGCACGCCGGTGCTGTTTGAGGAGTATCTGCGCTCGAGCGCGATCGCCGGCAACAGCCGCAGCGTCGTCCGGCTGTTCGCGCCGGTCGTGATCGTGGCGCTGCTGGTGCTGGCCGCACTACAGATCCCGCTGGCCTGGCGTATGGCCCGTCGCATGCGAAACGCCCAGCGCGACCGCGAGCAGCTGCTCCAGCACGCGGTCGACGCGTCGGACAGGGAGCGGCAGCTGATCGCCGCGGGGCTGCACGACGGCGTCGTCCAGGAGCTGGCGGGCCAGTCATTCCAGATGGCGGCGGCGGTCGAAGAGAACCGTCCCCCGGAGGAGCTGCGGGCGGTGCTGACGGAGGGAGCGGCCGGTACCCGCAACGCGATCCGCCAGCTGCGGTCGTTGCTGCTCGAGATCTACCCGCCGGCGCTGCGCGACCAGGGCCTGGCCGCTGCGCTGCCCGACCTGGTGGCGCCGCTGACGGCTCGGGGCATCGAGGTCAACATGGACGTCCAGGACGATCTGACACTGCCCACCGAGGTCGAGCAGCTCGTGTTCCGCACCGCCCAGGAAGCGGTCAGGAACGCCGGGGCGCACGCGGCCGCCGGCCACGTCCGGATCGGTGTCGAGCGCAGCAACGGGCTGGTGCGGCTGCGCGTCAGCGATGACGGCCGCGGCTTCGATCAGGACGACCTGGCCGAGCGGCGAGCGGACGGCCACCTCGGCCTGGACATGCTGCGCGACCTGGCCGCGTCGGCCGGCGGCACCCTGCTGGTGACGTCGGCGCAGGGCGAGGGCACCACCGTGCAGCTGGAGGTGCCGGCCTCGTGATCCGGGTGGTGGTGATCGACGACCATCCGATCGTGCGGGACGGCCTGATGCGGCTGATCGGCTCGGATCCGGAGCTGGAGGTGGTGGGCTCGGGCGGCGACGGCGATACCGCTGTGGCGATCTGCTCCGAGCTGGGACCCGACGTCGCCCTGATGGACCTCTCGATGCCGGGGGTGGGCGGGGTTGAAGCCACGCGCCAGATCGGCGAGCGCGCTCCCGGGGTGCAGGTGATCGTGCTGACGTCGTTCATGGACCGCGAGCGGGTCACCGAGGCGCTGGATGCGGGCGCGATCGGTTACCTGTTGAAGGACGCCGAGCCGACGCAGCTGCTGCACGCGATCCATGCGGCCGCTCGAGGCGAGTCGCCGCTCGACCCGCGTGCCGCACGCGCGATGCTGGCGGCCCAGCGCACCCCCGACCGGCTGGAAGCATTGACGGCGCGCGAGCGAGAGGTGCTGGCGCTGGTGGCCGAGGGGCTGCCCAACAAGCAGATCGCGCGAAGGCTGGAGATCAGCGAGAAGACGGTGAAGGCGCATCTGACCAGCGCGTTTCGCACGATCGGGGTCGACGACCGCATGCAGGCCGGCCTGTGGGCGCGGCGGAACGGGCTCTAGCCGCCCGTGGCTAAGGCACCCAACCGAAGGACATGTAGCTGCCGTTCGCGCCGGTGATGCGTCGCCGCTGAGCGGGGCCGTCGACGTTCACCACGCTCGCGCTGGAAGATCAGCAAGGACCGGCCATCGGGTGAGTACGCAAGCGGCCGCTGCGGGCGCCCGTCCGCAGCGCTCGTCAGGCGGTGGAGGACGCCTCCGCCGGCAGACATCGCATACACGCCGTCCCGGCCCGGGCGCGCGGGGTCGACGCCCGCCATTGCCAGCACCTTGCCGTTCGGCGACCAGGCACCCGGAGTCAGCCGCAGCGTCGTATGCCGGGTGGGCAGCGGGATCGAGGACGCGAAGCCGCTGCCGGTCGACACCAGCAGCAGCCGCCCGGCCACGGACACCCGCACGGCAAACCGGCTCGTTGCCGTCGCCGGGGTCAGGCAGGAGGCGTGCTGCAACGGCAGCTGCCCCACCACCGCGCCGTCGGGCGTGACCTCGACGACCGGCCCAATCGCATCGTCGAACGTCCCGGCGTGGCTCTGTCGTGCAAAGGCGATGATGCCGGTCGCCGGATTCAGCGTCGCCGGTGCCTGGCGTCGCGAAGATCCTGGGGTCGCGGCGGACGTTCCGGACTGGCCGCGGCTCGCGAGCAACGCGACCGCCGCCCCCGCGACGACCGTGACGGCCGCAACGGCTGAGCCAGCGCGTTGGCATCGAGCTACTTGTCCGGTTTGCGGGCGCGGCTGGGCGCGACGCGCGCCGGCTCGTTCGGCATCTTCGGGTAGACCGGCGGCCAGGGAGCATCCATCAGGCCGGCCGCCATGTCACGGCGGTGCATCTCCATCAGCGGCTCCAGCGACTGCGGCCGCTCCGGCATCGACTCCCAGGCGTCACCTTTTTCGGCAACGCGCGAGGGCACGGTGGCCAGGGTCAGCGCCTGCGGATCGATGTCGTCGAGCTCGTCCCACGCGAACGGCATCGATACCTGGGCGCCGGGCCGCGGCCGCACGGTCCAGGCCCCGATCACGGTCTTGTGGGGCGCGTTCTGGTTGAAGTCGACGAACACGCGCTCGCCCCGCTCCTCCTTCCACCAGGCGGCGGTGGTCAGGTCGGGCCGGCGGCGCTCCAGCTCACGGGCCAGGGCAACCGCCGCCTCGCGCACAACGAACGAGTCCTGCTCGGGCCGCAGCCGCACGTAGACGTGGATGCCGTTGCGGCCGGTGGTCTTGGGGTGGCCCTCGATGCCGAGCTCGTCGAGCAGCGCCCGCGTCTCGGTGGCCGCCTCCTTGACCATGGCCAGATCGACGCCGGGCGAGGGGTCGAGATCGATCCGCAGCTCATCGGTGTGGTCGGGGTCGGCCGCCAGGTAGGGCCACACGTGCAGGCCGATGCAGCCGAGGTTCACGGCCCACACGATGTGGGCGACGTCGGCCGCAACCAGCGCCTGCGAGGGCGTGCCGTTGGGCGTCTGCACGGTGGTGGTCTGCAGCCAGTCGGGCGCGTTCTTGGGCACGCGCTTCTGGAAGAACGACGATCCGCCGGCCCCGTCCGGGTAGCGCTCCATCAGCACCGGGCGGCCACCGAGGGCACGCATCAGCGGCTGCTCGATCGCCAGGTAGTAGTTGGCGAGATCGAGCTTGGTCTCGCCACGCTCCGGGAAGAACGTCTTCGCCGGATTCGACAGGACGAGCGTGCGGCCGGCCGCCGCGATCTCTGCTGAGGCTTTTTCGGGCATCCCTTCGCTGGCGATGATACGCCGCCCTGTGCGAGGGTTCGTGCAGATGACGACTGACCTGGCACCGGTGATCCGCCGAAACACGCTGCTCCTGTCCACCACGAGCGCGGTCAACTCGGTGGTGCTGCAGCTGGCCGCGGCCGTGTCAACGCTGACCTTCGTGCTGGTCACGGGCCACGCCGGGCTGCTGGGTCTCGGGCCCGCCATCTTCCTGACGTCGTCGGGTGTGACCGCGGTGATCGCGGGGCGCACGATGGATAGGCACGGGCGCCGGCCGGTGCTGGTCGTCGGGTTCGTCGCGCTCTCGTGCGGATGCGCGTTGAACGCGCTGGCCACGCGCACGTCGTCGGTGCCGGCGCTGCTGGCCGGGCTGGTGCTGATCGGCGTCGGTATGGCCACCTCGCTGCTGATCCGGACGGCGGCCGGTGACATGTACACACCGGAGCGCCGCGCCCGCGGAATCTCCTACGTCCTGTTCGGGTCGGTGTTCGGGGCGATCCTGGGCCCCGCGGTGTTCAGCCCGATGTTCGCGGGCAAGCAGGTCGACCCGGACGTGCTGACGGTGCCGTGGCTGGCGGCCGCAGCAATTGCCCTGGTGGCGATGGCGATCGTGATGCTGGTGCAGCCGGACACGCGTGAGATCGCGATCCAGATCGGCGCCGAGCAGGGCGCTCCGCCACCCGGCGCCGCCGCGCCGCTGGCGGAGATCCTGCGCCGGCCCGGCGTGCTGCCGGCGATGGCCGCGAGCCTGGCCAGCTTCGCCGTGATGGTGTCGGTGATGAACCTGTCGGGATACGTGGTCGTCCATGTGCACCACCACGCGCAGGACGCGGTGTTCCCGATCATCGGCGCCCACGTGCTGGGCATGTACGCGCTGGTGATGGTGGTCGGGACGCTGATCGATCGGATCGGGCGGACGCCCGCGCTGGCGATCGGGCTGCTGGTGATGGGTGCGTCGGTGCTGTCGCTCCAGTGGGTGCAGAGCGTGCCGGCGACGGCGGTGCTGCTGTTCGGGCTCGGCATCGGCTGGAACATCTCGTTCGTCGCAGCAACTGCGCAGCTGGCGGATCTGAGCAGCGCGCTCGAGCGGGGCAAGCTGCTCGGCTTCAACGACCTGATCGCGTCGCTGCTGGGCGCATCGATGGCGCTGGTCGGCGGCTACGGCCTGGAGACCTCCGGCGTCGGCGCGCTGGCCGTGGGTGCGGCGGTGGTGGTGGTGTCGCCGGTGGCGTGGATCCTGTGGCGGGAGCAGCTGCCGACGGCGTCGTCGGAGGCCTAAGCGTCAGTTGTGGATGCGCTCGCCGCGGGCGAGCATGGCGACGAACGTCTCGATCCGCCGGGCGCGGGTCTCCGCACGTTTGGCGTCCTGGATGCGGTAGAGGATGGCGTAGCGGTTGCGGCTGTCGAGCGACTCGAAGAAGGCGCGGGCGGCGGGATCGCGGTCGAGCTCGCGGGCGAGGTCGTCCGGCACCTGGGCAGCGCTCTGCGGCTCATACGCGGCGTCCCAGCGACCGTCCGCGCGGGCGCGCTCGACCTCTCGCAGGCCGGACGGCTGCATCTCGCCGCGCTCGATCAGGAGCTCGGCCTTGGCGCGGTTGACCTGCGACCACCTGCTGCGAGGAGCTCGCGGAGCGAACCGCTGCACCCAGTGGCCGGCGTCGAACGACTGCTTGCGGCCGTCGATCCAGCCGAAGCAGATCGCCACCTCCAGCGCCTCCGCGTGGGTGACAGACTCGATGCCGCTGCCCTTGCGGGCGATCTTCAGCCAGACGCCCTCGCTCCCCTCCGGCTGGTCTGCGAGCCAGTCACGCCAGGCCTGCCTGCTGGGGAACGAGAGCGTCGGGTGGGGCTTCTCTGCCACGCGGGCACGGTAGTCGCAAATCTGATCGCCGGCCGGCGCCGTATCCGCTGTAAGGCCGGCGTTGGTCGCCGGCGACTCGAACGACAGGGGACCGAGATGGGGGCGCGCAGAATGCTGGCAGCGGCGATCGCGGGGGCGTGCTGCGTAGTCGTGGGAGCGGTGCTGATGGTGAGCGCCGCGCGCAGCGCAGCAACCACGGTGCCGGTCTCCGTGGGCCCGCGCGGCATGCTCGTATTGCACACGGCCAACCAGACGGCGCACCAGGGCGACACGTTCAAGCGGACGTGGGGCTCGTCCGGACAGACGACAGCCGACACCACAGGACTCCGAGACTCGAAGATCAGATCGCTGCACGCGAGCGTCGCAGCGGTCATGCAGCCCTGCAACGGCCCGACCGCCCGCAGACGGGTCTGACCCCGACTCGGGCGGAGTGAGCGGTTCGGCCCGGTGGTGTCACGCGCGGACGCGGGAGTGCTCGGGGTCGAGCAGCACGTCGGCGGCCAGCTCGGCCGCGACCGGCCGGCCCAGCACCTCCACCTCGACCCGGGCGTCGTCGGCCAGGTTGGCCGGCAGGTACGCGAACGCGATCGTCCGCCCCACGGTGTAGCCGTAGCCGACGCTCCGCACCCGGCCGGCGGTCGTCCCGTTCACCAGCACCGCCTCGCCACCGTATGCCGGCAGGTAGTCCTCGCCGCCCACCAGCAGCGTACGGATCCGGCGCGACGGCTCCGCCCCGGCCGCGCGCAGCGCCTCGCCGCCGATGAACTCGCCCTTGTCCAGCGCCACGCAGAAACCGAGCCCGGCCTCGTATGGCGTGTCCCCGCCCGTCAGGTCGCTGCCCATGTAGCGGTAGCCCTTCTCCAGCCGCAGCCCCTCCAGCGCCCGGTACCCCGCGATCGCGAGCCCGTGCTCGCGCCCCGCGGCCGCCAGCCGGTCCCACACCTGCACCGCGTCCGGCGCCTGCGCGTACAGCTCGAATCCGAGCTCGCCGACGTAGGTGATGCGCTGTGCCAGCACCGGCTCGCCGATCCGGATCTCGCGCGCCGTGCGAAACGGGAGCGCCTCCGCCGAGACATCGTCGTCGCTGCACGCGGCCATCACGTCTCGCGCCCGCGGCCCCCAGATGCCGATCACCGACAGCCGCTCCGTCACCTCGCGCATCTCTACCGGCCCGTCCTCGTCTCGCATGTGCAGCCGCAGCCAGCCCATGTCCGACTCGACAACGCCGGCTCCCGTCACCACCCGAAATAGCTGCTCGCCCAGCCGCGTCACCGTCACGTCGGCGACGATCCCGCCGCGGGCGTTCAGGAACTGGGTGTAGATGACGCTGCCCGCCGGCCGGTCGATGCGGTTGTCGCAGACCCGCTCCAGCAGCGGCAACGCGCCGGCCCCCTCCAGCTCGATCTTGCCGAACGACGACATGTCGATCATCCCGGCTCGCTCCCGGACCGCCCGGTGCTCCTCGCCCACCGCCTCGAACCAGGGCGGCCGCGTCCAGCCGTACCGGCGCTGGTCGGCACCGGCCCGCCGCCACGGCTGCCCCGGTCGCAGGTGGTCGGCCCGCTCCCAGCCGTTCTTGCAGCCGAACACCGCCCCCGCGTCCTGAAGCCGCCCGTGCAGCGCGCTCAGCCGGTTGGGCCGGCCCCACTCGTCGTGGTCGTCCGGGTACCGCAGCCGGTAGTAGTAGCGGTAGACCTCGCGGCCGGCCGCGTCCACCTGCGCCGGCGGTCGATACGCATCGCCGAACCGCCAGGCCCGCATCCCGTGCACGTCGAGCTCGGTCTGGTCGTCCGTCATCCACTCCGCGATCGTCTTTCCGATCCCGCCCGCCCCGCCGAACCCGTTCAGCGACAGCCCGGCCGCCATCCAGAACCCGGGCACCCCCGGCAGCGGGCCAAGCAGCGGATTCCCGTCCGGCGTCATCGCGTCGGGGTGGCACTCCAGCGTGACCATGCCCGCGTCCTCCAGGAACGGAAACCGCCGGGCGGCGCCGCTCCAGAGCTGGGCGAACCGCTGCTCGTCGGCCGGCAAGTTCGCCGCCGCGTGATCCCACGGCACCCCGTCCAGCCAGCGCGACACCGGATTCGGCTCGTAGCCGCCGAACAGCACCCCGCCCGCCTCCGAGCGGCCGTAGACGAGGTTGTCGGTGTCTCGGAAGCAGGGCATGTCGCGCGGCAGCTCGTGCCCGTCCACCGCCTGCAGCGCGATGTGCTGGTGGTCGACCGGTACCGACGGCGTGAACGCGCCCACCATGGCCGACACCTGGGGCGCCCAGATCCCGCAGGCGTTGACCACGTGCTCGGCCTCGATCCGCCCGCCGCTGGTCAGCACCGCCCGCACCGCCCGCCGGGGATCGAGCTCGATCCCCGTCACGCGCGTGTTCTGCAGCACCGCCGCCCCCAGCTCGCGGGCGGCGTCGGCCAGCGCATGCGTGGCCGTGTGCGGGTCGACGCAGCCGTCCTGCTCGACCCAGATCGCGCCGTACAGGTCGTCCCGGCTGGCCTGCGGCATCCGCTCCAGCGCCTCATCCGGCGACAGCACGTGCACGTCCAGCCCGATGCCGCGGGCCCGGCTCGCGCCCCGCTCCAGTTCCACCAGGCTCTCCGGGCTGGAGGCGATGCGGAGGCTGCCCAGCCGGTCGAACACCCCCAGCCGCTCGTACAGCTCCACGCTGTAGCGGCGGAACCGCATCATCGCCGGGGAGGGGTTGAACTGGGTCACCAGACCGGCCGCGTGGCAGGTCGAGCCGCTGGTCAGCTGAGCCTTCTCGACCAGCAGCACGTCCCGCCAACCCGCCAGCGCCAGGTGGTAGGCGACGCTGCATCCGGTGACACCGCCGCCGATGACGACGACCTGCGCGCGGTCGGGGAGACTGGTCTGTACCACGTTTTCGGGACTGACTATAGTGGTCGCCATGCCGGTCGACAAAGCCATCGACGAGCTGATCGACGTCGTCCCGGAGCTGCGCGGAGAGCGTGTCGTGACCGAGCTCGCGGGCGGCCTAACGAACACCAATTACAAGGTCGAGACCGACCAGGGCACGTTCGTCGTGCGCATCTCGGCCAAGGACTCAGGCCTGCTCGCGATCGACCGCGAGAACGAGTACCAGAACACCGTCGCCGCCGCCGAGGAGGGCGTCGGGCCGGCGGTGATCGGCTACATCCCGGAGCGTTCGCTGATGGTGCTGGAGTTCATCGAGGGCCAGACCCAGAGCGCCGAGGACCTGCGCCGCGGGGACAAGATCGAGATGGTGGCGCACGCCTGCCGGCGACTGCACGCTGCCGCCCGCTTCCGCGATGACTTCAACATGTTCGACATCCAGCGCCGCTACCTGGCGCTCGTCCAGGATCGCGGCTTCAAACTGCCCGACCGCTACCTCGAGTTCGAGCCGGCCGTGCGCGAGATCGAGCGTGCGATGGCCGTCCGCGACGAGGGCACCGTCCCCTGCAACAACGACCTGCTGGCCGAGAACTTCATCGACACCGGCGGCGAGTTCCGGCTGATTGACTACGAGTACTCCGGCAACAACGACGCCTGCTTCGAGCTCGGAAACGTCTGGAGCGAGTCGAACCTGTCGCTCGACCAGCTCGACCAGCTGGTGGCCGCCTACTACGGCCGGCCGCTGCGCAACAAGGTGGCCCGGGCGCGGCTGTGGGGGCTGATGTCCAAGTACGGCTGGACGCTGTGGGCCTCCATCCAGGACGGCGTCTCCGACATCGATTTCGACTTCTGGGAATGGGGCCTCGAGAAGTACGACCGTGCCGTGCTCGAGTTCGACGGCGCGGACTTCGGCCGGCTGCTCGACGACGTCACCGCCGACGATTAGCAGCGCCCCCGACACTCCCGAGCAGCCAGCCGACGTGACCCGGTCGCCCTCTACGACGTCATCGCCACGTCGTACGCCGCCCGCCGCGCGGTAGTCTCACGGCCATGACGGACTGGCCGAACGGCGCGCGCGGCGCGGTCGCCTTCACCTTCGACTTCGATGCGGAGGAGGTGTGGATCGGTGACGACCCCGAGAACGCCAACCGTCCGGGCGTGCTGTCGCAGGGCACCTACGGCGCGAAGGTGGCAGTGCCGCTGATCCTCGAGCTGCTGGCCCGCCACGGCCTGCG
>Ga0068856_100006333_pt1 | contig 11609 bp, 12 predicted proteins | sample KBSCornC62_FD_66595 | JGI IMG/M metagenome (GOLD analysis project Ga0068856, IMG submission 66595) | Corn rhizosphere microbial communities from Kellogg Biological Station, Michigan, USA - KBS Corn C6-2 | ecosystem: Host-associated > Plants > Roots > Rhizosphere > Soil ... | reverse complement strand
CTGCACTTCGCGCCGCGAGCAAGTGCACGGATAAATTGTGCCGTTCACGCGCGCGAGTTCGAAGAGTGCTAAATGGCGTGAGTGAAAATCTGATTGAAGCAATTCAACGTCAGGAACCATTCCGAGCGCCACAAGGTCGGCGCGCTGTTGTTCCCGTGCGCCCGCTAAAACGCGAGGCGTATCAATGTCCTCAAAGCGAACCACCCAAGGAAGCGCGAGTGTCTTGGCAAATTGAAATGAAACCCAAGCTGTGCGGAGATTGCCGATGTGAAAACGGCCGGTCGGTGAAGGAGCAAAACGAACGCCGCCCGTGTGAGGGGCGGCGTTGATTAAGCGGGGACTCTTTTGAGAGCCGCTCAAAGTGGTCATGTCGCCGAAGCAGTGCCTTCTTCTTTTGCGAGCTCTTCTTTCGAAACGTCGGTGATCTTCGATTTCGAAATCAAGAAGTCGAGAACTTTCTCTTCAGTAACTTGGTACTGAAGACGCGAGCGGCGCTCGTTGTCGCCGTAGAATTCGTGAACGCGCTGAACGTCGATACCTGTCTGCGCGGCGAATTCTTGCATCTTCTTTTCGAGATCAGCAGCCGTCGCCTTCAAGTTATTGTCCATCGCGATCTTGTCGATCAAGAACGACGACTGGATCATATACGAAGCCGTTTGCTCAAAGTCTTTATCCCACTTCTGCTTGTACTCTTCGTAAGACTCTTGGCCGAGACCTTGTTGCTGCATGCGCTTTTCCATGTCTTCGACGAGCGCTTTTTTCTGCTCAGTCAAAAGTGACTTTGGAACCGCAACCGGGTTGCGATCGACGAGAACCTTCATCAAACGGTTCTTCAAGTCATCAGCGACGCGCTTGCCTTCGCGTTGTTCAAAATCAAGGGTGATCGCATCGCGAAGCGCTTTTACGTTCTCGTAAGGGCCTACCGATTTCGCGAATTCGTCGTTCACTTCAGGAAGAACGCGTTTTGCGAGAGCCGTGAGTTTAGTTTTGAACTCAACTGGTTTACCCGCGAGCGCCGAAACATGGTAATCCGCCGGGAAGGCGATCGCGATCGTCTTCTCTTGGCCGACTTTCATACCGAGAACGCCGTCTTCGAAACCAGGGATGAATTGCTTTGAGCCAAGTTCCAACTGGTGGCCTTCAGCCGATCCGTTTTCCAAAGGTTTGCCGTCAACCATACCTTCGAAGTTAATTGTCGCAACGTCGCCCATTTGAGCGCCGCGGTCTTCGAGAACCGGTGCGGTTTCGGCGCGACCTTTGCGGATGTCTTCAATTGTCGCGTCAACAAGTGCGTCTTGCATGACGAACTTTTCGCGCTTCACGGGCAAGCCTTCGATTTGTTTCAACGTGACTTCAGGGCGCACTTCGAACTCCGCCGTGAAAGCGAAGTCTTTTGCATCTTCAAGCGCATCGAACTCGATCGCAGGGTACGAAATCGGGTCAAGTTTGTGCTCTTGCAAAGCGGCTGCGTATTTCGATTGCACGATATCTTGAACGACGTCTTGTCTTACGCGATCGCCGTAAAGAGATTTGATTGTCGCAAGGGGTGCTTTACCTTTTCTGAAACCCTTGACCGTGACGTTGCGTTGAATACCAGTGAAGGCGCGATCAAATGCGGCTTGTACTTCGACGGCCGGAACTTCAATATTGAGTTTGCGTTCGAGCGCCGAAATCGTCTCGAGCTTCGATTTGTTAATAGGCGTGAAAGTGGTCTTTTGTTCCATGAGTAGCTCCGGAATTTAGGCTGAAAATAGTCTGCGTAATCTAGGGGAAAGAGACCGGTTTTGCCAATCACTTCCTTGAACGATAAGCGAATTCTATTCGTCTCCGGCAAGGGCGGAGTCGGTAAATCGCTCATAGCGGCCGGCCTCGCAAAAGAGCTCGCCGACAGCGGTAAAAAAGTGCTCCTCGCCGAAATCGGCGAAACGAGCTATTACCGCGATTTTTGGGGTCTCCGGGAAGAAATCGGCCACCATCCCCAGCGGCATCCCACCGAAAAGTTCGATTTGGCGCTCTGGTCAGGCGAAACAAGTCTGCGAGAATACGTGCTTTTTTACCTCAAGATGGAGCGACTCTATAACCTGTTCTTTGAGAACAAGGTCATGCGCGCCCTGGTCAACGTCGCGCCGGGCTTAAGCGAAATCGCGATTCTCGGGAAGATCACGAGCGGCATCCGCAAAGTCGGGCCGCCCATGAATTATGACGTCATTGTGGTGGATTCCTACGCTACCGGCCACGCCCTCGCGCTTCTTGAGGCCCCGAAAGGGATGATGGAGGCAATTAAGTTCGGACCGATGGGCCACCACAGCCGCGAAATGGACAACGTGATCAAAGACGAAAGCCTCATTGGGTACGTCGTCGTGACGTTGCTCGAAGAACTTCCGGTGACCGAGTCGATCGAGTTCCGCGATCGACTCAACACCGAGTTCGGCGTAAATCCCGTGATCGTCGCGAATAAAGTGATGCACGCACCGGTTTCCGTAAACGAACTCAACGATGTCACGCACAGTTCAAACGCCGGCTTGGCGGAGTTCGCAAACCACGTCAAAGCCGTCAATGAGCGACAAGAGGAATACGGCAAATTGTTGGCGCAGTCGGGCGCGCAGATCGTCGAAGTTCCGCTCATCTTCTCGGCGGACGCAGACACGTTGGTGAAAAAAACCGGGGAGGCTTTACGGGCTCTCTAGATCAGATTCTTCTCGAAAATAAAGTCATCGTGTGTGCGGGAAGTGGCGGGGTCGGGAAGACGACCATGTCGGCAGCGATCGGAGTGAGAGCGGCGCAGCTCGGCCGCCGCGTGCTGGTGCTCACCGTCGATCCTGCAAAGCGTTTAGCGACTGCACTCGGTCTCGAGCTAAACGACGATAGCGATAAACCTGTTGAAGGTTTGAATTTATCTGCAGCGGTCGTTGATTCGAAAAAGATTTTCGATCGTTTCCTCAGAACGCATGCGAGCGAGTCGGGCGTTGTCGACCGCATTATGAAAAACCGTCTGTACCAGCAGATGTCGACGACTTTGAGCGGCTCGCAAGAGTTCACGGCACTTGAACGTTTGCTTCAGGCGACCGAGTCGGGACATTACGATCTCGTCGTTCTCGACACGCCACCTACAAAACACGCGATGGATTTCTTGACCGCTCCCCAGCGCCTTTCGAGTTTGTTCAGCGAGACAATCACGCGCTGGTTTTCGTCGCCCGACGAGAAGCCGAAGGGCTTTATCGCTTCGATCGTCGGCGCCGGTACACGAACGGTTTTAAAGTCCCTTGAGATTTTAACCGGCGGGCAATTCATTGAAGAGCTCGTCGACTTCTTTGCGGCCGTGCGTTCCATCCAGCGTGTTTTAAGAGAGCGCAGCTTGGCGGCGGAAGCCTTGTTGAAAAACGAGTCGACGAAATTCATCGTCGTTACGAGTTTCGATGCGGCTAAGCTTGTTGAGGCGAAGTACTTGCAAGGCCAGCTCAAAAAGATGGGTTATCGCCTGAAGGCGGTGGTTATCAACCGCGCATTCCCATTGTGGCTGCCGGACGGCGAGCGCGCCTCGGCTGAAGCAACTTCAGCTGAGACGAAGTTGCAGGTCTTCTTTGACCAATTCCGTGATTACTACCGCACGCGTTACTCTCTCTATGAGGACTTCGCGAAAGGTTTGGATAAAAGCATCGTCCTCACACGCATCCCGGAATACCGTCAAGACATCCACGGTCTTGATGATTTGAAAGCTTTGGCGGAGACTTTAAGCGAAGCAACTGTTTGAGCGAGGGTTCGTGAAATACGCATTTCTTTTTTCAATTTTGATCGCGTCTTGCGCTCATCACGCGTTTGAATCTGGATTGGCGGAACACACTCAAGGGCGCGCTCCTACGCAGGCACCTGAGCTTTACAAGCAAGCGGTCGATGAGCTCGAGCTTGCTAAATACGACGACTCTCTTCGCGATTTCGATCGCTTCGTGCAGCAAAATCCCGCCAACCGTTACACTCAGGCCGCGATCTTGAACAGCGGTCGAGCGCTTGAAGGATTAAAAGATTGGGGCGATGCCGCGAAACGCTATCGTCAAGTCGTGTCCTCGACTGCTCGAGCACCGCGTCTTCAGGCCATGGCGCTTTACCGATTGTCTTATGTGAATGAAGCACTTGGTGACGATCCACTGGTGATTGCGGATCTCACGGATTTGCAATCGCGCAAAAGCGATCTCCCGCAGGAAATAGCCGAAGGCGAAATGCCCGCACGTCTGGCGGCCGCCTATGCTCGCATCGGAAATTTCGAGAAAGCGCAGAAGTATTACGAACAAGCGGAAGTCGGAATCGCGCGGCTTAGAAAAAACGAAACTCCAACTTGGCTTCCTAGGACACTTTTCCTGATGGGCGAAACCTCACGCAGCAAATTGTCGTGGAACGATTTCGAAACTTTCATTCGACCGCTTGCGCGTAGCCAAGTTTATCTCGTGCAAGCCGCTGAACTCGGGCAGTCGCCTTGGTCCGACAAAGCTGCTGATGAACTGATTGAAATTTATAACGACATGATCAACACGATCGAAACCGCGCAGCCCGCGGAGGATGTTCTCGCCCGTCGTGCTCTTCAGCAAAAACAATGGTCCTGCATTGGCTTAGTCATGGAGTGTTTGAGTGATCTCCGTGCGCGAATGCTCCCTGAAAATGCGAATGTCCCGCAAGTTCGGATGATCAACGATGAACTGAAGGCGATTGATAAAAAGCTCGCGAAGATTCTTGAAGAGCGGCCAGCAGGCGAAGGGCTAACGCCATCTGCAATCGCGCGAAGAAAAGCGCGCGTAATTAAAACCGAAGTTTCTAGCGACACGCTTGAACAAGCGTTCTTGAAATCGTCACGCGAGGTGAAGCCGGCTCGGGTTCCGTCGCCAGCGGCGAAGTCAGACGTCTCAAATCCGGTAGCGCTCCCTCAGGCTCCTCAAACTCCGGTTTCGCCTTCAAACGAAGCGGCGCCGATTAAAGCCGCGCCGGCTCCGACACCGACGAAAGAGGATCCAAATTTATGAAGCTTCTCTCGAAGCTGGTGTGTGGCTTTCTCTCGCCACTCGTCGGTGCTTCGCTGGTCGTGCGGCATCGAACTTTTCGTCGACTGGCGCTTCTTCCGTTCATCATAACGGTTTTTGTTTTCATCTTCGGCCTTGCCGCTGGCTTGCCGCTGATTACAACGTTCGTGTCTCCCTTTACGAAAACGCTGGCGGGATGGTTTGGATTTCGAGCCAATTCACCACAAGGAGAGATGTTTACGACCGCTCTCCCATTTCTGATTTGGCCGGCGCTTGCGTTAGCGCTCGTTTATTTTTTGCTCACGCTTACACGGCTTGTGGCTGCGCCGCTCTATGGCCTCTTGGCTGAGCGTGTTCTCATGAAACAAGGCGTTCTTAGCGAAGAAAAGATCAACGCCATGAAGTGGGTGAAACGTCAGTTTCGAATGACACGGGCGGCGTTATTGAAAGCGGTGCTGTTCCTGGTGCTCGGCCTAATCCTAGCAGTGCTCTCCTTTATTCCAGGACTGGGCCTTTTTACCAGCTTCGCGTTTCTGGTTTTGCTTGCGTATGATGTCGTCGATTACTCTTTGGAAGCGATGGCGTGGGATTACGAGCGAAGAGTTGAATTTTTTCGTCAACATTTCGCCGTTTTTCTTGGCCTAGGTGCTTCGCTCGGGCTTGTTTTATTAATTCCGGGCCTCAACTTCTTCATGCTGCCGGCGTCTGTCGCGGGTGGCGCTGATCTCGTCCGCCGCATGTTGAAATAAGAGACGTAATAAGGGATTCGAAGTGACCGACTCATTGACTGATGTACAAGCCAAAAACCAAGAACATCTCCACCGTCAGATTATTCGGCATGAAGCGGAAATCGAGAAGTGGTTCGAGTCGATCCGTAAAGATGTCGATGTTCCTTTTTATTCGAGCTACGACATTCGCGATTTCGGCCACAAGATCACGGCCGTTGATGCAAATATTTATCCGGCCGGATTCAACAACATTTGTCCGACGGATCGTGAAAACGGCGGCGAGCTTGTTAAACACTATATCGAGCGCCATTACGGTGCCGGACCCAAAAAGATTCTCGTTCTCACCGAAGAACACACGGCCAATGCTTATTACTGGAACAACGTAGCGGCTCTTACTCAGCTGATCAAAGACGCCGGATACGAGGTCAGCATCGGTTTCCCACGCATGCAATCGGGCGATGTCATGAAAATGCAAAGCGCAAGCATGGGTGAAGTTACGGTGAATTCCGCCGTGATTCGAAATGGTAAAATCGTCGTTGAAGGCTTTGATCCGGACATCGTGATTTCGAACAACGATTTCTCCGAAGCCTATGCGGAGTGGGGAGAAATCACGTCGATTTTGAATCCGCCTAAAGAACTTGGTTGGTATCAAAGAAAGAAGTCGACGTTCTTTAAGCACTTCAACCAGCTTGCAACGGAGTTCGCGAAGATCATTGAAGTCGATCCTTGGATGTTCACGGTTGAGACGGAGCTCTTTGAGCACTTTGATATGGGCGACGAAGCATCCAAGGATGCGCTCGCGCAACAAGTCGATGCGATGATCGCACGATTGAAAGTGAAGTATGACAACCACGGTATTAAAGAACCGCCGTTTGTTTTCGTAAAAAACAACTCGGGCACCTACGGTCTTGGCGTTATGCGTGTCGGATCAGGCGCCGAAGTGAAAGCGCTTAATAACCGCGCGCGCACGAAAATGAAGGCCTCAAAGGGTGGTCGCGGCGTTGACGAAGTGATTATTCAAGAGGGTGTTCCTTCGCTCGTGAAGGCGGAGGGCGCCTCTGCCGAACCTGCGATTTACTTAATCGGCTGTCAGTTGCTCGGCGGGTTTTTACGGACACACGCCGAAAAAGGACCGACCGATTCTTTGAATTCGCCGGGTGCTGTTTACAAGCGTCTCTGCGTAAGCGATCTCAAAGTCAGCGTCGAAGACAATCTCCACGAAAACATCTACGGATGGGTGGCGCGATTGGGCCTTCTCGCCATTGGTCGAGAGGGAAAAGAAATGAATGTCGAGTACCGCGGCTATAAGCGCTGGACGACTTGCTAGACCGGCCTTAAGTCCAAGCGTTCATAAAATGGGGAAAACGTCCGATCAGTATACGGGGGTCTCCATGTTTTGCTCATCAAGTAAATGGTTTGCAGGAGCTGCGTTCTTTTGTGCAGCGGTTTGTGCCGGTGGCTTCATGGGCCGCAAATCGTGGAATGGCGCTATTTACCTGACGAGCACAAGCTTCACTTCGAATGTTCGAAACCCCGCAGCGGTTCACCGCGATCTCGATTTCACGCGCCTCGACGGTTCGGAGTTAATTACGGGAACCCACAACCGACTCATCACTTCGGCCCGCATTCTCCTCGAGAAAAGCGGCGAAATGGGAGTCGAACTCGGTCACTTCGTGACTCGCGACGAACAGGGAAACAAGCTTCTGGCGTGCGAATATACGATCGCATGCGTTTAACATTTGAAGCTGAAGGTATGGCGTCGAGTGGTGAGCGTCCTTCGATGACCGTTGAAGGCCCATGCCGAACGGGAAGCGACATTACGCGTATCGAGCCAATCTGGATTCCGGTTTCAAAAATCGTAAGCGAGAAAGCTTCCGATATGGATCTCACGTTTCCGGATAATGACGGCGTCACATTTAAGTTCCAGGATATGACTGGCGAATGGCCGCGACGCTGGCATCTCACGAAACTCCGCGTCTACAACGACGCCGAAACAAATCGTTCAATCGAGCTCTCGAATGATGCGCTTCGCGCGATCGGTTCAAAGCCGGTCGTTCTCGCCTGGCCTTCGAAAGACCGGTTGCCGACAAGCACTCACTGACGTGATGACGACATCACTTTGATTGACATCATCTCGAGGCGCTGGTCACCTCGAGGCATGCAACATACCGTCATTCATGATCGCGTCGCCGAACTTCGTGAAGGTGAGAACCCTTATTTTGTCGCACGACTTGAAACGTGTTGGGTGGTTCTGTCGAATCGTCCGCTTCTCGACGGCCACTGCGTCACTTACGCCGATCCCGTTGTTTTCGGAATGAACGATCTCGACGAAGAAACTCGCATGCGCTACTGGCGCGATGTGTGCCGAGTCGGCGATGCTTTGATCAAAGTGACCGGCTCTTACCGCATCAATTACGAAACGATGTGCAATGTCGCTCAAGCACTTCACACGCACATCATTCCGCGCCAAATCTCGGAGCCCGATGACGAGCGCCAAGAACGTCCAGCAATCGCATATAAAGAAAAAGATCTGACTCCTCAACGTCAGCGCGAACTCATCTCGGCACTGCAGGCCGAACTTGCACCGTTCGCGCTCGGAAAATAAAAAAGCCCGGGCAACCCGGGCTTTCCCATCAAGCTAAAATTTTCAGCGAGATTACTTCTTCTTTTTGCGAGGCATTGGTGCCGGAGCAGCCGAAGGCGGCATCGGAGAAGCTGGCGCGCACTCGTAAGTGAGTTGCCATTCTTTGAGCTGCGTGCGAGTCGCTGTTGTCGATGAATCTGTACCGCCTGGGTCGCCAGCGTAAACCGGCATGCCGAGGAAAGTGCCTGTTTGCTGTTGCGAGTTGGCGCGGTAATCGTTGCGAGTGTTCGCTTGCGTTGTCTCGCCCGTTACGACTTCACCTTCTTCGGTGACTTTGAAGTTGCCGTTACCGCAGTTCGAAATCATGTGCTCGTTTGCGCGATCACGATCTTCTTGGCGAGGGTTTAGTGGAACAGCAATCGTTCCGCCAACGCCTGGCTTACGTTTTACGTCGCGAGCGTTGCCTTGGTAAGGAACAGTTTGGCAACCCGAAATAACGAGAACTGCTGCGAGAGCGAACAAGAGTTTCATTGAGATCTCCAAAAAAATTGGGGTGTGTGTACCTACGGTAAACATCACCCCAATCTCGGTCAATCTCGCTCGTTTGGAAACGCCGCGGAGATTTCTCCGCATTCCGGAAAGGTAGGGCCTTTCCGGACGGATAGGCCCTACCTTCTGCTTACGTGTGATTCGCGGCCATTCTTACGAATGTGCGAACCATAACGCCAGTCGCGCCTTTTGATGGGCAGTAGTTCAAGCGGTTACCGCAGTGCCATGCCGTTCCTGCAACGTCGAAGTGCGCCCAAGGAATGTCTTTATCAACGAACTGCTCGAGGAAAGCAGCCGCCGTAGCTGAACCGGCGCCTTTGCTCGACGAGATGTTCGAAAGATCGGCGTAAGTGCCTTTCATGTCTTTCACGTGGTGATCCGTGAGCGGCATGCGCCACAACCATTCGCCCGATTCAACCGACGCTTCTTCGATCATGTCAGAGAGGTCGTTGTCGCGAGTGAAGTAACCCGTGTGCGAGTTGCCGAGGGCGACAACCATCGCGCCGGTCAAAGTCGCGGTGTCGAGAATCATCGCTGGTTTTTGCTCGCACGCGTAGACGAGAGCATCGGCCAAGATCAAGCGGCCTTCAGCGTCGGTGTTGTTCACTTCAATCGATTTTCCGTTACGTGCAATCACGATGTCGCCTGGCTTCGTCGCCGCAGGGCCCGCCAAGTTTTCGGTCGCAGGAACAAACGCAATCGCGTTCACTTTCAATTTCAAGCGAGCAATCGCGAGCATCGATGCGATAACGGCGGCGCCTCCGCACATATCGTATTTCATCTCTTCCATTCCCGCCGCTGGCTTAATCGAAATACCGCCGCAGTCGAACGTGAGACCTTTACCGACGAAGCAAATCGGGCGCTTCGAAGAAGCGGCGCCGTTATATTCCATCATGATGAACTTCGGTTCTTGTGAAGAGCCGTTGGAAACGCTCAAGAACGAACCCATCTTCTCTTGCTTGATGCGCGCTTTATCCCAAACGGTGACTTTGAGTTTTGAGTTCTTCGCGGCTTTCTGAGTTTCTTCCGCCAAAATCGTCGGCGTCATGCGGTTGCCTGGGCGGTCACCCAACCAACGGCAGAAGTTCACGCATTCAGAAATGATCGAACCTGTTTCAACGCCGCGCTCGTGGCCCTTTGCTTTCGAAGTGGAAACGATTGTGAACGTATCGATTTTCACCGGAGCTTCTTTAGGTTGCTCTTTGTATTCGTCAAACGAGTACGTTGCGAGAAGTGCGCCTTCCGTCAACGCCTGAACAGTGAGATCGGCGTTCATGTTGTTGTGCGGAAGTGTGTCGAACGCGAGAGCGACCGAGCGAACTTTCGCGGATTTGAGTGCGTTCACGGCTGCGGCTGCTGCTTGGCGGAGCGATTCGTGAGTGAGGTTTCGCGTATCGCCGAGACCGACGGTGAGAAGGTGACGGGCTCCGCCAACTTGTGCGTCCCGGAACAAAACGGTTTCGTTCGCTCCACCCGAAATCGTCGAGTCATCGAGAGCCGACTGGATCTTCGCCTGGATCGCTTTTGAGACGCCCTCTACACTTGCCGTAGTTTTAGCAACGGGCGGCGCATTTTTAGCGGCCTTTTTTGTCGTTGCATTTTTAGATGCCGAGCGTTTTGCAACGAAGATGACGAGCGCGTCTGAACCGACGTTTTCGAGTCCAGATTTCTTGATGTCGACTTTCACAGGAACCCTTCTTTCATGTGGTTTTGTATGAATTTGCGTATCACAACGTGGCACCTTCCGGGTAGCAAGGACCTTTTGCGCCACACGACATTTTCTTAAGGCATTTCTTGCCTATAGCTACGACCTGATATGGCCGACAAGACCTTGTCATCTCGCAAAAGATGACGACATTATCAGAAGGCTTTGCAGCTGTTTCGCCGCCGGCGAACTGACGCAACCAGCATTGCAGCTCGAAGGGGAAATTCTGTGCCTTTGATTCCGATTGTGGTCGAACAGACCTCTCGTGGTGAACGCAGCTACGATATCTACTCCCGCCTCCTCAAAGACCGCATCATCATGCTCGGCACGCCGATCAATGACGACGTTGCGAACATCGTCATCGCGCAGATGCTCTTCTTGGAAGCCGACAATCCGGATAAAGACATTCAGCTTTACATAAACTCGCCGGGTGGCTCGGTCACCGCAGGTCTAGGCATTTACGACATTATGCAGTTCGTCAAATGTGACGTCGCAACGACGTGCATCGGTTTGGCGGCCAGTATGGGATCGTTGTTGTTAACAGCTGGTGCGAAGGGCAAGCGTTTTGTGCTACCTCATGCCCGTGTTATGATCCACCAACCGCACATTATGGGCGGTTTGTCGGGTCAAGCGAGCGATATCGAGATCCACGCTCGTGAGATGATTAATACGAAGAAACGCCTGACCGAGATCTATCAAACTCATACGGGCAAAGACTACGCGACGCTCGAAGCAAATATGGATCGCGACTACTACCTCAGCGCCGAAGAAGCGCAGAACTTTGGTCTAGTCGATCACGTCGTGAAGTTCCGTAAAGGTAATAACCGCTAAGTGGGTGACGAAATGAATAGAAAAGAAACGACGTCGGGCCTTCTCCGCTGCAGCTTCTGCGGCAAGAGCCAGAACGAAGTTAAAAAGTTGATTGCGGGCCCCGGCGTTTACATTTGCGACGAGTGTATCGAGCTTTGTAACGACATCATCGCTGAAGAGCGTGAGCGTGAAGAAGTCACGAAAGCGACTCTCAAAGTTCCGCGTCC
>Ga0068856_100006332_pt1 | contig 11609 bp, 8 predicted proteins | sample KBSCornC62_FD_66595 | JGI IMG/M metagenome (GOLD analysis project Ga0068856, IMG submission 66595) | Corn rhizosphere microbial communities from Kellogg Biological Station, Michigan, USA - KBS Corn C6-2 | ecosystem: Host-associated > Plants > Roots > Rhizosphere > Soil ... | reverse complement strand
AAGCGGGCAAACTATAACTACCACATTTTACAGGCTTTGCAGAGCATGCAGAACGGATCAGGTCTCAAAATCATTTGCTGCAAAACTTGATTGTAAAGATTTTGCTTAATACATTTGCTCTGCAATTTCAAAAGCATTAAGTCTAAACCATTACTATGAGTAAATCAGGATTTTTATCTTCATCACTGGGAAAAAAATTTATCATGTCGCTCACCGGCCTGTTTTTAATTTCGTTCCTGATCGTTCACTGCTTATTAAACAGCTTTATCTTTTTTAACGACGGTGGTCTTATCTTCAATACCGGCGCGCACTTTATGGCCACCAACTGGCTGATCCGCGCAATGGAAATTGTGCTGTTCCTGGGCCTGATCCTGCACGCTGTGCAGGCGCTGGTGCTCACTATGGCCAACAAAAAAGCCCGTCCGGTTGGCTATGCCAAATTTAACGGCGCTGCCAACTCAACCTGGTATAGCCGCTCAATGGGCCTGCTGGGCACGCTCATCCTCCTTTTTCTGATCATTCACCTGGCCCATTTCTGGGTAAAATCGCGCTTTACCGGCCTGCCGGGCGAAGATGCCAACGGGCACGAGAACCTTTATGCCGTGATGCAGGAAACCTTCACACACCTGTGGGTTGTTGTTGTTTACTGCCTGGCTATGATCTCACTGGCGTATCACCTGCTGCATGGCTTTCAGTCGGCTTTTCAAACGCTGGGCCTGAACCACAAGAAATACACTCCGCTTATTAAGGGCGTGGGTACTGTGTTTGCGATCGTTGTGCCCTTGATCTTTGCTGCTATGCCAGTGGCAATGTATGCTGGTATTGTTAAATAATTGAACTGACTTAGAGATTTATAAGATATGGCTTCATCACCAAAATTAAATTCAAAAATTCCCGAAGGGCCTTTAGAGAATAAATGGACCAAATACCGCTCAACCGTTCACCTGGTTAACCCTGCCAACAAGCGCAGCCTCGAGGTGATCGTTGTAGGCTCAGGCCTGGCGGGCTCTTCAGCGGCCGCCTCGCTGGCCGAAATGGGATATAAGGTAAAAGTATTCTGCTTTCAGGATTCGCCGCGCCGCGCGCACTCTATTGCCGCGCAGGGCGGTGTGAATGCTGCAAAGAACTACCAGAACGATGGTGACAGCGTTTACCGCTTATTTTACGATACTATTAAAGGTGGTGACTACCGCGCCCGCGAAGGCAATGTGCATCGCCTGGCCGAAGTTTCGGGCAACATTATTGACCAGTGCGTGGCACAGGGTGTTCCTTTTGCCCGCGAATACGGTGGAACTCTGAGCAACCGCAGCTTTGGCGGAACACAGGTTCAGCGTACCTTTTACGCAGCAGGCCAAACCGGCCAGCAGCTGTTGCTGGGCGCTTACAGCGCTTTGCAGCGCCAGATAGGCATGGGTGCCGTTAAAATGTATGCCCGCCACGAAATGATGGAAGTGGTGAACATCGACGGCAAGTGCCGCGGCATTATTGCCCGCGACCTCATCAGCGGCAAGCTCGAGCGCCACTTTGGCCACGCTGTGCTGCTGTGCACCGGCGGCTATGGCAACGTGTTTTACTTATCAACCAACGCCATGGGCTGCAACGTTACCGCGGCCTGGAGGGCTCACAAAAAGGGAGCTTTCTTTGGCAACCCTTGCTATACACAAATTCACCCTACCTGTATCCCTGTTTCAGGCGATCACCAGTCGAAGCTCACGCTCATGTCAGAGTCGCTGCGTAACGATGGCAGGATCTGGGTTCCGAAAAAGAAGGACGATAGCCGCAAGGCTACCGATATTCCTGAAGAAGAAAGAGATTACTACCTCGAGCGCCGCTACCCGGCCTTTGGTAACCTGGTGCCGCGCGACGTGGCGAGCCGTGCTGCCAAAGAGCGTTGCGACGCGGGCTATGGCGTAGGCGCCAGCAAAATGGCGGTGTACCTCGATTTTGCTGCTAACACGGAGCGTTATGGCAAAACAGAAGCTACCAAGCAAAACCTGCACAACCCGAGCAAGGAAGAGATTATGCGACTGGGCAGGGAAGTGGTGAAGGAAAAATACGGCAACCTGTTTGACATGTACAAGCAGATCACCGGCGAAGACCCTTATGAAGTGCCAATGCGCATTTATCCTGCCGTGCACTATACCATGGGCGGCCTTTGGGTGGATTACAACCTGATGACCACCGTGCCAGGCTTATACGCTTTAGGCGAGGCCAACTTCAGCGACCACGGCGCTAACCGCCTGGGAGCTTCAGCACTGATGCAGGGTCTGGCCGACGGCTACTTTGTAATTCCATATACCATTGGTGATTATCTATCAGAAGAAATTCGCACCAAGGCCATACCAACCGACAACGAAGCCTTTGTGAAGGCAGAGGCGGATGTCCAGGAGCGCATCAACAGATTGTTCTCTATTAAGGGGAGCAAATCGGTGGATCATTTCCACAAACGCCTTGGCAAGATCATGTGGGACAAATGCGGCATGGGCCGTAACGCACAAGGTCTGCAGGAAGCCATTAAAGAGATCCAGGAATTGAGAAAAGAATTCTGGAGCAATGTACGCGTGACCGGTGATGCTAACGAATTTAATCCTGAGCTGGAAAAGGCGCACCGTGTGGCTGATTTCCTTGAGCTGGGCGAGCTGATGTGTATTGACGCGCTGCACCGCAACGAAAGCTGCGGCGGCCACTTCCGCGAAGAATACCAGACACCGGATGGCGAAGCCAGGCGCGACGACGAGAACTTTGCTTATGTAGCTGCGTGGGAATATAAAGGCGAAAGCAATTTTGAGCTGCACAAGGAAGAGCTGAAATTCGAGAATATTAAACTGGCGCAACGTAACTACGCATAAAAGTGCCAAGTGTTAAGAGTTAAGTGCCTAGTATGGAGATAACCAATAAAATAAACTCTTTTGAGGAATTGATCGTGTGGCAAAGGGCCATTGATCTTTCTGCTTTAGCTTATAAGCGGACAGAGAAATTTCCAAAGGAGGAAGTGTTTGGTTTAACAGGCCAGATAAGAAGGGCATGCAATTCGGGATCTCTGAACATCTCTGAAGGTTCTGTGAAAACAACCAAAGGTTTTATAAGTCAGTTGGTTATAGCTCATAGAGGCGTATCGGAAGTACTGTCAGCCTCGATACCTGCCAGCAAGCCTGGTTTTTTCATCGAAAATGATCTTAAAGACATTAGAAGTAGTGTTAGTAAGATCACAAAAATGTTACGTGTTAATTTCATCATTAGAACAGAAAATAAATTAGAGTTAAGCGTGATCTAGTCACTTAACTCTAGCCATTAAACACTATATAAATATGAGTCACGGAAATATGAACCTGACCTTAAAGGTTTGGAAACAAAAAAATAAAGATACTAAAGGCCGCTTTGAAACCTTTGAAGCTAAAGGCATTTCGCCGGACATGAGCTTTCTCGAAATGTTTGATGTGGTGAATGAGCAGCTGATCTCTTCGGGCAAAGAGCCTATTGTGTTTGACCACGATTGCCGCGAGGGCATCTGCGGCATGTGCAGCATGTACATCAACGGCCGCCCGCACGGACCAAAACAAGGCGTTACCACCTGCCAGCTGCACATGCGCAGCTTTAAAGATGGCGACACCATTGTGGTAGAGCCATGGAGAAGCGCTGCTTTCCCGGTAATTAAAGACCTGGCAGTTGACCGTGGCGCCTTTGACCGCATTATGGCGGCCGGCGGTTTCGTATCGGTGAACACCGGCAACGCCAAAGACGCCAATAATATTCTCATTAATAAAGATCACGCTGACGACGCGTTTAACGCGGCAGCCTGCATTGGCTGCGGCGCCTGTGTAGCCGCCTGCAAGAACTCAAGCGCTATGCTGTTCGTATCGGCTAAGGTATCACAGCTGGCTTTATTGCCGCAGGGCCAGATCGAAAAGCAGGACCGTGTATTGAACATGGTAAGGCAAATGGACGAGGAAGGTTTTGGCAACTGTACCAACACCGGCGCCTGCGAGGCAGAATGTCCTAAATCTATTTCTTTAGAGAACATTGCCCGCCTGAACCGCGAATACATTGGCGCTACGTTTGGCCAGAACAAAATTCATCAGCATTCGTAACACGGAATTTTTGACAGAGACCTGCTCTGGTATTCTGATAACCCGTAAATATTAAGAACCGCCTTCGGGCGGTTTTTTGTTGGCTAAATATTTAGGGTATTCGACAAAGCCTTGATTTTTAAAGCTCAAGCCACTTGACAAAAAATCGAAACGGCTTTATTTTAGTATAAATCTTTAACCCCCCACTTATCATGAAAACAAAAAACACCATTAAGCTGGCCCTGGCGGCCTTTGTAGTATTCTTTTGCTTTGCGCAACGCGCTCACGCACAACTTTGCCTTACCCCTTCGGGTTATGCAATTAACAACAACAATCTATATCCTGTAACGGTCAGTTGGGAAATTGTGGATGCTAACTGTAAATTCGTTAGTGCGGGCGGACCGGTCAACATCGGTCCCGGAGGAGGCCCATACATGATTCCAAGCTGGATGTTTAGCGGGGCAGCAGATATCTATATTAACTTAACAGAAGTAAATGGAGATTTAACGGGCGCTCCCAGTGTAAATGGAACAGCAATACCAAACTGTAATACTGGCACTGCTAACACAAGTGCCTCGGGATCTACTGCATCAGGCTACTCCTGGAGCATTACCTGGGGCTGTGGTGGACCAGCGCCGATGATGCAAACAACGATCAATTAATGTTTGGGAAAATCTGGCAAGATCTGCCATTAAAACTTCAAAAAACAGAGAACCGCCTTCGGGCGGTTTTTTATTTGTAAATTATTTAGCCATGTTTTTAACAAGGCCTTATGCGTATGCGCAAACCACCTGTCCAGGCGGGGCAACACCTATGCTTGGATGAGTTCAGGCTTTGACGTTAATAATACAAACAATTACGACATTACGTTTATCTACGAAATTGTAGACGTGAACTGGAACGTGAACTGGAACTGCGCTGCTGCAGACATTACCAATTGATCAAAGGAAGGGATTTACCCTTCCTTTTTTAATTACATTTGAGCTATGAAGCTCATTAGCGAAATTTCGCGGCTCACGCAGCTCCCGGCTGATGCAGAGCACTTTTTAAGAAGCAACAGCCAGCAACTGGAATTGAAAAGAGGCGATGTGCTGCTGGAATTTGATGACATCTGCAATTACATGTATTTTATTGACCAGGGATTTTTGCGCGGCTATTATTATCTCGACGGAAAAGAGATCACCAGCTGGTTCTCGCAGGAAAATGAATTTGCCACCTGCTTTTATGCGTTTATTTCGCGCAAGCCCAGTGTGGAGACCATACAGGCACTTGAGAACAGCCTGATAACACGCATCTCCTATAACACCCTGCAATCGGTTTACGATCAGTTTCCCGAAACAGAGCGTATTGGCAGGATCTTAACAGAAGCCTATTATCTAAAGCTGGAAGAACGCTTCCTGAACATACAGTTTAAATCGGCCAAAGAGCGTTACCAGAACCTGCTGGAAGCAAAACCCGATTACCTGCAGCGCGCCTCGCTCGGGCAGATTGCCTCATATTTGGGTGTGAGCCAGGAGACGTTGAGCCGCATGCGCGCCAGTATCTGAAAATTCGTTAAAGCAGGAGTCGGCGTTCTCGTTTTTGACAATTGTCAAAGCGCCGGCGCCAGATGCCATTTACCTTTGATCCATAAAATTTTAAAAACAAAATTTATGAATCAGAAACCATCGTCTGCCTTTATCGCCGCCTCGTGGGTGGCATTGTTTACCGGAGCCATTGCTTATTGTGTCGGCTTATGGAACGCCGATATGCAGCTGAATGAAAAAGGTTATTATTTTACTGTGCTTATGTTCGGTCTCTTCTCGGCCGTGTCGCTGCAAAAAGCGGTACGCGACCAGCTCGAAGGCGTTCCGGTTACAGGCATCTATTACGGCATCGCCTGGTTTTGTACCGTGCTCAGTATTTTACTGCTTGTAATAGGGTTGTGGAATGCGGACCTGCTGCGGAGTGAAAAAGGTTTTTACGCCATGTCTTTTGTATTAAGCCTGTTTGCCGCAGTGGCCGTGCAGAAGAACATTCGCGACAGCCAGCGGGTAGAGCGCAATGAGAGTCCAAAAGAAAACATACAGTAATACACAGATTAACCCTGGCAGAGCTTTTCTGCCGGGGTTATAAAATATTCTTAGGCACCACGCGCCGGCTCAGGGTGTTCAGCTGTTTCAGCTTTCCGGCTTCGTGATCGGGATTAAATTTTAAAGTCGTTTCCCACGAATTTTCCGGCTTGAATTCTTCGTTCATTCCCTTTAAAACACCTTCTGCAATTTTTGATGAGCGGATCACCGTTACGCACTCCGAATTTAAATTGGCGCTGCGCGGATCGAGATTAAAAGTGCCGATCACTGTGACGTTTCCATCGATCACCATTGACTTGGCGTGCAGGCCAAAGATAGGTTTGAAACTGAGCTTCTGCTGCAAAGCGCCTGTCATCATATCGAAACGCTCTTTGGCATCGGGCCTGAACTCAAAGATGCGAACGCCGGTCTCCAGCAGTGCTTTGCGATCACGCTGATAGCCGCTAAAAGCATCGAGGTTGTCGGTAGAGGCCAGGCTGTTGGTGAGGATGCGCACTTTGACGCCACGCTTCACGGCTTCTTTAAACAGTGTTTTGCCCAGTTCTGTAGTGATGAGGTAAGGCGACTGAATGTCGATAGTGTTTTTGGCTGCTCTTACTAAACGCAACAGCTCATCGGTGGTATTGCCGCCTTTGTGACCGGGTCGCGCTTCGTTCTTACCCGGGATATCGGCAACAAAGCTCACGCTGTCGGGCCACTGCAAGGCGCCCGACTGGCGAATGTTTCGGAAAAGCAAAGGCATGTCGTTGAGCTGAGCGCGCACCTGCGGCCAGAAGTTGGCAGGATCGCAGGCATACTGATGCAGGCGCTCAAAGCGGTCTTTTGCTTTGAAATCGACGCCGGGCTCTTCTACCAGCTGCGTTACCGGCACGCTCAACGGGCTTTTCCAGAAGTCTTCAAAAGAAGCTTCTACCGTGTTAGCTGTTTTGCCTATGAGCAGCACATCGCGGTCACGGAAATTGTATTCGTGATCGTAATCAAAATATTCGTCGGCAATGTTGCGCCCGCCGGTGATCACTACTTTACCATCTACTGTAAATGTTTTGTTGTGCATGCGCTGGTTGGCATGACGGAAATCGGTTGCGAACTTTTTTACGCGCTGCGCAATGTTCTTGCCCAGGTTGATGCCGGGATTGTAAATTCTGATCTCGATGTTCTCATGCGAATCGAGCGTGAGGATCTCGTGCGGACCTGCATCCACAAGAATATCATCCACAAGGATGCGCACCTTGACGCCCCTGTCGGCCGCGCGCACCAGGTAATCGCAGGCAATGAGGCCTACATTGTCGGTTGAAAAAATGAAGTACTGAATGTCGATGCTTTTTTCGGCGTACTCACACAGCCAGGCGCGCGCAAGCAGATCAGTGCCGCCATCTTCAAGCACACACACGCCGGTTTTTTCGCTCATGAGTTGCTTTACCGGCTCCAGCTCTTTCGAAAGGCTCAGTGAGTCGTTGCGGTGAATGCCCGAGCAAAAATCCTTGGCAGGCGCCGGCAGTTTTTCTTCTTCGTGTGAGCAGGAGAAGAGCAAAAGCGAGATTAAAACGGGGTAAGCATATTTCATAGCGACAATGAGTTTAGAGCTTCAAAAATAGCAAAGAATAAGTTTCGGAGCATTGTTACCTCGCCAAATGGCTATACCCTGGACATGGTCTGGGACTGCTTTAAAACGCAGTTTCAGTGAGGCATGGCGTTTGCTTTCTGAAAAGCCTAATCCCTTTTTAATTCGATCCTGAACGTGGTGCCTTTGCCGGGTTCGCTGGCCAGCACAAAGATCTTGCCTTTGTGATAAGTCTCAATGATGCGCTTGCACAGGCTTAGGCCAAGACCCCAGCCACGGTTCTTGGTAGTGAAGCCCGGCTCAAACACCGTGCTGAACTTTGATTTGGGAATGCCCTTGCCGGTGTCGCTGATATCGATATACAAGCCTTCGGGAATCTCATGAAGTGATATATTGATCCTGCCTTTGCCCTCCATCGCATCCACCGCGTTCTTGCAAAGGTTCTCGATCACCCATTCAAACAAGGGTGTGCTTAAATTAACAGTCAGCGCTTCGTCAGGCATGGTCAGCGTAAAATGAACATTACGCGACGTGCGTTTTTTTAAGTAATCAACGGCATCGGCCAGTACCGCATTTATATTTTCGGGCACCAGCGTGGGCTGAGAGCCTATTTTACTGAAGCGGTCGGTAATGGTGTTCAGGCGCTTCACATCCTGCTGCATTTCATGCACAATGCTTTCGTCAACGCCAATAGAGAGCAGATGTTCGTTCCAGGCCATGAGCGACGACAGCGGCGTGCCCAGCTGGTGAGCAGTTTCCTTGCTCATGCCCACCCACACCTGGTCCTGCTCGGCCTTGCGCGCTGTGCTGAACAGAATATATGCAATGAGCAGGAACAGGCCAATGACCCCGAATTGTATGTAGGGATAATATTTGAGCTGCATAAGCAGCTCAGAAGGCGCATAAAAAATAAAGCTGGTGCTGGCCTCTCCAAGGTCGATCTCTATAGGCGTGTTTGTCTCTTCGAGCTCAGCCAGCCTGGCACGCAGCTTCTCGGGCGTGTTCACGGTTTTTGGATCTATCTTGCCAAGATCAATAATGCTGTCCTGCCTGTGATTGGTAAAGATCACCGGCACACCGGCCGAGTTAATGGCCACTTCGTTAATAAACGATTTAATAAGGCTGTCAAACACCAGCCTGATGTCGTTGAACACGCGGCTGTCCTTATGATACACGCGCTGCTTGATGCCTTTGTACACATCGATCTCTACCGGGGCATACAGATCTTTCATGATCCGGAGCTGCTCGTTGAGATACACCGGGTCTTTTTCTTTTGTCGAATCTAAATTGCGTTGCGTGAGGATCTTATCATTGTCATCGGTTAAAATAACCGGCACAGTGGTATTGTCCTGCAAAACTTTCAATACAAACGATACGCTCTGGTCCTGCGCCAGGTCGTTGCCCCGGCTCAACTCGCGAAGGGCCTCGGCAAACAGCTCAGCTTTCTGGATCTCGCCCAGCTTTATTTTTTCAAACAGCTCTTTGGTGAATTTTACTAGGCTGGCTTTTTTCTGCACGGCTTTTGCCCACAGCTCCACCTTTTGCTTTTCGTTGGTAGAGATATTTTTCACCAGCTTATTGGTGTACCAGAACGAGGCAATAACAATAATGCAGGCGGCAGCGGCAAGGCCCGATTTCCAGCGTTGTTTGCGGGTGTAGATGTTCACAGTTAAAGATAGTTCTTTATTCTTTTTGTTCAGCGGGTCTTGTAGTAATTTTAAAATGCGCTGCCGTCAAGAACGTAACGAGGGCAAGGCGGCAATTACAGGTCCTCATCCTCACCGGGCCTTTTCTTTGGCTCTAACGTTTTCTTCGGCGGATTATTGTCTGGCTTCTCGAGCTCAAAGTATTGATCGGACTTGTTTTTTCGGGTCACCGAATCTTTTTTAAAGAGACCGAATTCTTCTTTCAGGATCCGGCGCATATTGTGCTTCTCTTCTTTAATATCATCTTTTATTTTTTGCTTCATGCCCTTGCGGTCAAATTTGATCACAGGGTTGTCTACCGTGCCGGTCATTAAGATAAATGCGCTGCGACGGTTCTCTTTGTCGTTTTCAACAGGACCAAATTCATCATCTTTGCTTTTTCTTCTTTTAGCAAGAAGCTCGCTGATGAGCAGCTGAATGTGATACTCAATAGCATTGTTAAAGGTGTGGTTGCCCTGAAACTCGATGTTGAGCGCCGAATTTTTAATGGATGTTTTAGGGAAAGTAATAGTGCCGTTGCTGATGCGTACATTGCTTTGCAGGGTCGAGAAGCGGATGCGCTGCAGGTCCTGCACCTCCACAAATTTAGAAAGGCTGAGCAGCGGCTTGAAATCATTCAGTTCGCCGCGCTCGATCTGCAGATTGCAGGCCGCGCGAATAGAGCTGTAGTCGGCTTTCAGCTGATTGTTCCACGTGCCCGAAAACTCGATGTCGGTCGACACATAGCCTTTGATGTTCTTGTCCTGCAGGGTAGTTTGCCCGAAATTGTTGAACTGCGTAAACAGGCTCTGAATGTTGATGCTCCTGAGATGGCTTTCCAGGGCTATTTCCAGTTTGCCTTTTGAGTTGTCGGCAAAGGCGCTGATCTCAGCATTGCCCTGCATGGTTTCCAGCTTCACGTCGCTGATCACTGCTTTTTGGTCTTTAATGTCTATTTCGCCGCTCACCGCATTGGCCTCAAATTTAGCGAAGGTGAATTTCTTAATGTCAGTGTTCAGACGAAACTGCACGTTGGCCGGGATCAGTGGATCGTTGTTGGGCGTGGAGGCAGCATTGCCCGTTGGCTTTATAAAATCTTCCAGGTGAATATGCTCAGAGACCAGGCTGCCTGAGATAAGCAGCGGCGCTTCGCGATTGGTCAAATAATTGAACACGCCCGGAATTTTTCCATTGAGCAGAATGTCGGAGCTGCCGCGCTTCAGCTTCAGGTCTTTTACTTCTATCTCGCGATCGTGTGCCGTAATGGCACAGCTTTCAACAGCAAACACCTGCTCATCGTGCTTAAATTGCGCCACCAGGTTGCTCACCTGCGCTTCGAGGCCGAGCTTTACTTTGGTAGAGAAGGCTTCGTTTTGCAGATCGCGCAGCGAGCCCTCTATGTCTGCATTCAGGCGCAGCTCACCCTTAAGCTGCGTAAGCGTATCAATTGGGAAAAAAGCCTGCAGATTGGCCAGGTGGCCGTTAGCCTCTGCTTTGAGTTTTATATGCGGTGCCGAAAAATTGCTGATCGTGCAGCTGCCTTTCAGCTCATCGCCATTGAGGCGCAGGTAAACATCCTTCAGCTCAAGCCGTGAATGTGTTGGCGTTAAGAGTAAGTTGCCATTGAGGTTCACCGGGCTGGCCGTGGTGGATTGGGGCTTGTAGGTAATGCTTCCTTTTTTGATGCCAAACCCGCTGTTGATGCTGTATTGCTTCGGACCACTGTAATCGATCTTTCCCTGTGCGTAAAAATTGCCGCTGCTTTCATAGTCGTTCAGCTTTGATTTGAATGTGGCTGGCAGCAGCGACAGCAAAGAGGCAATATCTAGATCAGGCGCGCTGAAAGCAACGCTCACGCGCTGCAGGCTGTCGCGATAGACAAAGCCGCCATTGAGCGTCAGCCCGAGATTGTTCAATCTGATCTTTGTTTTTTTGAAGGTGTACTGGTCTTTCGACACGGCCAGCTCCAGCGCAAAGCTCAGCTCCTTATTCTTAAGATACGTGCTTTTTTCATGCACCAGATGATCGATCAGCAGGCTGGCATCCGTTCTCAGATCATAGTTTGACTGCCGGAAGGCGCCGCTGAAATTAATGTTCTTAACAAGCAGTTCGGTTTTAACATGCTGTTGCTTATTGATATAATGCAGGTGACAATTGCTGACGGCGATCTGCTTAAGATTGAAGGAGACGCTGTCGGGCTGCGTATTGTTAGATGATTTGCTTT
>Ga0068856_100006331_pt1 | contig 11611 bp, 6 predicted proteins | sample KBSCornC62_FD_66595 | JGI IMG/M metagenome (GOLD analysis project Ga0068856, IMG submission 66595) | Corn rhizosphere microbial communities from Kellogg Biological Station, Michigan, USA - KBS Corn C6-2 | ecosystem: Host-associated > Plants > Roots > Rhizosphere > Soil ... | reverse complement strand
CGTACATCTCGAATCTCTCATTGTCACTCGCCGTGGAGATTCGCGATCCCCAGTCGGGCGTGCTCCGATTCGCCCGTGTGAAGGTGCCAAAGAGCCTGCCGCGTTGGGTGCCGATTCGCGGCCGCCCTTTGGAGTTCGTGCCGCTCGAGCAGGTGATCGGCGCCAACCTGGGCGCGTTGTTCTCCGGCATGGAGATCGTCGGGTGGCACGTCTTCCGAATCACGCGCTACTCGGATCTCGACATGCCGATCGAGGAGCCCGAAGACCTGCTCGCGACGATCGAGGAGCAGGTGTTCAAGCGCCGGTTCGGCGAGGTCGTGCGCGTCGAGGTGCAGGACGGAACGCCGCAGCACATCCGCGCGCTCCTGCTCGACGAGCTCCAGGAGGAAGACGTCTCGACGAAGCTCGTCGAGCGCGACATCCATGACGCGGGCGAGCTGCTCGACCTCAGCGATCTGCACCAGATCGCCGCGCTCGATCTGCCCGCGCTCAAGGATCCGCCGCTCGTGCAGACCGTCCCGCCGGAGCTCCGCGACGACGAGGTCTCGATCTTCGACGTGATCCACGCGGGCGACCTCCTCGTGCATCATCCATTCGAGTCGTTCACGGCGACGGTCGAGCGATTCATCGAGGAGGCGGCCGACGATCCGCAGGTGCTCGCGATCAAGCTCACGCTCTACCGCACCTCGGGCGACACGGCGCTCGTCGCCGCGCTCGTGCGCGCGGCGCAGCGCGGCAAGCAGGTCGCGGTGATCGTGGAGCTCAAGGCGCGGTTCGACGAAGCGAACAACATCGTCTGGGCCCGGCAGCTCGAGGACGCCGGCGTGCACGTGGCGTTCGGCTCGGCGACGATGAAGACGCACGCCAAGACGGCGCTCGTCGTGCGCCGCGAGGCCGACGGCATTCGGCGCTACATCCACCTCGGCAGCGGCAATTACAACTCGCGCACGGCGCGGCTCTACACCGACGTCGGCCTGTTCACGTGCAGTCCGTCGATCGGCGCGGACGTGAGCGATCTATTCAACTCGCTCACCGGCTACTCGCGGCAGCAGATCTATCGCAAGCTGATCGTGGCGCCGCTCGGGATGCGCGCGCGGTTCATCGAGTTGATCCAACGCGAGTCGGCGCACGCGCGCGCCGGCCGGCCGGCGCGGATCATCGGCAAGATGAACGCGCTCGTCGATGCCGCGGTGATCGACGCGCTCTATGCGGCGTCGCAGGCCGGCGTGCAGATCGACCTGATCGTTCGCGGCATCTGCTGCCTGCGCCCCGGCTTGCCGACGGTGAGCGAGAACATTCGCGTGACGAGCATCATCGGCCGCTTCCTCGAGCACTCGCGCATCTGGTACTTCAGCAATGGCGGCGACGAGGAGTTCTACCTCGGCTCGGCCGACTGGATGCCGCGCAACTTCGACCGGCGCGTGGAGGCCGTGGCGCCCGTCGAGCAGCCGGCGCTGCACGAGCGGCTCCGCGGCCTGCTGCAGGCGTATGTCGACGACAACCGCGAAGCGTGGGAGCTCGACGCGGCCGGTGTCTGGCGGCAGCGCGTCCCGGATGGACCGCCGCACCCGTCGCACGAGCGGCTGCTCCGCAATCCGTGGAACGTCACGCGCGAAGGCGCGGCCCCGGGCAGCGACGATTAAACTTTACTAATCGACCCCGCCGGCCGCGATACCCCCGGAGTCGAACACCGAGCCGTCGGGCGCCACGAGCTCGATCGGCGCGCCGGCCACGCGCTCGAGGAGCGCTGATTTGCGCGACGCGCCCCACAGCTCGAGATGCAGGTCGCCGTGGTGGCGTGCGGCGATGGGCGTGACGCGAATCGCGCGCTCGAGCCACCGCACCTTGAGCTCGGCCACCGCCGCGGTGTGTCCGCGGTCGAAGCCGTCGGCGAGACGCAGGATGGCCGCGAGGCGCTTGATCCGGCGGCGGAGCGAGCGATCGAGCGCGCCGTAGTTGCGATGCGCCTTCTTCGGTCCGGCACCGCGATGGTATCGCGCGACATTCGCGATCACCACTTGCTCGGACGGCGGCATGCCGAGCAGCTCGGCGTGCAGAATCAGATGATACGAATGCTTGTGATGGCGCTCGTAGCTGATGTGATAGCCCGCGTCGTGCAGCATCGCCGCGTCGGCGAGCGCCTGTCGATCCTGCGGCGTGCAGCCGAGCCGCGGCCCGATCGCGTCGAAGAGCGTGAGGGCGAGGCGCTGCACGTGGGCGGCGTGCGGCTGCTCCACGCCGCAGCGCGCCGCGAAGTCGGCGACGGATCGTGCGCGCGCTTCGCCCGGATCGGCGAACGTGGCCGCGACGCGCGCCGCCTCGAGCAGCAGCCCTTCACGAATGCCGTACCGCGATACGACGACCTCGCGGGCGTCGAGCCGCTTCAAGATCTCGGCGGCGACCGCGACGCCGGCGACGATGATGTCCGCGCGGTCGGGATTCAGCCCGGGCATCGCGCGCCGATCCTGCGGCGGTGTCTCGATCAGCGTGGCGAGAATGCGCTCGACCTCGGCGCGCGGCACGTGCGTCGCGTGCACGGAGCGCGCGGTGAGAACGCCCTGCCGCGCGAGGTACATGCCGGCGAGGTTGGTGAACGTGCCGCCGGAGCAGATGATCCGTGCGCCGCGCCACAGCCGACCGGGCAGTTGGCCGTGCAACCCTTCGCGCACGGCGTGGCGCAACCGTCGCACCGATTTCTCCGTCACGCCGTGCGACAAGAACTGTTCGGTCAGACGAATCGCGCCAAAGGGCAGTGAGCTGAGGCGCTCGAGCACGCCCTCGGCGCTCAACGCGAGCTCGAGCGAGCCGCCGCCGATGTCGAGCACGATCGAGCGCCCCGTGCCCATGTCGAAGTGCGCGACCGCGCTCCGAAAGCAGAGGCGTGCCTCCTCGGCGCCATCGAGGACGCGCACGCGAAGCCCCGTCTCGCGATACACGCGCGCCAGAAACTCGCGCGCGTTCCGCGCTTCTCTCACTGCGCTCGTCGCCACCGCATCGACGCGCTCGGCACCCGATTTTCGCGCGAGCGTCGCCATGCGGCCGAGCGCGTCGATCGCCGCGAGCGCCGCCGTCTCGGAGATCGAACCGGTCTCGGCGAGGCCGGACGCGAGTCGCGGCGCGGCTTTCATTTCGTCGATCACCTGGATGGCGCCGTCTTGCGAGACGTCGGCGACGATCTGCCGCACCGAGTTCGAGCCGATGTCGATCGCGGCGACGCGCCGGTGGCCGCGCGCCGGGCCGCGGCGCGAGCGAGCTTCGCGAGCAATGGAGATCGCGGCAGACATCGGCGCTCCTCCGGGAGAAAGGCTCAGACGGCGACGCGATTCGTCGCGGTGAGCTCCAATCTATCTGCCGCGCGCGACCGGATGTTCGGATTCTGTGCGGCTCGTGCGGAGTTGGCGTGGTGCGGTTCCGGCTCGCTTCCGCGCCGCGCAGATTACCGCGGACTCCATTCCTTTCGCGGAGTGAGCATGCGCGCCCTGATCTCGAGCCTCGTCACTGTCGCACTGTCCGCCGGGACACTCGCGGCACAGCAGCCGTGCCCGGCCGGCACGACGGAGGTGCGTCCGGGCCGGTGCGAGGCGCCCGAGTTCGCGCCGCCGTCGATCCTCGACTACCGGCCGCGCTCGACGCTCGTCGTTGCGGCGCACATGGTGCGTATGGCGAAGTACCCGGCGATCGATTTTCACGGACATCCGCAATCTCTCATCTTCTCCGCCGCGGGTCTGAGCTCGCTCGGCACCGCGCTCGACAGCCTCAACGTGCGCATGATGGTCTCGGCCGACAATCTCTCGGGCGATCGGCTGCGGAGCGCGCTCGCGGCGGTGAAGGCGTCGGACAAGATGCGCGACCGCATTCGGATTCTCGCCGGGATCAACTTCAGGAACGTGGGGCCCGGGTGGGCGGAGCAGGCGATCAAGCAGCTCGACGCGGACGTCGCCGCCGGCGCGGTGGGCGTCGGCGAGATTCCCAAGAGTTTGGGACTCTCGATCCGCAAACCCGATGGCTCGCGCCTGCGCATCGACGATCCCGCGCTCGACCCGATCTGGGATGAATGCGCACGACTCGGCATCCCGGTCTTCATCCACACCGCGGACCCGGCCGAGTTCTTTCAACCGATCGACTACACCAATGAGCGGTGGCTCGAGCTGTCGCTGTTCTCGGATCGCCGCTATCCGCGCGATCGCTTCCCGAGCTTCGACGAGCTGATGACGGAGCGCGACAACATGGTGCGCAAGCACCCGAAGACGCGGTTCGTCATCGCGCACATGAGCTGGTACGCGAACGACCTCGGCAAGTTGGGCCGGCTGCTCGACGAATTTCCGAACGCCTCCACCGAAGTCGGCGCGGTGCTCTACGACATCGGCCGGCAGCCGCGGGCGGCGCACGACTTCTTCATCAAGTACCAGGACCGGATCCTGTTCGGGAAGGACGCGTTCCAACCGATCGAGTATCCGTACTACTGGCGCGTCTTCCAGACCGCCGACGACTACTTCGACTACTACCGGCCGTATCACGCGTTCTGGAAGCTGTATGGAATCGATCTTCCTGATTCTGTACTTAAAAAAGTATATTTCCAGAACGCTCTCAAGCTGACGAAGGGGCTGCCGCAGGGCGGCTGGCCGCGGTAGGGCGCCGCCGCCGGTGAGCACCGAACGCGACCGCCTGCGGGCGGCGGACGCCGGCGCGGCGCCGTGGCGGCTCTGGGGACCGTACCTCTCGGAGCGCGCCTGGGGCACCGTGCGCGAGGACTACAGCGCCGATGGCGACGCCTGGCGCTACTTCCCGCACGACCACGCCCGGAGCCGCGCGTACCGCTGGAACGAGGACGGGCTGCTCGGCATCTGCGACGAGAGCCAGCGGCTCTGCTTCGCGCTCGCGCTCTGGAACGGCGCCGACGCGATCCTCAAGGAGCGTCCCTTCGGCCTCACGGGGCCGGAGGGCAATCACGGCGAGGACGTCAAAGAATACTGGTTCTATCTCGATAATGTGCCGAGCCACGCCTACATGCGCGGGCTGTACAAGTATCCTCAGGCCGCGTTCCCGTACGAACGGCTCGTGCGGGAGAACGCCGCCCGCGGGCGGGACGAGCCGGAGCTCGAGCTGCTCGACACCGGCGTGTTCGACGGCGACCGGTATTTCGACGTCGGCGTCGAGTACGCGAAGGCGAGCCCCGCCGATCTGCTCGTCCGCATCACGATCACGAATCGCGGTCCGGCGAGCGCGCCGATCGATCTCCTGCCGACGCTCTGGTACCGCAACACCTGGTCGTGGGGGCTGAGCGGGTACCGTCCGTCGCTCTCCGTGCTGCCGGCGCCGGACGGCTCGACGCTGATCCTCGCCGAGCACGAGTCGCTCGGCCGGTATCACCTCGCCTGCGACGGCGAACCCGAGCTCCTCTTCACGGAGAACGACACCAATGCCGAGCGGCTGGACGCGGCCGCGAATGCGTCGCCGTACGTGAAGGACGCATTTCATAGTTTCCTCATCGATGGACGAGCCGCCGCCGTGAATCCGGCGCGGGAGGGCACGAAGGCGGCGGCGCTGTATCGGTTGACGCTCGAGCCGGGCGCGTCGCACGTCGTCAAGCTCCGGCTCTCCAGCACCATCGAGACGGCGGTGTCGTTCGGCCCCGAGTTCGACGCGACGTTCGCGCGCCGCATCGCCGAGGCGGACGAGTTCTACGCGCCGCTCGCGGCGGCCGAGGTGTCCGACGACGAGCGCATGGTACAGCGCCGCGCGCTCGCCGGTCTGCTGTGGAGCAAGCAGTTCTATCACTACGACGTTCGGCAGTGGCTGCGCGGCGATCCGGCGTATCCGCCGCCGCCCGAGGCGCGCTGGTTCGGGCGCAATCACATGTGGGAGCACCTGAACAACCACGACGTGATCTCGATGCCGGACACGTGGGAGTATCCGTGGTATGCCTCGTGGGATCTGGCGTTTCACGCCGTCGCGCTGGCGATGATCGATCCCACGTTCGCCAAGGCGCAGCTCATTCTGCTGCTCCGCGAATGGTACATGCACCCCAACGGCCAGCTCCCGGCGTACGAATGGCAGTTCGGCGACGTCAATCCGCCCGTACACGCCTGGGCGGCGATGCGCGTGTACCAGATCGAGCGCCGCGCGACCGGTAAGGGCGACACGGAGTTTCTCGAGCGCATCTTTCACAAGTTGCTCATCAACTTCACCTGGTGGGTGAACCGCAAGGACGCCGACGAGCGCAACGTGTTCCAGGGCGGCTTCCTCGGCCTGGACAATATCGGCGTGTTCAATCGCAGCGAGCCGCTGCCCGACGGCGCGCGATTGGACCAGAGCGACGGCACGAGCTGGATGGCGATGTACTGCCTGAACATGCTCGCGATCGCCCTCGAGCTGGCGCGGAACGACCGCGCCTACGAGGACGTGGCGACCAAGTTCCTCGAGCACTTCTTCTACATCGCGCACGCGCTGAACTCGCGGACTTCGCTCACGGGCGAGCAGGAAGATCTCTGGGACGAGGAAGACCAGTTCTACTACGATCTCCTGCGGCAGGCGGACGGCACGCTCGAGTTCATTCGCGTGCGCTCGATGGTGGGCCTCATCCCGCTCCTCGCGGTCGAGACGCTCGATGCCGATCTGCTCCAGCGGCTGCCGGGGTTCCGCGAGCGGCTCGAATGGTTTCTCGAGCATCGCGCGGATCTCGTCGGTGACGCGGCGTCGGTCACGCGCGCGGGCGCCGAGGACCGCCGGCTCTTTGCCGTCGTCAGCGAGGCGCGGCTGCGTTCGATTCTGCGGCGCATGCTCGACGAGACGGAGTTCCTCTCTCCGCACGGATTGCGATCCGTGTCGCGGTGGCACCGCGAGCATCCATTTCAGCTTCGGCTCGACGGCCGCGTGCTCGGCGAGGTTCACTACGTGCCCGGCGAGTCGCACAGCGGATTGTTCGGCGGCAACTCGAATTGGCGCGGCCCGGTGTGGTTCCCGCTCAATTATCTCATCATCGAGGCGTTACAGAAGTTTGATTGGTATTACGGCTCGACGTTTCGCGTGGAGCATCCCGTCGGCTCGGGGCAGATGCTCACGCTGTGGGAGGTGTCGGTCGAGCTTTCGCGGCGGCTCATCGGGCTGTTCGTGCTCCACGACGGACGCCGCGCGATCTGGGGCGAGGCACCGCGCTTCACGAGTGATGCGTCGTGGCGCGATCTGCTCCAGTATCACGAGTATTTTCATGGCGACACGGGCGCCGGGCTGGGCGCGACGCATCAGACCGGATGGACGGCGTTGGTGGCGAAGCTCATCCAGCAGAGCGGCGTGCCGGCGGTGCGGTGAGCGCGTTGACACCGCCGCTCGCCGTGCGATACTCATAACCAGTCCCCCGCACCGAGTCTCGCCATGCCGAGCTCCACGATCCGCATCACCGTCAACGGCGCAGCGCACGACATCGACGCCGCGCCGGACACGCCGCTGCTCTACGTCCTGCGCGACGACCTCGGCCTCACCGGGCCCAAGTTCGGGTGCGGACTCGGTCAGTGCGGCGCGTGCATGGTGCACATCGACGGTGCGGCGGTGCACTCGTGCCGCACGCCGCTCTCCGCGGCGGCGCGGGGGCCCATCACCACGATCGAGGGGCTCGGCACGCCGGAGAAGCCGCACCCGGTACAGCAGGCGTTCATCGATGAGCAGGCGGCGCAGTGCGGCTACTGCATGAACGGAATGATCATGTCCGCCGCGGCGCTGCTCGCGAAGACCAAGAGCCCCACGCGCCAACAGATTCGGTCGACGCTCAACGGGAATCTCTGTCGCTGTGGGACGCACATGCGGATCGTCCGCGCCGTCGAGCGCGCGGCTTCGCTCGGCGCGTCGCAATCGGGAGGCAGCGATGAGTAGCACGACCACGCGGCGCGACTTCCTCAAGCGCACGGGCGTGCTCGTGGTCGGCTTCTCGTTGGGGCTGCACTCGCGGGCCGACGCGGCGGTCTTCGAGACTGGCGCCGCACCCGCGGCGAATCAGCTCGACTCGTGGCTCGCGATCAACGCCGATGGCACGATCACGGTGTACAGCGGGAAGGTGGAGCTGGGCACCGGCGTGTCGACCGCGTTGCGGCAGATCGTCGCCGAGGAGCTGGACGCCCCGTTCGAGAAGATCGCGTGGGTGCAGGGCGACAGCGATCGCACGGTCGACCAGGGCTCGACGGTTGGCAGCCAGACGATCAAACGCGGCGGCGCGCAGCTCCGCATGGCGGCGGCGACCGCGCGTGCCGCACTCCTCGAGCTCGCCGCGCCCAAGCTCGGCGCGGCGCCAGGCTCACTGGAGGTCGCGAGCGGCGTCGTTCGGGTCCACGGCGATCCGTCGCGCCACATCTCGTTCGCCGAGCTCCTCGGCGGCAAGCGCTTTGAGAGAACTGTAAACAGGGCGGCCGTGCCGAAGGCGACGACCGCGTACACGATCGTCGGGAAACCGGTGCACCGGGTGGAGCTTCCGGCAAAGATGACCGGCCGCCATACCTACGTGCAGGATGTGAAGGTCGATGGGATGCTGCACGCGCGCGTGGTGCGGCCGGCGAGCATCGGGGCCAAGCTGCTGAGCGTGGATGACAGTGCATTGGGTGCGATTCCAGGCGCCCGCGTCATCCGGAAGGCGGACTTCCTCGCGGTGGTCGCGCCCAGGGAGTACGACGCGATTCGCGCCGCGGCGGCGATCAAGCCGGCGTGGAGCGAGTCGGCGACGCTCCCACCGATGGACGAGCTGAAGCAAACGCTCATGAGCATTCCGTCAACCGAGCGCGGCGTCGCGTCCGACGGCACGAGCGGCGCCGGACGGGTGGCGAAGCGGCTCGCCGCGACGTACAAGTGGCCATTCCAGATGCACGCGTCGATCGGGCCGTCGTGCGGCGTCGCGGACGTGCGGAACGGCAAGGCGACGGTCTGGTCGTCGACGCAGGGCTCGCACACGCTCAAGAGCGCGATCGCGCACCTGCTCGGCATGCAGCCCGACGACGTCCACGTCATCTGGATCGAGGGCTCCGGCTGCTACGGGCACAACGGGTCGGACGACGCGGCGGCTGATGCGGCGGTGATCTCGCGCGAAGTCGGCGCGCCGGTGCGCGTGCAATGGTCGCGCGCCGACGAGCACGGCTGGGAGCCGAAAGGCGCCGCGATGGTCATGCAGGTCGCCGCCGGGATCGACGCGAGCGGCAAAATCGCCGACTGGGATTACCAGGTGTGGACGCCGACGCACTCCAGCCGGCCCGGCGCGCAGCCCGGCGGCGAAGCGAACTTCATCGCCGCGCGGCTGATGGGCATGGTGCCGAGCTCGCGCGGCTCACTCGGCGGCGAGCGCAACGCGGCGCACACGTATTCGGTGCCGGCCATGAAGGTGCGCGCGCATCTGCTCGAGCGGGCACCGCTTCGTACGTCATCGCTCCGCGGACTCGGCTCGCCGCAGAACACGTTCGCCAACGAGTCGTTCATGGACGAGTTGGCGCAGCTCGCCGGCGTCGATCCAATCGAATTCCGATTGCGGCACCTGTCCGACCCGCGAGCCGTTGCGGCGATCAACGCCGTTGCACGCCTCGCGAAATGGACGCCGCGCGTGAGCGGCTCGTCGCGCGCTCCGTCGAACGGTGTGGCGCGCGGTCGCGGCATGGCCTTCGTGCGCTACGAGGGGACGGAAGCGTACGTCGCGGCCATCGTCGACGTCGAGGTCGATCAGGCGCAGCATCGCGTGCGCGTGACGCACGCCTACGTCGCGCACGACTGCGGATTGATCGTGAATCCCGACGGGTTGAAGAATCAGATTGAAGGCAACGTGATTCAGGCGGCGTCGCGCGCGCTGAACGAAGCGGTGCAGTTCGACCGCTCGCGCGTGACGAGCCTCGACTGGCGCGGATATCCGATTCTGCGCTTCGCCGATGCACCGGACGCGGTCGACGTCGTGCTGATCGATCATCCGGAGCTGCCGTCGGTCGGCGCCGGCGAAGCGTCGACGTCGCCGATTCCGGCGGCGATTGCGAACGCGATCTTCGACGCGACGGGCGTGCGACTGCGCGACGTGCCGTTGCGCGTCTAACTCGCCGCCGAATTACGGAAACTGCACCGTCGCGGTGTCGATCAGCGCGCGCGTCTCCTGCATGCCGGCGACCGACTGATCCGTGATGAAGACGTGCACCGATCCTGCCGGGCGATTCGGCACAGCGCCCTGGACGAAGATGAAGCCAGGCGCGGGGCAGGGGACCGGCGGCAACGGCGCGCGGCTGAGCGTGACGACGAGCGTGTCGTTGCGGGCGCCCGCCTGCACGGTCGTTGACGCGCACGCGGTCGGCTCGACGACGTTGAAGTAGAGCGTGTCCGCGCGTGGAACGATCGTCGGGATGCCCGGCGGCGCCGCATTCAGATAGCGCACGCTGTCGCTGACGGCGACCTGGGGAAATTCAGACGCAACCGGGATCGTGAATACGGGCGCGGTCGTATCGCCGCCGCACGCAACGAGTACCAGCATCGAGAAGACGAAAATTCGCCGCACCATTCCTCCGCTCACGAGCCGAACCGCTGTCGCGAACCGCTGGTCACGCATCGTGGCGATCCGCCAACGGCTGGCTGATACTTGACACGTGCACTAATCTGTAGCCCGGTCACACTCGTTCACGCAAACCGAGTCGAGGAGAGTGCATGTCATCGCTGCGTCTGCTCCTAGCAAGCTGCTCCGCCGCCGCGCTGTTGTCCGCCTGTCATCGCCAAATGCCCCCGGACGAGCACATGGCGCACATGGCCGCGGGGGATATGGCGGCCGCGCCGGCCGCGATCAGCGCTCAACAAGGCGACCTCTCGCTGCCGCCGAGCGCCGCGCACTCCGCCGCGCGTCTGGCCGCGAGCCCGCGCCACGGTGAGTGGGTCACGGTGCCGTGGGAGCCGGGCTCCAAGGATTCTCTCATGGCGTGGATCGTCTACCCGTCCACGAGCAACGCGCACACGCCGGTGGTCGTGGTGGTTCACGAGATCTTCGGGCTCTCGACCTGGGTGCGGAGCGTGGCGGACCAGCTCGCGTCGCAAGGCTTCATCGCGATCGCGCCCGACTTGCTCTCACGCGTGCGCGGCGGCGCGACGACCGACTCGCTGCCATACTCCGACGCGACGCGTCTCATTCGCGGCGTCGACGCGGCGGAGAAGAATCGCGGCATCACCGCGGCCGCGCGCTACGCGATGTCGCAGCCTTCCGCGGCACAGAAGTACGCGGTGATCGGTTTCTGCTGGGGCGGATCGACCACGTGGGGCTACGTGATCAACGGCGGACTCCCCGGCTTCTCCGGCGGCGTCGCGTTCTACGGGTTGCCGTACATGAACGGTGCCGTGCCGAGCGCCGACTCGCTCGCCAAGATCAAGACGCCGATCATGCTCCTGAGCGGCGCGAAGGACGCTCGCATCGGCGCCGCGATGCCGGCCGTCGACTCGGCGATGAAGGCGGAGGGGAAGTGGTACTATGGGCACAACTACCCGGGCGCGATCCACGGCTTCATGCGGGCGCAGGACGATCCCAAGGCGCAGCGCGACGAAGCCGAGGAGCAGGCTAACCTCGCGGCGGCGAAGGACGCGTGGCCGAGGACAATAGAGTTTTTGAAGAAGAATCTTGGGATGA
>Ga0068856_100006330_pt1 | contig 11612 bp, 10 predicted proteins | sample KBSCornC62_FD_66595 | JGI IMG/M metagenome (GOLD analysis project Ga0068856, IMG submission 66595) | Corn rhizosphere microbial communities from Kellogg Biological Station, Michigan, USA - KBS Corn C6-2 | ecosystem: Host-associated > Plants > Roots > Rhizosphere > Soil ... | reverse complement strand
CTATACATGGGGCAGCCCGGCAGGTTACCGGGAGCATGCATTTGCTGGAGACAGGAAAGTTTAAGATATTAATAGACTGTGGCCTTGATTATGAAAAAGACCGCAGCATACAATCCAATGAGGATTTCGCCTTTGACCCTGCCGAAATTGATGTTGTTGTATTAACCCATGCACATATCGATCATTCGGGGAATTTACCTACACTGGTCCGTTTAGGGTTTGACGGACAAATATTGTGCACATCGCCAACGGCTGACCTTACCGAATTGCTTCTGCTCGATTCTGTAAGTATATTTATGCGGAAGGCCCAAAGCGGCCGGAAAAACCGCCGGGGCAAATTCAATACGGGCGTTCAGCCGCTATACCTGCAAAAGCATGTGATGGACACGGTGGAGCGCTTTGTGACCATTGGTTTTAACAGGCCGTTCCGCATAAACGGCGATATTGAACTTACTTTTATCCCGGTGGGGCATTTGCTTGGAGCGGCTGCGGCTGTTTTTAAAATAACGGAAAACGGGATAGAAAAGTCCATAGCCTTTACCGGCGATGTGGGCCGCAAAAATTACCCTGTACTGGATGACCCCGAAAATTTACCCGATGTAGATTATCTGGTCAGTGAATCTACCTACGGCGGCCGTTATCATACAAAAGATAAAAGCGTTGAACAAGCGCTGGTGGGAACCATCGAAAAAGCATGCATCAAGGAACAGGGCCGGCTTATTATCCCGGCGTTCAGCATCGGGCGTACCCAGTCATTGGTTTACTCGCTTAACAAGATATTCAGCAGCGGTTTATTGCCGCCGGTTAAGGTATTTGTAGATAGCCCGCTGGCCATGCGCTCAACTGAAGTGTTCCGCAAATACCATTACCTGGTGAATAAGGAAGCGCAGGATTTTTACAACAGGCAGGGTGACGAATTTGAGTTTGATAATTTAACTTATGTGGAAACCCTGAAAGACAGCCGGCAGGTATCCAATTATTTTGAGCCCTGCATTATTATTTCATCCGCAGGCATGCTCGACGGCGGCCGGATACAGGATCACCTGTTTTATAATATCCAAAATTATTACTGCACTATTTTGTTTATTGGTTACTGTGCCAAAGGCACTTTGGGCCACCGGCTATTACGCGGCGATCCCATCGTGCATATTAAAGATCGTGACCTGGCTGTGTACGCCACCATCAAACAAACCGATGTACTGAGCGCCCATGGCGACCACGAAGATTTGGTAAATACGGTAAGCGCGCTGGATAAAGCGAAGCTGAAAAACATTTTCCTGGTGCACGGCGAAACCGTCAGCATGCAGGCATTTGCGGATGCGTTGGCGGAAGAAGGGTATCCAGTGACGATACCTGAAAAAGGGGTTAGCTACGTGCTCTAACCTTAAAATTGATGTCATTTCGACCGTAGGCAGAAAACTTTACGAGCAGTGCATAGCGGACTATGCATCCCGGTAAAGGTTTCTCGCTGTCGCTCGAAATGACATACCTTTTTTATTTTTTAAAGTGCCCGATAATCAAACTTGCCAGCTCCACACCAATCCGCTCCTGGGCTTCATTGGTGGCAGCGCCTATATGCGGTGTTAATGATATTTTAGGATGTTTGATGATCTCTTCCCGCGGAGTGGGCTCATTATCGAACACATCCAGCGCAGCGAAAGAAACTTTGCCGCTGTCAAGGGCAGCCACTAAAGCAAGTTCATCTATCAAGCCGCCGCGCGATATGTTTACCAGGCCAACACCTTTTTTCATTTGATCCAGTTCGGCTGCGCCGATCAGGGCCTTGTCAACAAATGGTGTATGCAGGGTTATAAAATCAGCTGTTTTGATGATCTCATCAAGGGTAGCTGTTTTTACGGATGCGTTTACTTTGATACCTCCTCCTAAAACTAATTCCAGTTCGGGATTAAAAGGATACAGGTCGTAAGCTAAAACGTCCATACCCACGCCAATAGCTATTTTTGCAACTTCTTTGCCGATGCGGCCAAAACCCACTATACCTAAAGTTTTTCCGCGAAGCTCGATGCCTTTTGCATAAGCCTTTTTTAGATCGTTAAATTTGGTATTCCCTTCTATGGGCATTTTGCGGTTGCTATCGTACAAAAAGCGCACGCCCCCAAACAACTGGCCCATTACCAGTTCGGCAACTGATAATGACGATGATGCCGGCGTATTATAAACGCCGATGCCTTTTTCTTTGGCATAATCCACATCAATATTGTCCACGCCTACGCCGCCGCGGCCTATCAGTTTAAGATTAGGGCAGGCGTCAATCAATGCTTTACGCACTTTCGTCGCGCTGCGGACAGTAATGGCATCATAAGCCTGCAATTTTACCGGCAGTTCTTCCTGCGGGATATTGTTGGTATCTACTTCAAATCCGGCGTCCTCCAGCATTTTTTTGCCTATGGGATCGATGCCATCGTTAGCTAATATTTTGATCATTTTTAACTAGAGATTAGTGATTGGAGATCAGAGGTTAGGGAAAATGCAGATTATCAATAATCTCCAATCACTAACCTCTGACCACTTACTTATTTTTTTCCGCAAATTCCTGCATGGCATCAATCAGCACGTACACGCTGGTGATAGGCAATGCGTTATAAATGGATGCCCTGAAACCGCCTACGCTGCGGTGGCCCTTAATCCCTACGATATCTTTTTCTTCGGCAAGCTTAAGGAATGGTTTTTCGTGCTCGGGGTTTTCCATTACAAAACACACATTCATGTGCGAACGGTCTTCAACCGCGCAAACACCTTTAAACAATGGGTTGCGGTCTATTTCTTCATATAAAACCCTTGCCTTAGCAATATTTTCTTTTTCGATAGCCTCGACGCCGCCTTTTGATTTCAGCCAGTTGAGCGTTAACATCGAAACATAAATAGCAAACACAGGCGGGGTATTGTACATCGATCCACCCTCAATTTGTACCTGGTAATTGAACATCGCCGGTATTTTACGGCCTGATTTGCCTAAAATATCGTCTTTAACAATAACCAGGGTGGTACCTGCAGGCCCCATATTTTTTTGTGCGCCGGCATAAATCAAGCCAAAATCAGCTACGTTTATTTTGCGGCTAAAAATATCTGACGACATATCGCAGACCACCGGAACCGGTGATTTGGGGAAACTTTGGGACTGGGTACCGTAAATAGTATTATTTGATGTGATATGGAAGTAAGCCGCATCAGCCGGCACCACATAATCTTTAGGAATATAAGTATAATTACTTTCTTTTGAGGAAGCTACCACCTGTACCTCGCCAAAGAATTTTGCTTCTTTCATGGCCTTATTTGCCCAAACGCCGGTTTCAAGGTACGCTGCCTTGCCGCCTTCGGGTAACAGGTTGTACGGGGCCAAAGCAAACTGGGTGCTGGCGCCGCCCTGCAAAAACAGCACGGAATAGCCTTCCGGAACGTTGAGCAGTTCCTTTACAAGGCTTACTGCCTCAGCCAAAACGCCTTCAAATTCGGGTGAACGATGTGAAATCTCCAATATTGAAAGACCTGTGCCACCAAATTCCAGAACTGCCGCTGCTGCTTGCTTAAAAACCTCGTGAGGCAAAATGCCTGGTCCGGGGCCAAAATTATGTTTCATATTGATTATATAATTGGTGTGTTAAATAAAGACAGATTAACAACTTCATATTAAGATGGGCCGAAGTTAATTAATTTGACAATGATTACAGAGAAAATTTGCTTTTTTTGAAAAATGATACAATTGCCAGACAATTGCACCGGATAATTTTAAATATTAAAAAAAATCAGGGTGTTTATTAACAGCCTTGCATCACGATCGGGATACTGGCGTTGAATTTTTTAAATTTGAAATATAATCCCTGGGGTCGGGCGCTGAGAACACTGCGTTTCCGGCAACAAAAACATTTGCGCCTGCCGCTGCCAGACTGACGATGTTATCTTTATCCACGCCGCCATCCACTTCGATAAGCAATCCCGGATTTTTCGAAGCGCTTAACTCCTTAATATCATTCAGTTTTTTGTAGGTGTTTTGAATAAATTTTTGTCCGCCAAAACCAGGGTTAACGGACATGATGAGCACCATATCCAGGTCGGCTATCAAATCTTCCAGCAGGGCAACCGGCGTATGCGGGTTAAGGGCTACCCCTGCCCTGCAGCCCAGCTCCTTAATATACTGAACGGTGCGGTGTAAATTAGGACAAACTTCGTAATGAACCGTCAGCCCGGATGCGCCAGCATCCCTAAAATTCTTTAAGTACCTATCGGGTTCAACGATCATTAGATGAACATCCAGCGGCTTCTGCGCATGCTTTTTAACCGCATTAACCACCGGGAAACCAAATGAAATATTCGGTACGAATACACCATCCATAATATCCACATGTATCCAATCTGCCTCGCTGGTATTGATCATTTCAATATCGCGTTGCAGGTTGGCAAAATCAGCAGCTAGAATAGAAGGCGCTATGAGATGGTTCATACGGGCAAAGATAGTTTTTTAGTCCGAAAGTCGGGAAGTCCGGAAAGTCCGGAAGAAAAAAAACGTTTTTAGTCCGGAAAAGTCCGAAAGGTAAAATCGTGTGGTGGTTGTAAAGAGTTGTAGTAATAGTCCCTTCCCGGCTTTCGGACTTTCCGGACTTTTCCGACTCCCACCAAATCAATCACAATTCAGCAGCAAGTCGTAGTATTTCCGCATTAATGCGATATCGTAATTAACTAATGAACTATAGGCCTCGGATACCAGTTCATTCAGAATGGAAGAACCCAGTTGCCCCGCACCGTTGGGGATCGAATCGTAATATTTAATAAGCTCCTTCACCCGGATGATCTCATACAGCAATAGCTGTATCAAATCAGAACGCGAGGCCGCATGCCCCCCCGGGGAGTTGTTATTGATAAAATCTAAAGGATCATTAATATCAGGGATCATTATGCTATCAACTGGGACAAGGGCATATTAAGGCTTAACAAATAGTACATAACTACATAAAACTTAAAACAGGCGATTTTTGTTTCGATTTTTTTCAAAAAAATAAAAAAAATTTACGTATAAATACAAAACCCTCGTTTCGAGGGTTTTGTATTTATGTTATTTGGGTCAGCTAGGCTGTTGTAATGTTGAAAAGCATACCGTTATCCTCCTTTAAAACACCCTAGTGAACCAATGACTCAATGACCAAACATGATTAATTCGTCCTTTCGGGCCGTGGTAAAAGGGCTTTGCGCGAAAGTTTCAGCTTGCCTTGTTTATCAACGTCAAGCAATTTCACCCGCACTTCATCGCCAATCTCAAATATGCCATCCATGGTTTCAATCCTGCGGTGATCAATTTCTGATATGTGCAGCAAACCGTCTTTACCCGGCAATATCTCAATAAATGCACCGAACGGCATAATTGATTTTACCTTGCCTTCGTATATCTCGCCTACTTCGGGCCTTGCGGCAATCGCTTTAATGCGGCCGACAGCCTTATCTATCGACTCTTTGTTATCTGCAAATATCTGCACTACACCCTGGTTGCCAACTTCCTCGATGGAGATCGTCGCACCGGTTTCGCGCTGCATTTCCTGGATAATTTTTCCACCCGGGCCAATCACCGCACCGATGTATTCTTTATCGATCCTGATAGTGATAATACGCGGAGCGTGCGGTTTGTAATCTTCACGAGGCTCGGCCATGGTCTTTTTCATTTCATTTAAGATATGAAGACGGCCTTCCTTAGCCTGTTCCAATGCTTTGCCTAAAACTTCGTATGATAGGCCGTTGATCTTAAGGTCCATCTGGCAGGCTACAATACCCTTTGAGGTACCGGTAACTTTAAAGTCCATATCACCCAAATGATCTTCATCGCCCAAAATATCTGACAGGATAGCGTACTTGGTGCCCATTTCGTTAGTGATCAAACCCATTGCGATACCTGAAACCGGTGCTTTTATTTTCACGCCGGCATCCATCAGCGCCAGTGTACCTGCACAAACCGTAGCCATGGATGATGAACCGTTAGATTCCAAAATGTCGGAAACCACGCGGATAGTGTATGGGTTTTCATCGTCCGACGGCAATACCTGTTTTAACGAGCGCATGGCCAGGTTACCGTGACCGATCTCGCGGCGGCCTGCTCCCCTGTTGGGCCGAACCTCACCGGTTGAGAAACCAGGGAAATTATAATGCAACAGGAATTTCGAGTAACCGTTGATAAACGCGCCGTCTATCATTTGCTCATCATCCTTAGCGCCTAAGGTAACGCTGGTTAACGATTGTGTTTCGCCGCGTGTAAATACTGCCGAACCGTGCGCAGCCGGCAAATAGCCAACTTCACTCCATATCGGGCGTATCTGGGTAGTAGTACGGCCATCTAAACGTTTGCCTTCATCCAATACCAAGTTACGGATAGCATCATATTCCACATCGTGGTAATATTTTTTTGCCAGGAACTTGGTTACGTCGTCTATTTCGCCCAAAGTTTCAATATAAGCATCGCGTACCTCTTTAAATTTCGTTGCACGCTCGTCTTTGGCTGATGCCGAAGCGGCAATAGCATATACCTGCTCGTAAGTAGCAGCGTAAATAGCCTTCTTTAACTCTTCGTTGTGATCTTCGTGGCTGTAAACACGTTTTTCGGTTTTGCCAACTTCTTCCATCAATTCCCTTTGTGCCAAACATTGGATCTTAATGGCAGTGTGGGCAAATTTAATGGCCTCAACCAATTCATCTTCCTGTATCTCTTTCGATTCGCCTTCAACCATGTTCACGTCATGCTCCGAACCAGCTACGATAAATTCTAAAGTAGCTGTTTCTAATTGGCTCAATGTTGGGTTAATGATCAGCTGACCGTCAACTTTAGCTACACGAACTTCAGAAATAGGCCCGTTAAACGGAATATCGGAAACCGATAATGCGGCCGATGCTGCCAAACCGGCAAGGCAATCAGGCATAATGTTTTTATCGGCAGAAATTAGGGAGATCATTACCTGCGTATCGGCATGATAATCCTCGGGGAACATGGGTCGCAGGGCGCGGTCAACCAAACGCGAGATTAATATCTCATAGTCTGACAGACGGGCCTCACGGCGTAAAAATCCACCGGGGATACGGCCTGTGGCTGCATATTTTTCCTGGTAGTCTACAGATAGCGGTAAAAAATCAACTCCTTCTTTTGCTTCAGGCGAAGATACAACAGTAGCCAATAACATGGTATCACCCATTTTTATCACTACGGAACCATCAGCTTGTTTGGCCAGTTTACCTGTTTCGATCTCGATGGTGCGGCCGTCACCTAAATCGATCACTTTTTTAATTACATTCATCTTTTTTGCATTGTGGCGCGCTTTCATCTTTAAGGCGCACCTGATTTTTATTGGTGTATTTTAATTTTATGTCGAAAGTAAAAAAGCCATCTCCTAAATTGGGATGGCTTTTAAAAAAAATGCGAAAGAATTACTTAATGATATCTCTTAGCTGCAGGGCCTTGATGATAGCACGATACCTTTCAATATCCTTTTTGTAAAGATAAGCGAGCAATGCGCGGCGTTTACCTACTAATTTTTGCAGTGATAACTGGGTCGAAAAATCGTGTTTATTCTTTTTTAAGTGACCGGTTAAGTGTGCGATGCGATAAGTGAATAAGGCTACTTGTCCTTCGGCTGAACCCGTGTCGGTAGCACCCTTACCATGTTTTGCAAAAATCTCTGTTTTTGCTTCTGTACTTAAATACATTACCTGAATAATATTAAAGCGTAAATAATTTGATTAATTGAGGTGCAAAGATACGGCAACTATTGCATTTATGCAATAGTTTGTTGTAATGTTGTAAAGTTGAAAGGTTGGAAGGTTTTTTACTGCAATTTAAAACATTTCGCCCTTAAACCATTTAAACTTTACTACGATATGAGCATCCCCAAATACGCTACCTTTGAAACCGAATTCCGTGTCCGCCCGGATGATATCGATATGTTTCAGCATGTGCACAACAGTAAATATTTTGATTATGTACTGGCGGCCCGGTACGACCAGATGGAACGCTGCTACGGCATGGCCATGGAAAAATTTATCGAACGCGGCTTTGGCTGGGTAGTGCGCACCGCTTATGTTGATTATAAACGGGCACTTACCATCGGCGATTATTTCATCGTAAAAACCGGCATCGAAACCATTGACGACAAAGGCTGCCGGGTAAAATTCAGCATCACCAACAAAGCAACCGGCAAACTATCCTGCGATGGCTGGTTTGATTATACCATGATTGATATGGCTACCGGTCGCGGCGCGAAGATACCGGCGGATGTTATTGAACATTATACGGTGTGAAGGGTGAGCGGTGAACGGTCAGTGGTGAGTAAAAAAATGGAATCAGAACCTGAATACATCCAAATCAAACAATTAGGGATAGCCAATGCCGCGGTCGCCTGTCAGCTTTTTCTGCTGTTACAGCAAGTTTTTGACATTGCAACGATTACCCCTATAAGCAAGACTTATGCTGAAAACTTACTCGCCAACCCAGATTTTATTGCATTTGCCGCCTTTCGTAAAGATGAGCTGGCAGGTGGTTTAACGGCTTATGTGCTGCCAATGACCTACGCCGAATATGCGGAAGTCTATATTTATGATGTCGCTGTAAAACCCGAATTTCAGCGAATGGGTATTGGCAAAAAGCTGCTTGCGGCTATAAAAGACTATTGCCGGCAAAATGAAATAAAAGAAATATTTGTGCAGGCGGATGAAGCCGATCAGTGTGCCCTGGATTTTTACCGCGCCATGGGTGGGATTGAAGAAAAGGTGCGGCATTTTACGTACCGCCCTTAAGCTTGAGCGTTTTGGCACGGAAACGCAATATTACACCTCCGACGACAGTTTTTGAAGAGCCGTATGTGGACGTCTACCTATCAGCAGGAGACGCAAAGCATTGCGTCTCTACATTCTTGCGGACTTTCGAACTACTTCCCATCCACAGCCTTCAATACACTGATATCTTTATCCTTTAACAACTGCTCATAATTGATCATCTGAAACTTCTTCCCTTCCATCTCCCTAAACTCCGGCGAGAGTAGCATATTGAGTTCCGTTTGGCGATGTATGCTTGACAATGGGGTGCCATCCTTATCATTCATCTGGCTGCTGGCCATATCATATAAAGCATCCATTTCGGCGCCCGGAGTTGCCGTATGGATCACCACAAGGTTTGGGCGGCTTGTGTTGAGATTGCTTACGTAGGCTAAGAAGGCGCTCTTTTTGGTAGCAACGGGTTCGCCCCACATTTCTTTATAGGTCTCGCCAAAATAAGTAACGGTACTTAAAGTTGATATGGCTAAATGGTATTTGTGTGCAAGTTTTTCCGTAAGCGCCCGCAGTTCCGGCGTAGAAAGGGCAATACCCATGTGCGGATCGACATAAGTTATTTTTATGCCTGAATGTAACGCCCGCTCAATTTGGGCCGACAGTTCGGTTTCGACTTCATCAAGCTTGTACCCGCTTTTTCGGAACCCGCCGCTTGAATGTGGAAAATAGCCGTCCGAATCCACCAGGCTTGGCACGACGCTACGGCCCGTCACCGGCCCCCAGCGATAATACCGCCACTCGGAGGTGAGCGTTAAATGTACACCAACCGTTACATTAGGATACTTTTTCAATATAGCCACCGCCTCCTGGTACCAGGGACATGCAAACTGCAGCGAAACTGAAACCGGCATTCCTGTTTCGGCCACTTTTTGGGCGGCCATGTTTACAGAATGGTTCATCCCAATATCATCGAGGCGAATCAATAATTGGGGAAGTTTGGTGGTTTGGGCGGATATATGACATACCTGTACAAAAGCGATAATAAAGCAGAAAAATTGAAAGGCTTTTTTCATGAGTTGGGAATTTACGAGGGGAATTTACAACTAATATACATTTGGAAGAAAGTGCGAAAAATTCGGTAGTGTCTCAGTTTGAATTTATTTCCACTTCCATTGATCAACTCCTGGATTAAACAAATGAACAACGTAGAAAAAATTTGCCAATATTAATATGTTTATAATTGCAACTATCCAAGCGCCTCGTCTGTTCTTGGTCTTTGGCCATTTATTAAATTCATGGACATAATCTTTCCACTTGTCTTTTTTTTCGAAAATAAACCAGTTAATTAAAAACAATATAGCGCATGGTATTAATACTATGATAAAAGGAATGTGAATGTGAATTTTAAAGAAATATCCTATATACCCAGCTGTTGCAAATACAAGCCAAATTTCAACGCCAAACATACATAAGGTTGCCGTTCCTTGTTTGGTAAATCGTAACGGAGCGCCGAAAGCGCCTTCAATATTTAACCATAACCTATAAAAAGTATAGAAAAAGTAACCGTACAGTTGTTTTAAGCTCATATATGTTTAGGCTAATAAAAAGCCACTCGATAGGTGGCTTAAATATATAAACAAGTTGGCTTTTAGTCTGCTAATCTAACAATATCTTCAATGCTTATTACATCCTTCATTAATCCTGCTTCCATTGCTGGAGTAACGCGCAATGTCTTATGAATTTTGCAGAAGATATAATAAACAAAGTGTAAAGCAATAGCATAGCGATGATTTTCCATCTCCTTTGAAAAAGCATTAGTAAGCCTTGTAAATCTACCTTACCCCCGGCACGCCCTCTTAACGCAGTATCTTTTTTACGCCCGGACTTTTTCGTCTTTTACTTCGCCTGTTGCAACATCAGCAATAAACTTTGCAAGCTGGTTAACATCCTTTTTTGCCATAGTGCAAAGTTATCCCTAATTTGTCAAGCATCAAAAATATTTATTTTTTCAAACTGAGACACTACCAAAAATTCATTCATTCTGTAAATAAAAATCTTCCAATTCGGGCGCAAAGAGTTCCTGTAGAGGGAGATATAGAATCAGGCTCTGTCACAACCCCGTTACCAATCCCTATTTGCAAAACGCTATTTATTTGCGGTAATTTGAATTGTTTCAACTGACTTATTATTTATCGAACTGAACATGAGTAAATTTTCACTTACTTTAACCTGCTGTGCTTTCGCATTAGCGGCAAATGCCCAGCAAGGCCCCATTTTAACCGACAAAGACTACGAACATGCCGAAAGCTTTTTAAGTTATAATACTTCGCCATTGGTCGACCATGGCAATGTTAACCCCAACTGGCTCCCCGGCGACCGGTTCTGGTTCCGCGACCTGAATGCACGGGGCAGTGAATTTATATTGGTCGATCCCGCCAAAAAAGCTATTTCTGGTGCTTTTGACCAGGGAAAACTGGCTGCCGGGCTTGCGACAGCTACTGGTAAACAATATGATGCGCTGATGCTGCCTTTCCGCTCGTTTACTTACTCGGCCGACAATAAATCGATCATCTTTATGGCCGAGGGCAAACAATGGAAATGCGACCTCGGCAGCTACCAGTGTTCGCCGGATACGGCAAAGGTTGGCGAAGGCGCAGCAGGCGTTGCCAGCGGTCGGCGGGCAAGAGGCGGTCGCGGGAGTGAATTATTATCACCCGACGGCAAAAGAGCGGCTTTTATAAGAGATTACAATTTATGGGTAAGAGACGTAAACACCAAAAAGGAAAGCCAGCTTACTACTGATGGCATTAAAGATTTTGGTTATGCTACCGACAATGCCGGCTGGAAACAGAGCAACG
>Ga0068856_100006327_pt1 | contig 11615 bp, 10 predicted proteins | sample KBSCornC62_FD_66595 | JGI IMG/M metagenome (GOLD analysis project Ga0068856, IMG submission 66595) | Corn rhizosphere microbial communities from Kellogg Biological Station, Michigan, USA - KBS Corn C6-2 | ecosystem: Host-associated > Plants > Roots > Rhizosphere > Soil ... | reverse complement strand
ACGGAGGACGGCCCGCGGGTGCTGACGCGGGCGTAGATCGTTCAGAGGGTGCGTGCCGAGTGGGTTGGATTGAATTGCGGACGCGGACTTCGGCGGATGTGGCGAACGAGGCGCGGAATCAGCGGCGAAAGTGCTGAGGGAGTTGCGGCTTCTGACGGTTTGTGTGCACGACGCGGTGAAATTTCGGCTCGTGGCCGAAATGAAATAGCAGTCCCACCTCGAGGTTCGTGCAGCGTAGATAGTTGTAGAGCTGTCGTTCGGCGATCGGATGCAGCCGCTCCGACGCCTTGAGCTCGACGACGATTCGATCGTCGACCAGCATGTCGAGACGTTGATACGCCGCGATCGCTCCGAAGTAGTAGATCGGCACGAGCACCTCGCGGGCGACCGTATGGCCTCGGTTTGACAACTCCTTCTCGAGTACGGCCGAATAGACGTGCTCCAGAAAGCCAAACCCGAGTACCCGATACACGGCATAGAACCCACCAATGATTGATTTGGTGATCGCTTCATCGAGGAGCGGCTCGCCGTTTCGCGTCGAGATTCCGCGCCACGTTTGCCTCATCCGCTCGAGTCCGCGTCACCATTCCAATCCAACCCAAACCGGCGCAATCCCACCCTCCCGGCATCGATCTCCGGGGCAGTCCTCGATCACGGCGCCGGGACAGCATTTACCTCTTTTGGCGCGTAGGTCCTTGGGCTAACCTATCCCAGCCGCAAGCCGGGTCATCGCGTCTGCCGCCGCCTGGCACGCGCGAGCGCACTCCCACCTCACCGGAGGTTTTGGATGTCCACGCGGGCTCTCCGCACCTGGCGCCTCGCCGTACTGCCGATCGCGTTCGCCGCGACGGCCGCCACGGCTAGCGCCCAGACTCATATCACGACCCCGAAGGAGTTCTTCGGGCACAACATCGGCGACGATTACTGGCTCCCGAACTACGACCAGTTCGTGCAGTACTGGCACAAGATCGACGCCGAGTCGGATCGCATGCAGGTGCTGGAGATCGGCAAGTCGAGCGAGGGACGTCCGCAGCTCGCGGCGATCATCACGGCGCCGGAAAACTTCAAGCTCCTGCAGCACTACAAGGACATCTCGATGCGCCTCGCGAAGGGCGAGGGGCTCACCAACGCCCAGGCGCACGCGCTGGCGAAGGAAGGGAAGGCGGTCGTCTGGTTCGACGGCGGCCTGCACGCGACCGAGGTGCTGGGCGCGAGCCAGTTGATCGAGACGAGCTACCAGCTCATCTCGCGCAACGACGACGAGACCAAGCGCATCCTGCACGACGACATCATTCTCGCGGTGCACGCGAATCCCGACGGCATGCAGCTCGTCGCGAACTGGTACATGCAGGAGCCGGACACGCTCAAGCGGAACGAGAACATTCCGTTCCTCTACAACAAGTACGCGGGCCACGACGACAACCGCGACTCGTTCATGTCGAACCTGAGCGAGACCAAGAACATCAATCATTTCATGTTCTGGGACTGGCACCCGGTGATCATGTACAACCATCACCAGACCGGCCCCGCCGGCACGGTGATGTTCTCGCCGCCGTTCCGCGATCCGTTCAACTACAACATCGACCCGATGATCATCATCGGGCTGGACCAGGTCGGCGCGGCGATTCATCAGCGGCTGCTCGAGGAGAACAAGCCGGGCTTCACCATGCGCTCGGGCTCGAGCTACTCCACGTGGTGGAACGGCGGCCTGCGCACGATCGGCTACTTCCAGGGGATCATCGGCATCCTCACCGAGACGATCGGCAACCCGACGCCGGAGCGGATTCCATTCATCCCCGAGCAGCAGCTCCCGCACGGCGACCTGCCGGCGCCGGTGACGCCGGGGATCTGGCACTTCCGCCAGTCGATCGACTACTCGGTCTCGGCGAACTACGCGATCTTCGATCTGGCGAGCCGCTATCGTGAGACTTTGCTCTACAATAAATACTTAATGGCGAAGCACGCGATCGAGGCCGGCAGCGAGGATCACTGGACGGTGACGGGCAAGCGGATCGCGGCGGCGGAAGCGGCGCTCGACGCGAGCGCGATGCAGGCGGGTGCGCCGGCGGGGCGCGGCGGCCGCGGTGGACGCGGCGGCGCGGCGGCGGCGAACGGGGCGGCGGGCGGCGTGGCCGCGGCGGTGACGCCGTTCGGCGCGGCGCGGGGCAGCGTCGAGGCGCAGGAGCACGCGTACAACGACGTGCTGCACGCCAAGGACATGCGCGATCCGCGCGAGTACGTCATCCCGATCGAGCAGCCGGATTTCCCGACGGCGACCAAGTTCGTGAATGCGCTGCGGAACGTGGGCGTGTACGTCGATCAGGCGACGCAGCCGTTCACGGCCAACGGCAAGCACTACGGCGCCGGCTCGTACGTGATCAAGATGGCGCAGGCCGCGCGCGCGCAGGTGCTGGACATGATGGAGCCGCAGGATCACCCGAACGACTTCGCGTATCCGGGCGGCCCACCGAAGCGCCCGTACGACAATGCGGGCTGGACGCTGGCGTACGAGATGGGCGTGCACTTCGATCGGTTCCTCGAGCCGTTCGACGCGCCGACGAAGCGCATCGAAGGGCTGGCGAAGCCGGTCGCGGGCACGATCGCGAATGCGTCGGGCGCGGCGGGGTATCTCCTCTCGCACGACTACAACGACGCGTTCACCGTGATCAACCGCGTGCTCGAGGCGGGCGGTGAGGCGTACTGGCTCAAGTCGCCGATCACGGCCAACGGAACGACGTATCCCGCTGGCACCTTCTACATCGGCGGCTCGTCATCGGCCGTCGTGCAGAAGGCGGCGCAGGAGCTTGGCGTGAGCTTCAACGGTACGAGCGAGAAGCCGGGCGCGGACGCGCAGAAGCTCACCGAGAAGCGCATCGCGCTCGTCGACCGGTTCGGCGGCTCGATGCCGTCGGGGTGGACGCGGTACGAGTTCGAGCAATTCGAGATTCCTTATCACGTCGTGTACCCCAAGGAACTCGATGCCGGGAATCTCCGCAGCAAGTACGACGTGATCATCTTCCCGTCCGATCTGCCGATCGGAAACGCGGGCGGCTTCGGCGGCCGCGGCGGCGCGGGCGGCGGTCGCGGCGGCCGCTCTACGGCGGACGTTCCCGCGCAGTATCAGAACATGCTCGGCAGCCTCACCGAGGAGCACACGCTCCCCCAGATAAAGAAATTCCTCGAGGACGGCGGCACGGTGATCACCGTCGGCCGCGCGACGTCGCTCGGGTACGAGCTCGGCCTCCCGATCGAGAATCATCTCGTCGTGCGCGCGCCCGGCCAGCCCGATCGCCCGCTCACCGGCGAGGAGTACTACGTGCCGGGCTCAATCCTCCAGGTCGCGGTCGACAGCGCCGATCCGGTCGCGAACGGCTTCAACTCCAAGCTCGACGTGTTCTTCGACAACAGCCCCGTGTTCCGCCTCGAGCCCGATGCGGCGCTCAAGGGCACGAAGGCGGTGGCGTGGTTCGACAGCGCGACGCCGCTCCGCAGCGGTTGGGCGTGGGGCGAGAACTATCTCGAGGGCGGCGCGGCCGTGGTCGAGGCCAATTATGGCAAGGGGAAGGTGTATCTCTTTGGTCCGGAGATCACGTTCCGCGGCCAGCCGCACGGCACGTTCAAGTTCCTGTTCAATGGGATTTACGCGCCGAGTCAGCCGGTGCCGGTGGTGCCGTAAGGACGACCGTGCATTTAGCGTTCGCTCATGAGCACGGCCCGCGCGAATGCGCGGGCCGTGTGTGCATGGACGACGCGTCTGCCCGCGGGGCACCGGCGTGCGGATACTGACGCTCGTATTCGCCGGCTCGCTCGCGGCATGCGGAGTCGCCGGGCGCGCGAAGAACGCCGCCGTCGCCGGCAACGCTCGCCCCGATGCGATCCTCTGTTGGGCGACTCGCACGTTCGGCGCACGAGATTCGCTCGTGGTCGACTTGCGACTGCGGTCCGGTAATGGGAATCGCACGCCGACGGCCGATGACGAGCGCGCGGTGACCGAGCTGGGAGGCCGCGTGCTCTATCGATTTCACGTCGCGGTGCTCCGTGCGTTGGTCGACACCACCGCGCTTCGCGCGCTCCTCGGCGCGCGCAATGGACTCGCCGACGTAGCCTATCCGGTTGCGGATACGTCGCAACACGATGTCCGACTGCAGATATTCTATCGCCGAGCGACAACGCTCGCGGATGATTCCATACTCGCGGGGCATGGTGCGCGAGGCCTGTTCGGCCCGCCGCGCTCTCGCGTCGTGTCTGCCACGATCGCCGACTCGCTGGTTCCAGCGATTGCTCAATTTCCCGGAGTCGCGTTCGTCCGGGCGCAAGCAATGGTGTGTGCGACCGCGAATGGCGTGCAGCGGTCGAGCTCGAGGTCGGGATGAACGGCGGCTCGGAAACTCGCGAGCCGGGAGGCGACGAGTGGCGCGGGATGCTGGCTGTTCAGGACGGTCCCCCGCGCCTGATCGTCGCGCACGGCGCTTGCACCCTCGTCCTCCGGACCCATCATCTCCAGACTGGAGCGCAGGAGGACGCCATGATTCGCAAGCTGAAAGACGGCCAGTATCGCCTCTACTCCCGCAAGAAGAATCCCAAGACCGGCAAGCGGCGCAACCTGGGCACGTTCTCGTCGCGCTCGGCGGCGGAGAAGCACGAGCGCGAGGTGCAGTACTTCAAACGGCACTGATATTCGCGAACTGGAATGATAATTCGCTCGCGGTCACCAGCTCCAATCCACCCCTGGGACGCGAGCGAAGTTGACGCCGAGGGCGGCGAGTCGCGTCCCCTGCGCGCCGATGCGCCGGCGAAAATTCTCCCAATCGTGATGCCGCGCTGACGACCACCCGAGCTCGGCGATCGCGGTGAGGCGCGGGAAGGCGAGATACTCGTAGTCCTGCCGCGTCATCACCGTCTCCGCCCAGAGCGGCCCCTCGACGCCAAGGACGGACTGCTCGCCAATCCCCGGGATGAGCGTGGCGGGATCCCAGTCGTACGCGGTTTTCAGATTGATGAATCCCGCCCACTTGAGGCCGAGCGCGGTCGTGCTGTCGTACTTCATGTCCATGTACGCGTGCGGCCCGGGCGAGAGAATGACCTTTCCGCCGCGCTCGGCCTGCAGCACGGTCGAATCCTTGTTCCAATGCTGAACGATGGTGCTGGGGTGAATGTTCGCCGGCGCGATCTCGCCCCAGCCGATCATCCGCGGGCCGGCGGCGGTCACGATCGACTCCACGCGTTCGATGAACCCGCGATACTGCTCCTTCGTGAGCGACCGAACCTCGTCGCCGCCAATGTGGAAGTACGGCGTGGGCGCGGCCGCGGCGATCTCGCGCACGACGTCACCGACGAACTGATAGATGCTGTCGTTCGTGACGCAGAGCGTGTTCGACGCACCACCGATGCGTGTGAACGGCTCCGGCGCGGTGTGATTGCAGCGCAGATCGGGATACGCGACGAGCGCCGCGTTGATGTGCCCGGGCATGTCGATCTCGGGCACGACGGTGATGTAGCGCGAGCGCGCGTAGGCGACGATGTCAGCGTATTGCGCCTGGGTATAGAAGCCACCCGCTCCGCCGCCGATCTCGGTCTGTCCCCCGACCTCGGTGAGCTTCGGCCATGACTTGATCTCGATCCGCCAGCCTTGATCGTCGGAGAGATGCAGGTGCAGCCGATTGAGCTTGTACAGCGCCATCACGTCGATGAAATGCTTGACGTCGTCGGGGCCGAGGAAGTGGCGCGCGACGTCGAGCATGGCGCCGCGCCAGGCGAAGCGCGGCGAGTCGGCGACGTGCACCGCCGGCGCGATGAGGCGCCGCTGGTACGCCGATGGATGCTCCACCGCGACCGGTAAGAGTTGTCTAAAGGTCTGCACGCCGTGAAACAATCCGGCGGGCGCGGCCGACGCGATGCGCACGCGCGTGCGGGTGATCGTGAGGTCGTAGCCTTCGTCGCCGAGAGTGGCGAGCGACGGATCGAGGGTGAGCGTGATGCTCGAGTCAGGCGCCGCGCCGCCCGCGAGTCGCTGCGATTTCGCGCCGGAGCGCGAGGCGATCATGTTCGCCGCGTAGTCGCCGATCGCCTCGACCTCGGCCGAGGCGGCCGAGTCGACGTACACCGCCGTGCGCGGCGTGACGAGAAAGCTGTCCGCCGGCGAAACATCGATCGTCGATGGCATGGGCACGACGTCCTGCGCGAGGTGTGCGCGCGATGGAGTCGGTGCGGTGCCGGGCCGGCCGGAACAAGCGGCGAGCGACGCGAACGCGAGCAGCGCGAGAACGGAACGAAACGGCATGAGCGTCGAAGGCGAGGGTGAGACGGGTTCTGAGCGCACGAGCCTCGAAGGGGCGGGCACAGCGGCGAATATCCAAACTATACTCGTCATTCCGGCACCGGAGTGCCAGGCGACGTGCTCGGCGCTGGCGACGGTCCGGCAGCGCGCGCATTTTGGCTGTCCACCGCATGTCGAGAAACCGCCCACGGCTCCGACTTCTCCATGCAGGCGCCAATTCCGGCGCCGCCAACACCGAGGAGAGGGAACCATGAAGTTCATGCTCATGATGCACGCCCCGCGCGGCACGGGCGAGTACAAGATCACCCAGTGGTCGCCGGAGGACTTCAAAGCGCACATCGCGTTCATGCAGCGCCTGAACCGCGATCTCACCGCCTCGGGCGAGCTCGCCGGGGGCGAAGGGCTTGCTCAACCCGGCGACGCGCGGATTGTCCGGGCGGGAAAGAGCGCGCCGGTGGTCACCGACGGTCCGTTCGCCGAATCGAAGGAGTTCCTCGTCGGCTTCTGGATCGTGGACGTCGACAGCGCGGAGCGCGCGTACGAGATCGCGGCGACGGCCTCGGCGGCGCCCGGCCCGGGCGGCACGCCGCTCAACATGCCGCTCGAGGTGCGCCAGGTGATGCAGGCACCGCCGCCGGTCGAGGGGTGAGCGCGTCGAGGGACACCGAGCACCTGCTGCGCGAGCTGGCGCCGCAGGTGCTCGGCGCGGTCGCGCGAAAGCACCGCGATTTTGCCGCCGCCGAGGACGCGGTGCAGGAAGCGCTGATCGCGGCGGCCGCGCAGTGGCCGTCGCAGGGTGTCCCGGCGAATCCGCGTGGCTGGCTCTATCACGTCGCGTTGCGTCGCATCACCGATCAGCTCCGGAGTGAGGTCGCACGCCGCGATCGGGAGACGCGCGCCTCGAGCGAGCTTTGGGCCGAATGGGCGTTCGTGCCGCCGCCCGACGAGGAGCTCGTGGTCGACGGCGACGACACGCTCGCGCTGCTCTTCATGTGCTGCCACCCGTCGCTCACGCCCGCGTCGGCGATCGCGCTCACGTTGCGCGCCGTCGGCGGTTTGACGACGGCCGAGACCGCGTCGGCGTTCCTGGTCCCCGAAGCAACGATGGCGCAGCGGATCAGCCGGGCGAAGCAGGCGATCAAAGCGTCGGATGAGCCGTTCCGCCTGCCGTCGGAGCGCGAGCGTGCCGAGCGGCTGGCGAGCGTGCTGCACGTGCTATACCTGATCTTTAATGAGGGTTATAGTGCGAGTTCCGGCGCGGCGGCGTACCGCGCCGATCTCTCCCGCGAGGCGATCCGTCTGACACGGATGCTGCGGCGCCTGCTGCCGGACGACGCCGAAACGACCGGCCTCCTCGCGCTGATGCTGCTGACCGACGCGCGGCGGCCGGCGCGCACGGGCGCCGGCGGCGAGTTGATCCCGCTCGACGAGCAGGACCGATCCGCCTGGGACACCGCGCTCATCGCCGAGGGTGTCGCGCTCGTGAGCGACCTTTTTCATGGTGGCGCGCTCGGCGCGTATCAGCTGCAGGCGGCGATCGCCGCGGTGCACGACACGGCCGCGCGCGCGGAGGACACCGACTGGCCGGAGATTCTGGCGCTGTACGACGCGTTGCTGCAATTCGCCGATAATCCCGCCGTGTCGCTCAATCGCGCCGTGGCCATCGCGATGGTGCACGGTCCCGCGGCGGGTCTCGACGAGCTGACTCGCCTCGACGGCGACGCGCGCATCGCGGGCCAGTATCGCCTCGACGGCGTACGGGGCCATTTGTACGAACGCCTCGGCGATCGTGAGCGCGCGATCGCACACCTGCGCGCCGCCGCCGAACGTACGATGAGCGTGCCGGAGCGGGATTACCTGCTGCTGAAGGTGGCGCGGCTTGAGCACGCGCCGCGGTGAAACGGATGGCGACTCCATGGCGAACGAGATCATTCGCCGCCGAGGATGTCCGAAAGTCTGGACGGGGGCTGTCCGTTTTCGAGGACGGACGAACCGCGAGCAGGCGTTTCTCGCGGGGCACCGGTTGGCGCGAGACGTGCTAGTGGGCCCGCTTTAGCGTATACGCATTCTGGTTTGATCAATCCCCCTCCCCCCCTCCCCTCAATGAGGATTCCTTCCATGATGCTGACGGTAATGCAGGCGAGCCGCACGACGATCGTCGGGCTGACGTTCGCGATCGCCGCGGCGACGCTGGTCGCGTGTGGCGGCAATGATGCCAACGCGGGTGCGACGTCGCCCACGCCGACCATTGCCGCGATCCGCATCCAGCCGGCCACGATGACGATCGTCGCCGGCAGCGATTCGCAGGCGGTCGCGATCGTGACCGACGCCGCGGGTCGCCCGATCACGAACGCGGATGTACGGTGGAGCATGACCGATGGGGCAATCATTTCGGTGTCGGGCGCCGGGGTCATCCACGCGATCTCACCAGGTGTCGCGTTGGTCACCGCGGTCGACGGCCCACGCATCGCGCTCGACACCGTCACGGTCATCGCGAGATCGTCTTCGCCGAACCGACGCGCGCGCGGCTCGCGGCTCCAACTCGCCAGCGTTCGATCGGGTCGGTGACGGCGCGCCCGCCGGCGCTTGCGGCACCTGGCGGCGGAGACTCAATTCGACGGCGACACTTGCTCGCTGGAGCCTTCAGCCGTGTTTCGTCCTGTCCTTCTTCGTCTCTCTCTCCTCCTCGTCGCGTGGATGGCGGCGCCGGCCATCGCGCGCGGGCAGAGCCAGGCGCACGATCTCGTCCTGCTGGGCGGCTGGCTCTTTTCCTCGACTGGCAGGGCGCGCGTTCACAATCCCGGCATTCTGATCCGCGCAGGCAAATTCCTGCGCGTCGGCGGCGATCTCTCCATCGCTGAACCGGGCGCAGACACGATCCGCGTCGCCGACACCGAGACGATCATCCCGGGTCTGTTCGATCTGCATGCGCACTACGCGATGGATCTGTTCAACAAAGGGCGCGTCGACGAGACCAGAGCGTATCCGTCGCTCTTTCTCGCGAACGGCGTCACGAGCACGTTCCCCGCGGGGGAGATGGAAGCCGACTCGATGCGCGCGCTGCGCATTCGCATCGACCGCGGGCTCGAGCCGGGCCCCCGGCTGCTCAATTCGGGTCCGTACTTCGGGACGGCGCGCCCCGGGTGGAAGCGGGACATGTCCGCCGACTCCATCGACGCCGAAGTGGACCACTGGGCGGAGCTCGGCGTGCGCGGATTCAAGGCGAAGGGGATCCGGCCCGACCAGCTCCGGGCGCTGATCCGCCGCGCGCACCTGCACGGCCTGACGGTGACGGGCCATTTGGATTCTGGCATTCGAGAATCGGTAAATCCGCGCGACGCGATCCTGATGGGGATCGACCGCATCGAGCACTTCATGGGCGGCGACGCGTTTCCGGCGGACAAGACGGCGTACGCGTCGCTGGAGAAGATGACGCGCTTCGACACGCCCGAGTACAAGCGCATCGTCAACCTCTACATCACGCAGCACGTCTACTACGACGCCACGCTCAGCGCGTACGGCTACTACGGGAAGCGCGATCCGGCGGTGTTCACGTATTTCACGGACGAGAAGCGTTTTCTGACGCCGTACATGCGGCAGATCGTCGACGCGCGGCCGCCGCGCCCCGTGCTCCAGCAGTTCGAGAACATTTATTGGGTGAAGCGGAAGGAGGTCAAGGCGTTCTATGACGCCGGCGGCGCGGATCTGATCACGCTCGGCACCGATCATCCGAGCTGGGGCGAGTACTTCACGCCGTTCTCCGTGCATCGCGAGCTGCTGTCCTTCGTGCTCTCGGGCATTCCGCCGTACGCGGTGCTCCGCTTCGCAACGATCAACGCCGCGCGAGCCATGGGCCTCGGCGACCGCCTCGGCTCGATCGAGGCAGGGAAGTGGGCCGACGCGGTGATCGTGCGCGGCGATCCGACGAAGGACATCACGACCGTGCGGAACGCGCGGGTCGTGATCAAGGCCGGGAACGTGTACGATCCGGCGGCACTGATGAAGTCCGTCGAAGGAGCGATCGGTCCGGTCAGCGCCGCCGATACCGTGAATTGGCTCGGCGGGAAGTACGGCGTGTATCGCTGATGCGACGCGGCGATCAGACGGTGCAGATCGAGTACGCCTGGCGAAGGCCCGCGGCCGGATCGTGCCGCGGCACGAACTCCTGGCCGACGAAGCCCGTGTAGCCGAGGTCCGCGATCGCCTGCATGATCGCGTGGTAGTTGAGCTCCTGCGTGTCGTCGATCTCGGCGCGCCCGGGAACGCCGCCGGTGTGGAAGTGCGCGATGTGCTGGAAATTCTGCCGGATCGTGCGGATCACGTCGCCTTCCATGATCTGCATATGATAAATATCATATAACAGCTTCATTCTCGGCGACGCGACGCCCTGCACGACCTGCACGCCCCAAGCGGTGTGATCGGCGTGATAGTCCTTGTGGTCGACTTTGCTGTTCAGCATCTCGAGGCAGAGCGTCACGCCGTGCTGCTCGGCGATCGGCGTGACCCGGCGGAGACCCGTGATGCAGTTGGCGATTCCCTCGGCGTCGGACATCCCCGCGCGGTTGCCGCTGAACACGACGATGTTCGGCGCACCGGCCGCGGCGACGAGGGGGATCATGCGTGCCGCGTCGGCGACGAGCTTGTCGTGGTTGTCGAGCCGATTGAAGCCGACGGGGATCGCGCCGAAGCCGTTCGCCATCGCGCACTGCAAGCCGTGGCGCTTCGGGACGTCCCACTCGTTCTCGCTCAGCAGCTCGACCGAGCTGTACCCGATCGACTTCGCCGTCTCGCAAAGCGTATCGAGCGGCATGCTGCCGTAGCACCAGCGCGAGACGGATTGTTTGAGGCGTCCCGCGGCCGGCCGGAGCGGGACGTACTCGCGCCCGGGCAGCTTTGCGGCGACGGCGAGCGCGCCGAGGGATTGGAGCGCGGTGCGCCGGTTCATAGCGCGCGAGCCCCCATCAGCTTCACCGCGTGCGCCACCGCGCGCGCGGTGAGCGCCATGTACGTGATGCTCGGATTCTGGCAGCCGTTGCTCGCCATGCACGCGCCGTCGGTCATGAACAGATTCTTCACGTCCCACGACTGGTTCCACCGATTGAGCACGCCGTCGCGCGGCGTCCTGCTCATGCGCGCGCCGCCCATCTCGTGAATGCAGTGCCCGGGCGGGTTGTTCGACGCGTGCGTGCGGATGTTGGTGCATCCCGCCGCGTCGAGCATCTCGGCCATCGCGGTCTGCATGTCCTTGTCCATCGCGTGCTCGTTGTCGCGCCACCGCACCTCGATGCGGGCCGCGGGAATACCCCAGTTGTCCTTGACGTCGGGATCGAGCGTGATG
>Ga0068856_100006326_pt1 | contig 11615 bp, 4 predicted proteins | sample KBSCornC62_FD_66595 | JGI IMG/M metagenome (GOLD analysis project Ga0068856, IMG submission 66595) | Corn rhizosphere microbial communities from Kellogg Biological Station, Michigan, USA - KBS Corn C6-2 | ecosystem: Host-associated > Plants > Roots > Rhizosphere > Soil ... | reverse complement strand
GCCAGGACTGCAAAAGAACCCGACAACCACGTCACCAGAGTGTCCTGAGCCAGTGATTCATCAATCTCACCTTCCAGTGTTTTCACGTTGTAGAGTGGTAGGTGCGGGTCGAGTGATTTGAGCTGAAGTCGTAACTGGTCAGCGACGCTATTTGGGTCGACGGAAGTCTTTACATGCAATACGAGATCAAACAGTCGCGGTATCTGCATCGTCGGCGTATAAAAATGACGCCGAACGTTGTTGCGCAGAGTGATGTAGGTCGCATCCTTAACGATACCGACAATCGTCGTATCAAATTTCCCGTCCAGGGAAATCCGTTTTCCAAGTGGACTGTTGTTGCCAAAGAAGTAATGCGCCATCCTTTCATTGATCAACGCCACCTTATCGTTTCCAAGCTTGTCCTGGTCATTGATATCTCGGCCGGCGACAACCGGAATTCCAAGTGTCTTAAAGTAATCTGTTGAAATATAGGTGACGTCACAGGACATGTTCTCGTCCTCGCGCGGCGTGTAGCCTTCCACCTGGATTCCGTTTTGATCCCAACCACCAGAAATCGGTGAATCGGAAGCAAGCGTCGCCGCAGTCACACCAGGCATGGCGCGCACCTGATTTAACAAAGTGTCATAGAACAAGTGACCTTTCTCTGGCGAGTATCCATTAAGAGAAGGGTTAATACTTGCAAGCAAGACATTCTTCTTGTTGAAGCCAGTTTCAACTGCTCGCAGGTTTTGCAAGGAGCGGACCAACAAAGCAGCACTGACGAGCAAAGGCAACGACAATGCAACCTGCGTAAGAATAAGCGCGCTGCGGACACTCAAAAGCTTTCCGGCGGACGTGACACTGCGCGATTCAATTCGTAATCCGGAACTAAAAGAATGACGCGCGGCCTGAATGGCTGGAGCGAAACTAAAAGCAATCCCAACCAGAAGAGATACCGCAAAGATGAACAAGTAAAAGCGCCATCCTGAGCCCGTGTTCAAATTTGCACGCACATCAGCGGGCATAAACGCGAGCAACCCCGCTTTGAGCCATAAGGCTATGAACACTCCAACAGCGCCTCCCAGCAAAGAGAGCACAACTCCTTCGGTTAACCATTGCCGCAGTAATCGAAGCCGGCCAGCACCCAGGGCAAGACGCACAGCAATCTCCTGAGCCCGAACCGTCGCCCGGGCCATCATGAGGTTTGCAAGGTTGGCACAAACGATGAGTAGAACGACGAAGGTCGCACCAAACAGCAACAACAGGGACGTCTTCATCTCATTTTGGAGCGATTGAAAACCCTGTGCGCCAGGTTTAAGTGTTATTCTCCGCGCCAAAAATTGTTCACGCTGATAAGCACTATAACTAGCGGCTCGCTCTTGAGCTTCTGATTCACGCAGCTGCCGATAAAGAAGATCCGCCGCAGCTCGTGCCTGATCCGGCGAGACATCACTTCGTCGACGCGCCATCAAGGTTAGCCACTGATGACTACGACTCTTCAGTCGCGTTGGCGGAAAAGGATTGAACACAGGCGTCATTATCAACGGCACACGCACATCCGGATCGTCGGAGAGGTTCAGGCCGTAGAATCCTGGCGGAGTAACTCCAAGAACGGTTATCGGTTGTTCGTTGATGAGGATCGTCTTACCGATAATGGATGGGTCTTTTGCGAAGCGTCGGTTCCAAAAAGCGTAACTCAAGACAACGACCGGATGGGCTCCGGGAGTCACATCATCTTCCTGAGTGAAGAGGCGCCCCGCCCACGGCCTGACTCCCAACACCTGAAAGAAGTTTCCACTTACAAGTTCGCCCCTAACGCGATCATTATGATCACCGTAGCTCACGTTCATCTGTGCACCGCCACGTGCGATGACTCCAGAGAGGAACTGCCCGCTCTTATCTCGCAAGTCCTGATACATCGGATACGAGAAGGAATACTCAATATCCGGATCCTTCGGATCATAGGTAGACATTACAAACAGCTCTTCAGGGCGATCTACCGGCAGACTCTGAAGCAATACCTTGTCTGTAAAAGCAAACATTGCAGCGTTGGCACCAATGCCCAGCGCCAGTGTGAGTGTCACAACCAAAGCAAACGGCGGATTCTTCGCCAGCATGCGGAAGGCGTAACGAATGTCGGAAATGGTGGTCGTCAACATAAGATTGACCTTGGCTTATGGCCTTTGGTTTTAGGTCTTTGGCCTTTGATTTCCTGCAGTCGCTACCGTTTCGGACCACAAAGACCAAAGTCCAAAGGCCAGAAGCCCTCATTCCTCTCGCAGCGCCGTGAGTGGATTCACTCGTGATGCTCTGCGAGCCGGCACGTAACCTGCCGCGATTGCGACTCCGATGAGTACAACGGCTGCGGCTATGAATGTTCGCGGATCGCCCGCACCTAACCCGAACAGCTGGCTCGAAATAAAACGAGCCGCAAGAAGCGCGGATGGAATCCCAATGGCCAAGCCGACAATCACCAGCAGAAGAGTTTCTCGCAGGATCATCTTCACGATCGTGCTGCGTTCAGCACCGAGCGCCATTCGAATACCAATCTCGTTTGTTCGTCTGGTAACGCTGTGGGCCATCATGCCGTAGAGGCCAATACAAGCGAGTAGCAATGCCAGCCCTCCGAAAAAGCTGACCAGCTGAGTAACGAGACGATCCTGATTCAGAGTTTGTCGAAACTGCTCGCTCAGGGTTGTGACCTCGGAGATCGGCATGCGGTTGTCCACTTGTGCAATTGCCTGGCGAACGCTTTGTGCAAGATCGGATGGATTTGCATCGGTGCGAATCTGAAGTCTGGCTGTGTACGCGCCTCCTTCCTGAACCTGTAAAATCGGTCGAAAGACAGTGGCCAACGGTGTGTCACGCGCATCTTCCCACTTCATATCACCCAGCACGCCTACGACTTCGATCAATTCATCTTTCTTTGCGGGATCTCCAAACGTTATTAACCGGCCGAGTGGATTCTGGTTTTTGAAGAAACGGTCGGCGAAGGTCTTGCTAATGACCGCTACCTTTTGTGAGGACGGGGTATCCCGTTGAGTAATCTCGCGACCCTGCAACAGCGGAAGTTTTAGAGTGTCGGCGTAGTTTGGTCCAATCAACATGTCCTGAACGTCCATGTCTTCATTGGGCTGGGGCACATAACCCGGGATGGCGAGAGTGCTCGATCGATTAGACCCGCTCATCGGTGAGTAAGTGGCGAGGCTTACTGAACGGATGCCGGCCAGGCTACTCACACGTTCAAGTAGTTGGGTATACATTGCTGACAGTTCCGTAGTCTTATAGCCGGCCAGGCGCGGATCTATCCTCATGAGTAGAACGTTGGATTTTTCGAAGCCGACCTGCTCGTTTTGCAGCAGTAATAAACTGCGCAGGAACAAACCAGCCCCAGTCAGTAAGACCATCGAGAGGCCTATTTGCATAACCACCAGCGCGGACGAGAAGTTCAACCGCAAACGTCCACCGCCCTGGCGGTTCTTCAATTTCATTGCTGAGGCCAAATCGGTCTTGCTAGCGCGAACTGCCGGCGTCAATCCAAACAGCACACCAGATATTAAGGAGACGCCGATTGTGAACAGCAGAACCTTCAAATCAGGCGCGGTGTCCAACGGTGTAGTCTTCGCAACCAACTTGACTAGCAAGCTGACTCCCCAAAATGAAACTAATATTCCGCAGACGCCTCCCAGCGCCGCCAGTATTAGACTCTCGGTGAGAAACTGCCGAATAATCCTTACTCGAGTTGCGCCCAGTGCCATGCGGAGCGACACTTCCGCCTTTCTTGCGGCGCCTCGAGACAACAACAAGCCTCCGATGTTTGCGCAGGCAATCAAAAGCACCATCGCGACAATCACCATCAACGTTTGTAAAGGCTTGGAGTAATGCGCTCGCAACCCGGAAATCCCACCGGCGCCGGAAACAAGTTGCACGTAGGTATCTGCGATCCTTTTTCGTCGGTCTTCGCTGAGGTCGCTTCCGGCTTGCTCAGTCAAAAACTGACGAAGCGCAAGGTTCATTTCGGCTTGTGCCTGCTCAAATCGCACACCGTCCTTGAGACGGCCCATCAACATCAGAAAGTAAACCTGATGATCTGTTAAATATGAGTCGCGGATTTCAATCTGCGGCTGGAACGCTAACGGCATCCAGAAATCGGGAGACTGTCGCACTCGCTCTCCAAAAAACTCTGGGGGCGTAATGCCCACAACGGTGAAACCGTTTCCGTTGAGAATGAATGATTTTCCAACCACACCGTTGTCGCTATTCAAGACCTTTTGCCAATATCTGTTGCTAATAACGGCTACGGGAGGTGCGCCGGGTTTATCATCTTCCGGAGTCAGCAGACGCCCGCGCATTGCCGTCACCCCAAGAACCGAAAAGTAATTACCGGAGACTAACTGGCCCGTCGCTTGCTGAACTCCCGAACGATCCGCATCGCTATGGCGCACACTTAAAGGACTACCGCCGCTGCGAACCGCAGCGACTTCCTGGAATGATTGCTGGTGATCACGAAGATATTGGAAGGACGCGTAGGAGAATCGATCCCATCTACCAACCTTTGGTGGATCGTCAATAGATGTTCCTTCACCCGTTGCATCACTAAACAGAACCAATTCCTGAGGATCATGAACTGGAAGTGTTTTGAACATTACTGCGTTCACGAGCGTGAAAATCGCAGTGTTAGCGCCAATGCCCAGCGTAAGAGTAACGATCGCGATTGCCGCAAACGCCGGTCTCTTTCGTAAGCTTCTTAAGCCGTAACGAATGTCTTTAATTAAGTTTTCCATGATGTTTATTCAGATCTAAGAGTTCCCTATTAGTCCGACGAACTTTAGTTTGTCGTGTTGTTGTCTAAGACCTTCTAATAAAATTAAAAGCCTCGATCCGAACACGACAAACTAAAGTTCGTCGGACAATTCTTCATTCTTCTCGCAACGCGACCAACGGATCCACTTTCGTTGCTCGTCTGGCTGGAACGTAACAAGCGAACAGAACAACGACCGTTAGAACCAGTACGACTCCGATCAAAGTGATCGAGTCGGTCGGAGTAATTCCAAATAACAAACTTGTCATCAGTCGCGTTAGACCCCACGTACCAACCAGGCCGATAACCACTCCTTTGATCGTCAGTTGCAGGCCGTGCCCCATGACGAGACGCAGTACGTCCATGCTCCGTGCACCCAACGCCATGCGAATTCCCATCTCGCGAGTTCGTTCGGTAACTGAATAGGCGAGCAATCCATATAGACCAATGACTGTTATCAGAAGTGCGACACCCGCAAATACTCCAAATACAGTCAAACTAAAACGTCGAGCGGCGAACGCTTCCGAATAAACCGTTTTCAACGTCGAGAAACTCATCGGCGCATCTGACCGAAGACTTTGCACGGTCGATCGCAAAGCGGGAATCAAACTCTGCGGCTCGTTGCTGGTGCGAATGACAACAGCCAAACTAGCGACCTGCCACCACTGAGGTCGTTGCAACGAATAGCCATAGAGCGTTGGATCAGGAGGTCGCTCGAGATTCACGTCGCGCACATCGCCGACAATGCCGACAATTTGCATCAGGTGCTTATCGGTATCCATGTTGCCGAAATAGATCTGCTTACCAATCGCATCCTGATTGGGCCAATAACGCTGTGCCAGCGACTGACTGATAACGGCGACGTGTTGACCATTGACTCGGTCCGATGCATCAAACATTCGTCCGCGCAGTAAAGGAATCCGCATCGCGTCGAAGTAACCTGCACTTGCGACTCTATATTCAGCGTAGCCTTTTTGATTCGGATCGTTATCGATCAGAAACTGTCCGTCTGCACCGCCACCCTGTAGCGGCAGACGGTTGATGCCTCCGACTGCTGTCACTCCGGGAAGATGTGTAACGTGATCAAGCATCTGCACATAGAATTGGCGAGTCTGCTCGTCCTCTTCCACCGAAATCGTTGTCGGAAGCGACAGAGTCATGACCATCGTGCTCTCAATGTTGAAGCCGGTGCCAACCTCCATTACCTTCAAGAAACTGCGACCGAGCAATCCCGCGCCAGTTAACAGCACCAATGTCAAACCGATTTGACCGACAACCAGCGCGCCTCGTAAGCGTTCGCCACGCCCAATCGCCTGACTGCGGGAACCAGCCTTGAGACCCGGATTTAAATTGCGGCCTGAACGAAGTCCCGGTAGGAAACTGAGTACAATCGCGATGAGGACTCCGAGTAAGCAGGCAAACGACATCACTCGTGTATCAACCGCGATTGCGTTGAACTGTGGGAGCGTCCCGTTGTCGAGAACCAGCAATAACTTCACGGCTATTGTGGCCAGCAAGACTCCCAATATCGCACCCGGCAAAGTAAGAACCAGATTCTCGATTAACACCTGGCGTGTAAGTCGTGCACGCGATGCACCTAAAGCAACTCGCAAAGTGAATTCTCGTTGACGTGAGATCAGCTGGCCCAAAAGCAAATTCGAAAAGTTTGCACACGCGACCAGAAGTAATAATCCGACCGAACCCAGGAGCAGCCAGAGTCCCTGACGAACATTGCGCGTTAAGTAGGTCTGAAGTGGAATGAGAGCAAAGTCGACCAGGTCTATCTTCTCGCCGTAGTCTTGTTTCAATTGCTTGCCGATAAGGCTGACGTCCGCTCTTGCCTGTTCGATAGATATGCCCGGACGAAGTAGCCCAATGACAGGATTGTTGTGCGCAGTGCGAGAGGTGATTGGCGGCTCGGTGTTTCCCGTGATCCAGACTTCAGTGTCCTTTGGATAATCAAACGTTGGCGGCAATACGCCAACGACGTTGCAGACGACACCATCCACGTTCAGTCTCGCTGCGGTAAAGTCGGGGCGACCTCCTAACGCAGTCTGCCAATACCCATAGCTGACCAAGGCGGCGATTGGCCCACCCCACTTCTCTTCTTCAGGAACGAACAGGCGGCCTGCGATTGGTTGTGCACCCAACGCCCGCAAGCAGGCAGTCGAGGCGTAAGACATACGACTGCGGTTGGTAACATTCTCCGCAGTTACAACCAAAGGAAAACTGCCAGCGCAAACCCCAATTTGCTCAAAGCTCTTACTGCGATGAGCGACGTCGAGATAATTCGCCGCAGCCACAGACATTAGATTTCCCTTCGCACCCACCTCGCGCATCATCACGAGTCGGTCGGCATTGGGATAAGGCAACGATCTCAATAACAACGCGTCCACGATTGAAAAGATGGCCGTGGTCGCGCCAATTCCAAGACCAAGCACAAGAATCACAATGACGGTGAAGCTGGGCCGCTTAAGTAGGTTCCGAAATGCGAAGCGAATGTCTTTGATCATTGGTCTTTGGTCTTCGTGCTTTGTTCTTACCGCGAAGCGGTTACGTCCCACAGCCCAGGGTTGCTTCAACCCTGGGAACTCGTTGCATCAAGTCTCCAACCCTAAAAGGGTTGCGTCCGGGATCACCAAACGTGGTCACCATTGCCGCGTGACGCAACCGCGTTGCGGTTGGATTCGTTAATTCCCTTTCCCAGGGTTGCAGCAACCCTGGGCTCTGGGACGTAACCGCTTTGCGGTAGCACTCCTTCATTCATAACGGAGCGCCACTAACGGATCGATCTTGGTTGCCCGTCGCGCCGGCAAACAACACGCGAGCAGCGCTACAAGTGCCAGCAAGATCGGAGCAACAAAAAATGTGATCGGATCAAGAGCCTTCACTCCAAATAGCAACGGTGTCTTGCCTGGGCCAACTTCTGAAAGAGAAGCTCCGAGCACACGGGTTAGCGCAAACGCGCCCAGGAGACCAAGCGATACACCTGCAAGAACCAGCAAGCTGCATCGACGCAAAACCAACCACATTACATCTCGTCGTAAAGCACCCAATGCCATACGCACCCCCATCTCACGAGTGCGTTGAACCACTCCCCAGGAGATGACGCCATAGATACCAATGATCGCAAGTAACATTGCGACGAGCGCGAACGCACTGAGTAAGATCATTGCCGCTCGTTGCGAAACCACAGCTCGCTTCATACGATCTTCCATCGTGCGAACTTCATACAATGGAATCTGACTGTCAACAGCATGGATTGCGCCTTGAATTGGTGCGCTTAGACTTTGGGGTTCAACTTTTGATCGCACAGTTAAGTACACTCTCCCACTGCCATTTTGTGAGAGGGGCAAGTAAATATGAAGCGGAGTCTTTTCAATGACTCCATCCAATTTGACGTCACCAACAACGCCGACTACCTCACGCCACGGCGACTGCTCTGTCGTCCATTCCGGCCAACCCTGTTTCACTCTTTTGCCAATCGGATTCTCATTAGGCCAGAACCGTCGCGCCATCGTTTCATTGATGAGAACCACCTGTTGTGATTTCTCTGTGTCTGCTTCAGTAAATAGGCGGCCCTTCAACAATGGGATTCTCATTGTTTTGATGTATTCAGGGCTGATGGGATTGAAGGCAGCGCTCGGAAGTTGCGTGCGCTCCGGTACAGGCTGATCTCCAACAATAAATATCGATCCCCACTGCGATCCTTCAATCGGCAACGAGAGTGTGAACGCTGCGGATTCGACACCCGGAATAGCATTGACGTTAGTTAGTACGTCGCGCCGGAAGGATTCCTGGTGTGCAGAGTCGTATTTTGGATCCTGAAGATCGAGCCGCATAGTGAGGACGTGGTCCGATTGGAACCCAGGATCAACGTTGGCAATCTTGTACATGGTGCGAGTCATCAGACCGGCACCAGTTATCACCATGAGTGCAAGAGCAATCTCTGCCACCAACAAGCCATCAAAAAGACGGCGGCGCAACGGCGCGGAGGTTGACGATCGTTGATTAAACGCGATGGCAGGCTTAGTACGCGTCGCAGACCATGCAGGCAGCAGTCCAAACATCAAACCAGTCAACAAAGTGATTCCTGCGGTAAACAGCAACACTCGTCCACTCAATCGCACATCATCGATGCGCGGAAGATTCGGTGGCGACAGCTTAATCAATGCAGACAACAGCCAGCGCGCACAGAGGATTCCGGCCAAACCTCCCAGCAGTGACAGCAGAAGACTTTCATTCAACATCTGGCGAATCAGGCGACGACGTCCAGCTCCAAGTGCCATTCTGATTCCCATCTCCTGTTCCCGAACCAGCGCACGTGCTATCGACAGATTGGCGACGTTGACACATGCGATGAGCAAGACAAATCCAACAGCACCCATCAAGACCAATAACGTCGAGCGCACTTCGTGAACGATCATCGTCTGCAGCGAACGTGCGTATGCACTGGTCCCGTTATTTTTATCCGGATACTCTTTTGCCAGCTGAGTCGCGAGCTGTTGCATCTCAGCGTCGCCCTGACCCACCGAGATTCCCGGTTTCAGTTTGGCAATTGCAGCGAGTCCCATATGGTTTCCGCGATCGAACCATGCCGAGTTGGGTCCCAACCAACCGCCCAGTGGCGCCCAAAGATCAGTCTTTCTAATGAATTCAAAACGAGGGGGCATTACACCGATCACCCAATAGATGTAGCCTCCGAGGTTTAGGGTCCGTCCCAAAATATTTGGATCCGAGCCGAACGCATTCCGCCAGAGGGAGTCACTGATGAGTATGGCCGTCCCCACAGGTGTGAACTTCTCTTCCTCCTCCGTGAAGATTCGACCCAACTGTGGTTGAACTCCGAGAATGCGGAAGTAATTCAGCGTGACTTCCTGGCCGATCAGACGTTGTGGATTCCCCATGCCAATTAGGTTGAAGGTATCGAATCGATAACCCCCAATTTCCTCGAACGATTTCGCGCGCGCCTGCCAGTCTCGAAAGTTAAGTAGCGAAACGCTCATTTGTTCATGCTGGTTGGTGATCTCGTTTATGACTACGAGTCGATCGGCGTCTGGGAGTGGCAGCGGATTGAGAATAACCCCGTTGACGAAACTGAAGATCGCAGTGTTGGCGCCGATACCTAATGCGAGCGTGATTACAACCACACACGCAAAACCTGGGTTCTTGCGCAACAGGCGGAAGGAGTACTTAAAGTCCTGGTAGGTTTCGGAAAACATGTGTCGTACCTTCTTCGTTCTTATTTTTGTTTCCTGTGCTTTGTATTTGATCTCACCGCGAAGCGGTTACGTCCCAGAGCCCAGGGTTGCTTCAACCCTGGGAACTCGTTGCATCAAGCCTCCAACCCTGAAAGGGTTGCGTCCCCGATCTCTAGACGTCATCACCATTGCGGCATGACGCAACCGCCTTGCGGTTGGATTCGTTAATTCCCATTTCCCAGGGTTGAAGCAACCCTGGGCTCTGGGGCGTAACCGCTTCGCGGTAGCATTCCTTATCACTCGTACCGCAGCGCTTCCAACGGATCGACTTTCGTTGCGCGTCGTGCCGGAATCAAACATGCAATCAACGACACCAGCAACAACACGCCTGCTGTAACCGCAAAAGTGATCGGATCACGCGGCTTCACTCCAAACAACATGCTCGTCAAACTCTCAAGGTATTTGGTCAAGACGTAAGCGGCCGTGAGACCAATTGCGATTCCAATCACAGTCAAAACCATTCCGTGACGTAGAACCATTCGCAGCACTTTGCTTCGGTTCGCACCGAGAGCCATTCGAATACCGATTTCCTGAGTACGCTGCGTTACGGAGTACGCCATTACTCCATAAAGTCCAATCGCAGCGAGAAGTTGTGCGATCAGTCCAAACAGTGAGAGCAACTTTGCAAACATCCGTTCCATCGCCAGCTGCTCGTTTGCTTGTTCGATCTGGGTCTTCACATTATTGATTGGCAAGTTTGGATCGACTTCCCTCACGGCCTGCCGAACGCCGGAAATCAACAAGATCGGATCACCACTTGACCGAACTTCAAACGTCGCGGACCTCATAAAAGCAACCGACTGGGCCCAAGAGTGATAAGCCGTAGGCGGAACGTCGTCGCGTTGTGTCGTGTATTTAGCATCTCTAACAACACCGACAATTTCGATCGACTCTTTGCCATCCTGTTCATAACTGAAACGCTTACCAAGCGGATTCTCATTGTGAAAAAAAGCCCTGGCGAACGCTTCATTTACGACGGCCACTTGCGGCGATCGAGCGTCGTCGTGGACTGAGAGCGTTCTGCCTCGCAACAATGGCATTTCCATCGTCTCCAGAAAGTTTTCGCGAACGTTGTGAATGTAGGTAATACCAAGATCAAGTGACTTGCCGTCAGGTCCGTTAACGCCTGGAATGAACAAGTCGCTATTTGTTCCTCCTCCACCCAACAATGGATGACGCGAGAAAGTTACAGCTCGAACTCCTGGCACTGCTTCAATTCGCTGGTTAAGTTGCTGATAAAGACCCGCAAGCTTTTCTTCTTTGTAACCAATCAGACTTGGATCGAGGCTGAACAGAAGAAGATTATTTGCATTGAAGCCAATATCTACGTGCTGCAGATTTCGCAGTGTCCGAATCAGAAGTCCTGCGCCGATCAGTAAGAGCACTGACAATGAAACTTGAACGACCACCAGCGAACGCGTTAGCAGTGAACGGCCAATGACGCTTGAACCGCGACCCGAGTCCTTTAACGACGGAGTTAGATCAAACTGTGTTGACTTAAATGCAGGTACCAAACCGAATCCAATGCCCGTCAAAAATGAAAGAGCCAGGGTAAAAATCAGCACTCGTAAGTC
>Ga0068856_100006325_pt1 | contig 11618 bp, 11 predicted proteins | sample KBSCornC62_FD_66595 | JGI IMG/M metagenome (GOLD analysis project Ga0068856, IMG submission 66595) | Corn rhizosphere microbial communities from Kellogg Biological Station, Michigan, USA - KBS Corn C6-2 | ecosystem: Host-associated > Plants > Roots > Rhizosphere > Soil ... | reverse complement strand
GTCACTTGACCGTACGGCGACGTAATTGATGAAGGTGAATTTCCTGTACGCGTAATTGTCGTCACGTTTCCGAAGGCATCAGTCTCAGTGATTAGTCGACCGACGGAGTCATAGCCGAATTTGATTTTCGATGCCCCTGTCAAAGTGTCGCGAGTCTCTAAATGGCGACCCGCATTTGAGAAGAGATAGGCTTCAGATCCATTTTCAGAAGTTACGAGAAGCCCACCGTTATAACTCAACGGTTGAACTGCGCGACTCAATCCTTCTCCGGTATAAATTCGCTTCGTGTTCACATCATAGTAATGCGCATTTGATGCCGTCCAGCCGCCAAGACCTGCAATTGAAGCGAGGTAGTTGCCGATTCTGACAGAAGATGAGGCTGAAGGTGTTCGCCCATCTGAATTAACGTATGTGACCGTGACATTGGCGAGAGTCGGAGTGCCGATCACGCGATTTAACGAGTCTCGTCCGTCCCAGACAAAATCGTAAGAGAGATTAGGTTGGGGCGAGAACGTTTGTGAAAAGGTCCGGCCCAAAATTGAGACGTCTAATTTGATTTGAGAAATTCCTGAGACGCTCGCCCCCGCAAGAGGAACGTGAATCGTTTTATAATCAGTTCGGCCGGAAACACGGTCGCTAAAATAAACCAGAGAGAACGGAGCTCCTACGATAGGAACCGATTCACCAACTGATCGATTATCCACGTGGATAATTGAACCCTGGCACTGATTTGGCGCTTGGTTTTGTTGAGTTGTCGTTTGCGTGGGTGGTGCGTTGTTCGATGGATCTTGAGGGACAGGTGTCGCAGTTGGAGTTGGAGCCGGCGTCGGTGTCGGTGTCGGTGTCGGTATTGGAGTCGGTGTTGCGACGGGTCCTGTGGGATCCATTGAAATTGAAGTCAAGGTTACGGTTCTTGGAATGCCATCTGTTTCACAATAGATTTCATATTGACCATACCCACTTCGAAGGTCCGAAATCGTGAACGGCGAAGAAGTCACATACACTGTCGAATTTGAACTCCCGAGAATGCATTTCATCTCTCCTGGTTTGGGCACAGGAAAGATCGTCATGACAATTGTCAGATATGTACTAGGGGACGGAGCATTTGGAAAATCGAAGTTCGCATTAACGTCAAACGACGAATAGGCGTCCATTGGAATGGTGACGCCGTTTGGTGAGAATGAAGCGGGCTGAGAGTCAAGAATTAGACCAATTGCGGAAGGAGTTTCGCAGTATGACGTACATTCGTAATGGTAATCTCGCTCAGTAGAGCTTACTGAAAACAGAGTCCATTTCATTGGATCAAAGACTGTTTGAGCCTTGCTGGAAGTCGCGATCAGCGACACGAGAACTAAGACAAAAATAGTAATAGGCTGAAACACCGACTGACGATTGGTCATCTTAGCCCGCAACACGCTTACCATCGCAACTCCCGCATACATTCGCCAATTAAGTGCGTTTAATGTTTCGGAAGGCTCACGAAGATCTGAAACCGCTAATTGACTGAAGTTTAGTCGACTGATGCGCAAAGCTTTGAAGTCGTTCGAGTTACTGCGAGCGACGTTTATTTTTTCCGGCTCAAACAAGAATTCAGGTGAGATCTTAGAAGGTTAAGGCGACTAAAGGATTCGTTCTCAAGTTGAGAATTGAGAGTCGAATGCTTGCAATGTCGCTGAGCTCATCACAGCTAGTTTGATCTTCGACGACTGTTTTTCTTCGCGTAAGCAGAATAGAATCTGTTTAATGGCAGAGAACGAAAAGAATCGAAGTATTTGGCCTGCGGTCGCAATTGGTTCTGTTGCTGCCATTGAAGCTGGGCACTTTTTCTACAGCGGTTGTGTTTGGTCGACAGCTACGCACTCACTAATCTGCGGCGACGGCACAACCGAGGTTTTTGCGACGATTGAAGCCTTTTGCGTCTTCCTGCTGTTTTTATCGGTCAGATCATATTTGCGAAGCTCTGACCGCCGGTGATTCGGTCAAAATAAATGTCTGATTGTAGGCATGGGTTGAAATATGAAATTGAATTTGAGCACCTTGGAATGGATTGCCTTCGTTTTGCGTTCTCTGTTTGCGTGCGCAGTTATTCTCTACTTCATAGATCAAACGACTAAATATGGATTTTCAGTCGTGTGGCTCTTAAGAGCGGCGTGTGCAGTTTTTCTCTGCATCGCGATGCCGTCGTTATTGCTGTATAAGCGGAGTCAGGGTCGCGAGTTCGTAGAACTCAATTCGACGTTTAAGAAAGTTGCTTTCGCGTCAATCTGGATTCTCGCGTGGGCCGGTTTGGTTTTCTTAAGATAATCGCGCGGACAGGTTATAGAGTCGTTGCATCCGAAACTTTCGGACATGCCGGACAGAAAACGGACGCCATTCAAATTTAAATTCGAAACGGCGTAGGCCCTAATTTTGCGAACTCCTTTTGCGACTTAGTCGCGAATCAAAAAGGAGAGTCGCTCATGTCCGAAACCAATAAAGAAACAAACCCAACTGAAGCAAAGAAAGCGGGCGTAAATAAAAGCCCAAAGCTTTCACTTTTAAAAAAGATCAGCCCTGAATCAGCAAAGCTTCTCGGTGTATTAAGAGAAAAAGCGAATAAGAAAGAATACGGCCGCAAAATCAAGGAAGCCGAAATCCTGGATCTCGCAGTTAAGCTTGTGAGCCAAGAGCATCTTGAACACTTAAGAGAGAAAACGTACTCCGCCCAAGATCGTTTGCATATGCGTCATGACGAGTATCAGCGAAAGAACGGGAAGATCTCGTTTGATGAGTACATTGAGAAGTGGATGAATGGGGAGATTGGAACAAACATTTCTTGAGCTCACTTTTAAATCCAGCGGTCGAAGTTTGAGCAGTCCTCTAATGCCTTGAGTTAAAAAAGAAGCCCGCGAACTCATCTGATCAAGAGAGTTCGCGGGCTTGATCATTGGTTAAGACAGGCGAAGTCCACGGCAAGATCGCGCGCGTTTTCCCAGTTTTGTGGGACACGTGTGGGACGTTTGTGGGACAGGAGGGGGGTGGTTGATGCTTTTCTGTGCAAATGCTTGCACTCTGCGTTTTCCGTAAGCTCTTGATATTACTTAATAGCTCAATGCTTCCAGACCTTTAGAAAACGCCCATCTCGAATCCTGTCTCCCCGACCACTTTAAAATGCAAAGCTTTGCTTCGCTTTTTTTTTAAAGTGTTGCTTGCACCCCACGCTATGGCGTGGGGCCCCGTTGGATTCTTCGTCCCCACGCTATGGCGTGGGGCCCCGTTAGGCGCCGTGGGCGCCTTCTTTTTTAAGCTGATTTTCTTGTTTCTTGATTCAGGAGCATTTGGCGGAGTTCGGTGAACATGCGGGCGTACATCGCATGGGATTCTTCGAGGTTCGGGAGAATCTCTTTTTGCCAATCGACTTTGTTGCGGTGGATGCGCGCGAATCCCTCGGGGTAGTGGATTTCGTCGCTGTCGGCGTGAACGCGTAAGAAAGCAAGCGCGGGTGATTTCGCTTTTTCCAGGCGTTCAATTACGCGCGGGGCGGAGAAGACCGAAATGCCTTCGAGGTACTGGGCGTATCCGAAGAGCGAATCGTGCGTGGCGTGGTTGAGCCAATAGTATTGATTGTGAATCAGCAGACGCGCTGACGGCAGCTCCGGATAATCTTCGACTTTGCGGCCTAACGTTTTCAAATCTTTGAGAAGCAGTTCGTCGTGGCCGCGTTCTCCGTGCAGGTGATTGACGTATTCGTTGCGAACGGTGGCATCGTCGATCTTCGAGAGCGCCAGGCCTAAGAGGCGCGAGCTATGGCGCACGAGATAGTACTGCTGAGCGAGCCAAGCACAATAGGCTTCAGGATTTTCCCATGGATAATCGCGGATCATGGCATCGATCTCGTTCAACTTCGCTTCAAAACAATTCTCGATTGTGATTTTCAAAACATCTCTCCTGGATTCAAAAGGTTCGCGTTCACTATCGGACCGAGCATTTTTGAAGAAGAGTTAAGAAGGCGGGGACGAATCTTAACTCATCTAGACCGCGGGAATTTCCGCTAAAGCCCGCATGAATTTAAAATTCTTCGTTTTCAATCCGCGCGATCCTCATCCGTTTGCCCAAGAAGTCGCCACTCAGACCTACGACATGTGGCGCGAGGTCTGGCTCGCCGCGCTCGGCGAACTAGAAGGCGCAAAGGATTTGAAGAGTGACGATTTCACGCGCCAGGAACAAATCGGCGTGCTTTTGGAAGACGGCGTCGCAATCGGATCTGTCTTTTTTGCGAATGTCGATTTGGCGAAACCGATGTGGAGAAAAGATTCGTACTTTTCTGCTTGGCCCGAAGACACGATGGTAAAGATCGGGCGCGAGTATTCGACCGTTTTGGTTTGCAGCTACTTCACGCTCTCGCAAAATTACCGGCGAAGCTCGCAGGGCTTTAATGGCAAGCAGCTTTTGTCGGCGCTTGCGGTTGAACATTTCTTTAACACTGAGAGCTCGGCGATGGTCGGTACGATGCGGGTGAACCGCGGAATGCATACGCTCTGTTACGACTTACATGCGTTGCCAATCGAAAGAGATCTGGAAATGCATGGAGTAAAAGTCGATTTGGTTTTGTTTGATCAGAAGCGGTTGAAATCGGATCTGACCTTGCGCGGACCGATGGCAAGAGAAGCGCACGAAATCTACGCAGCTTCTCAACTGGAGTGGTTGAGCCGCAGAAGACTGCGGTCAGTTGAACCAGGTTCAGAGGCCGCATAACTGTTTGCGTGAAACCATAAAAGCGATAAGCTGTGAGGCGCATGAAACAAATTCGCGCGCTCATCCAATCAACTCGTCTTTCACTTTCAATGTCATTAGACGAGTTGGCGCGGTTTCTTGATGTTCCCGTCCAGGTGCTTGCTGATTTTGAAAGCGGCGCGGCCTCAATTGAGGCTGAGGTTTTATTTGGACTCGTGAACGCGCTGAACATCGAACCCGAGGAATTCTTATCGCAGCTTGACCGTGATGAAATCGATTTAACCTGCGATTCGGCGATTCAACTCATTCGTTCGAAACTGGGGAGCTGATCATGGAGCAAGATCATTTTATAATTCGTTCGATCGTTTCGGGACTCGCGGTTCTTTTGACGTCAAAGATCGTACCCGGATTTGAGATCAAAGGCTTCTTCACGGCCGTCTTCTCCGCGGTTTTAATCGCGGTGATGACATTTCTGCTGTGGTGGTTTCTCTTTCTCATCACGCTTCCGCTGACGATTTTGACCTTGGGGCTTTTCACTTTCGTAGTGAACGCGATCATTCTCAAAATCTGTGCGGCCTTGATGCCGGGCTTTGAGCTTCGCTCGTGGTTCTCGGCGATTTTGGGTGCGGTCGTCCTGGCGATTCTAAACGTCGTTCTTCATTACGTTCTGATTTAAGCTTTTCGTTCATCGGGCGAGAAATAAAAAAAGCCCCGCTTTGCGCGGGGCTTTCAGTTACGAATTCGCCATCGAATTACTTGCGGATAATTGGGTTCGCCGAGTTTGTAAGAACCCAGTTTGCAAAATCGGTTTGGTTGCGGAGAACCGCGTAACCAAAGAGGTAACCTTCTGATTTGCGCTGTTCGACGTATTGGCTGCTGAGCCAGATATCGACCGGAGTTTTTGCGAGCGATGGAACCGGAAGAAGCTTCACGCCCAGACGTGCAAGCATCATCAACACACGGAACTCTTCTACGCGATGCGGATTTTTCGCATCGAACGCGAGAGAGACCGCTTTTGAAAGCTTCATCTTGCTGACCATACGGTTTTCAACCAAGTCGCCGACTTGCTTGAAGCATGAACCCCAAGATGTTTCGCTTGAAGAGACGAAACCTTTGCAAGGCTTCAACTTTGAAGAGAGCTGAGTGTCACCATAAGTAGCCCATGCTTTTTGTGCCTTCGAACGAGCTGGCAAGTTGTACCAGTCAAGACGCGAATAAAAGATCGAAGAGCGGATCAAGCTTTTCTCATTATCGGTGAAAGGGGCATTTGAGTTCGCAAGCAAAACCAAAAGTTGGTTTTGGTAGAATTCGCGGCGTGCCTCCAAGGCATCAACGTATTGATCAACGATGAATTCGAAAACGCTGTAAGCAGGAGACGCAACGCCAAGTACGCTGCCGGCTTCGCTAATAACTTGTTTCAAAACTTCAGTGATGTCTTTTTCGCGGTCGAATGCATCGACTTTCGATGGAGCGGCGAGAAGGCGGTAGAGTTTTACGGTCAGAATCTTTGATTTTGCTTTGGCATACTGTTGATCAAGACGGTTGTCGGCGAGAGTGTTCACGTCGAAACCGTTTTTCAAATACGCTTTTGCTTGTTCAAGCGTCTTGCGATCATCCGCATTCGCCGGAACCGGCATCTTCGATTCAAGAGCCGAAACCGAAGCTGTGTGCGATTGATAATCTTTCAAAGACGAACGGAGTTCACCGAGGACGTCTTCATCCTCCGACATGATTGAATTGCGAACCGGAAGTTCGATGCGGGTAAGAGTTCCGTTTGAGTCGCGAGTGACGTCGAACGGGAATGCGGCTTGAGCCATAGAGACAGTTGGAGCTGTCAATAAGGCCAGTGCCGCGAGCAGGACTGACTTCGTGTCAAATAACATGGTGTGACTCCGTTGAAAAAAATGGATGCGTTCAACAAACTGATCGGGAGGGTGTCAAAGTTTGTTGAGCGATTACGCAAATCCGGTTCAACGGCTTAAGAACAACGACGAGTCGTGTTCGCTCTTGGTCGAGCGAACAAACCCAAATCCTGTCAAAATATAGTCGTAGTGAGACATCGCGAGGACCGGGCTGGATCCAGTCTAGCGAGGAAATTACATGGACGTTCCGCGGGCGGGCTCAGCGGGGAGAGGGATGAATTCTTGCGCGTCACCCGGTACTAACGGGAAGCGCGCCGAGCCGGGACCGCCGGCGTAATCGCGCTTGGCTTGCTCGAGCTTCTCTTTCGAAGAGGCAACGAAATTCCAATAGAGGAAACGCGGACCGAGAGAGGCGCCGCCGAGAACCATCAGGCGCGAATCTTCGCTTGCGATAAAATCGGCGCGATGGCCGTTTCGAAGAACCGCCATCGTGAATGCTTCGACTTTAACTTCAAGTTTCGCGTCAACTTCGCGAGATGCAGAATTTGCGCTGGCCGCCGCGTTACTCTGGGATCCTGTCGCATCGACTGAGCCATCGACGACATAAACAGCGGCTTCGCGAGAGGCTTCGTTAATCGTAAGAGTTTCTCCCCGAGGTAAAACAACTTCGACGTAAAAGAGATCACTTAAAACCGGAACGGGCGACTTGTGCCCGAACGCTTCGCCCATCAGTAAGCGATAGGTGCCGCGGCCGATTTTGAACTCGGGTAACGAAGCGGCGGGATGATGAGAAAAAGCGGGTGCGCAGTCTTCGACGTCTTCGGGAATCGCGATCCAGCATTGAATACCGTTCATGCGACCACCTTTTGAACGTAGAGGTTCAGGCGTTCGCTCCGAGTGAACGATGCCGTGACCAGCGGTCATGAAGTTAATCGCGCCCGGCTCGATGATCTGGTCAGAGCCCAGCGAATCGTGATGCCGAATCGCGCCTTCGAATAAATAGGTCACGGTTGAGAGGTGCGTGTGGGGATGAGGGCGAACATCCATTCCGACATGAGGTGCAAAGTCAGCCGGCCCCATGTGATCGAAAAAAACAAAAGGTCCGACCATCCGGTGCGACATGTAGGGCAAGATCCGGCGAACGTAAAATCCGCCGATGTCTCGTTCACGAGACGTGATTAGCATTTCGATGGCGTGACCGTCATGCAAAGTCGTTTTCGATTCAATCAAAGAAACCTCCAGAGCTTAATCGCCAATCGCTTCCGAAAGAACGCGGCCTTCGCTTTGGGCCGGAGGAAGTACGCCCAGCAAAAACGAAAGTGTAGGAGCAAGATCGACGACGTTGGCATCTTCCGCGTAAACTCCGGAACGCACATGTGTTCCCGCAAGAATCAACGGAACCGTTCGATCATAGCTGTATCCAGTCATATGGGTAGCGGGTTTTCCGGATTCATACCAAAACGGCTTCGGAATAATCACGACGTCGCCAGATTTGCCCGGAATGTATTGTCTGTGAATTTGTCTCTCGTTTTCTCCAACGGGCAAATTCCCGTTTAAGTAATCGTTCAAAGAGAAAACGTGCGCGACGCCTTCGCCTTGATCGAAAACGAATTTTGTTCGGTTCTCTAGATCCGCGCGCTTCACGTGATCGAGAGCTTCGGGAGTGAAGTAAAAGTTAAACGATTCAACGGCCGCGAAGTACTTGCGTTTACCAAAGGTTTTCGAAAGATCTTCTTCAGCTTTGTCGGCGAGTTTTTTCGCGTCGATGAAGCCTGCGTCTGATTTGTTCGCCTTCATGTAATCAGCTTGCGGAGCGACGCCGTGATCCGCCGTCAAAGCGAAGACGACATTCTTTAAGCCTCCTGGCACTTGCTTGCGGATCGTGTTGATGAGCTGCGAGATCGACGCATCTTCGGTCACGGTCAGATCTTCCATTTCAGGCGCGTTCGGGCCGACGTGATGTCCTTCAAAATCGTGTGAAGAGTACGAAACGGCCAATAAATCGGTCGTCTTGGATTTACCTAAGTTCATCGACTTCAAAGCGGCAATCGCCGCATCCGTCGTGAGGCGAACGCCGTAGGGTGACTCGAGCGAATCGTATTTCCCGAGTGTCGTCACTTTCGAAAAATCATGATCGCGCTGATCCGAATATCCTGAGCGTTCTTTTGTTTGCGTCCAGGTGACCGTTTTGCCGAGATCCTTTTCGATCCGCGAATTTTCGGCTTTAAGCCAAGCCGGAATTTCGGCTGCGTAGTATTTCGAAGTCGTCCATTTTCCATCGTCACCGAGCCAGAAGGTTAGATCCGAGCGATGTCCGCCAAGAAGGACGGCTGCGCGATCTTTGAGTGCGAGCGTGACCACTTTCCCAGGGTAGCCTGCGTTTTTGAGTTCGTCGCCGACGGTTGAGCCTTGAAGTTGGCGCGGCGAAATTCCATCTTTGTCATCTTCTACGCAGTAGCGCATTTTACCACGGCCGCGATCATACCATTCGTTGATTGGAATTCCCGAACGCGATGGATATGAGCCCGTCAGAATCGTCGCGTGGCCGGGGCACGTCATGTTTTGAAAAACGTCAAAGTGCGCAAGTGGGTAATAGGCACCCTTCGTCATGAGATAACGAAATCCGCCAACGTCGCCGCCTTTTCCCGCAGCCGGAAGAAAGCGATCGTTGAATCGGTTCAAATAATCCGACCGAAACTGGTCAATCACGATGACGACCACGAGCTTCGGTTTCGAAACCGGAAACTTAAGCGGAGTCGCTTGCACCGCCAACGAGAAAGAGAGTGGAGTTAAAAGCAGCAGCCCGAATAAAGAACGAATCATCGCAAGGCCTCCCGAAGAAAGATTTTGTCTTAGACGAGCGATTGGTTCAACATGCTTTGATCCTACCTGCGTAAGGAGTCTTCGATGAAAGTTAGATTTCAGTTTGTGATGTCTTGCGTTGCGCTCGCTTATGCGGCTTTGCTGACGGGTTGTCACTCGATGCCGACGCATCACGACTCCCGCGAATCGCTTGAGACCTTTTACTTCGAGGATTTGCCTCCGGTTGAAGGCACGGATTTGAAACTCGGCGGATTTTCGGGCCTCGTTTTCGAGGGCTACTCCAAGCTTCACGGCGAGTATGATTTCACCACACTCACGGATCGCGGACCGAACGAAGACGCCAGAAAAGAAGGAACCAGAAAAGAAGCGGGAAATTCAAATCTTCGTCCTTTCGTTGCACCGAATTTTTCGCCGCGATTCGTTCAGTTTTCATTTGATCCGATCAAGAAGAAGGTCGGCGCGGTGGATGAGATTCCGATGAAGCGATTTGACGGGAGCCCGATGACGGGACTTCCGAATATTTTCGGTCTCGATGAAACACCGATCGATAAAATCGGACACCGGCTTGCGCTCGATAAACTCGGCGTTGATACCGAAGGACTTGCGAAAGATCCAGCCGATGGAAGCTACTGGGCGTGCGAAGAGTATCGCCCCTCTATTCTTCACTTTGATAAGAACGCAAAACTTCTTCAGCGCTGGATTCCGAAAGACACAGCGACGGGTACGGGAGTGCCGCAGCTTCCAAAATGGTACGTGAAGCGCGTACCGAATCGGGGATTTGAAGGCATTGCGGTTGACGGTGAGCGCGTCGTCGCGTTTTTGCAATCACCGCTGGAGGGCGATTACGACGTCACGCGAGTGCTCGCGGTAGAAAAGAGCACGGGACGACCGGCTGCGGAATACGTATACGCGTTTGAAACAAAAGAAGAGGGACGTTCTCCAGCTGACAAAATCGGCGATGCCGTTACGATCGGTAACGGTCGTTATCTCGTGGTTGAACAAAACGGATTTTCGGATGAACGGGGCGTTCACCGGATTTATGAAATCGACGTGAACGACGCAACCGATCTTCTTTCCCGAAAGGGCGCTCCGCTCTCGGCACACTCGCTTTGTCTAGAAGGTGTCGCGACAAAGTCTTGCGTGAAGCCGGTGAAAAAGAAACTAGTGGCCGATTTAGTTGCGTTGGGTCTCCACGGTTTCGACAAAATTGAAGGCCTGGCCGTTATCGATTCGCAGACGCTTGCGCTCGTAAACGATAACGATTTTGACGTTTCGAAAAGCGGAAGCCCTTCAGCCTTCTTCATCGTCCACTTAGCTGAACCTTTAAAGTTGAGTTACTGAAGACGGCTGACGTTTTGCGGCCCGTTTTTAAAAGTTTGACGGGTTCTTGATCTCCACGGTCTCTGCATACTCTCTGATTTCGAGCGGTTGTGCGTAAGGATGCGCATTTGAGCTGGTTTCGGCGCCGGCCTTGCTCTTGTGGCAAGACATGAAAACACTTATTGAAACCACACTGGCTTCTTTCGCGATGCTCCTCACCTTGGCGGGTTGCGGATCATCGAACTCTAACACGGCGTCGACGTCTTCCACCGCCTACACCTACTCGAACGGAGTTTGCTACAATACTTCGACCGGGTCGGTGGTCGCGACGACTTACTGCACGGGAACGACGACGTACAATTCCACGTACTTCTCGTACAACGGAACAACCTGCACGAATCTTCAGACGGGTGCCGCGGTCAATACGGCCTACTGCACATCGAATCCGTTTACCTATAACGGAACCGCCTGTTACGACTCGATCTCCGGCGGCTACGTAGCGACGAGCTATTGCACGACATCGACGGCAACAACGACAGCGACGAGCGGTTACACCGCGCAGACGTGTTACGGAACCTATTATTACTACACCGGTTACCAGGCTCAGCTCGTTCAATGTTACGGAGCGAACTGCCGCGGTTACATCCTCTACAGCGTCTCGACCAAAACTCCCATAGTTTGCCAGTAAGGCAAAAGGGTCTGGATTTCGCCTTAGAATGAGGCGAAACGCGATCTTTTCGAATCTTTCCACATTTGCTCTACGCTCCCTTGCGAAATTAAACGCATCTGCAGTTTAATAACCCGGTTAGGTGTACCGATGACACAAGTCCTTTTGGTTGAAGACGATCCGATGTTGGGAACGAACTTGAAGTTAAACCTCGAGCTCGAGGGCTTTCAAGT
>Ga0068856_100006324_pt1 | contig 11618 bp, 9 predicted proteins | sample KBSCornC62_FD_66595 | JGI IMG/M metagenome (GOLD analysis project Ga0068856, IMG submission 66595) | Corn rhizosphere microbial communities from Kellogg Biological Station, Michigan, USA - KBS Corn C6-2 | ecosystem: Host-associated > Plants > Roots > Rhizosphere > Soil ... | reverse complement strand
TTGCTGACGACCGGCAACATCCGCGTCCAGAGCGGCGGTTCCGGCAGCGCGGACCTGGCGATCCCGCTGTCCGGCCCGAAGGCGTCGGGGAAGCTGCTGGTCGTCGCGCGGCGCAGCGCCGGCGAATGGAAATTGCTGCGCCTGGTGCTCGAAGCGGAAGACGGCAAACGCACCGAGTTGATTGCGGCGCCGGGCGCGACGGCGGAGCCGGCAGCCGGGAATTGAGGAGAGCGACTCGGAGGGGTTCGATTATCGAACCCGCTTTTGTGTTGTGCGGCCTCAAGCAAAAGCGGGCGCGATGAATCGCGCCCCTACCCGACAACGCGTCGAACGAATTCGACGCATCGAACCATTTGCGAGCTACCGGATGATCACGCGCTTGTCCGGCGCGCGATACATCTTGTCGCCGTCCTCACGCAGGTGGCCAGGAATTGTGAAGGCCGATTCGTAGGGGTTCGATTTATCGAACCCGCTCTTGCGTTTCGCGACGCGAACAACAGCGGGCGCGATGAATCGCGCCCCTACGCAACGTTTCGAACGGGTTCGCTTTCGCAAGGGTTCGACACACCGAACCCGTTCGCGATTTACCAGATGATCACGCGCTTGTCCGGCGCGCGGTACATCTTGTCGCCGTCTTTCAGGCCGAACGCTTCGTAGAAGCCCGGCTGGTTCACCAGCGTGCCGTTCGTGCGCGCCTGCGGCGGCGAATGCGGGTCGGTCTTGGTCAGCTGGATCGCGAAGTTGTCGCGGTACTTGCCGCGCCAGATCTGGCCGAAGCCGAGGTACACGCGCTGTTCGCCGCTGAACCCGTCGATCGTCGGCGCCGGCTTGTTCTCGGTCGCGATCTTGTACGCCTTGTCCGCGATCGCGAGGCCCGAATTGTCGGCGATGTTCTCGCCGAGCGTGAGCTCGCCGTTGACGTGGTAGTCCTTCGGCGATTCGAACGCGTTGTATTCCTCGACCAGCGCCTTCGTCTTGGCGGCGAATTTCTCGTGGTCTTCCTTGGTCCACCAGTCGCGCAGGTTGCCTTCGCCGTCGTACTGCGCGCCCTGGTCGTCGAAGCCGTGCGAGATTTCGTGGCCGATGACCGCGCCGATCGCGCCGTAGTTGACCGCATCGTCGGCGTCGGCGTTGAAGAACGGCGGCTGCAGGATCGCGGCCGGGAATTCGATCGCGTTCATCTCCGGGTTGTATTCGGCGTTGATGGTCTGCGGCGTCATGCCCCACTCGCCGCGGTCGATCGGATGGCCGAGCTTGGCGATGTTGCGCTCGTACTCGAACACGTTGCCGCGCTCGACGTTGCCGTAGAGATCGTCCTTGGCCACCGTGTACTTCGCGTAGTCGCGCCACTGCTCCGGATAGCCGATTTTGACCGCGATCTTGGCCAGTTTCGCCTGCGCCGCCTGTTTCGTCGCCGGGCTCATCCAGTCGAGCGTATCGATGTCGGCCTTGAACGCGGCGAGCAGGTTGTTGACGAGGGTCTCGACGCGCTTCTTGTGTTCCGGCGGGAAGTACTTGTCGACGTAGACGTGGCCGAGCGCCTCGCCCAATTGCTGGCTGATCAGGCTGACGCCTTTCTTCCAGCGCGGCTGATCCTGCGGCGTGCCGTTGAGCGTGGTACCGTTGAAGGCGAAGTTTTCGTCCACGAACGGCTTGCTCAGGAATCGCGCGTTGTCGTTGAGCAGGTGCCAACGGAAATACGTCTTCCACGTCGCAACCGGCGTGGCGGCAAAGATCTTCGCGAACTGCGTCAGGTAGGTCGGCTGGCCGACGATCACGTAATCGGTCTTGCCGGCGATTTCCGCCGCATCCAGATACGCTTTCCAGTCGAAGCCCGGCGCGAGCGTCTCGAGCTTGGCCAGTTCGACCTTGTTGTACGCCTTCTGCGGATCGCGCAGCTCGACCTTGGTCCACTGCGCCTTCGCGAGTTCCGTTTCGAGCGCGACGATCGCCTGCGCATTTTTCGCCGCGTCCTTGTCGTCGGCGAGCGCGAGCATCTTTTCGACGTGCTGCACGTAGGCGTCGCGCATCTGCTTGAGCTTGGCGTCGTCGGCCTTGAGGTAGTAGTCGCGATCCGGCAGGCCGATGCCGCTCTGCTCGAAATCGACCACGTACTTGGTCGAATCCTTGTTGTCCTGGTGCACGTAGGCGACGAACGGCAGCGAGCTCGTCGACGGGCCGTTCCAGCCGGGCTGCACGGTCTTGCGGCCGAGATCGCCCATCAGGCCGGCCAGCGCAGCCTTGTCCTTGGCGGCGTCGATCGCGGCGAAACCCGCCTTGAGCGGCGCGGCGCCGAGCTGCTCGAGCTTCGCCTCGTCCATGTAGCTCGAATACAGATCGCCGATGCGGCGCTGGTCGGTGGCGTCGGCGGCGTTCGCCTTGGCGGAGGCTTCGACCAGCTCGTGCAGGTGTTCCTGCGTGGTGTCGTAGACCTTGGTGAACGAGCCGTAGCCCGGCTTGTCGGCCGGGATCTCGAACGTATCGAGCCACTTGCCGTTCACGTGGCGGAAGAAGTCGTCCTGCAGGCGCGTGGCCGGATCGATGAACTGCAGATCGATGCCCGACGCGAGCGGCGCGGCAGGCGCCGCAGGGGCCGCCGGCGCGGCAGGCGCTGCCGGTGCAGACGGCGCGGGTGTCGCAGTGCTGTTTTGCGGCGCTTGCGGCGCCTGCTGCGAGCAGGCGGCGAGCAGGCCGGCAATGGCCAGGGCGAGGACGGTGCGTTTCATACTGGGTTCTCCCGGTGGGCTGCCGCGACTGGGGCGGGCCGATGATCGATGGAAAAGCGGCACCCTAGCGGCGCACGGACGGCGGGGCAATGGGCCATAGGTTGGGCAGATGTGGGCCACCCCGAAATCACCTTTCCGCTGGCGGGATAGAGCCTGCCCCGAAGTGCTTCTGATCGGGGGTCGGCGCGCGCAGCGCACCGGATGAGGGCGGGGTCGAAGCCGCGCCAGCGGCGTCGGGTGAGGAGTGGCGAGCGGCGCTGCAGCAGCGTGAAGGCCACCCTCACCCTGCCCTCTCCCGCCAGCGGGAGAGGGGAAAGCATCGGAGCGATGCGTCAGGTCAAATTCCGCCCGTGAAAGAGTTCTTCGATCTCACGCTTGAGCAGGCTCTCGATCCGCTGCCGATCCTTGAACGAAAGGTCTTCGGCGTGTGCCTCGAACAGGTAGGTTTCGAGGTCGAATTCCTTCACGTGCATCTTCGTGTGGAAGATGTTTTCCTGGTACACGTTGACGTCGAACATCTCGTATTTTTGACGGATGTGCTTGGCCAGGTATTCCTGGATCGAGTTGATGCGGTGGTCGATGTAGTGCTTCTTGCCTTTCACGTCGCGCGTGAAGCCGCGCACGCGGTAGTCCATGACCACGATGTCCGACTCGAAGCTGTCGATCAGGTAGTTCAATGCCTTCAGCGGCGAAATGACGCCGCACGTGGCGACGTCGATGTCTGCGCGGAACGTGGCGATGCCGTTGTGCGGGTGCGTTTCCGGATACGTGTGCACCGTGATGTGGCTCTTGTCCAGATGCGCCACGACCGCGTCGGAGATCATGTCGCGGCCGAGCTTCTCCACCACCGGATGCTCGGAGATCAGGATCGTGACGCTCGCGCCCTGCGGATCGTAGTCCTGGCGCGCGACGTTGAGGATGTTCGCACCGATGATCTCGGCCACGTCCGTCAGGATCTTGGTCAGACGGTCGGAGTCGTACTGCTCGTCGATGTACTCGATGTACCGGTCGCGCTGTTCCGGCGTCACCGCATAGCAGATGTCGTAGATGTTGAAGCTGAGCGCCTTGGTCAGGTTGTTGAAACCCTGAAGCTTGAGGCGAGGCAGAGGCTTGACCACGGAAAGTACCTCGCTGGACGAAGGCGGCACGGTTGAAGGGGGCGCATTATAGGATCAATCCCGGGAGGCAGCCATCCCGCGTGCAACTCCTGTAATATGTGCTGCATGTCACGTGCGGCGCGGTTTTCGACTAAGATTCGGCAAGCCGCGGTCGCGGCCCGCAGCGGGTGTGGCTGCGGCGTCCGCCAGGCGGACGGATTCTGCAATTTCATTCCCAGGGGTCGACGGGGTTGAGCATGGTTGAGCTTCGTTACACCTTGCAGCGCGCGGTCAACCGCGTGCAGGCACCGGCATCGATGCTGCTCGACCAGACCTCCATGGATCGCTTTCTCGGCCAGTGCCATCGCCGGCGCTACCCGAGCAAGACCGCGATCATCCGCCCCGGCGACTCGGCCAACATCCTGTACTTCATCATCGACGGCTCGGTGACGGTCTCGACCGAAGACGAGGAAGGCCGCGAGCTGATCCTGGCGTACATCAACCGCGGCGAGTTCATCGGCGAGATGGGCCTGTTCGTCGAAACCCCGCGGCGCGAAGTGATGGTGCGCACGCGCACCTCGTGCGACCTGGCCGAGATCAGCTACGAACGCCTGTTCCAGCTGTTCGAAGGCACGCTGCAGGACGAATGCCGCAAGGTGCTGTTCGCGATCGGTACGCAACTGACGAACCGCCTGCTGCACACGTCGCGCAAGGTCAGCCGTCTCGCGTTCATGGATGTCACCAGCCGCGTCGCCAAGACCCTGATCGACCTGACCGAAGAACCGGACGCGATGTCGCACCCGAAGGGCACGCAGATCCGCATCTCGCGCCAGGAAATCAGCCGCATCGTCGGCTGCTCGCGCGAGATGGTCGGCCGCGTGCTGAAGCAGCTCGAAGAGCAAGGCATGATCTCGGTCGCCGGCAAGACGATCGTGGTGTACGGGACGCACTGAGCCCGGACCGTACGTCGAGCTTTCCCTTCCGGTCCTCAAAGACTGTCATTCCCGCGCAGGCGGGAATCCAGTTCTCCATGAAGTAACCGCGCCGTCCAAGAACTGGATTCCCGCCTGCGCGGGAATGACGGATCGGGCCTGCGGGAATGACGCACCGGGCTGCGGGAGTGACGGACCGGGGCTGCGGAGTAACTGACCAGTTGCGGAAACGACGCGTCGGTCGCCTACGCCGCCTTCCCCTTGCGCCCCTTCTTCGCCGCGGCTTCCTCATAGACCATGTACACGTCCGCCCGCTGGTAATGCGAACCCGGCCGCGTCGTCGGCTGGTGCACGAAGCCGGCGCTCTCGTACAGGGTGAGCGCGGGCGTGAGCTTGCGGTTGGATTCGAGGAACAGTGTCTTGCCGCGCCGCTTGTGGAATTCGCCGATCGCGGCGTCGAGCAGCAGCCGACCGGCACCGATACCGCGCCAGCCGCTTTCGACCGCCATCTTGGTCAACTCGTAGACGCCGGCGGATTCCTTCAGCAGCGCCACCGTGCCGATCACCTCGCCGTCGAGCAGCGCGAACCAGATCGCGCCGCCGGGTTCGAGGATTGCGGTCTCGGGTTCGCTCAGCACGTGCTGATCGATCGGCTCGATCGCGAACCAGCGCTCGAGCCATTCCGCATTCAGCCGATGGAAATGCGCGCGCCATTCGCGCCGGAACGGCTTCACTTCCGGCCGCGCCGCCCGCAGGCGCGCGTGCTGCGCCAGGATCTCGCGCAGCACGCGGCCTTCGCTCAGGTCCTGCTCCAGCGACGACAGTGCCGGCAGCAACGGCCCACCCGCGCGCTCGACCGCCGCGGCGGCACCGCGCCGGATCGCGTACCAGACCGGCCCGAACGCGCCCAGCCGGCGCTCGCCGTCGGCGCTGAGTTCGAGCACGCTGCGGCGCGCGTCGGCGCGATCGCCGCGGCGCACGATCCAGCCCGTGCGCTGCAGCTTGACCGCGAGCTGGCTCACCGCCGAGTGCGTCTGCCCGATCGCCGTCGCGATCGCACCGACGCCGCTCGGGCCTTTCACCTGCAGGTAGCGCAGGACCGGAAACCAGTGCGCATCCAGGTCCACGCCCGCCGCGCGGTAGGCCGCATTGGCCGCCCCGTACAGCAGTTCGCTGAGCGCCTTGAAACGGCTGCCGAGCGCCAGTTCGGCCTGCGATTGCAGAAACATGGAAAAGTCCGTCAGCACTTACGTTAGTGCTAACGTATCTCCGGTCCGGGCCTGCGTCAAGCGTTTCAGAGCAGGAGCGGGCGCGATGAATCGCGCCCTTGCGCTCGGCAGGGCGACCGCGCGTCTTTCGTAGGGGTTCGATTCATCGAACCCGCTTTCGCTCGGGCCGTCCCAAAGGCGCCATTTCGATTGAGGTCGCGCGAACCCGAACCCTCACCCCGAACCTTCTACCCGGGGAGAGGAGGAGCGATGCGCGCACTGCGCGCGAGGACAGTATTTATTGAAGCTAGGCGACCTTCTGCGCCCTGCCGTTCTCCCGGATCCGCCGCCAGTAATCCAGCAGGCGTGCGGACAACGACATCGGCTCGAACTTCGCCTGCTCGACCGCGTGCCGTTGCGTCAGCGCGGGCGCGGCCTTGAGCCGGGCGTAGTGCGCCACCGCGGCGTCCAGACCGCGCCGCAACAGCTCGCGCGACAGCGGCTTGGGCAGGAAACGGAACACCTGGCCCTGGTTGATCAGCGCGATCAGGCTGCGCGCGTCGCGCAGCGGCGAGGTCGCGATCGTGAGCGTCGCGGGGCTGTACTGTTTCAGGGTCTTGAGTGCGCCGGCGACGTCGTCGCGCCGATGCACGAGCTCGGCCACGACCACCGCAATCTCGTGTTCGCTCAGCAGCGCGAGTGCGGGCTCGATCGCGTCGGCGTGCAGCACGTCGTGCGGGCCCGCGAGTTCTCGCACGCGTTGCAGCGTGGCCAGGTCTTCGTCGATCACCAGCAGTTTCAACGCCGCGGGCGCGACCGCCGACAGCAGCGGCGCGACCGGAGCCGGCGCGAATCCGCGCAGCGCGACGTTCGCCGCTTGCTCGACCACACCGAGGAGGTACTGTTGCTGCCAGGGTTTTTCGATGTAGCGGAAGATCTCGCCTTCGTTGACCGAAGCGACGATCGCAGGCAGGTCGGCGTAGCCCGTCAGCAGCAGGCGCATGGTCGCGGGCGAGGCCTCGCGCACGCGACGCAGCAGGTCCACGCCGAGCATCTCCGGCATGCGCTGGTCGCTGACCACGACGTGCACCGGGCGGCTTTCGACCAGCCGCAGCGCTTCCGTGCCGGACGTGGTGGTCAGCACGTCGAACTGCGTGCGGAACAGCATGCGCAGCGAGCGCAGGATGCGCTCCTCGTCGTCGACGCAAAGCACGGTGGCACGTTCGGCGCTCATGGCGATGGCTCCGGCGCGGATGTCGTCGGCAACGCGACCAGGAAGCGTGTGCCGTTGCCCGGCGACGAGGCGACGCGGATGCGGCCGCGGTGCTGCTCCACGATCTGGAAGCAGATCGACAGACCGAGTCCGGTGCCTTGCCCGATCGGCTTGGTGGTGAAGAACGGATCGAAAATGCGTTCCAGGTGCTCGGCCGGAATGCCCTTGCCGTTGTCCTCGACCGCGATCAGCAGGTAATGCCCGACCGCGTGCGTGCGCAGCGCGATGCGTCCGGTGTCGTGCTCGATCGCCTGCGCCGCGTTCGTGATCAGGTTCAGCAGCACCTGGTTGATCTGCGCCGGCGCACAATCGATCTCGGGTACCTGGCCGAACTGGCGCACCACGCCGATGTTCTTCTTGCGCAGCAGGTTGCCGCCGATCTTCAATGCGCTGTCGATCAGCTTATGCACGTCGACACGTTCGCGCCGCGCCTGGTCGAGGCGCGAGAAATCCTTCAGGTTCCCGACCAGCTCGGCGATCTGGCCGACGCCGAACACGGTGTCGTCGAGCAACGCGCGCAGGTCTTCGATCGCATCCGCGCCGAACGCCGCGCGGCGCGCATCCAGCGCGGCCGCGTGCTCGCCGAACTCGGCGTCGTTCGCGCCGCCGAGCAGCGCATCGAGCGTGCCCGCGTACGCCTGCAGCAGGCCGGCGATGTCGCCGAGCATGCCCTGCGTCATCTCCACGTTGTTGCGGACGTAGCCGAGCGGCGTGTTGATCTCGTGCGCCAAGCCCGCGACCATCTGGCCGAGCGAGGCCATCTTTTCCGACTGGATCAGCTGCGATTGCGACGCGGTGAGCTTGCGGTAGGCGAGTTCGAGTTCCTGCGCGTGGGCGGCGGTGCGGCGCTCCATCGCGCCGAGCACGTCGAGCACCTTGCCGACGCCGAGATAGCGTCCGTTCGCGTCGACCACGATGAAATCCTCCATCAGCGGCTGGCGGATCTGCGCCGCGATGCGGCGGCTGGCCGCTTCGATCGAAAGCGCGGCGTCGAGCAGCAGCGGCTGCGCATGCATCACGCTCGACACCGGCCGCTTGCCGTGCAGCTCGCGTCCGAACGGCTTGATGTAGACGCGCTGCATCAGCTCGTAGCGGCTGACGCTGCCGACCGGGCGCGTGCCGTCGACCACCGGCAGCGACAGCCAGGCCGAGCTCGTGGCGTCGAGAAAGCGTTCGCCGACGCTCAGGATCGGTGCGTCCGGCGCGACCGGATCGAGCCATTGCGCCAGTTCGCCGACGCGCGCAGCGTCGGCGACGACGCCGGCGTCGTGCGCCGGCGGGTGAGCCAGAGGAGTGCTCATGATCGTCCGTTATCGGATGGCGCCCGCCCCTGTTCGACGCGCGCGCGGCGCAACAGCCGCGAACGGAGGATGGACGATCAATATTGAGTGCACGTGACAACGCGGTGACGCATCGTCGGGGCGCGATTCAGCGCACCCGCGCTTTTCCCGTCAACGCCACTGCACGTGGGTCGGTTCGTGTCCGAGCTGCTTGCGCAAGCGCGCACGCGTGCCGGCGCGCGCGTTGACCAGCACCGGCGAACGCGCCGCGATCAGCATCGAGGCGTCGGTCGAGGAATCCGTGTACGCAACCTCCCAAGGCGGCTCGATCCCGTGCGCGGCGAGCTGGCGCACTTTTTCCGGGCCGAACGTGTGCACGCCCACGCGCATGCCGAAACGGCCGCCGACCAGGCGCGAGGCGATCAGCTCCACGTCACGCAGGCCGATTTCGTCGAGGATCGCGCGCGCCAGCGTTTCTTCGCAGCCGGACACGATGACCACGCGTGCACCGCTTTCGGCATGACGCTTGATCGCCGCCAGGCCGTCCTCGATGAAACGGCTCGCGTCCGCGCCGAGGCTGTGCCCGACTTCAAGCGCGAGGGCGCGATAGCGCTCCGGCGACAATCCGAGCAGCAGGAAATGCACGATCATGCGCACTGCGCGGCGGCGCGTGCGGCGCACGATCAGGAACGGCGCAAAGAGCGGCAGTGCAGGAAGGAACAGCGCCAGCCGCCACCATTGGCGCTTCGCGTGCTGCTTGAGCAGCGCGGTGAAGGAATCGCCGCGGAACAACACGCCATCGAAATCGAACAGCACGACCGGCGCAGCGGACGGGTTCGCAACGTTCATGCAAAAAGGCGTTCAAGTTCCATGCCGGGATCGGGCGCGCGCATGAACGCTTCGCCAACCAGGAACGCGTGCACACCCGCGCCGCGCAGCCGGGCGACATCCTCGCGCGTGTGCACGCCCGATTCGGTTACCAGCAGGCGATCCGGCGGCACGCGCGTGCGCAAGTCGAGCGTGGTGTCGAGCGTGGTATCGAACGTGCGCAGGTTGCGATTGTTGATGCCGATCAGCGCTCCGGGCACAGCCAGCGCACGCTCGAGCTCGGCTGCGTCGTGCGCCTCGACCAGCACGTCCATGCCGAGCGCCTGCGCCTGCGCGCCGAAATCGCGCAATCGTGCATCGTCCAATGCCGCTACGATGAGCAGCACGCAATCCGCACCGAGCGCACGCGCCTCGGTCACCTGGTAGGCGTCGATCACGAAGTCCTTGCGCAGCACCGGCAGCTCGCAGGCGGCGCGCGCCTCCTGCAGGTAGGCATCCGAGCCCTGGAAGAAATCGACGTCGGTCAGCACCGACAGGCACGCGGCGCCGCCGCTGGCGTAGCTGGTCGCGATCGCGGCGGGAAAAAATTCCGGCCGCATCACGCCTTTGCTCGGACTGGCCTTTTTCACTTCCGCGATAACCGCGGCGCGCCCGGCGTGGATCGCCGCGTCCATCGCGCCGCGAAAGCCGCGCGGCGGGGCCGCGTCGGCGGCGCGTGCGGCGAGTTCGCGTTCCGGCAGCGCAGCGCGGCGCGCGGCGACTTCTTCGGCTTTGCGCGCCAGGATGCGCGCCAGGATATCGCTCATGCGTCAGCGTCCCGCGATCTGGTGCGTGGCGGCGACGAACTGATCGAGCTTCGCGCGTGCGGCACCGCTCGCGACCGCGTCGCGCGCGCGTTCGATGCCTTGCGCGATCGAGTCGGCCACGCCGGCAACGTACAGCGCGGCGCCGGAATTGAGCAGCACGATGTCGCCGACCGGACCCGGCTCGCCGCCGAGCGCCGCGAGCACGCGCGTGCGCGATTCGCCCGCGTCGTTGACGCGCAGCGCAGCGCCGCCGCCGATCGCGAGGCCGAACTGCTGCGGATGGATTTCGTATTCGCGCACCTGATCGTTGCGCAGTTCGCCGACCAGGGTCGCGTCGGCGAGCGTGATTTCGTCCATGCCGTCGCAACCCCACACGACCATCGCGCGCGTCGCGCCGAGCCGCTGCAGTGCGCGCACCTGGATGCCGACGAGGTCCGGATGGAACACGCCCATCAATATGTTCGGCGCGTCCGCCGGGTTGGTCAGCGGCCCGAGAATGTTGAACAAGGTGCGCACGCCGAGCTCGCGCCGCACCGGCGCGACCATTTTCATCGCCGGATGGTGGTTCGGCGCGAACATGAAGCCGATGCCGGTTTCCTCCAGGCACAGCGCGACTTGTTCCGGTTTGAGGTCGATCTGTGCACCGAGCGCCTCGAGCACGTCCGCACTGCCCGATTTCGACGACACGCTGCGGTTGCCGTGCTTCGCCACGCGCGCACCCGCCGCCGCGACCACGAACATCGACGCGGTGGAGATGTTGAACGTGTTCGTGCCGTCGCCGCCGGTGCCGACGATGTCGACGAAATGACGGTACGCCGGCACGTGCACGCGCGCGGCCATCTCGCGCATCACGCTCGCCGCCGCGGCGATTTCGCCGACGGTTTCCTTTTTCACGCGCAAGCCCGACAGGATCGCGGCGACCAGCGGCGCGGAGACTTCGCCGCGCATGATCTGCCGCATCAAGTCGATCATCTCGTCCTGGAAGATCTCGCGGTGTTCGATCGTGCGCTGCAGCGCCTGCTGCGGAGTGATCGTCATTCAGGCGGCCATCCGCGCGGGCGTGAGGAAATTGCGCAGCAGGTCGTGGCCGTGCTGCGTCAGGATCGACTCCGGATGGAACTGAACGCCTTCTATCGGCAGCGTGCGGTGGCGCAGGCCCATGATCTCGTCGACCTGGCCATCCGGCGTCTGCGTCCACGCCGTGATCTCGAGGCACGCCGGCAGTGACGATTTTTCCACCAGCAGCGAGTGGTAGCGCGTCGCCTCGAAAGGATTCGGCAGTCCGGCGAACACGCCCTGGCCATTGTGGAAGATCGGCGAAGTCTTGCCGTGCATGATGCGCGACGCCCGAATCACGCGCCCGCCGAACGCCTGCCCGATGCTCTGGTGGCCCAGACACACGCCGAGGATCGGCACCTGCCCGCCCAGTTTCTCGATCAGCGCCAGCGACACGCCCGCATCGTCCGGC
>Ga0068856_100006322_pt1 | contig 11620 bp, 9 predicted proteins | sample KBSCornC62_FD_66595 | JGI IMG/M metagenome (GOLD analysis project Ga0068856, IMG submission 66595) | Corn rhizosphere microbial communities from Kellogg Biological Station, Michigan, USA - KBS Corn C6-2 | ecosystem: Host-associated > Plants > Roots > Rhizosphere > Soil ... | reverse complement strand
CATGCACATGGCGGGCGAGTACAACGTCGAGTCGCTGGTGCGCGGCCTGTCGAAGTTCCTCGCCGAGCATGCGCCCCACCTGGATACCGCTCGCGGCGCCGCCTGGTTGGATGGAATCAGGAAAACAAGAGAAAGCGCGGGCAACCTCCTGGGGCCCTTGCCGGTGCGGCCGCCGACCTTCTGCGTCGGCTGCCCGGAGCGGCCGGTGTTCTCGGCCATGAAGCTGGTGGCGCAGGACGTCGGTCGGCCGCACGTCTCGATGGACGTCGGCTGCCACGCCTTCGCCAGCTTCGAGCCCTTCTCGCAGGGCAACACGCTGCTCGGCTACGGCATGAGCCTGGCGGCTGCGGCGGGCGTCGGGCCGATGTCGTCCAAGCGCGCGGTGGCGGTGATGGGCGACGGCGGGTTCTGGCACAACGGCCTTCTCTCCGGCGTCGCCTCCAACCTCCTCAACAAGGGCGACGGCGTGCTGGTGATCATGAAAAACGGCTACGCCTCGGCCACCGGCACGCAGGAGCTGCTCTCCTCGCCGCCCGAGGACGCGCGCATGGTAGCGGTCGGCCAGAGCTCGGTGCACGCCGACCGCACGATCGAAGACACGCTCACTGGCCTGGGCGTGAAGTGGCTGCGCACGGTGAACAACTACAAGGTCGGCGAGATGGCCAAGGTCTACAAGGACGCGATGACCACCAAGGAAAAGGGCCTCAAGGTGATCGTCGCCGAAGGCGAGTGCCAGCTCGAGCGGCAACGCCGGCTGAAGCCGCAGGTCGCGAAAGATCTCTCCGCGGGCAGGCGGACGGTTCGCGTCAAGTATGGCGTCGATGAAGACACCTGCACCGGAGATCATTCGTGCATCCGGCTCTCGGGCTGCCCGACGCTCACCGTCAAGGACAACCCCGACCCCCTGCGCCGCGACCCGGTCGCGACCGTGATCGACGGCTGCGTCGGCTGCGGCCTGTGCGGCGAAAACGCGCATGCCGCGGTGCTCTGCCCGTCGTTCTACCGCGCCGAGGTGATCCAGAACCCGGGCGCATTCGACCGATTCAAAGCGAAGCTCAGAGGCCTGTTCACATGACTCTTCCCGAACGTCCGATCACGATCCTCATCGCCGCCCTTGGCGGCGAGGGCGGCGGCGTGATGGCCGACTGGCTGATGGAGGCCGCCACCCAGTCCGGGCTGCCGGCCCAGGCGACGTCGATTCCCGGCGTCGCGCAGCGCACCGGGGCGACGACCTATTACCTCGAGATCTTTCCGGCGAGGAAGACCGAGCTGGGTGGCAGGGAACCGGTGCTTTCGCTGACGCCGAGCCCCGGCAACGTCGACATCATGGTGGCTTCCGAGCTGGTCGAAGCCGGGCGCGCGATGGCGAACGGCTATGTGAGCCCCGAGCGAACCACGCTCATCGCCTCGACGCACCGCATCTATGCGACGGTCGAAAAGATGCAGATGGCCGACGGCCGCTACGACGGCGAGCGAGTCGTGAAGGCGGCGAGGCAGCTCGCGCAACGCTCGCTGCTCTTCGACATGCGAAAGCTCGCACAGGAAAACGGCACCGTGATCAACGCCGTGCTCTTCGGCGCCATGGCGGGAAGCGGCGTGCTTCCCCTCGCGCGCGAGGCCTGCGAGCAGGCGATCCGCCAGGGCGGCCGGGGGGCCGAAGCGAGCCTGCGCGGCTTCGCCGCCGGCTGCGAGATCGCGCTCGGCCAGCGTCCCGCGCCGGGCGAGCCGGCTGCGCCCCGGCGCGCGACCGAGCTGCACGAAGTGATGCGGCTCGCGCTGAAGCGGCTGCGCGAGTACCAGGGCGAGGCCTACGCCAAGCTGTACGAGCGGCGCATGCAGCCCTTCCTCGACGGCGAGGGCAGGCTTGCCGCCGAAGTCGCGCGCCATCTCGCGCTGTGGATGGCATACGAAGACATCATCCGCGTAGCCGACTTGAAGACACGGGCTTCGCGCTTCGAAAGGATCCGGAAGGAGGCGGGCGCGAAGAACGGCGAGCCGGTGGTGGTGATCGACTATCTCAAGCCCGGCATCGAGGAATTCGCGTCTGTCTTGCCGAGGTATCTTGGCAAAAAGCTCGTCGGCTGGGCCGAAAAGCGCGGCAAGCTCGACGCCTACAACGTCGGCATGCACATCAAGACGAGCAGCGTCTTTGGCTTCCTGCTGGTGCGCTCGCTCGCCTGGTTGCGGCCGCTGCGCCCCTTCAGCTACCGCTATCACGAGGAGCAGGCGCTGATCGAGCGTTGGCTTTCCCTCGTGTCCGAGGCCGCCCGACGCGACGCGGCGCTTGCGCTCGAGGTGGCGGACTGCGCACGCCTCATCAAGGGCTACGGCGAGACCCACCGGCGCGGCAGGGCGAACTTCCTCGCCATTGTCGATGCGCTGGTCGAGAACCCCCCGACGCCCGACGCCCGCGAGCAGGCGGCGGCCATCCGCAAGGCCCGCGAGGCGGCGCTGGCCGACCCGGAAGGCAAGCACCTCGGGCAGGCGCTCGGCAAGCCGGTCGTCTGGCTGAAGCCGGTCGCCCGAACGTAGAATTTCGGGATGAACGCGCCCGACAAGGCCTCCCTCAGCCGCGAATACAACAACCGCGAGCTCGTTCCCGACCATCCGGTGTACTTCGCACGCTGGCAGCAGTCCTCTGCGCAGGTGCGCAGCCGGATGAGCTCGCAGCTTGATCTGGCCTACGGCGCGATGCCTGGGGAGAAGCTCGATCTGTTCCCGGCGCGCAAGGGCGACGGCAGCTGCCTCATGTTCATCCACGGCGGCTATTGGCGCTCGCTCGACAAGAGCGACTTCTCGTTCCTCGCGCCGGCGCTGGTGGATGCGGGCATCTCGCTCGCGGTGGTCAACTACGACCTGTGCCCGAAGGTCACCATCGGGGACATCGTCCAGCAGATGCTGCGCGCCAGCCGCTGGCTGTGGCTGCACGCCGAGGAGCACGGGATGGACCAGGATCGCCTCTACGTCGGCGGCCACTCGGCCGGCGGCCATCTCGCCGCGATGATGATGTGCGCGCTGTGGCCCGCGTTCGACCGGCGCCTGCCGAAGGATCTCTGGAAGGGCGCACTCGCCATCAGCGGGGTGTACGACCTGCGCCCGCTCGTCCAGGTCGATTTCCTGCAGCCCGATCTGCGCCTGGACGAGGCGTCTGCCGCACGTGTGTCGCCGGCGCTGATGATGCCCGCTACCCGCTGTCCGGTGATGACGTGCGTCGGCGGCGACGAATCGAGCGAGTTCCATCGCCAGAACGCGCTCATCGCGGAGCGCTGGCGCGCGGCCTTCGCCGGCGATGTCGCGATGCCGGGGACGCATCACTTCTCGGTAGTGGACGGCCTTGCCGACCACGCGAGCCCGCTCTTCGCCGCCACGCGCAGGCTCATGAAGCTCGACAAATGAGCGAATACCTGAGACCGGGGCGCTTCGTCGACAGCGATCACCCGGCCGTGATCTCTTTTTCCAGAGAGCACTCAAAAGGAAAAGGCGAGCGCGAAAAGGCGGTTTCCCTCTATTACGCGGTGCGTGACCGCATCCGCTACAACCCGTTCCAGAACTTCACCCTCGACGACACCTACCGCGCGTCCGTCTGCATCGAGCAGGGCAGCGGCTGGTGCGTGCCAAAGGCGGCGCTGCTGGCGGCGTGCGCGCGCGCCGCTGGCATCCCGGCGCGCGTGGGTTACGCCGACGTCAGGAACCACATCACGACTCCCGAGCTCACCGCGAAGATGGGCACGGATCTCTTCGTGTTCCACGGCTACACCGAGCTCCTGCTCGAAGGAAGCTGGGTGAAGTCGACGCCGGCCTTCAACCTCTCGCTGTGCACCCGGTTTCGCGTCAAGCCGCTCGAATTCGACGGGGTGACCGATTCCCTGTTCCACCCGTTCGACGAGGACAACCGCAGGCACATGGAATACGTGCGGGATCGCGGCGCCTACGCCGATGTCCCGGCCGAGGAGATCCGGCGCGTCTTCAGCGAGACGTATCCCAAGTACTTCAACCTCGGGCCGGACGCCGCGAAGCTCAGCTTCGCGCCCGCCTGATGCGGGGCCTGCTCGAGGAGAGCTTCCGCGCCGCCGTCGCGGCGGCCGACCCGCTGAAGATTCTCGCGCCGCACCTGCCGGCGCCGCCGCCGGGCCGCACTTTCGTCGCCGCGGCAGGCAAGGCCGCCGCCTCCATGGCGCTTGCGGCTGAGAAGAGCTACCGCGGCGACCTGGAGGGCATAGCGATCACGCGCTACGGTCACGCCCTGCCGACCCGGAAGATCCGCGTGATCGAGGCCGGCCATCCTGTGCCAGACGAGGCGGGCGAGGCCGCCGCGAGAGAGATTTTAGAAAAGACAAAACAACTTCAGGCCGACGACCTTCTCCTCGCCCTTCTGTCCGGCGGGGGCTCGAGCCTGCTGTCTCTTCCCGCGCCTGATATCTCCATGGAGGAGCTCAAGACCGTCACGCGCGGGCTCCTGCGCAGCGGCGCGGCGATCCAGGAAATGAACACCGTGCGCAAGCACCTGTCGGCGATTCACGGCGGGCAGCTCGCCGCCGCCTGCAAGGCGCCGGTCGTCGCGCTCATCATCTCGGACGTGACCGGCGACGATCCCACGCACATCGCCTCCGGGCCGTGCGCACCGGATCCCACCACCTACACCGACGCCTTGGAGATCCTCGCGCGCTACGGCGTCTCGCCGCCGCGCGCCGTCAAGCTGCGGCTGGAAAAGGGCGCCGACGAAACCCCCAAGCCGGGCGACCCGGTGTTCGCGCGGGTCGAGAACAGGGTCATCGCGACGGCGCATCGCTCGCTCGAGGCCGCTGCCGCGGTATTCAGGGCGAACGGCGTCGAGCCGGTGATCTTCGGCGACACCCTCACCGGCGAAGCCTGCGAGGTGGCCAAGGTGTTCGCGTCAGTGGTGAACGAAATCCGCAAGCACGGCAGGCCGTGGAACCCGCCAGTGGCCCTCATCTCCGGGGGGGAGTGCACGGTCACGATCCGCGGCGAAGCCGGTCGCGGCGGCCGCTGCTGCGAATTTCTGCTGTCGCTCGGAATCGAGACCGGCGGCGTCTGGGCCATCGCCGCGGACACCGACGGTATCGACGGCTCGGAGGACAACGCCGGCGCGGTGCTGTCGCCGGACAGCATGAAGCGCGGACGCGACGCAAAGGCACTGCTTGCGAAGCACGACAGCTACGGATTTTTCGGCGCGCTCGGCGACCTGGTGACTACCGGCCCGACGCGCACCAACGTCAACGACTACCGGGCGATCCTCGTAACCTAATAGCTGTTCTCCGGTCGAACGTAGCACTTGAACTCGACTACGTTGCCGGTAGGATCCGCCACCATGAAGGTCTGGTGCTCGTGGGCGGTGTTCGCGAACCGCAGCGTCGGGCGCACCAGGAACTTCACGCCCGACTTGAGCACATGGTCCCGCATCCTCGCGAAATCTTCCATGCGCAGGAACGTGAGGCCGTGATGCCGCGGGTAGGCACGCGGGTTGTGCACGATCGCGCGCCGCTCGAGGTGGCAGACGAGCTGCAGCACGCCGCCGAAGCTGAACGTGACGCGGTCTTTCAGTTTGCGCACCGGCTGCGCGCCCAGCACCTCGGCATACCAGCGCGCGGCCTCCTCGAGGTCGCGGCACGGCACCGCGACGTGCGCGATATAGAGGCCGGTCGTGACCGGGGTGTTGTCCAGCGGCCTTTCCTGAAGTTCGAGATCGGCGTGACCCATGCTGTTCAGGCTTCGTTCGTCAACAGCTCGACTTCGGCGCTGAGCGCGGACTGAACCCGGCCGTGCTCGCTTTCGAGCTTGGCGAAGAGCCTGCGCGCTTCCTTGGTGTCCGAACGCCGCGCGGAGGCCTCGATGTCGGCGCAGTACCGGCTCAGCAGAGTGGCGCCGACGTTGGCGCTGCACGACTTGAGCGAGTGCGCCGAACGGGCGATCTCCGGGGCGTCGTTCGCGCTCGCCGCCTGCTTCAGCTTCTGCACCAGCTTCGGCGACTCGACGAGGTAGAGCTCGATCGTGCGGGCGAGCAGCTCGGGCCTGCCGTTGGTGCGCAGGGTGCCGAGCTGGTCGAGCACCTGCCGGTCCAGAATCCCGGGACCCTTGGCGTGCGCCGGCCCAGGCGCCTGCGGTTGCGCCGCGCCCGCCGGCTGCGCGGCACCAGCCTGCGGCATCCAGCGGTCGAGCATGTCCTGGAGCGTCTGCATGCTGAACGGCTTGCTCAGGTAGTCGTCCATGCCGGCATTCAGGCATTCCTCGCGGTCCTGCGCCATGGCGTTCGCGGTCAGGGCGACGATCGGGATGGCTTTGCCGCCCAGGGACTGCTCGCGCTTGCGGATCTCCGCCGTGCATTCGAAGCCGTCCATCTCCGGCATGTGGCAATCCATGAGCACGAGATCGAACGAGCGGAGCGCGAGGGCTTCGAGCGCTTCCTTGCCGTTGGCTGCCACGGTCACGCTATAGCCCTGCAGCTGGAGGATGCCGAGCGCCACCTGCTGGTTGATGAGGTTGTCCTCCACCAGCAGGATGTTGCCGCGCACCGCGGCCGGCGCGGTGCTCGCCGGCCTGGACACCGGCGGCGCCTCGACCGGCTCCTGCATACGGCCCGCCATCGCGTTCACCAGGCTCTCGTACAGCACCGTCTGGCGCACCGGCTTGACCAGGCAGGCGTCGAAGCCGGCGTCGCGCGCGCTGCGGATGTCGGCATGGCGGCGGGTCAGCATCACCAGCCGCAGGCTCGCGAACTCCGCGCGCCGGCGCAGGCCGCGCGCGAACTCGAGCGCATCCAGGCCGGGCTTCGCCAGGTCGATGAGAGCGATGTCGTAGGGAACGCCGCGCGCGGCGGCCTCCGCGAGCAGAACGCTCGCCTGCTTCGGCGTCGCCGCCACGCGGATGTTCATTTCCCAGTTGTTCATGTGCGAATTCAGGATGCCGCTGTTGACCGCGCTCGACTCGACGATCAGCGCCCGCACGCCGGTGAGCAGGCCGATCGGCACCGAGCGCGCGCTGTGCTGCGATTGGGTCGCCTGCTTCTCGAACCTGCTGGTGAACCAGAAAGTCGAGCCCGCGCCGGGAGAGGACTCGACGTGGATGGTCCCGCCCATCATCTCCACCAGCTGCTTGCTGATCGCGAGCCCGAGGCCCGAGCCGCCGTGCTTGCGCGTGGTCGAGCCGTCGGCCTGCATGAACTCGTCGAAGATGCGCGACTGGGCCTCGGGCTTGATGCCGACCCCGGTGTCGCTGACGTCGAAGCGCATGGTGACGCTCTTTTCGGTCTCCTCGACGCTCGCCACGCGCACCACTACCGAGCCGTGCTCGGTGAACTTGATCGCGTTGCCGATCAGGTTGGTCAGCACCTGGCCGAGGCGCAGCGAATCGCCCCTCACCATGGTGGTGAGCTCGCCGGGGATGCTGCAGGCGAGCTCGAGCCCCTTGACGTGGGCGCGCTCGGCGAGCAGCTCGACCGTGTCCTCGATCGTGCGGCGCAGATCCATGTCGGCGTTCTCGAGCTCGAGCTTGCCGGCCTCGATCTTGGAGAAGTCGAGCAGGTCGTTGATCAGGCCGAGCAGGTTCTTGCCGGAGCGCTGCACCGTTTCCGCGTACTTGCGCTGTGTGCTCGTGAGCCCGGTCTCGAGGAGCAGCTCGGCCATGCCGAGAACCCCGTTCATGGGCGTGCGGATCTCGTGGCTCATGCGGGCGAGGAACGAGCTCTTGGCGTGGTTCGCAAGCTCCGCGGCCTCGCGCGCGAGGCGCAGCGCTTCCTCGCTGCGCTTGTGCTGGGTGACGTCGCGCGCCACGGCGATGCTGCCGATGCACTGGTTCGAGTCGTCGAGCAGCGGCGCCACGGCGACCTGGATGTCGATGGCCGTGCCCGCGCGGGTAGTGGCGCGCGCGTCGTAGGAGAATTTCTCGCCGGCCACGATGCGGCGCATGCGGGCGTCTTCCTCTTCCGGCGTCGATCCGCCCACGTTCAGCGCGTGCCCGATGACCTCGTCCGGCCGGTAGCCGAACATCGCGGCGGCTCCGGAGTTCCAGCTGGTGACGTTGCCGCGCAGGTTGCGGGTCCAGATCGCCTCGCTCGACTGCTCGACGATCGTCGCCAGCAGCTTGTTCTTCGATTCGCTCTCGCCGAGCGACGCGATCAGCCGCTCGGTGTTGTTCGCCATGTTGTTGAACGCCTCGGCGGCAAGCTGGACCTCCGGGGCGCCTTCCGAGTCGATGCGCACGGCGTGGTCGCCACGGCTGAAGCGGTTCGCGCCCTCGGCCAGCATGCGCAGCGTGCCGAGGTTGCCGCGGAAGATGAGCCAGATGAACTGCAGCATGAGGAACAGGGTCACGGCCACGATCTGGAGCTGCTTCACGAACTGCTGCCACAGGCGGTTGTGCGCCTTGACCGGGGACATCGCGGCGGTGAGCGTGCCATAGCCGACTCCGCCCGCCGTGACCTCGATGCTCTGCTCCTCGTGCTCGATGACAGCGACGCGTGCGAACCAAGTCGGCGCGTCGAGCTTGTCGGGGGCGTCCTGCGCGACGATGCGCTTGCCCTCCTTGTCGGTCCAGGTGAAGCGGTCGACTTCGCCGCGCTTGACCTGGTTCTTGAGCAGTTGCTCGATCGCGGCGTACTCGCCGACGAGCGCCTGGTCGGCCACCAGCGGGGCGATAAAAGCGAGCGTTTCCCTCTGCTCACGCGCGAGTCGCGCCGAATGCTCGGCCGCGCCCTCGGCGACGAGAAGCGCGGTCTGCACGCCGCCGGCCGCGACGATCGCGATCCCGACGGCCAGCATCAGGCGCGGGATCAGCCCCCAGTTCTTCCAGAATTGGACCATGCGCACGTTTTTCATGGCTGTCCGTTTACGCCGCAGGGCTACTTGACCTGCGTCGTGCGGTAGAACTTGCGGTAGTTGTCGTAGTCGCGGTTATCCGCGGCGACGAAGCCGAGGTCACCGTTGCTCTTCAGGAGGTCGGCGCCGGCCTCGAGGATCTTTTGGCCCTCGGGGTCGCTCGCCATGCCGATCAGGGCGTCCTTGACCGCCGCCACCTTGTCGGCCGGCACCTTCGGGTTCGCCATGATGCACAGGTCCTGGTAGATCTCCGAAGTCCACAGCGCCCGGTATTCGAACGATTCGCGGCGGCCGTAGCGCGCCATGACCGAGCTGTTCACGCCTGCCGCGGCGATCTTGTTGACCCTGAGCTGCGCCGACGACGCCTCCTGGTTGCCGGTGAACACGACCCTGACGTCCACTTTCGCCCTCAGAAGCGCGTCGAACGGCAGCCAGTAGCCCGTGAAGCCGTCGCGCGACACGAACGCGACCTCCTTGCCCTTCAGGTCCTGCAGCGACTGGATGGGCGAGTCGACCGGCACCACGATCTGCGAGCGGATGCCCGGACCGGCCGGACGGGCGATCACCTTGTAGCCGAGGCGATCGCGCTCCGGGGTGAAGAAATGGTTGGTGTACAGGAACGCGTACGCGCCGGCCTCGGCGTTAGCGTTGCCTTCCTGGGCGGTCTTCGCGAGCTTCAGCTCCAGCGGCACGCCGCTCTTGCGGCCGACGTAGGTCAGAATCGGATTCCAGTACTGCGCGGTGAGAGACACCGTGCGCTGGTGCAGGACGTAGAAGCTGTGCGCCTGCTGCGCGGCGGCCCCCGGCGAGTGCAGCGCGCCGGCCGCGGCCATCAGCAAGGCCGATTTGATGATCGTTCTTCGCATCATGACGGTCTCCCCCGAGCCGATGATCGATTACGGCGACGCTAGGTCGCCACCTTCAGGCACAGCAACAATCCGCTCAGCACGAGCAGCGTGCCGACCACCTTCAGCATGCCCTCGCTCGTGATGTCCATATGCACCTTGTTGCCCATGTACAGGCCGACCGCCATCGGCATGAGGCCGAGGGCGTATGCCATCTGCAGCTTGTGCTCGAATAGCAGGCCCGCCATCAGGAACAGGCCCAGCCGGAACCCGCCGTCGATGGCGATCAGCCACGAGAACGTGGCCCGCACCTCGCTCTTGTCGAGCAGCCGGCGCGTCAGGTAGATGATGTAGGGCGGAGAGCCCGCGCCGAACAGCGCGCCGGCGCCGCCGCCGGCCAGGCCGGCCGGGATTGCCCATGTGCGCGACAGCTGCCCCGCGGGCTGCAGGCCGAAAATGTTCCGGAAGCCGAAGAACATGGTGAAGGCGCCGAGCGCCACCAGCACCGGCTCGGTGGGCAGCCTGAGAAGTGCGAACGCGCCGATGCTGGCGCCGACCATTCCGGCAGGCAGCAGGATCTTGATCTCGGACCAGTTCGCCTTTTTCGTGTTCGTGCTGCCGAGCACCACCGAAGCCGTGAAGTCGAGCGCGAGCACCAGCGGAATCGCGAACTGGAGCGGCTGGGACAGCGCGAGCAGCGGCACGGAGATCAGCGCCGAGCCGAAGCCGGTGATCCCGCGTATGAAGTACGCGCTCATCAGAATGCACATCACCAGCACCATGTCAGCCAATTGCAGGCTCCTCGAAAGTGGATCAGCTATCGCCGCTAGTATCGCTTCCGGCGCACGCCCCGGAGCGGCCCTTCACCTTGTTTTGCATGGGGATTCGTGCGGTTCTGGCACTAAGTCACGGCGCCGTGCACCAACCGCGGGCGCATCGAGCGACGAGCGAAAATTGCCGACCTACGCCTGCTTCAGCGCTTCGAGCGACTGCGCGATGAGCTCGTCGCTCTCTTCGAACTTGCACTTGGCCGCGTCGAAGTCTCCCGCCTTCGCGCTACGCTCGATCTCGCAGAACAGGTCCCCCAGCGCATGGGCGCCGATCTGGCGACAGGACCCTTTCAGCGTGTGCGCGGCGCGCACCGCGCCTGCGGTGTCGCCGTGTGCGAGGTGGCGGGAGAACGTAGCCGGGAAATCGGCCAGGCTCTCCTCGAGCTTGCGGACGAAGACGGCGTGCAGGTCGTGGCGCCCGGTGGCATGCCCGACGCGCTTGATCTCCGCGATGAGATCCGAATCGAGCAACACAGTCGTCATTTCCGCTCCACAGTGAACCTGCCACGCCGGCAACAGCGATGCTAATTCGGAACCCTGTCTGCGCCGGGAGGCATAGTTCACAGTCGGGTCAAGGACTGTCCGGGCCAAGGGTCTTCTCACCAACCTTTACGATCCGGAGGCAGCCCCGGCTCGCATGGACCCTTGTTTTTCCAGCGCAAGCTAGACTGCCGTTTTCGGCATCTGCCAGCGTCGCAACGAGAATGAAAAAACGAGCAAACGGCCGCGATATTCCAGCGACGCTGATCCCGGGAGATGGCATCGGCCCCGAAATCGTCGACGCCGTCGTAGCCATTCTCCATGCCGCAGGCGCGCCATTCGCCTGGGAGCGCCACGATGGCGGAGCGGCGGCGATCGCGCGGCACAACGACCCGCTGCCGCCGAAGCTCCTCGAGAGCATTCGCCGCACCGGTCTCGCGCTCAAGGGCCCGCTCGCCACGCCGGTCGGCGGCGGTTTCCGCTCGGTCAACGTGCGGCTGCGCGAGGAATTCGGCCTCTATGCCAACCTGCGGCCGGCGCGCACGCTTGTCCCGGGCGGACGCTACGAGGACATCGACATCGTTCTCGTGCGTGAGAACCTCGAAGGGCTGTACGTCGCCTGGGAGCACTACCT
>Ga0068856_100006320_pt1 | contig 11623 bp, 7 predicted proteins | sample KBSCornC62_FD_66595 | JGI IMG/M metagenome (GOLD analysis project Ga0068856, IMG submission 66595) | Corn rhizosphere microbial communities from Kellogg Biological Station, Michigan, USA - KBS Corn C6-2 | ecosystem: Host-associated > Plants > Roots > Rhizosphere > Soil ... | reverse complement strand
TATCCAGGCCTCGATTTTGTCGATGTGTGCACGTTTCCGGATTCACATCTGGAGCCGGTTGAGATTTGCGCGTCGATCGGACGTCCGGTGCAATTGCAGAAGCCGATAGCAACGAATCTCACGGAAGCACGGTGCATGATTGACGTCGCACGCAAGGCGGGTATCAAGCTTTGTGTGATGAGCCAACATCGTTTTGACGATGCCACTCTGTTTCTGAAGCGCGCGCTTCCGGCGGGGCGGTTAGGCAAGCTGTTGCAGGCCGATGCGTATGTGAAATGGTTTCGCAGCGATGAATATTATTCACGGCCGATTAAGGGCAGCTGGCACACGGAGGGCGGCGGCGCTCTCATCAACCAAGCCATTCACCAGGTCGATATTCTGCTTCACCTGATGGGTCCAGTCACGCAGGTCAGCGGCGTGTGGCAACTGGGCGCGCGTCACAAAATCGAGTCGGAAGATGTCGTTAACGGGTTGCTGTACTATCAGTCTGGAGCCACGGGGGTCATTCAGGCCGCTACGGCGTTTTGGCCGGGTTACACGGAGCGCATAGAAATTCACGGAACGAAAGGCACGGCGATTGTCTCCGGAGACCGGTTGACGACGTGGGATGCGCTCGACGACGAGGAGGCGAATGCCGCCGATCCGGCGCCGATGGATGTTTCGACGACGGCGTCCGGCTCGTCCGATCCGATGGCGATTTCCGTTACGACCTTCGAGCGGCAATTTCTGGATTTCGCCGAGGCGACCCGGACAGGACGTGAGCCGCTGGTGAACGGGGAAGAAGGATATCGCGCTCTGGAGCTTGTTCTGGGAGTATACGAGGCGTGCCGTAAGGGGCGGCCGGTATCGCTTCATCCGGCGATATAATCAAAGCGAAATTGATTACCGAACCGCGCGCGCTCGAGTCGCCTCCGGGTAGCGGCGGCGAATTGATTGACACGTCTCCCGATGCCCGGAGGATCGCGCACTACGTGAAAGAATTCGGGGAGCGGCATTCTGCCGCGCTCGGAGCGCTTTCGCTGGATCGCCTGACTTGGCTGCAAGTTATTTTCGCTTCGAGCCGCTTCTTATCGGATGAGCTGCTGCGGCATCCGGCATGGATCGCCGATGTGGGACCGCTGAATTGCGATGTGTCGCGCGCGGATTATCAGCAGCGTTTGCGCGTGTTTTTGGATGAGCGCAAGGCCGGCATTCCATCAGCGTTGGATCTGGCGTTATTCCGCCGGCGCGAACTACTGCGCATCGTATTACGCGATATTTTGCGAATCGGCTCGCTAGCGGCGATTACAGAAGAACTTTCGAATTTAGCCGACGCGGTGCTCGGCTGCGCATTGGAATCCGTCATGACGGAGGTGGCGGCGCGGCACGGCGCGCCGATGACCGACGATGGGACCGAAGCTGTTTTCGGCGTGCTCGCTCTCGGCAAATTGGGCGGACGCGAGTTGAACTACAGCTCGGATGTAGATTTGATGTTCCTGTACAGCGGCAATGGAGAAACGTCCGGTCCGCAAAAAATTACGAACGGGGAGTTTTTCAAGAAGGCTGCTAACCGGCTTACGAACCTGTTATCGACCTACACTGCCGCGGGGCTTTGCTACCGCATCGATTTACGACTGCGTCCGGAAGGGACGCTCGGCGAGATCTGTCTTTCGCTGCCAGCCGCCAAGGAGTATTACTCGAAACGCGCCCGAGACTGGGAGTTGCAGATGCTCATCAAGGCGCGGGCCGCTGCGGGCGATGAAGCGCTCGGGCAAGCGCTACTTGATTTTGTAGAGCCGTCGATTTACTCGACCACCCTCGATTTTTCGACGATCGAGAGTATGTTCGTGGCGCGCGAGCGCTTCAATGAAAAGCTCGTGCAAAAACGGCTGAACCGGAGCGATTTGGATGTCAAGCTGGCCCGCGGCGGCATTCGAGATATCGAGTTTTTGGTGCAGTGTCTGCAGCGTCTTCATGGCGCGCGTGAAATTTCACTGCGGCACGGCAGCACGCTGCTTGCGCTCGAGCATTTGCATGAGCGGGACCTCTTATCGTCTACGGAGTATTCCCGGCTTCGCGAAGCATACGAGCATTTCCGGCGCTTGGAGCATCTCCTGCAAATAGAAGACGATCGTCAAACGCACACGCTACCTTCCAACGCGTTGGAACTCGAACGGATCGCGCATTTGATGCGGCCGCAGGGTTTTCGCCCGCACGCGTCGGATACCATGGCGGGGGTTCTAGGAGAGCTCAACCAGCATTTCGAAAACGTGCAGGCTGTATACGAGCGTATTGTGCATGCCCAACGGCCATTGCACTATACTCCCGGAACGGCCGCTGTCGCCGGGGAGGATCTCCCAGCGAGAATGGAAGTTCCGGGCAAAGTGGATTTATCGAATGAAATTCTCCGTTCACTAGAGCAGCCGGCTCCGTCTCTGGTGGAACGGCTGCGCGCGCGGCGAGTGCATCGCTCCGAGCATTCCCTTACCAATTTCCTTCAATCGCTGCTGGAGACGCCGGCACAACTGGAATTGCTCAATAGCAATGCAGCCGTGGCGGACTGGACGATCCAGCTCTTCGAACTGAGTCCTTATCTAGGGGCTCAGCTATCACACAATCCGGAGCTGCTCGAAGAGATTCGCCGGGCTGCCGATCATCCAACGCGGCGCTGGGCATTCGAAGGACTGGCAGCGCCTTTGAACGACATTGAAGGCTTGCGGCGCTTTTTCCGCCGCGAAATGTTCCGTATTTTGGCGGGCAGCATTTGCGTGCCGGAGCCGGTGTTTACGACGCTGGATAAGACCTCGGCATTGGCGGAATTTGTGATTGCACGTGCGTATCGAATTGCCCTAGAACGGAGCCTCGAGCATGCACGACGGCATGCGACGCCGGACAATCCATTTACGGAGGCACCGGCCGAGATGATGGTGATCGCGCTTGGGCGTTTGGGCATGCGCGAGTTCGATCTAGCGTCGGACGCGGATCTGCTGTTCATTGTTCCGGACAGTGAAATCGAACGGCAACGGTTTTGGACGCGCGTGGCGGAGCACCTGATCGAGATTCTCACGACGTATGTAGGGGACGGTCCGATTCTTTCGCTGGATACCCGGCTGCGGCCCAATGGCCGTGAGGGCCTGCTGGTGCAGACGGAATCGGCATATGTGGATTACTTCGCGTCGAAAGCGGAGGCTTGGGAAGGGATCGCCTACATGAAAGCGCGCGCTGTGGCCGGCGATACCGATCGGGCCACTACATTCCTGAATCAACTGCAGCAAGTGGATTGGCGGCGGTATGGGCAGAGCGGGCGTTCGAAACACGACTTGCGGCAGATGCGCGCCCGGTTGCAGCGCGAGCAGGGCAGCATTACCCCACTAAAGGCAGCCGAAGGCGGGTACTATGATGCCGATTTCATTTTGATGTATCTGCGGCTGAAAGGCGCCGGTATGTTCTTTAAGAGCCTCAATACGCCAGAACGCATCGACGTGGTGGAGAAGATGGGTCACCTCGATCGGCAGGATGCCGAATCGCTACTACGGGCGACCACACATTTCCGGGCCCTCGATCACGCGTTACGTATCGTCACAGGCAAAGCGGAAGAAAAGATTCCGTCGGCGGAAGATGAGCGTGAAATGGCCGCTACGCTCGTAGAGCGCTGGACTGGAAGGCAAATCGATCCGGCGAATCTCTCCAGCGACTTGCTGGCGCTGCAGACTAGCACCCGTGTGATTTTCGATCGGATTTTTGCTTGATTATTCTTCTTCCTCTACATGCATGTGGGCCTTCGCAGCGGCTATGATTTTCTCGGCCTGCGGCGTCGGCACGTAATCGTAGTGATCGAACTCCATGTGGAAGGAAGCGCGGCCTTGTGTTTTGGAAATCAGGTCGTTTTGATAATTGAGCATTTCCGACATCGGAACTTGCGCATGAATCGATTGCATACCGCCTTTGACGTCCATACCCGCGATCCGGCCTCGGCGGCCATTGAAGTCACTCATTAGATCGCCGGCGAACTCGGTCGGTGTTTCCACGTCCACGCGCATGATCGGCTCGAGGAGGGTGGGCTTGGCCTGCTGCATTGCCGCCCGAAAGGCTTTGCGGCCGGCGAGCTTGAACGCCATTTCGGATGAGTCCACGTCGTGATAGGAGCCGTCATAAACTGTCACCTTGAAATCCGTCACCGGGTAACCGGCTATAAATCCTTGCTCCGCGGCTTCGATGATGCCTTTTTCAACCGCGGGAACGAATTGCCGTGGAATCGCGCCGCCGAAAATATCGTTGACGAATTGGAATCGCTCGCCGCGCGGCAACGGTTCGATCCGGATCCAGCAATCTCCGAATTGCCCGTGGCCGCCGGTCTGCTTCTTGTGGCGGCCCTGCACACTGGCGGTGCCGCGGATGGTCTCGCGATACGGAATTTTGGGCGCGTGCAGTTCCACTTCCACACCGTAGCGACGTTTCAAGCGGCTGACTACGATCTCTACATGTTGCTGGCCATTGCCGGCCAGCAAGAATTCCTTAGTCTGCGGGTCGCGATAAAAACGCAACGAGCGGTCTTCTTCTAGGATTTTGCTCAACGCGGTGCTCAGGCGGTCCTCATCGCTGCGGCTTTTCGCGGAGATCGCGTATGCAATTGAGGGCTCGGTGAGCTCGACCGCTTTGAAGACAACGCAATTTGTCTTTTCGCATAGAGTGTCGCCGGTGAGTGTTTCCTTTAGTTTTGCGACAGCGCCGATATCGCCGGCCTTGAGCTCGGCGACCGGCTGCAGACTCTTGCCAAAAGGAGTGGCAATATGCGCCAGCCTTTCGTTCACGTTGGAGCGTATGTTTACCAAGTGGGCGTCATCCTTCAGCGTTCCAGATGTGATTCTGAAATACGACACGCGTCCCGCGAAAGGATCGGCGGCAGTCTTGAATACAAAGAGAGCCGGCGCTCCGTTTGGGGTGAGCGTCTGTTCGCTCTCGGCGCCGTTTTGGACTGCAATTCTCTTCGGCCCTTCCAATGGAGAAGGCAAGATTTCAGCAGCGAAATTCACAAAAAGATCGGCGCCTATGTTTTGCGTCGCCGCGGTGCAGAGTACCGGAAAAATGCGGCGATCGCGTACAGCCTGCTGGAGGCCGCTGACGATATGCTCGACCGGAAGCGTGCCCGTCGCGAAGAACTCTTCCATCAACTCGTCATTACCTTCGGCGATCATTTCCACCAAGGCTTCGTGAGCGGCAGCAGCGGCTTCCTGCTCGGCCGCAGGGATCGCGCTCTGTTTCCCTTTGCCATCGCCGCCGCTGGCATACGAGTACGCCTCCATGCGGATCAAGTCAATAATGCCGTTGAAATTTTTTTCCGAGCCGATCGGTAGATGCACGGGCACCGCCGTCCGGCCAAAGCGTTCATGCACATTTTCGAGCACGCGCTCGAATGAAGAACGGTCGCGGTCCAGCTTATTGACCACAAAGACGCAGGGGAGATTGAACTCTGCGGCGAAGTCCCAGACTTTTTCGGTGGAGACTTCGACCCCGGCGACTCCATCGAGCAGTACAGCGGCAGAATCGGCGGCGATCAGCGCCGAGCGAGTATCGTTGAGAAAAATATTATAGCCGGGCGTATCGATCAAGTTGATCTTGGTCTTTTGCCAGGCAATCGCGGCTACAGAAGAAGTAATGCTGAGTTTGCGCGCTACTTCTTCTTCATCAAAATCCGTGATGGTGTTGCCTTCGTCCACCTTGAGATGCCGGTCGATTGCTCCTGAGGTGAACAACATCGCGGATGCAAGTGACGTTTTTCCGCTATGACCATGTCCGATCAAAGCCACATTCCGAATGTCGGAACTGTCGAAGACCTTCATAACGCCCAGAGCATATCAAACTTGTCCGGTGCGGCTTTCCGAAATGGAGGGAGAAAAAGGTCAGGCCATTTGCTGCGAAGCAGCTATGTCGCTGGAAACATCCACCACCGGATTGTAGGTGAGTATCCGCCCGCAGCTTTCACAAAACATGATTTTGTCCTGCCGCCGCAGGTCCTGAAAGAATTGCGGGCGCAGGGCGATTTGGCAAGCGCCGCAGCGTCCCTCGGTGGCGTCGGCGATAGGAGTATTCTTCGTTTTTTTGCGAACGCGCTCGTATTCGGCGTAGAATTTCGCGTCCATCTGGCCGGCGATGTTCTGGCGCTCGGCGCGTTGTTCGCTTAGCGCCTGCTCATCGATCTTAGTGCGCTCGCGCGCCCGCGCCTTTTCGGCCTCGACTTCCTTTTGCTCCGCTTTCAAACGAGTCTCGGCGGCTTTCACATTCTTTTCAAGCGGCTCGGACTGCTCCATGAAATCGAGAATCCGGTCTTCCGATTTGCGGATCTCGGCTTCGATGTAGGCGATCTCGTGCTGGAAGGCCTGATATTGCTCGTTAGTCTTTACAGCCATCATCTGATCCCTAAGCTTGGAGACCTTTTGCTGATGAAGCTGAATATCGCCTTCGAGCTTTTTGCGGTCGCGCTGATTAGCGGCCAGAGCGGAGCGGTCGGCTTCCAAGCGCCGCGTATGCGCTTCGAGCCTCTTTTCGATTTCCGAAATGTGTTTGGGAAGTGTCGCGATCTCGTTCTCGAGACTCGCGATCTTGCGGTCAAGCGCCTGGAGACGCAGCGCCAGAGCAAGCTCCTGCAACATGTAATACGGATTTTAGCATGCGAGTCAGACACGGCCGTATTCTTCCAGGAAGCGGGCGATGGTCCGAATGCCGGCGTAGTAGTTGGCGATCCGGTATTTTTCGTTCGGAGAATGCAAGCCGTCATCAGGCAGACCGAAACCCATGAGTACGGTGGGAATTCCCAAATGCTCGGCAAATTCGCCGACGATGGGAATCGATCCGCCGCTGCGTGTAAAGACGGTCGGCTTTCCCATTACTTCTCCAAATACGCGCGCTGCTACGGCAATGGCGGGGTGATCGGGATTCACGGCCGCTGCGGGCGACGCACTCAAGACGCGGACTTCGGTCTGAATGCCTTTCGGCGTATTGGCAGTTACCCATTTCCTGACCGCCGCGACTATCTTCTCGGGATTCTGCTTGGGGACGACACGCACGCTGACTTTGGCTACGGCTTTTGCAGGAATGACGGTTTTTGCTCCAGCGCCTGCAAAGCCGCCGGCGATCCCGTGGACCTCGAACGTGGGCCGCGCCCAAACGCGTTCCAACACGGATTGCTCGGGTTCGCCTGTCAATGCGGACGATCCCACCTGATCGCGCAGAAATTCGTCTTCTGAAAAAGGCAGGCGGCTCCAGCTTTCCAACTCCGCCGCCGCCGGGGCTACGACATCATCGGTCAAGCCGGGGATACGGATGTGTCCGTCCGCATCTTTGGCCTTCGCAAGGAGCTCGATGAGGCCATATACGGCGTTAGGAGCGGCGCCGCCATATACGCCCGAATGGAGGTCGCGCACCGGTCCCCGCGCTTCGATCTCCAGATAGATCAAGCCGCGCAGGCCGATGCACAGCGTGGGCACACTGTCGGCAAACATTTCTGTGTCGGACACGAGCGCCACATCGGCCTTCAGCTTTTGTTTATGCAGCGGAACGTAGCGCGAAATGGATTCGCCTCCTACTTCCTCCTCGCCCTCGATCAGAAAACGAACGTTGACCGGAAGCTTGCCGCCATGCACACTTCGCAGCGCCTCGACCGCTTTTACGTGCATGTACATCTGCCCCTTGTCGTCGCAAGCGCCGCGCGCGTAGATATTCCCATCGCGAATATTCGGCTCGAATGGCGGCGTTTTCCATAACTCGAGCGGATCCGGCGGCTGCACGTCGTAGTGGCCATAGCAGAGGACGGTCGGCTTTCCGGGCGCGCCGAGCCAGTCGGCATACACCAGCGGATGCTTGTCCGTCGGAACAATTGCGACATTTTCCAGACCGGCGCGAGTTAGGCCATCGGTTACGAATTGCGCGGCGCGCGCGACGTCCTGCCGGTGCTCTGGAAGTGTGCTGATGCTCGGAATACGTAAGAATTCGAGCAGCTCATCAAGAAAGCGAGTTTCGTTCCGCTTTACAAAATCGTCAACGGTGGCACTCATTCGCTTGTCAGTATAGAGCAAGAATCGGACTGTCCGGGCCAAGAATAGCGGCTACATTGGGATTGGAATGTCAAGGAATTGGGCGAATATCGGGCAAGATCTGGATGCGCAAGGGAGTGCGGTGCTCGAGGACCTGATTTCTCGCGAAGAATGCCGGGCGATTGCGCGCATGTATTCGCAGGATGATTGTTTTCGCAGCCGGGTGGTGATGGCCCGGCACGGTTTCGGGCGCGGCGAATACAAGTATTTCCGTTATCCGCTGCCCGAGCGTATCGCCGAACTGCGAAACTCGATTTACCCGCATTTGGTTCCGATTGCGAATCGCTGGAAGAGCGCCATGGGTATCGACATATGCTATCCGGAAGAGCACAGGGAGTTTCTCGAGCGGTGTCACGCGGCCGGACAAACTAAACCGACGCCGCTGCTGCTCCAGTACGAAGAAGGCGACTACAATTGTCTCCATCAGGACCTCTACGGAGAGCATGTCTTTCCACTACAGGTCGCGATTCTGTTGTCCGAGCCGGGCAAGGATTTCGAGGGCGGAGAATTCGTCATGACGGAGCAGCGGCCACGCATGCAATCGCGCGCCGAAGTCGTGCCCCTTCGCCAAGGTAGCGGAGTTGTTTTCGCGGTTCATCATCGGCCGGTCGCCGGGACGCGCGGCGTCTATCGCGTCAATCTCCGCCATGGCGTGAGCCGCATCCGATCGGGCCGCCGCCATACAGTTGGAATCATTTTTCACGATTCGAAGTAAGATGACGCGGAATTTGTTCGAGGATCCGACTGAATCGCTGGGCGAGGGGGCGGCGGTGCTTCGCGGGTTTGCGCTGCCGGACGAGACGGCACTCCTAGACGCGCTTGAAGAGGTCGCAAAGCTTGCGCCGTTCCGGCACATGACCACTCCGGGCGGATATCGCATGTCGGTCGCGATGACGAACTGCGGGCCCTTGGGTTGGGTGACGGATCAGACCGGCTACCGCTACAATGCCGTCGATCCGGAGACGCAGAATCCATGGCCGTCGATGCCGCCGGCGTTTTTGCGGCTTGCGGCCAGCGCTGCGGCGAGCGCCGGATTCGGCAATTTTGTCCCGGATGCCTGTCTGATCAATCGATACGAGCCGGGCGCGAAGTTATCGCTGCATCAGGACAAGGACGAGCGGGATTTCAGCCATCCGATTGTCTCGGTTTCTTTGGGGATACCGGCGGTGTTTCTATTTGGCGGATTGAAGCGAGCGGACAAAACGATGCGTGTGCCCCTTACGCACGGTGACATCGTCGTATGGGGAGGTCCAGCGAGGCTGCGTTATCACGGAGTCATGCCGCTCAAGGAAGGCGAGCATGCTTTATTGGGCCGCCAGCGGATCAATCTGACGTTTCGCAAGGCCGGTTAGCAAGGGGTTGATCGAGCGCGCCGGAAATCTGAAGTTGGCGCGGTATTGGATGCCCAAGTGTGCGATTTCGAGGACCAGCACCATAACCAAAATGCGAAATACCCAGAATTTCGCCTGCTGGTGCATGGTGAAACGGGCCCCTAAATAGCCGCCGACGATGCTGCCGGCCGACATCAAAATGCCTTCCGGCCAATGGATATTTCCAGCGCTTGCAAAGATCACGATGGGAACGAGCGTGGTTGTGACGAGCAGAAGCGATTTGAGCGCGTTGGCATGCACGAGATCGAAACGGAACATCAATATGAGGACCAGGAGGAGGTATGTGTTGCCATCCAGCACGATAAAACCCAGCCAGAAACCGACACCGAGCAATGCGGCCAGTCCCGCCTTCGTGATGCGGGCTTCCTGATCGAAGGGCCGTTCGAGCACGCGGCGCAATTTGGTGAATAAGAGAAGAAGCGCCATCATAATTGCTGCCGTGATGACGAGAGCCATATCACGCCGGGGAAGCCTTTCGGCCGCGAGCGCGCCGGCGATACTGCCGAGAGTGGCCGGAATCGCCAGTTCCAGGCCGATGCGCCAGTTTACCTGCTTGGTGGCGTGAAATGTCTGCAATGCCATGAGAGAACCAAACAACACCGCAACCCGGTTGGTGGCGTTGGCCGCCAGCGGGGACAGGCCGACCATCATCAGCACTGGAAGCGAGATAGCAGAGCCCGAGGAGGCCAGTGTGTTGATCAGACCTGAAGCGAGGCCCGCGACGAGAAGAGCAAGGACATAGGCGACGTAAGTAAGATTGCCGTGCATCACATTGCGGTGGGATGGAGGCCGAGGACGAATCGACTCTTAGCCGCCGGGACGGATCAGAAATACGGCTACTTCCGCCAACAGGTTAGGCAGCCGCGCAACGCTGCGCTCGCGGCGCAAAAAGACCTGACGCTCGATTACCCAGTTCTGGGCGCGGCACAGCAGCACGAAATCGTCGATGGTCAGGAAGTGCAGATTCGGCGATTCGTACCAGTCATATGGGAATAGCGCGGTGCGCGGGGAACGGCCGCTCAGCAGATGCGAAAGCCGCGTGGTCCAATGGCCGAAATTCGGAAATGCCACGATACCGTGCCGGCCCACGCGCAGCATCTCGCGAAGCACGCGCAGGGGATAGCGCATCTCCTGCAGCGTCTGGCTGAGGATCACATAATCGAATGTGCCCTCGGGATAGTCCGCAAGGCCATGATCGATATCGCCCTGAAATACCGAAACGCCGCGCGCGATGGCGCGCCGCACCTTGCTTGCGTCAATCTCGACCCCGCATCCGAGGACTTGTTTGTGCTCGTATAGCCAGGCGAGCAATTCGCCTTCTCCGCAGCCTAAATCCAGCACGCGCGAGCCCGGTTCCACGATCTCGGCGATCATCGCGTAATCCTGGCGAGCCAGAATACGGGGCGTGGGCGCAGCCGGTTTCTTTGGTGCGATATTGCTGTGGGCCCCTTCGCATTCCTCGCGATAGACCCGTTCGAGGAAACCGACGACCATTTCGCTCTGCTCTTTACTTTCGACCAGGAAGGCATCGTGGCCGTAATTGGAGGGTAATTCGCAAAATGCCGTATCGATGTTCCGGCTACGCAGCGCGCTTACCGTTTCGAGAGACTGATAGGTCGGATATAACCAATCCGAGGTGAAACTCAGGATGAGGAAGCGCGCTCGGGTGCGCTCGAAGGCACCGGCCAGGGAGGGATAACTGGCGGACAAATCGAAGTAATCCATCGCCTTCGTAATGTAAAGGTAAGAATTTGCATCGAAACGAGTTACGAATTGACTGCCGCGATAGCGAAGATAGCTTTCCACTTCGAAATCAGCCGAAAAATCGAAGCCGAAGGCGTCTCTATCGCGCAGACGGCGGCCAAACTTCTGGCGCATCGATGCATCGCTCATGTAGGTGATGTGGCCCACCATGCGGGCCACAGCCAAGCCGCGGGCAGGCGGCTTGCGGTCGTAATAATTGCCGTCGTTCCAATCGGGATCAGCCATCACGGCTTGCCGGCCGACTTCGTTGAACGCAATCTGCTGGGCGCTGTGGCGCGCGGTAGCGGCAATCGGGATCGCGGCGGCGACCGTATCGGGAAACGCAACGGCCCATTCCAGCGCTTGCATACCGCCCATCGATCCACCGACGACGGCCAGGAGACGTTCGATTCCTAGGGA
>Ga0068856_100006319_pt1 | contig 11624 bp, 8 predicted proteins | sample KBSCornC62_FD_66595 | JGI IMG/M metagenome (GOLD analysis project Ga0068856, IMG submission 66595) | Corn rhizosphere microbial communities from Kellogg Biological Station, Michigan, USA - KBS Corn C6-2 | ecosystem: Host-associated > Plants > Roots > Rhizosphere > Soil ... | reverse complement strand
GACGAACCAAAGCCACAGTTTTACAAATTACCCGTAATAAATTAGTTCACTTATTCATCGGTTCATTAATTTATTAGTATATGAAACTTTTTAATGACCATAATGATGCTGACGCCAATGCTACCAATGAACAACTGAACCTAATGAACTATTGAACCCAATCAATGAGCAAAGTTTTAAAGACATTATATATAGTTCGGCACGGCCAAACGGACCTTAACAAGCAGGGTATAGTGCAGGGCCGAGGCCGGAACACGGACCTGAACGAAGAGGGCCGCAAACAAGCCGGTGAGTTTTTCGAAGCTTATAAAAATGTTCATTTCGATAAGATCTATATCTCTGAACTGAAGCGCACCCAGCAAAGTATCCAGCAGTTTATTGACCTGGGTATTCCTTATGAAAAGTTGGAAGGATTGGATGAGCTGGCCTGGGGTGTGCTGGAAGGACAGCCAAGTACGCCCGAAAATAAAGCCGCATTTCTAAAACTCATTCGCCAATGGCTTGCCGGAAAGCTTGATAGCAAATTTGAAGGGGGTGAAAGTCCGAATGAAGTGAAGGCGAGGCAACTTGCTGCACTCGAAACTATTATGAGGCATCCGGAGGAAAAAGATGTGTTGATCTGCATGCACGGTCGTGCAATGCGCCTTTTTCTGTGTGTATTGCTAGGACAACCTTTAACCAATATGGAGAATTTCCCTCATCAAAACCTGGTGCTTTATAAAGTAACCTGGGATGGTACAAAATACGAAATCGTTGATTTTAACAACGCTAAACACCTTGCGTGATTTCGGATTTGCGATTTCGAATTTTAGGAATTTATAAATTAAAGAATATCAAACTTTGTGAACAAGATCAGGATATCCGCTGTAAGCTATACCAATACCAAACCCTTTCTTTACGGAATAAAACATACCGACATATTAAATGACATCGATCTCAGCGTCGATATACCGGCCGACTGCGCACAGAAACTGATCGATAACCAGGTTGATATTGGCCTGATACCTGTTGCGGCAACGCTAAATTTACCCGAATGGCATATTATTTCTGATTATTGCATCGGCGCGTCCGGTCCTGTTAATTCGGTATTTATATTTAGTAATTGCGATATCCACGAGGTAAAGAAAGTACAACTCGATCCGCAATCGCGCACTTCGAACAACCTGGCCCGGGTGCTGATGAAAAACTTCTGGAAAGTACAACCTGAATTGATTGTTAATGCTCCAGACTATGCTGAATCAGCCGATCCATATACCGCTTTTGTTCAGATTGGGGATCGCACCTTCGGCAAAAAGTCCCAATATCAATTCGTTTACGACCTTTCGGAAGAGTGGCAAAAATTTACCGGCCTGCCATTTGTTTTTGCTGCGTGGATAGCTAATAAGCCTGTGTCACAGGAGTTTGTCGATCAGTTCAACATCTCGCTTAAATACGGGCTCGAACACCGCCCCGAATTATTAAAAGAGTTACCTAAGCGCGAGGATTTCGATCTTGAAGATTACCTGATGCATAAGCTGGATTTTAACCTCACAGAGGACAAGAAAAAAGCGCTTCATCTTTTCCTCAACTATATTAAACAGCTCTAAAACCTTGGCGATTTATGGTGGCTTTTTCATAAATTAGCCACCTATGCCAGCCAACGGGAAACAGAAAATATTTGTCTTAGATACTTCGGTCATCCTATACGACCACAACGCCTTCGAAAACTTCCAGGAACATGATGTAGCGCTGCCAATCCAGGTTTTGGAGGAGCTCGACAACATGAAAAGCGGTAACGATACCCGCAATTTCGAGGCACGCAGTTTTATCCGCCTGATGGATATTGTTTCCCGCAAAAATCTCCTCAACAAATGGATACCGCTTAAAGGCAAGGATAAAGGCAGCTTTAAAGTGGTTATGGACGAGAAAACCACTTCAGTTGATGCTGAGCGAGTTTTTGGCAGCGATAAAGTCGATCACCGCATCCTGAATGCCGCCCTTGGGCTGCAGGAAGAATATCCGGAAAAGAAGGTTGTCCTGGTATCCAAAGATATTTGCCTGCGGCTAAAGGCTAAAGCACTCAATTTGAATGCTGAGGACTACGAAACTGGTAAGATCAAAAACCTGGATGACCTGTACACCGGCGAAACCATACTGACCAAAATCGGCGAAAAAGTTATTAATCAATTGGATAAGGAGGGAACGCTGACAGGGGATGACCTTGATGTTCTGCCTAATAAGAACAATCATTTTTACAGCCTGTACAGTAAAAAAGCATCTGCAACAGCTTTTTATAATAATCAAACCGGGATTCTGGAAAAAGTACTCGATCAGCCTGTTTTTAATATCTATCCCCGCAACCAGGAACAGGCTTTTGCCATGCATGCGCTGATGCATCCGGATATTAAACTAGTAACTATACAAGGCAATGCCGGAACAGGCAAAACTTTACTGGCTTTGGCTTGTGGTTTGGAACAGCGCAAATATTACCGGCAGATCTATGTCACCCGTCCCATTGTGCCGTTAAGCAATAAGGACATTGGTTTTTTGCCGGGTGATATCAAATCAAAGATCGACCCCTATATGGCGCCGATATGGGATAATCTGAAGTTTATAAAGGATCAGTTTAGCGAGGATGAAAAGATGCAGCTTAAAATTGATGAGCTGGTAACCAACGAAAAAATAACGATCGCGCCGCTGGCTTTTATCCGCGGCCGTACCCTCACCAAAATATTCTTTATTGTAGACGAAGCTCAGAACCTGACGCCGCATGAAGTTAAAACAATCATTTCCCGCGCAGGTGAAAATAGCAAGTTTATTTTTACAGGTGATATCTACCAGATAGATACTCCTTACCTGGATGCTGAAAGTAACGGACTCTCGTATTTGATCGATAAAGCGAAAGGGCATCCGCTGTATGCGCACATTACCCTGCAAAAAGGGGAGAGGAGTGAGTTGGCTAATTTGGCGACGGAGTTGTTATAACGAGGATACTTTAATAAAAACCAACCTAAACCATGAAAAAAATTATCACGAGTGTGTTTCTTACGTTTTACGGCAGTTTTTTGTATGCGCAGAAACCCGGGCAAGGATTAAGTGCTTACAGCTTAAAAGGCAAAGTAAAAGAAGTTACGGAATATTTTTACCGGGGCAAACCAGGTGAAGCAGACACATTACATCCCACTAACACGCACGTGATTCAACTTAATGAAGACGGAAACGTTACGGCCGAATTGCAATACACCTCAGTTGGCGCACTAAAAGAAAAAGCGATCTATGATTATTCCATTGAGCATATGATGGTAGTAAATTATTTTAATGCTAAAGGAGATGTTACAAGTCAGTCGGTATATAAATTTGATAATGATGGCAGGGAGATCGATGTTATCACCCGCAGTGCATCAGGGTATAGAACCAGGGCTTTATTTAAACACTATCACGATGGTAAAATAAAGGAGCAGGATGGATACACTAAAGATGATGTGCCCAATGGGAAAATTTTAACGAGCTACAATGAGAATGGAAAGCTAGCCGAACAAGATTTTGTCAATAGTGATGGACAGCTTGGAGTAAAACATACTATTTTATATGATACATTAAAAAATGAAGTTATCGAAAATAGTCTGACGATAAAAACTGGTGTCACAGTACGCCAGGTTCGGGTTGATTCGGCTCCTGACAAAAATAATAACTGGCAGATAAGGGCAATAGATATCACAGAACATTCGCCGGTTAATAACGATGACCGGTCGATCTCAACAACAATCAGAAGGAAATTGGTGTATTATTAATTAATCCAATATCCTATCCGTCACCCGCTCAATATCATTACTGATCTTATTCACAAAGCCCAGCTGTTCCTTGAGCAGAGCTTCATCAGCATTAAGCACGGGTTTTTCGGTCGCGGATGGCATTTTGTCGCAGGTAAAACTTACGGGTTTGCCGCCGAGTTTGCTCGCATTTTCGTTTAATATATTGATGCTTTTGCGTATCAGGCGGATATTCTCGGGCTGTGTTTTGTGTAGATTCTTTTGGGTAATGCCTGAAGACAGGTTGGCCAGGTAGGAGGAAAGGATGTGATTGAGCACTACGAATTTGTGTATCTCTTTAATGTTTTTCTGTTTGCTTTTAGGCTCCGACGTCATCCGTTCGAACATGGCCGATAAGTTGGCCGATTTGACGTAAATATCTTTGCGCGCCAGCTTGTAGTCGGTAAGGCTGACTGTCCGGCCGGTAATGGTCTCGGCAATTTTGGCCAGGTAGTTGGCATTGGCGTGGATCACATTGCCCAGATACTCGTTCACATCTTCAAATTCCCATCGTGGCAGCACGACATAGATGGATATAAATGCGATAGCCGAGCCTATTGCGGTGTCAATGATTCTTTCCTGAACCAAACTCATTTGCGTAACGCCAAGAAATTTAAACAACAGGAATACATAAGGTGTCGTGAATATTACAGCTACAACATAGTTAAGCCTTGTGAAGCTGTAGGTTCCTATCATCAGGACGATAAAAAGTATGAATTCAGCATCCTTGTTTGGGATATATTTTAAAATCGCAATACCAATGATACCCCCAATCACGGTACCGATAAGACGTTCAAAGTTGCGCTGTTTGGATAAGCTGAAACCAGGTTTAAGAATAACAATAATAGTGAGCAGCACCCAGTAACTGTGATGGCCGGGTACAAACAGCCGCGCTATAATAAAACCCACCAAACAGGAAAGCGAAACGCGTATTGCGTGCCTGAACGATGCTGATGAAAAAGTAAGGTTGTCAAGATATTCCCGTGGCGAATAATCCTGCCTGGGTAAAAATTTTGAAAACTCCACATCTTCAGGTTTTTTGATCAAATCTTTCGATGAGCGCGAATTGTAATAGATGAAGATATTATGGATGGTTTGATTGAGATCGCGCAGGTTGATCAAAATCTTTTTCAGAACAATATTCCCACCACCTGCTCCTGCAAGCGTGTCGATGCGGCTTTTGAGACGTTCCAGTTCGGCATCAAAATCATGCGAACGTACGTGCCGCCTGTTGGCCAAAATACCGTAGCCGATATTTTCGAGTTCGTGGGCCATTTGATCGAGAACCCGGCCTATTTCGTCCAGGATGCCCGAATCGCCAAACCGGTTCCGGATCTCGTCATAATCATAGTGGGTCGCCATGATCTGTTCGAACAAATCGACCAGGTCGATAAAGGTGAGCACTAAGACCCGGCTGGCATTGGTAGATTCCTTAACCATTACCCGGCTGCGAAAAAGCAGCTCGCGTACCAGGTCCTGGTGCTGGCTAACTTGTATTTGCTGCGAAACCAGTTTGCGGTAATTTTCGTCAATATCTGTTTCTGAACGATAGAAATCAGCCTTAATGCGCAGGAATTTTACCACGTCCATGATACTTTCACCCAAGGCCTGCTGCGCCGCGCGATAGGGTCTTATGCTGAAAAAAAGTACGCTGAAAACCAGGTACCAGGCTCCGCCGGCGGCTATTGTAAGGCTGTATCCAACAATTTGCGATAGGGGTAGCACGTTTTCAATCATAAATACCATGGTCAAAAGAGCCCCGGTACCGATGGCTGCGGCCCTGGTGCCATAAACAGCAAGCATCGAAAACAGGAATGAGATGATGACAATGGCAGTGCCAAGTGCGTATGGATTATGCCGCGCAAATCCCGTCGCAACAGCAACAATAAAAATGCAAAACACGGTGGCCATCATGGCGTTCCGTTTATAAACTATGGGCCCGGGTGTATCTACTACCGAAACGCATAAAGCGCCAAGTGAAAGTGTAACGCCAAGACTGAACAGATTGACGTAATAGAGCACCAGGGCAGGGAGTAATATGCCGGCGCAGGTTCTTAATCCATCAGAAAAATACTGACTGTAAAAAAAGCCCCTTATTTCTCTCGATTGGATATTCATAAAATAAACAGGTATTTGTGTGTGCAAATTTACAAAAATTAAATATTAAGGGGTTGTTTTGATAATTATTGCATTATTATGGATTTAATATTATTAAATAGTCATAATTACCTCAGTTTTTTCATAAAAATGATTAAATTCACCCCGATATTTTAACACCAATATAATAACCATCTTAATCCTATGTCCTCAACGCTCAAGCTCAGCAACAAGGAAGCCGTTTTCAACCAGGAAGTGGTGACCCGTTTCGAGTTGTATAACAGCCTTTTCCAGACCCTGCCATTTTACCAGGTGAAGGATACCGGCATATTGCTGCCCTTTTTTAGTTCGCATTGCGAAAAGGGCGCTATGCAGCAGTTGTCGCCGACTGAGATCATTGAGTCGTTCTTTGAAAAATATGTTCCGGGTATCGATCATCGCGAACAGATCAATCGCCTGTTCCGCTTTATCCAGTATATCGAGCGACAGGTGGTGTTATTCGACGCTATCGAAGACTCATCATTTAATAAAATCGGCAAGATGGATGATAGTGGGTCGCTGCAGAGCTTGCGGCAGCAGGCTTCAGTTAGTGACAAGTTTAGAGATGACGTAAGCAAGGAATTGGAGAATTTTTCCCTTCGGCTGGTCTTGACCGCTCACCCAACGCAGTTTTATCCCGGCTCGGTTTTGGGCATCATCACTGATTTAATTGAAGCGTTGAAAGTAAACGACCTGAATAATATCGACGTCTTATTGCAGCAATTGGGTAAGACACCATTCTTTAATAAAACATCGCCAACACCAGTGGATGAGGCCACAAGCCTGGTTTGGTTCCTCGAAAATACTTTTTATCACGCTGCGTCAGCTATACAAGCCAGGCTTGAGGAAGAGTTTGATATTAAGGCTGATCACGGGGTGCTCGAGTTAGGATTCTGGCCAGGCGGCGACCGCGACGGTAACCCGAACGTAACCACCGAGATCACGGCTTCTGTAGCCGGCTTATTGAGGCAGATCGTGTTCCGCTGCTATTATCGCGATTTCAGGGTGCTGAAGCGCCGCATCACTTTCCGCGGTATAGAGAAGACAATAAACCGGCTTGAAAAGCTCCTATATCAGAATGCATTCAATCCGCAGCAAAATCCGAAGGACCTGCAGGGTGAACTTATTTCGCTTTTGAATTCAATAAAGGATACACTGATATCGGACCACCTTGGGCTGTTTGTAGATATCGTAGATCATTTTATTCAAAAAGTTCGGTTGTTCGGTTGTTACTTTGCTACACTTGATATCAGGCAGGATAGCCGTGTGCTGCGCAATGTGTTCCAATATTGCACAAAGCAATCGCAAATTAAATCCGGACTCAAAGGTTATGATGCGCTGAGCGAAGGAGAAAAGTTGAAGGCGATACCATTCAACGAAGCCGATTTTCATTGCCCGGATGATGAAGCCGACCTGACTAAGGATACTTTGGATACTATCAGGCTGGTGAAGCAGATTCAGCTTTCAAATGGCGAAAAGGCTTGTCAGCGCTTTATTATCAGTAACTGCCAGCGCGCTTCGGACATTCTGCAGCTGATGAACCTGTTCCTATGGAGCGGCTGGAAGAAAGAATCGCTGACAATCGATTTTATCCCACTGTTTGAAATGGTGAACGATCTGGCTAATGCAGCAACGATTATGGAGAGTCTTTATACTCATCCATTCTATAAGGAGCATCTGCAAAGACGCGGCAATCGCCAAACCATTATGCTCGGTTTCTCCGACAGTACCAAAGATGGCGGTTACCTGATGGCCAACTGGTCGATCTATAAAGCCAAAGTTGAGTTGACCGCACTTGCCCGCAAATATGGAATTGATCTTGCATTCTTTGACGGTCGTGGTGGCCCACCGGCAAGGGGCGGTGGTAAAACACATCGTTTCTATGCGTCGATGGGCAGCGAAATAGCCAATGAGCATATCCAATTGACGATACAGGGTCAGACTGTAAGCTCGCAATACGGTTCAGTTGAAACGGCCCGCTTTAACCTTGAGCAATTGATCAACGCAGGTATAACTTCTGCATTGAATCCAAGTGATAATGACCTGTTAACTACAGAGAACAAAGCACTCATCGCCGAAATGGCAGATAAAAGCTATGAAAGCTTTATGGCCCTGCGCGAACACCCATTGTTCCTCGAATACCTGGAAAAACTGAGCCCGCTGCGTTTGCTTTCGAAAATTAATATCAGTAGTCGTCCAACTAAGCGCAATACCGATTCTGCACTGCGTCTTGAGGATCTCCGCGCTATCAGCTTTGTAACTTCATGGAGCCAGCTGAAGCAAAATATCCCTGGTTTTTATGGGGTGGGCACATCATTGAAGAAGATTAAAGAAGATGGCAAATGGGAAGAGGCAAAAGCGCTCTACAATAAATCAGGCTTCTTCAAAACCATGTTGGACAACTGCGCGATGTCTATGTCGAAATCGGATTTCAGGGTCACCGCTTATATCCAAAACGACAAAAAATTCGGTGCTTTCTGGCAACAGCTGAAAGACGAATTTGACCTGACCCGAGCCATGCTGCTCGAACTGACCGGGAGCCAGGTGTTGATGGAAGAATACCCCGTCGAGAAACGCTCGATAGCCGTACGCGAACGCATAGTATTGCCGCTGGTTATCGTTCAGCATTATGCGCTGCAATGCCTAAACAATAAAAAGGACGAAGAGCTAAACGACATCTACAATAAGCTGGTTATCCGCACCGTGTATGGCATTGTAAATGCCGGAAGGAATTTAGCTTAATTGCGTTCGGCAGCCGGTGATCACTGCTTATGATCTTTCAAAAATGATTTGGCAGCTGCGAGCTCTGGCCGGTTCGAATCGGGTGCATCAGCGATCTTAGCCAACTGTTTGTAATAGGAAACAGCTTTCCCTAAGTCGTGCAATTTTTGTGCAGACAGGCCGGCCCCATAAAGACCGTTAAATCGGTTTGGGTGCCGTACCAGGTCGGCCTGATATGCCACAAAAGCTTCTTGCGTTTTATTCATTTGTAATAACATATCGCCCAGTAGTTCCCTCGCAGGGATTACCTCGCATGGGGTGACCGGATGTTTTTCGGTGTGATCCTCATTGTCAGCTGCTGTTGTTATTGTTTTGAGTGCATCGTCTTTCTTCCCTTCGGCAAAGAGTATCCAGGCCTCAGATGCACTGATTTGAATTTGGACCTGATTTGCTTTATACATATCCTTTTGGCTGATCAATGTGTCATGTAAAGCATTCAGAGTTTTCAATTCCGATTTAGCGGAATCAATTTTACCGGTATGCACAAAACCCAACAGGCGGGTAAAATTTACAATGGCCCTTTGCCATGGGAATTTTTGCCATGGGAAATCAGCGGGATGTATTTTGAGCGCAGCGGCATCGTTCCATAGCTTGTTTTCGAGCACATAGCGGGAAGGTATCGCCGCAAAAGCATATGCGTCTTTAAAGCTCACCGGGGATACTACATCGATGGTTTTAAGGTAATCACATTGCTCTTTTGCCGACTTGTTTTCTCCTTTTTGCAGGTAGGCATAAACCAGGTAATCCAGCCCGTGAAGTTCCTCGTCCCATGTTCCGTTTATCCCCGCCGCACCGGCATAGCATTTTGCAAAAGATACTGAGGCAAGATTCGATTTAATGCATTCGTCCCACATCCCCAGCCTTGTGAATATATGTGATGGCATATGTTGGGCATGTGCTGACGACGGAGCAATCGACGCATATTTCTGAGCAGCCGGTAAAGCCATTATTGCAATGCCCGGATAATCATAAGTATGAATAATATAATGCACAATACCGGGATGATCCGGTTGGCCAGGGTAAAGGGCGTTTAATATGGCACCTGCCTGTATTTGATTGCTGAAAGACTGATCAGCGGGGTCGGCTGCGGCATCGAGCGCCAGGGCGTAAAATATGGCGGCTTCTTTATCTTGCGGATTATCCCGGTACGTTTTCTCCATGGCCTTTTCATATCGTACGCTCCGGGTATGATGGTCGGTTTTATTCCAATCCTGGTAAAAAAGTGCCAGCGCATCAATATATTCCGATTCTCTTTTTGATTTTTGAGAAATAGACTGAGCAATTGCTATTGCTTTGGCGCCCTTCTTTAGCTCAGCTTCATTTGGCGGAGACCAGAGCGGGTGATTATTACACATGGCTACACCCCAATAAGCCATGGGGCAGTCAGGATCCTGGTCGATAACCTTTGAAAAAGCTTTTTCGGCCTCATTGTATTCGAAAGAATGAAGCAGCTCAATAGCCAGGTCAAAATTTTCTTTTGCTTGCCCTTCACAAGATGTTTTAAAATCTGCGTTCCCTAACTCTCTCTTAGGTCCACCGCATAAAATAATCTCACCGCGTTTAAGGTGGATGGCATTTATGGTTTCGGCAGTTGGGGTTTCATGATGTCCATGGCATGAAGAAAGCAACAATGCCGGCAGGAGGGACAATGCCAAGGTTAAATGCTTTAACGCCCTTTTCATATATGGAATTTAGGAAATAATTTATGGTGATGCAAAATGATCGTGGTATCGTTTGAGATTTGAGAGCTTTAAGAGTCGCCAAATCTTTAGTGCCTGTCGAACAAACAACGACAAGGTTTTCATAATTGTGTTGGCAGGAACGCCCTTCTCATACCCCGTATAACGAGTAAATACAATGAGAAACTACATGGAATTGATCAGATTATTTTTAGGCCTTGCACCAGTTTTGAAAGCTGTTCCGGCGATGGCTAATAATGGCAAGCAGATATTTTTAAAAAGAAACAAGAACGCTTTCGATCCTCGCATTATGCCCGGCATTCGATTTTGATACAAGCTTTTTCCCCTAATTGATTATACTACCCTGATTTAAATATTGATTTACCCTTTTTGGATTTAAGCCCGGATTTCTCGCATCCGGGCTTTTTTGTTGCTTTCAATCAATATAAACCACCCGAAAAATAAATTGTTAATCAATTAAATCTAACTATAATAAAATGAAAAAGATTGCATTGCCCGCTATATGTGTGGCAGCTATTTGTTTATTCCATTCATGCGCCGATCCGCAAAGGGCAAAGAATTATAACAATGAAACCCAGCTTGATGAGTCGGCGCTGAATTTTGTGAGAACTGCTGCAGAAGCAGGTCATACCGAAATTGCGGCTTCGCAAGCTGCCGAAAAAGACTCAAAAAACCCGCGCGTTACCGCATTTGCTCAAATGATGGTAAATGATCATACAAAAGCAGGGGCTCAATTGGATACTGTCGCCAATCACAACGAGGCCGATCTTCCGCCAAGGCCGACCCAACAGCATCAGAAGGTTATTGATAGCATATCCAGGTTATCAGGTGAACAATTCGATAAAGCCTATATGCAAATGATGGTCAAAGATCATGAGGCCGCCGTTGGCCTTTTTACCGACAACAAGGACAACCGGGCAGCAGTGATCAAGAAATATGTTGAAAAGACACTGCCAGTTATTCAAATGCATTTGGATTCGGCTAAGGCAATTTTAGCATCGCTTAAATAATCGGGTACCATAAACGGTAATGTCCTTAATGGCTTATTGCGATAGTTTTTAAATTGAGTTGTTTGGTTAGCTCGACATTAATTGCTATGAACCACACGGACCATCCAAGGTGTGCAAAACGTTGTATTAAACCTTCATGGTAGGGTAGGAATGCTGTAAATCGTAAAAAGATGCCCAATAGCAATACCAGGCTGATGGCCGACCATATT
>Ga0068856_100006318_pt1 | contig 11625 bp, 10 predicted proteins | sample KBSCornC62_FD_66595 | JGI IMG/M metagenome (GOLD analysis project Ga0068856, IMG submission 66595) | Corn rhizosphere microbial communities from Kellogg Biological Station, Michigan, USA - KBS Corn C6-2 | ecosystem: Host-associated > Plants > Roots > Rhizosphere > Soil ... | reverse complement strand
GTCAAGCGGTGTCTTCTTCATACGTCTGCACTTGGTGCGGTGAGCATCGGGACGAACGGTTGGCGATGCTTGGCAACGCTGTAGACGGCAAAGAGCAGCTTGTGCATGCAGGCGACGAGCGCGACCTTGGGCAGCTTGCCGCGCGCACGCAACCGTTCGTAGTGCGCGCGAAGCCAAGGATTGCTGCGAACCGCGGTGAGCGTCGGCATCCAAAGCGCCGCGCGCAGGCTGGCATTGCCGATCGGCGTCAGCGGAGCGCGAGCAGGTTGCCGTTTTCCCGAATGACGCAGGCGCGGGATGGTGCCGACGTAGGCCGCGAGCGCAGCCGCGCTGTGGAAGTCGGCCGGGTCGCCGACCGCGGCGATGATGCGCGCGGCGGTGTTCGGACCGATCCCATCGATGGTCGTAAGAAGCCGGCCGACCTCGTGTTCGCGCAACTTGCTTTCGATGTCGCGATCGATCTCGCGCAGGCGGCTGCGCAGGACGGCAAGGTCATCGCAGGCGTAACGCACCTGGATGCGATAGGCCGCGCTGTGATGCTGGCCGACGGAGCAGCGCGCGGCATCGATGAGGCTGCGGGCGAGCTCGAGTCCGACTTGGTGCTGACCGTCGTAGCGTACGCCGGCGAGGCGGCGTACCGATGCGCCACGGAAGGCCGCGGCAGTGGGATAGTCGCGCAAGATGGCACCGGCGAGCTCACTTTCGAGCGTGCGCACATGGCGGGTGAATTCGGGAAAGCCGAGGTCGACCAAGCGATGCAGTTGCCGTACGCGGTCGCCAAAATCCTGCAGCAAACGTTCGCGCAGGCGGACCAGTTCACGCAGCTCCTCGGTGGCGGCATCGGGGAGCAAGGTCGGGGAGGGTCGTTTCTGAGCTGCAAAGCGCGCGATACCCAACGCGTCGAGGGCGTCGGTCTTCGTACGCGCCAAGTCTTCACCGGCGAAGCGGTGGGTGCGCAGCGGATTGAGCAGCGCGATCGAATAGCCGGCTGCGGCCAACACGGCGAACAGGTTTTTCCAGTAATGACCGGTTGCCTCCATGGCGACGAGCAATTCAGCGGGATCGCCGAGCAGCGACAGCAGCCTTTGATAGCCCACGGCATCCTCCGCGAAGGACACCGGCTTAAGTTCGACCGCGGCCTCGGCGTTGACGATGGCGAGCGCATGCGTTTCGGAAGCGATGTCGATTCCGGCGAAGCGCATATAACCTCCTGGCGACGGAGGAAGTCGGGAGCCTCGGAGCCGGTGCTGCAGTCCACGCTTGTACATGCGAGGACGCGGCAACACCGGCCTCGGGATACCGTTCGGACCTTCAGCACCGGTCGAGGGCGCCAATCTCATTGCCGAAGCCTGTGCTTCAAGCGCTGCCGCGGCGATCCTCTCCCGGTTCCGTCGGTGTCCATTCTCGGAGTCCTCCGATGAGTGGACAACATACAAGCGCTGCAGAGCCGCCTCAAAGCGCGAATTGCGCCCCCTCGGGGGGCAGCGAAGCGGCGAAGCCGCGAGCGTGGGGGGATCATATGAGCGCTGCAGAGCCGCCTCAAAGCGCGAATTGCGCCCCCTCGGGGGGCAGCGAAGCGGCGAAGCCGCGAGCGTGGGGGGATCATGCAAGCGCGTCCCGCGACGCAGATGCGCTTGCGCCGTTCGTCATCGAGCACGCGCCGGTGCGCGGATCGCTGATCCGCCTCGATGCCACGAGCCGCGATATCCTGGCCCGGCACGACTATCCGCCGCCGCTCGCGCGCGTGCTGTCCGAGCTCTGCGCGGCCGCCGCGCTGCTTGCATCGACGCTGAAGCTCGACGGCAGCCTCGTCTTGCAGCTCGCGGGCGACGGGCCCGTGCCCCTGCTCGTCGTCGAATGCACCGATGCGCTCGACCTGCGGGCCACCGCGCAGTGGGACGCGAGCCGCGTGGCCGCATTGGGCGAAGATGCATCGCTTCGCGCACTCGCCGGCGGCAGCGGACACGGACGGCTCACGCTCACGCTCGATCAACGCGGTGCCGGAACGCTCTATCAGGGCGTGGTGCGCCTCGACGCCTCGTCCGTTGCGGCTTCGATCGAGCACTATCTCGCCGCGTCCGAGCAACTGCAAAGCCGGCTGTGGCTCCTGCCCCGGGGCGCGAGCGTCGCCGGCTTGCTGCTGCAGCGGCTGCCTGACGCAGGTGCAACCGATTTCACCGAATGGCTCCGTCTCGTCGACGAGGCCGGGCATGCGATCGAGCGCATCGCGAGCGATGCAACATTCGCGGCGATCCTCGAAGGCTTGTTCCCGCGTGACGACATTCGAATGTTCGCGCCCCGGCCGGTGCGCTTCCGTTGCCGCTGCTCGGCCGAGCGCGTCGCCCATGCGCTGCGCATCGCGGGCCCCGCCGAGATCGAGGCGGCCCTTCAGGCGCGCGGCATGGTCGAGGTGACGTGCGAGTTCTGCAACCGACGCTACACATTCGGCCCGGACGAGGCGCGCGCGCTGGTCGCGCAGACGCCGGGCACAGGAGCGCCTGCGCCATGAGCGTGTACACGCCGTCCGCCTTCGCGATCGCCGATCGTGCTGCGATCGCGCGACTGATGCACGATCATCCGTTCGCAACGCTGGTGACACCCGCGGCGCCCGAGCCGTTCATCTCGCATCTGCCGTTGCTGTTCGTTCCCGGCTGCGAGCCGCACGGCACGCTGCTCGGCCACATGGCGCGCGCGAACCCGCACTGGGAACATGCAGCGGATGCGACGTCGATCGCGATCTTCCACGGTCCGCACGCCTATGTATCGCCGTCGTGGTACGCCGAGCCGGCGAAAGCGGTCCCGACCTGGAACTACGCGGCCGCCCACGTTCACGGCACGCTGGAAGTCATTCGCGATCCGCTGGAGACGCGAAGGGTGCTCGACGCGCTCGTGCAGCGCTTCGAAGCGACGCGCGACGCCCCGTGGACCTTCGCGATGCCGCCGCAGCAGCGCGACGCGCTGGTGAACGCGATCGTCGCCTTCCGCATGCGTGTTCGCAAGGTCGAGGCGAAGTTCAAGCTGTCGCAGAATCGGCCTCCCGGCGATCGGGTGCGCGTCGCCGCCGCACTCGACGGCGAAGGTTACGGGGACGCGAGCGCGGTGGCGGCCTGGATGCGTGCGTACGGAGGCACGGCGCACGAATGACGCGCGGCATCGGCAGCACGCCCGGGGCGATCCGCGAAAGCCGCGTGCGCATCGACAAATGGCTGTGGGCCGCGCGGTTCTACCGTACGCGCAGCCTCGCGGCCGAAGCGATCGAGGCCGGTCACGTGCGCGTCGACGGCGAGCGCGTGAAGCCCGCGCATCCGCTGCGACCGGCGTCGCGCGTGACGATCCGCAAGCGCGAGCTTCAGTGGGAGGTCGACGTGCAGGCCGTCAGCGAGCGGCGAGGTTCTGCGCCGGAGGCCGCGCTGCTGTACCGCGAAACGGCCGAAAGCGCCGCGGCACGAGAACGGCTGGTCGCCGAGCGTGCGAAGGCGCGCGCCGCCAGCACCGCGGGCCGTCCCACCAAGCGAGATCGGCGCAAGCTCGAGGACTTCCTCAACGAGCCCTAGCGTCAGCAACGACGTTCGTCAACGCGCGAGCGCCCGCGCGCAACGCACGCGAAAGTCGTCCGTGATCTTTCGTTCAAGTCTCAGCAAAGCCGCATCCCCGCGAAATCGAGGATGAAGCCGGGCTGGCTGTACGCGGCGAACACGAACCACGCAAGGGCTGCGGCAAGCAGTATCGCGAGCGCATGCCGCGCCAGGCGATACGTGCCGCTTGGCGTGACGGGCTCGGGCAGCGAAGTGTCGCGTGCATCCACGCGACGGAATTTACGCCGTTTGCGAAGTGTCGGGCAAGTCGGGAACGCGCGTCACCGGTGCGGCGGGCAAGGCTCCCCGTGCGCGCAGCGCCGCCATCACCGAGTTGAAGTCGGCGGCGACCTGCACGTTCTCGATCGGCTTCGCGAGAAGATTCACCGCGCGGCCGCTCACGATGAGCGGCACCGTCGCGGCAAGCGAGCGGCGAAGCGACCGAATTTCCTGGCCGGCGATCTTCCCCGAGATGCCCCGATCGAACAGCAGCACGACGATCGACGCGTTATAGGCTTCGGCGGCGCCCGCGATCTCCTGTCCGGGGACGCCGGTGCCGAGCGTGAGGCAATTGACGCCTTCGGTGAACAGCAGCAGTTCGAGAATCGCGAGACCGAGCTGGTTCGGGTCGTTCGGCGGCGTCGCAAGCAGCAGTTGACGCGCGTCGCGCGTCGGCCGTGCGAGGCGAGTGACGTCGCGCAGCAATCGCAGCGCGAGATCGCAGAAGCGCAATTCCTGGTACGTCTGCATTTCGTCGCGGACAACGCGCTCGTGGACGGCTTCATTGAGCGGTATCAGCGTATGCTCGAGAAACTTGCGCAGCCCCTGCGCGACGAGGAGCTTGGACAGGTGATTGGTGAGGTCGCCGATCCGATGTTCGCCGAGCAGCCGCACCGCGTGGGCGATGTCGGCGGGCAACGGTGCGGGCTCGGCGACGGCCAGTCCCACCATCGACTGCAGCGCCGTGTCGGCAAGCGGAACCACCGCCCCTGCGCGCCAGCCCTCCGACAGCAGTTGCTTGATGAGCTTGAGCCGCGCAACCTGCTCGGCGGGATAAACCCGGTCGCCGAACGCATCGCGCAACGGTGACGGGAACCCGTAGCGCCGCTGCCACATGTAGAGCTGCTCGCGGCGCAGGCCGGTGATGCGCACCACCTCGCGTATGTGCAGCGCGCCGGCCGGCTCGGCCGTCGCGACCGCCGGCGCATTGGCCGGCGCGCCGCTCGTATCCTGTCGCCTCGAAGGCGCCTCGATGAGGATTCCCATGTCGTGCTTCCCTGGCTGTCCGCTCCGCTCTCCCGCATGCCTTGCATGAGCGCACGCACGGCGGAGCTCCGCAACACGCCACACGCAGCGAACGTCACCCTCGACGTGCTGGCTCGTGCTGCACGGAGAGCGGCTATGCAGGATGTGTGCCACGGCCCGGAAGGGATGCCATGAATCTTTGTGGCCGTTTCGGCACATTCGGTCCGAAACTTGCAGCTTGTGCCGTTCAAAAAAGCCGGGGACCGTCGAACGGCCCGCGTTCACTGGCAAGCTGCTGAGAGACCGAGGCGACGCGAGTGCCCATTCACTGCCGGACCTGACGCTCCACGACGCAAGATGTTCGGATTTGGGAGATCGACCAAGGATCCGCTGTCCGACGTGCGGTCGGCGACGCGGTGGCTAGCCACGCTCCCGGGCGCGGACTCGCTCGCCGTACATACGGAAGTGATCAACGCGCTCGACCGCGTTGCGGACGTTCCGGCCGCGCTTACGCTCAACCGGATGCGCGCGGTGTTTCTGGTCGATGCGCAGACGGGCGCGCAGCGGCGCGCGCTCGTCGGCCAATACGTCGAGCATGCAAGCCGCAGCTCGCGCATCGAGAACCAGCTCTGGACGGCGCTCTTCCGGCTGACGCAAAGCTTCCTTTCCGTCTATCAGGCGCTGGCGCGCGAAATCGTCGAGCGCCCGCAAAGCGCGCGCTGGCAGGAGCTGATGCCCGAGCTCCTCTGCCGCCAGATCGTCCATCTCGCGCTCGACGCGCGCGTTCGGCTCTTTCGCTACGAGCAGTGGATACCCGCGAAGTGGGCCGAGCTGCATGCGTTGATGACGCTCGCGTGCTCGCGCCAATGCGAGCGGCAGATCGTCACGCTTGCCGATGGCGTCACGACGACGATCGAGCACGAATACCTGCGGGCGCTCGTGCTTCAGCTGATGAGTGCCGGAAGCCTGACGGCGCGCCAGGTCGAGTTCATCTGGGGCGAGCTCGACGACTGGTGCGCGCCGCTGCGGCTGACACTCGAGCCGTCGGCCGCGAACAGCTTCTTCGTCGACCTCGCCGGTCGCGAAGGATTGCGCCGCCGCAAGACCGGTCCGCTCGAAAGCCGCGTGCTCTTCCTCGACTCGCGTCCTCTGCACGCGGTCATGATGCAGCACGTCGTCACGCTCGAGCAGAAGATCCGGGCCGAGCCGCTGTCGGCCCGCGCGCCGCGGCGCAGCGAGCAGCTCACGCTGTTCGCGAAGCTCGCAGCGCAGGTCGATCCCGAATTCAAGCCGTTCGCGCGGCGCGGCGAGCGCGTCGCGACGAGCGGCAACGTCGATGCGATCGTCGGCTTCCAGAAGATCACGAGCTACTTCAGGGAAGACGCGCGCCAGCCGATCGACCTTGTCGACTCGACCGGCGAAAGCTTCGACAGCACGATGGACATCGCCGTGTTCGGGCGCATTCGCGACGAGCCGACGCGCCGGCGTGAAATCGCGCGGCGGCGAATCGGCGCGCATGCCGCGCCCGGCGGGCCATGGGAAGCGAAGGACGTCTCGCAGACCGGCTTCAAGCTCGTCGCGCCGATCCAGGTCGCCAATGCCGTCACGCTCGGCACGCTGGTTGCCATTCATCCGCACGGGCAACCGCGCTGGACGCTCGGCATCATCCGCAGGATGAAGCGCACGTCGGCGGATCGCGCCGAAATCGGGCTTGCCATCGTTGCCGACACCATTGCCGCTGTCGAGGTGAACGAGCAGCGCAAGCGCAGCGCGGAGGAATACTCGATCGACGGCGAAGGCACGACGATCAACGGCCGCCGCTTCGGGGGCTTGCTGCTGTCGTTGCGTGCGCGCGACGGCGAGCCGATGGTGCAGTCGCTGATCGTGCCAGCCGTGGAATACCAGGCCACCAAGCGCTACCAGGTCGCCACCGAGAAGGCCGAATACCGGATCCGTTTCGGCCGGCTGATCGAGCAGCAGCCCGACTGGGTATGGACTGCGATCGAGCCGCTCGACGGCAGCGCCCGCGCGCCCGTGGCGGTCACGAGCGGGCCGACGACGGTGACGGGCATGAGCACGGTCACCGGCACGACGGTGAGCCAATCCCGCAGCTAGCTGCTGCGAAGCGCAGCTATACTTCCGCGATGGCGACCGTCGATCGCTACGCGCAGATTCACGCCAGCTACCGGTGGGACGTTCCTCCGGACTTCAACATCGCGCAGGCGTGCTGCACGCGCTGGGCGAATGATCGTTCCCGCTTCGCGCTGTACTGGGAAGACGAAGACGGCGCGCGCGCGGCGTACACGTTCTGGGATCTTGCGCAGCAGGCGAACCGGCTTGCGAACGCGCTCGCCGCCCGCGGCATCGCGCGCGGCGACAAGGTTGCGATCATCCTGCCGCAGCGCCCGGAGACGGCCGTTGCGCACATCGCCGTGCATCAGCTCGGCGCGGTGTCCGTGCCGCTGTCGTTTCTGTTCGGGCCCGACGCGCTCGAATACCGGCTCGTGCACAGCGGCGCGAAGGCAGCGCTCGTCGATCCGCAGTCGCTGCCGAATCTGCTGCCAGTGCAAGAGCGTTGTGCTGCGCTCGCGCATGTCATCGGCGTCGCGGGCGCCGCGGCGCCGGGCATCGTCGCCTACGAAACGCTGCTCGACGGAGCATCGCGCCACTTCACGCCGGTGGCCACGCGCGCCGACGATCCGGCGATCCTGATCTATACGAGCGGCACGACGGGGCCGCCGAAGGGTGCGCTGATGCCGCACCGCTGCCTGATCGGCAATCTGCCGGGCTTCACGCATTCGCATGACGGCTATCCGCAGCCGGGCGATCTCTTCTGGTCTCCTGCCGACTGGGCGTGGACCGGCGGCCTCATGGATGCGCTTCTGCCCGCGCTGTATTTCGGCCAGCCGATCGTCGGTTACCGCGGCCGCTTCGATCCGGAGCGCGCCTTTCGACTGATCGAGCGCTACCAGATCCGCAACACGTTCCTGTTCCCCACGGCGCTGAAGCTCATGATGAAGGCGTATCCGCGCCCGCGCGACGTCTTCGATCTCAACCTGCGCAGCATCATGAGCGCGGGCGAGGCGGTCGGCACCGCGGTCTTCGAATGGGCACGTGATGCGCTCGGCGTGACGATCAACGAAATGTTCGGCCAGACGGAGATGAACTACATCGTCGGCAACTCGCATGCGCTGTGGCCTGCGAAGCCGGGATCGATGGGCCGGCCCTATCCGGGACATCGGATCGCGATCATCGACGACGAAGGCAACGAAGTGCCGCGTGGCGAACCGGGCGACGTCGCGATCCATCGCGAGGCACCCGACGGCACGCCCGATCCCGTGTTCTTCCTCGAGTACTTCGGCAATCCCGAAGGCACGCGAAACAAGTACAGCGGCGATTGGTGCCGCACCGGCGACATCGCGGTCTGCGATGACGACGGCTACCTTTGGTATCAGGGCCGCGCCGACGACATGTTCAAGGCGGCCGGCTATCGCATCGGGCCGTCGGAAATCGAGAACTGCCTCGTTCGCCATCCGGCCGTCGGCAACGCGGCGGTCGTGCCGTCGCCCGACGACGTGCGCGGCAACATCGTGAAGGCGTTCATCGTGCTGGCACCCGGCTGCGTCGCGTCGCCGGCGCTCGAAGCGGACATCGCGCAGCACGTGCGCCAGCACCTCGCGCCGTACGAGTATCCGAAGGAAATCGAGTTCATCGATGCGCTGCCGATGACGACGACCGGCAAGGTGCAACGCAAGGTGCTGCGCGAGCGCGAACGCGTGCGAAAGTGCGGGGAGGGTGAAGCGCAGCCGTAGTGCACCCGGCAGGTCAGGCAGCGTGACTTGCTCCGTCGACCCAAACCCGCCGCACCACCGCGATCGGCTACCCGGCGGGGCATCGCAGCGCCCGGCCGGTCAGACGCGTTGGCACCGCCCACGCCGGCCAGCGACAATGGGCAGGATCGACGTTAGCGCAGTTTCTTCGTGCGAAAACTCAGCCAGGCCACGCCCGCCATGACGAGACCGAGGCAGATCAGCGCCCACTCGTTCAGCGTCGGGATCGGCACTATCGGCGCGGGCGGAGGCGGACCCGCCGAAATGGTGATGCTGAAACTTTGCGTGGCGTCGGGGGCGGTGCCATTGGTGGCCGTCACCGAGCCGCTGAACGTGCCCGCGCCCGTCGGCGTGCCGCTGATGACGCCCGCGGAACTGAGGCCCAGTCCCGGCGGCAGGCTGCCCCCGGTAACGCTGAACGTAGGCGCACCGGTGGACGTATAGGTAAAGCTGTAAAACACACCGAGGCTCCCGTTGGGCGGCGGGCCGTTGGTCAGCGTGGGCGGAGTCGCGGGTGCGGCGGCGCCCCCGACGAACAGCCCCAATGCGGCGGGACCGCCTCCTGCTGCTACCGTACCGGTGACGGTGTTGGTCGCGGTGTCGATTACCGAGACGTTGTTGGACCCGAAGTTCGCCACGTAGGCGCGCGTGCCGGCGGGATTGACCGCTACGCCCAACGGCGATGTTCCTGCGGCGACTGTCGCGATGACGGTGTTGCCGGCAGTGTCGAGCACCGACACATTACCGGCGTTGGTGTTCGTCACATAAACCCGGGTTCCCGCCGGGTTGACCGCGACGCCGGACGGAGCCGTTCCCACGGGTATGGTGCCGATCGCAGTGTTGCTCGCGGCGTCGATGACCGTCACGGTGTTGCCGATCTGATTCGCCACGTAGACCCGCGTGCCGGCGGGGTCGACCGCTACGCCGAATGGACCGCTTCCCACTGCGACGACGGCGACGACCGCATTGGTCGCGGTATCGATCACCGAGACATTTGCCGAGTTCTCGTTGGCCACATAGGCGCGCGTGCCCGCCGGATTGATTGCCACGCCAAAGGGCTGCGATCCCACCGTTACCGTGGCGACAACGGAGTTGCTCGTGCTGTCGATCACGGAGACCGTGTTGTTCAATCGATTCGCCACGTAGACCCGGGTGCCCGCGGGGTTGACGGCCACCCCGAGCGGGTTCGACCCCACCGGCACCGTCGCGATGACCGTGTTGGTCGACGTGTCGAGCACTGAAACCGTATTGGAACTGGCGTTCGCCACGTAGACCCGGGTGCCGGCCGGATTGACCGCGACACCTATCGGTGCAGCTCCCACCACCACTGTGCCGGTGACCGTGTTGCTCGCCGTGTCGATGATCGACACATTGTTGGAACCCTGATTGGTAATGTACGCAAACGGCGCAGCGCGCGCGACGGATGCGCTCAGCAAGCACGCGCCGAGAAAGACGGAGACGGCAACCAGCGACGCGCCCGACGTCCTGAATCGTTCTGCAATGCCGTACATGACGTTTCCCCAATGAACGTTTGACCACGGATCGTGAAACGAAACGAACGCCAGCGACGACAGCAAAGTGCAGCGACGGTACGCGATCCCGCTTGCAAGCGCAAGGAACCTTCGAAGATCCCGCAACGGACACGCGAATCAGGCTAAGGATGCATGGGCCGCAGCCCGCGGTCCGCCAGTGCGGAAATGAATCTCGTATGCATCGCGACCCACAAGACGGCGGGAGCGACCGCCGGCAGGATCAGCGAGCCGAGCTGGAACGCGAAGGCGATCGCCTCGCGCTGCCATCCCCCGAAACCGGTCTGCGATGCGACGGCCGGGCCGGCGGTGATCGCGACGTTCTTCAGGAAGTCGGCGAGCACGCCCCAGGCGACGATCGGCTGCAGCGCGGCGTAACCCAGAACGAGATGGCGCTTCCAGCTGCGCTCGCGTGCGGCGAGCGTCAGTGCGACGAACAGCGGAAGGCCGAACGAGTAGAGCAGCACGTTCACGTCGACGGTGATCATCCCCGTCTGCGTCGCACCTCGCGCCTGCAGCGTGGTCACGAACGTGGCAAGGGCACCGGACTGCTCGACGGTGCGCACGATGTCGGCAAAAGCGAAATGCGCCAGCGTGCGCACCAGCTGCAACGCGGGCCACAGCAGCAGCGGCGCGGCGAAGTACCAAAGCGCGAACGCGAGCGGCAGCAAGCAGAGCGTTCGCAGCGCGAAGCGGGCGACACTCGATTGCGCGCGCGGCTGCACCTCGGCCACTTGCGCGCTCATCGCCATGTGGCCGCTGCTCGCGATCCGCAGCGGATCACGCCGCGCCGGCCGGCGACGCCGCTCGTGGCGAGGCCGGCACGAGACGAACCCAGATGACCCACACGATCAGAACGTCCAGCATGATCAGCGCCTGCCAGACGTACAGGTGCGCCCACTCGAACACGTCGCGGTTCCATCGCCCGAGGTAAAAGAGGCTGATCACGCGCAGCACGTTGAGCGCCTGCACCGCGACAATGCCGACGACGATGCCGCGCAAGCGGTGCGGCCACGGCGCCGCGAACGCGAGCATCGCGGCAACCAGCACCAGCGTGGCCTCGACGCCGTTGCATCCGGCCTCGATCGATACGGCGAACGGAGTCGCGGAGGAGCTGATCACGTTACCGCTCGTTGCAATCGTGGCGTCGAACACGCGCATCAGGGCCGCCGATGCCGACGCGACCGCATCGGTCCACGGCGTGACGAGCCACGCCTGCGCGGGCGGCGTCAACTCGATGGCGAACGAGACGACGAGCAGCACGACGAAGACGATCAGGAACCTGCGCATTGCCCGCATTGTATTTAGCTTTACATCATTGCGCGACGCGGGCTCCCGAGACTTCGTCCCCGCGAAACCTGCGCATTGCCCGTATTTAGCTTTACATCATGGCGCGACGCGGGCTCCCGGAACTTCGTCGTCCCCGCGAAACCTGCGCATTGCCCG
>Ga0068856_100006317_pt1 | contig 11625 bp, 10 predicted proteins | sample KBSCornC62_FD_66595 | JGI IMG/M metagenome (GOLD analysis project Ga0068856, IMG submission 66595) | Corn rhizosphere microbial communities from Kellogg Biological Station, Michigan, USA - KBS Corn C6-2 | ecosystem: Host-associated > Plants > Roots > Rhizosphere > Soil ... | reverse complement strand
CGAGCTCGATCGCCTGAACGAGGAACGTCGCGCCATCGAAATGCTCGTCTGCGAGCAGGCCGAAGAGCAGGCATCCAAACTCAACGGCGCACCGGTGATCACGGTCATGAGCGCAGGCTGGCACCAGGGCGTGATCGGCATCGTCGCCGGAAGACTTAAAGAACGCTTTGGCAAGCCGGCGATCGTCATCGCCCAGACCGAGGACGGCACCGGCAAGGGTTCGGGCCGCTCGATCAGCGGCGTCGATCTCGGTGCAGCGGTCCTCGCGGCAAAGGAGAGTGGATTTCTGAGCGCCGGCGGCGGTCACGCAATGGCGGCGGGACTGACCCTTCCGGCGGGCGGCCTCGAACCTTTCCGTGATTTCATCAACGGTCGGCTCGCAAGCGATGTCGAGAAATCGCGCGGCGACAGAGCGCTGCTACTCGACGCGGTCCTCGCGCCGGGCGGCGTCGCCGCAGCCCTTTGCGATGCGCTGGATAGCGCCGGACCCTATGGCGCGGGCTGGCCGAGCCCCAAGGTGGCCGCAGGTCCCGCCCGCTTGCTCAAGACGGGGATCGTCGGTGACGGCCACGTCCGGGGCCTTGCGGCCGGCGACGATGGCAAGACGTTCAAGTGGATCGCTTTCCGAAGCGCCGCAAGCGAACTCGGCCAGGCGCTGATGTCCTCGGCGCCCGACCAGCGCTGGTGGCTCGCCGGCTCGATCAAGCGCGACGAATGGAATGGCGGCAACGCTGCGGAGATGCATCTCGATGACGCCGCGCTTGCTTGACCGGTTGCGGCCCCTCGCCTAACCGGCTCGGGCCTTAACCGGCCCCATCGTCTAGCGGTCTAGGACGTCGCCCTTTCACGGCGAAAACACGGGTTCGAGTCCCGTTGGGGTCACCAAGAGGGGGTGAAGCGAGCCGATGAGGCGCATCGCCATTGCTGCCGTCGTGAGCCTGCTCACAGCCTGCAATCGCGGTATCCTCGATCCGGTCGGACCTGTCGGCCAAGCCGAAAAGACGATCCTCATCAATTCGACGGCGATCATGCTCGCGATCATCATCCCGACGGTGATCGCGACGGTCGCCTTCGCCTGGTGGTTCCGGCGTGGCAATGCGAAGGCGACCTATCGTCCCGACTGGGAATATTCGGGCGCTATCGAGATGGTGGTGTGGTCGATTCCGGCACTGACCATCATGCTCCTTGGAGGCATCGCCTGGATCGGAAGCCACGACCTCGAACCGAGCAAACCGCTGCCATCGTCGAAACCACCGCTCAAGGTCGATGTCGTGTCGCTCGATTGGAAGTGGCTCTTCATCTATCCCGACCAGGGCATCGCCAGCGTCAACCAGCTTGTCGTTCCCGCCGGCACCCCGGTCAGTTTCCGCCTCACGTCCGCCACCGTCTGGAACAGCTTCTTCGTCCCGCAGATGGGAACGATGATCTACACGATGCCGCGGATGACCACCCGGCTGAACCTGCAGGCCGACCGCCCGGGTACCTATGACGGACTCTCATCGCATTTCAGCGGCGACGGATTCCCGGGAATGCAGTTCAAGGTCCAGGCGCTGCCGGAGGATCAGTTCGCGATGTGGGCGCAAGGCTCGCGCGGCCAGGGGCCCGCTCTCGACGGCGCAGCCTATGCCGAGCTTTCGAGACCCAGCAGCTACGTGAAGCCGATGACCTACGGTTCGGTTGCGCCCAATCTTTACGATGCGATCGTGGCGAACACCGGGCCGCAGCTGCATCTTCCGCAAATCGCCCCGCCGAAACGGCAGGCGTCTGCAGTGCCGGCGGGGGGCTGAGGAATGTTCGGCAAGCTCACCTGGGACGCGATCCCTTTCCATGAACCCATCCCGCTGATCACCTCGATCGTCGTGCTGCTGGCCGTGGCGGCAATTGCCGCCTGGATCACCAGAAATCGATGGTGGTCGTATCTTTGGGACGAATACATCACGTCCACCGATCACAAGAAGATCGGCATCATGTACATCGTGCTCGGCCTCGTCATGCTCGTCCGCGGCTTCGCCGACGCGATCATGATGCGCGCGCAGCAATCGCTCGCCATCGGCGCATCGCAGGGATATCTGCCACCCGAACATTACAATCAGATCTTCTCCGCCCACGGCACGATCATGATCTTCTTCGTGGCGATGCCGCTGGTGATCGGCTTCATGAACTTCGTCGTGCCGCTGCAGCTCGGAGTGCGCGACGTCGCCTTTCCGACGATGAACAACGTCAGCTTCTGGCTGACCGCGTCGGGCGCGCTGCTGGTCAACCTCAGCCTGTTCATCGGCGAGTTCGCGCGCACCGGCTGGCTCGCCTTCCCGCCGCTCAGCGAGAAGGCTTTCTCGCCAGGCGTCGGCGTCGATTATTACCTCGTCGCGCTACAGGTATCGGGCGTGGGCACGCTTCTCACGGGCGTCAATTTCGTCACCACCATCCTCAAGATCCGCGCGCCAGGAATGAGCTATTTGCGCATGCCGGTGTTCTGCTGGACCGCGCTGGCATCGAACCTGTTGATCATCGCCGCATTCCCGGTCCTCACCGCGACCTTGGCGCTGCTGATGCTGGACCGGTACCTCGGCTTCCATTTCTTCACGAATGACGGCGGCGGCAACTCGATGCTCTACATGAACCTCATTTGGGTATGGGGGCATCCGGAGGTCTACATCCTCGTGCTTCCGGCTTTCGGCATCTATTCGGAAGTGGTTTCGACCTTCTCGGGCAAGCCGTTGTTCGGTTACCGGTCGATGGTCTTCGCGACGCTCGCGATCTGCATCATCTCCTTCATGGTCTGGCTGCACCATTTCTTCACGATGGGCGCTGGCGCCGACGTGAACGCCGTTTTCGGAATCGCCAGCATGATCATCGGCGTTCCGACTGGCGTGAAAATCTACAACTGGCTGTTCACGATGTACGGGGGCCGCGTCCGGTTCACCGTGCCGATGCATTACGCCATCGGCTTCATGCTGACTTTCGTCATCGGCGGCCTCACGGGTGTCCTCCTTGCCATCCCGCCCGTCGATTTCATCGTTCACAACAGCCTGTTCCTGGTGGCCCATTTCCACCAGGTGATCATCGGCGGAGTCGTCTTTGCGATCATGGCCGCCTACACTTACTGGTTCCCGAAAGCCTTCGGTTTCACGCTCGATGAACGGCTCGGCAAAGCCGTCTTCTGGTGCTGGTTCATCGGCTTCCACCTCGCTTTCATGCCGCTCTACGTGCTCGGCTTCTGGGGCGCGACCAGGCGCATGCAGCACATTCCCGACGCGAGCTGGGCGCCATGGCTCAATGTCGCATTCGTCGGGGCGGCAATCATCGGTCTCGGAATCGCGCTGACCGTCGTGCAGCTGCTCTATTCGATAAAGACGCGCGATCAGCGGATCGACATCACTGGCGACCCGTGGGACGGCAGGACTCTCGAGTGGCTGACGCTTTCACCTCCGCCGCACTACAATTTCGCGGTGCTTCCCGACGTCCACGGCGAAGAGGCCTATTGGACGCGCAAGCAGACCGCCATCAAGCAGGACCAGCTGATCAAGGAACCGGACTACCAGCCGATCGAGATGCCGCTGAACACGCCGACGGGCGTAATCGTCGCCTTCTTCGCCTCAGTCTGCGGCTTCGCCGTCATCTGGTACATCTGGTGGCTCGCGATCCTTGGCCTGGTCGGAGCCTTCGCGGTGATGGTCTGGTACGCCTGGCGCGATGAGCATGAGCATATCATCCCCATCGAAGAGGTCAGGGCGAATGCGCGCGAACGGCGGCGAATTCGCATGGAGCACCTCCACAATTTGAGCCAATCCGTATGAGCACGGCCAGCGAAGCACCGGCCGTCGGCCTGACCCATTTGGGTTCGGAAGATACGGGCCTCGGTCATCGCGGACCGGCGTCGAAGAGCATCGTGGTCCCTTACGGATTCTGGCTCTTCATCCTCTCGGACATGGTGCTCTTTTCGGCCCTGTTCGCGACATACGCCTCGCTGGTTAGGGCGACCGACGGTGGACCGACGACGAACCAGCTGTTCGACCGCAATCTCGTGGCGATCGAAACCCTGGCGCTACTCGTTTCGAGTTTCGTGTGCGGCCTCGCGATGATCGCGGCCAAGCGCAAGAACATGCTGTGGACCCAGGGCTGGCTGCTCGTCACCGGCCTTCTTGGTGTCGTCTTCCTGTCGATCGAAATCTACGAGTTCAGCTCGATGATTTCCGAAGGCGCCGGGCCGCAGCGAAGCGCTTTCCTTTCGTCCTTCTTCACGCTCGTCGGCTGCCACGGCGCGCACGTCACCTGCGGCCTGCTGTGGATCGGGACGATGATGGCGCAAATCTGGGCCAAGGGTTTCCGGCAGGACATCATGCGGCGCCTGCTGTGCCTCAGCGTTTTCTGGCACGCCCTCGACATCATCTGGGTGGCCATCTTCACCATCGTCTATCTGATCGGAACCCTGCCATGAGCGAACACGAAGGCGAGCTTCACAACGTCGCCCCGGGTGAGCCGCACGACAACATGCTCAGCGAAACGTTGAGTTACGTCATCGGATTGGGTCTCGCACTGCTGCTGACCGGCATTTCGTTCTGGGTCGCATCCACGTCCATATTGTGGGGACCCGGCGTCGCGACAGGCCTCGTGGTACTCGCGATCGCGCAAATGGGCGTTCACCTCGTCTTCTTCCTCCACATCACGAGTGGCCCGGACAACACCAACAACGTGCTTGCGCTCGCCTTCGGAGTGCTCATCGTCTTCCTGGTAATGATCGGAACGATCTGGATCATGGCGCACATGAACGCGAACATGATGCCCGGCCCGGCAATGACGAACTTGATGATTCAGCGCGGCTGAATCAGAGCCGGGTCCAGGCCACGCCGATCGATGCGGCGAGCGCGACTACGCTCGCGGCCATCGCGACGACTGCCGGCAAGCCCTTACGCCCGGCGTAAACCAGCGTGATCCCGATCTTCACCGCCATGTTGACGATGATCGTTCCGGCGATCGCCATGGCCGCCAGCAATGGCGAAATCGCATCCGGATGGAGGTTGCCCAACGTAATGATGGCGGTGTCGACATCGGTCGAACCAACGATCAGAAGCAGGACGGCGATGCCCTGCTCGCCGAATCGTCCGGCGGCCCATTTCGCTGCAATCGCGGCAACAGCCACGAAGAGGACGAACCCGAAGGCCGGGAGGAGCGCGATCGGATTGCCTGGCGGCGCCGGAGCGTCGCAGGTTGGAGCCTTTCGATAGAGCAGATAGCCCGCGCCCCAGGCGACCGCCACGGCTGGAAGCAAAATGACCGTGAACGGAAGAAGGACGCGCGTCGCAAGTACGCCGATCAGGACCAGGACGCGAAGATACATGACCGCCGTCGCAAGCGCGATGCCGGCATTTTCTGCGCCGCCCTTTTGCTCGCTTCCGAGCCGCTGGGCGAGCGATTGCGTCACGGCGGTTGAACTATAGGCGCCGCCGATCAGAGCGGTGGCAATCGTCCCGTGCCGTTCCCCGAAGATGCGGTTCGCGACATAACCCAGGAAAGAAAATCCGGTGACGAGGACGACGACCAGCCACAGCTTCTGGGGGTTCCATGCGCCGAGCGGTCCGTAGGGGCCATTGGGGAGAAAGGGCAGCACCGCGCAGGCGATCACCGCATAGCGTGCGAGGGCCTTCACATCGTCTTCGTCAAGCTTGTCGAGGAAACCGTGCAACTCCGCCTTCAGGGCGAGCAGCAGCGTCACGACTGCGGCGCCAGCGATTGCGAAGCCCGGCTGGCCAAAGCCCGCGACGAAACCCAACCCGACCGTGGCGATCGCAGCCACCGGTGTCGTCGCGTCGGGCCGGCGCTTGAGGCCCGGTCGGTTGGCATATCCGATCGCGAGAATTGCGACGCATCCAGCGACGAGAGCGCCGGCGGCGAATGCCTGTCCAAAGCGGCCCGCAAGCCCTGCCAGGCCCGACGCCAGGCCGACCAAGGTAAAGGTCCGAACGCCTGCTACGCGCGTGCCCGAGCGAAGCCCGCGAAGATCAAACCCGCGCTCGATTCCGATGAGGAGGCCGCAGGCGAGCGCGGTCGCGACCGACAGCGCCTGCCAGTACCAGTCGCCGTTCATGCCGCTTTCGCCCTAGATCGATAGGCCGGTGTCGCCTTCGAGAACTTGCTGAGTGAGCTTTGGGCGCTCGCCCGCCCGCCAGAGCTTCGCGGTATGGACCACTCGATATCGAAGCGGCCCACCGTCGGGCGACTCGCTGCGCGTAACCGGGCGCGGGATGCAGACGAACTCAGTCCGCATCTCCTCCCCGGTGAGCCTAACCGTGGCATAGCCATGACCGCCAGCATCGATGAATTCGAGGTGCGGGGAAAGGTCCGAATTCGAAACTGCGCGAGCGCGCTGCAAATCAAAACTTTTCGCATATTCGAGGACGGAGCGAACGCCGTGCCTCAGAAGCATATTGTAGGTCCAGTCGGGCTTCGATGCTCCCGGCCGGTCGACCAGGTACAATTCCCGCATCGGAAACTTGTTCGGCGGGCGGTGCTCAAGGGCCTCCATGGCGCCGGCGCTCGACAGCGAGGCGCCGACGAAGCTGATGCCCACTGGCTCAAACTTCCCCGGTGGGAGCTGCGAGGTGGCATATCCCGCCCAGAAGCTGTGGCGGTCGCCCGAGACGACCGCAAAGCCGGTGATTTTCGAGTCGCGGACAAGGTCGTAGATCTCGCCGCGCTCCATCCAGGCGCAGCCATAATCGTTGGGGCTGGCATTGACGAAGCCGGCCGGCCATGGCTTGGCCAGCAGGCCAGCGGGGAGATTCTGCGGGTCGATGCGCTCGTCGATCGCTCCCTGGGAATTGCCCCAGATCTTCCACGTCGCGGTCGCGCGCTTCAGCTGATCCTTAAACCACGCCTTCTGCTCTGCGCCGAGGATGGTCTGCGGCGGCGCATCCTTCTGCGGGTTCGGGATGCGTGCCTCCCCGAACGCGAGTTCGGCGGGCGGATTGCCTCCATTGAAGGCGCGGCCCCCGTCGAGGACCTGCTGGAGGTCTTCGGGGAACCAGCCATCATAGGCTGCCCAATCGCCCAGCTTGTTGAGCGAATCGTCGCTGAATGGGTCTGGACCGTGGTAGCTGTGCTGATCGGTGATGATGAGATCGAGGTGCTTGCCGTACCGGAATGTGCGGTAGCCTATCAGGCTGTTGATCGCGATCAGGTTATTCGGCTCATCGCCAAGGCCGTTTTCGTCCCACTTCTTGATTTCGACATTGGCGACCGCGGGCGCTTCGAAATGTTCCCAGGATGCTCCGCCAGCCTTCTTGCAGCGCGACGGGAGATATTCCCACCAGGCCTGGTTCGCGGCGACCTTGATGCTTTGTCCCGGCCGAGAGATGCCGCCGGCCTGCTGAATGCTCTGCCATCCCTGCCAGGAGAATTCATGATTGTCCCACATCGCGACGAACGGCCAGCGCGCGCGGGCGTCCTGCAGGTCGGGGTCCGCGAGATAGCCCTTGTAAACGGCCCGATAGCCTTCGACCGTCAGCGGAAAATGGAAGTTTCCGACCTTCCCGCCGTCCGGAATGCGCGCGACTTCGTAAATCGTGCGGTCGTAGCGGGTCTTCACTTCCTCGGGATATTCGACGACCTCGTAGATGAAGTCGCCGAGGTGGAGGACGAAGCCAAGCTGCTCAGCTGGCGGCTTGCGCTCGTCCTCATAGATCATCCGGCGATACGCGTTGAGCTTCCCCTCATTTACGTCCTGGCAGCTGACGAACGCGAAGTTCACCGTGCGCGGATCGTCCGGACGTGGCGCGGTGATCGTGCGCCCCAAGCGACTTCCGTTCCCTTGAGCATCGGTGAAGCGATACCAGTAAGTGTGAGCGGGTTTCAGTCCGCCGACGAGAACGCGCGCCGTCCAGTCAGAGACTTTCGAAACAGGCGCCGGAGCATGAGCGACGACGCGGCGGAAATCATGGTCCTCGGCGACCTCGACGGTGAGGATATGCCGATCGCCCTTGTCGAACGGCCGCCTGGTCCACAGGATCACGCTGCCTGGATCGGGATCGCCTGATGCAACGCCTTCAGGATAAAGGCTACGCGTCTCCCGCCATTTGGTTCGCGAAGCTAATGCGGGACCACTCCAAGCGGCCGAGGCGCCGATCGCCGCCGCCAGTTGAACGAACTCGCGACGACTGAGCGTCATATCCTACCCCCTTCTCAATCTCTCCGCGTGCCAGCGCAAATGGTCGGCCATGAACGTCGAGATGAAATAATAGCTGTGGTCGTACCCCGGCTGCCGCCGCAGCGTCAGCGCGATGCCGGCCTGCTCGCATGGTGCTTCAAGCAACTCGGGGCGCAATTCCTTTTCGATGAACGGGTCCGCTGTGCCGACGTCGACAAGGATTTCCCTGACGCGCGCGCCATCCTGGATCAGGGCGACCGCATCATGCTTGCGCCAAGTGGCTTCATCATCGCCGAGATAATGGCGCAGTGCCTTGTGGCCCCAGGGCACCTGCGAAGGCGCCACGATCGGCGAGAAGGCCGATACGCTGCGGTAGCGGTCGGGATAGCTGAGACCGACCGTCAGCGCGCCGTGGCCGCCCATCGAGTGGCCCGTGATCCCCTGTCGAGCGCAATCGACCGGAAATTCCTTTCCGACGAGCGCGGGAAGCTCTTCAGTCACATAGGTCCACATGTTGAAATGCGTGGCCCAGGGGTCTTCAGTCGCGTCGACGTAAAATCCCGCGCCTTGGCCGAAATCCCACAAGCCTTCAGGATCGTCGGGGACTTCAGGCCCGCGCGGACTGGTGTCCGGAGCGACAAAGGCGAGGCCGAGCTCCGCACAGGCCGCGCGATATTCGCCCTTTTCGGTAACGTTTGCGTGGGTGCAGGTGAGGCCCGACAGATACCAGACGAACGGGACCTTCCCGCCCTCTGCCTGGGGCGGAAGGAAGATCGAGAACGTCATGTCGGTATGCGTCGCCTCCGATGCATGCTTGACGACGAGCTGCCGGCCGCCGTGCGACTTGTTCTCGGAGATGATCTCCACGCTTATTTGGCGGGGCGATGCAGGCCGCAGAGCTTGTTGCCGTCCGGATCGCGCAAATATGCGAGATACAGCTTGCCGTAGGAAATCTCGCGAATGCCGGGCGGATCTTCTACCGACGTTCCGCCGGCACCGACCCCGGCGCTATGCCAGGCATCCACTTCCTCGGGACTGTCGAACAGAAAGCCGACGGTACCGCCATTGGCTGGCGCGGCTGGGTTACCGTCGAGCGGCTTCGAGACCATGAACGCGGCGCCACTCTTGCGATAGGCGAGCCGGCCCTTGTCATCGACCGCGCCCTCCTTGCCGAATAAGGCGTCGTAGAAGCGCTTCGACCGTTCGATATCGTTCGATCCGACCATCACATGGCTGAACATTCATTACCTCCGCTTTCCGAATAAACCTCGGCCTCGCTCAATACACGACCACGCTTCTGATGCTCTCGCCCGCGTGCATCAGGTCGAAGCCCTTGTTGATCTCCTCGAGCTTCAGGACGTGCGTGATCATAGGGTCGATCGCGATCTTCCCGTCCATGTACCAGTCGACGATTTTGGGAACGTCCGTGCGGCCCTTGGCGCCGCCGAAAGCTGTGCCGCGCCAGTTGCGACCGGTGACCAGCTGGAACGGACGAGTGGCGATTTCCTTACCCGCTTCGGCGACACCGATAATAATGCTTGTTCCCCAGCCGCGGTGGCACGCTTCGAGCGCGGTGCGCATCACCTCCGTGTTGCCCGTCGCGTCGAACGTATAGTCAGCGCCGCCGTCGGTGAGCGCGAGGACTTCCTCGACGATCTTCGAGCGATCCTTGTCGCGGGCATCGATGAAGTCGGTCATACCGAACTGACGACCCCACTCCTCGCGTGCGGGGTTGATGTCGACGCCGACGATCCTGTTCGCGCCGACCAGTTTCGCGCCCTGGATCACGTTGAGACCGATCCCGCCGAGGCCGAAGACGACCACGTTCGCGCCCGGTTCGACCTTGGCCGTTTTCACGACGGCCCCGACGCCGGTCGTCACTCCGCAGCCGATGTAGCAACTCGTCTTGAACGGAGCGTCCTCGCGGATCTTCGCGACTGCGATTTCGGGAAGTACGGTGAAGTTCGAGAACGTCGAGCAGCCCATATAGTGGTAGATGGTCTCGCCCTGGTAGCTGAAACGGCTTGTCCCATCGGGCATGACACCCTTGCCCTGGGTCGCCCGGATCGCGGTGCAAAGGTTGGTCTTGCCGCTTAGGCATGACTTACACTGGCGGCATTCCGGCGTGTACAGGGGGATGACGTGATCGCCAGGTTTCACGCTGGTGACTCCCGGCCCAACCTCTCGCACGATCCCTGCGCCTTCATGACCGAGGATCGACGGGAAGATACCTTCGCTGTCGAAACCGTCGAGCGTGTAAGCGTCGGTGTGGCAAATGCCGGTCGCCATGATCTCGACCAGCACTTCGCCCTGCTTGGGTCCCTCGAGATCCAGCTCGACGATTTCGAGCGGCTGCTTGGGCGCGAAGGCAACGGCGGCGCGGGTCTTCATCGATGGTCTCCGTATGTGAGTCGCGGCTGGCTATGCCTTGAGGAAGCGCCTGATCCAACTGCCGACGCGCGCATTGTCATTGGGCGCATCGAGCGAGGCGATCGCGGCGTCTGGATTGGGCACGATGTCATATCGTTCGGCAATCAGCGCCTTGGCGAAAGCGGGCGTGAACTCGGGGTGGAACTGAAAGGAAATTGCCGGTCGGTCGGTCCAGGCCAATCCCGCGAAAGGCGTGAAATCGGACGAGGCCACCACCTCGGTACGGGGCGGTTGCACGACGACCTGGTCCTGATGCGATGCGGGCGCGGCAATCTTGTCGGAGCCATCCATCCACGGTTCGGGCCGGTCGATCGAATAATGATGCAGACCTGCGCCCCAGCCCCTTTCGGATTTTTCGACATGGCCGCCGAGAGCTTCCGCCATCACCTGATGACCGAAACAAATGCCGACTATCTTGCTGTCCCTGGCCGCGCGAATGAAATCGGAAAGGTCGACGATCCAGGGAAAACCGTCGTACACGCCGGCGGGCGATCCTGTGATGAGCACTGCATCATGCGCCCCTGCATCCGGTAGCTCGCCGGCCTGCACGTCAAAGCGCTCGATTTCGAAGCCGTCGCCAAGCAACTGTTCGAACATCGAAGGATAATCGCCGAACCGATCGGCGAGGTCGCCGGGCGGGCGGCCGGTTTCGAGAACTGCCAGCTTCACGCCCGCGCCTTGCCACCTCCGAACGCATCGGCCAATGCCGAATCGATGGAAGGCAAATGGCTCGAGGGGCGCCATGCGCTGATTACCGGCGGTGGAACCGGCATCGGCGCCGCGGCTGCAACGCATCTCCACGCCGCGGGTGCGAAGATCACCGTTACTGGACGGCGGCTGGAGCCGATCCAGAAGGTCGCATCCTTGGTAAGCGGCTCAGCGGTACAGTGCGACGTCACGGACCCGGCCCAGGTCCGCTCAGCCTTCGACCAAGCCCGCGGCATCGGCGGCCCGATCGACTTGCTGATCGTCAATGCCGGGATCGCCGAGAGCGCACCTTTTCACAAGATGACGCGCGAGAGCTGGGACCGGATCATCGCGACCAATCTCAC
>Ga0068856_100006314_pt1 | contig 11628 bp, 11 predicted proteins | sample KBSCornC62_FD_66595 | JGI IMG/M metagenome (GOLD analysis project Ga0068856, IMG submission 66595) | Corn rhizosphere microbial communities from Kellogg Biological Station, Michigan, USA - KBS Corn C6-2 | ecosystem: Host-associated > Plants > Roots > Rhizosphere > Soil ... | reverse complement strand
GATCTTGTTGATCATCGCTTTAACTTCGGTGTTCGATTCCCAAAGCGGCTTACCGGTATCGCGCGCGATAGCTTCCGCCAGGCGATCGGTATGAGTGACGTAGAGTTCCTTTAGCCGGCGCAAGTAACCGTTTCGGTGCTCTTGAGGAAGTCGCGCCCACGACAAATAAGCTTTTTTCGCAGCCGCCGTCGCGCGATGGACATGATCGTGCTGGAATTCGACGACCATGATTTCGTCATTGTGATCCGACGGCGACAAATTCTTGAACTCGCCATCGGCGCGATCAGGAACGACGAAACGACCGTCAATGTAATCACCCATGTATTTCATTATCAAACTCCTGAGAAATAAAACTTTTCGCCGTGTTCAGCTTCCAAGGCCTTCGCGGTCGCTGGCGGCAAATACAAGTGCCCGCTAGCCGCGTCCATGCCGCTCATCACTCCGCGGAACTCACCGTCGCGCTTAATCGCAACGAACGCACGCTTCGAGTACGCTCCGCGCTCCGCTTTATCGTAAGTGGCCCAAAGGCCGTTTCTGACGATCGAGACATCGGCGAGATCGGTTCCGTAATGCGGGCCTCCGTCAAACGGATCAACCTCGTTCAAATATTTAAATCCAATCGATTCAAGCAAGTGCTGAGCTGGCAACGTTTCTTCACCAACGCGGCCGAGCGTGAGCCGCGCTTTTGAATCGAGAAGGGCCAGATAAATATCTTCTTCAGGAAACAAAGACGAAATGAACTCGCGGTTTTGCTGCGAAAGAACATCGGCCTCTTGATAAGGAAGACCTGTGAATCTTCTTCCGAGAGCTTCCCAGAACTCAGAACGGCCACCGTCACCAAGTGGTGGCGTCAGCTCGCACAAGACGCGCTTCTCAAAATCGCCCTGATGCATTCCCATATAAACGAACCGAATCATCGAAATCTGGCGGCCCAATTTTTCGGGGCGACGGCGATACGAACGATCGATCAACAGCCCGCCGATCTCCGTCGGGCCATCCGTGTCTTCGCGGAATTGAAGAACCTGATGGATGAATCCAATTCCCAGATTTTCCGAGAACTTATTTTTACGAATGATTTTAAAATAGGTATGTGGAACGTCTTCGTTCCCATGCTTGGCCATGATCAGCGAAGAGCCGACAACCATCTGTTGCTCGAGATCTTCAACCACGAAAAGATATTCGGCTTTTTCTCGCGGCAGTTCACCTCTGAACGACGCAACCGAGCGTTCGATTTTTTCAGAAAGAACTTTCTTATCCGCCGGCAGATTCAACAAATGAAACTGACTTGCCAGCGAATGCAGATCTTTAAGATCCGTCGTCTGCACGTTTCGCAAAATGAAATTCATAACGACACTCTTTCAAGAACACCGCGATAAAAACGGACGGCCTGGTGTAATTGTTCAATTCTCACATGCTCATTCGGCGCGTGGGAATTGCCGACACCCTGTCCCGGACCGACTACGACGCAAGGAATCCCGAATCGCGAGAACACATTAGCCTCATTTGCCACAGATTGCGTGCCGCAGACGCCTGAAAGCCCCAAAGCTTCCAATTCACGCTGACAAACCTGGACCAAAGGCAAGCTCATGTCGGTTCTAAATGGCTGCTTATACTCAGTGATTCGGAACACGCCGCCAACATCGCTGCAGGCTTTGCGAAGAGTTTCCATCCATCGCTCGTAGATTTCGTTCGAAACACTCGGCGGAAGACGACAACAGCCTTTGAATTTTACGATGTCTTCGTAAGTTCGAACTTGTCCGATGTTTAATGTCGGAACGGCGGGATTAAATCCCGGATCTGAATAATTCAGAAAATCTTTTTCGACTTCCGAAATCGCCTTCATGATGCGTGCGATTTTCGATCCGATTGTTTCTCGAACATTAGCAACCGTATCGATTTCTAAAACCGCGCTGGAAGGAACGGTGTTGTAATTCACTCCGCCCTCCATCTCCATCAAAAGCAATCCGTCAGGAAGTTTCGTGAGATAATCGATCATCTTCAAAATCGCGCTCTCACCCGCCTGCGGGGATGATGAATGCGCGGCTTTCCCCACAAACATTCGCGACTGGGTGGTCGATGCGTCGGAGACGTCATGCTCCGCGCGCAGTTCCTTTTCTTCTTCTGAAAACGGAATTTCGATTTCTACCGCGGCAAAACCTTTGCCCGCGCAAACGGGTATCAGATTCGTCGGCTCACCAACGAGCGCCATCTTCGCCGAAATCATTTTCTTGCGAATCAGTTTGATCGCGCCGTTCATTCCAGTCTCTTCACCAAACGTACCCACGAGAACCGGCGGCAGCTTCCATGCACGACCGCGCAAATCGTTCAGCGCATAGAGCTTACATAGAAAATCGAGTTTCGTGTCCGCTGAACCGAGACCGTATAAAACGTCGGTGCCATTTTCTTGATAGATACTGGCCGCATAGGGATTGGCTCCGGTTCTCGTCCATAATCCGTAGGCCCCGGGATCACACGTATCGAGATGTGTTTGCAAAAGAAACTCTTCAGCCGGACGCTCGTTCAATGGACGCGCGATCACGTTTGTCTGGCGAATTCCGCCAAGCATCTCTGATTGAAGTTCAACGTAAAGGCCGGCCTCACGACAGAGCTCAGCCGCAAACTCCGCGAGATCCGCGGTGCCTACGGCTGGTGTCGAATCGAGTTCGATAAATTTTCGGCAAGCCTCGACGAAATCTCTCACAAATGTTCTTGGATAGATTTCTCGATGATTTTTCCCGCCAATTCGATGTCTTTCGACTCGATCACAGCTGGAATCAAGAAGCGCAAACGATAAGGGTCATGACCGGCCGAGAAGCCGATCAAACCGTTCTTATACATCGTGAAAAGAAGCTTCGTGACCGCATCTTTTGATCCATCAAGCGGAGTCACGGCGACCATCAACCCCATGCCGCCCGCATCGCGAAGCTGACCCTTACAAGTCGTTTCGTTCAAACGATTGAGCATGCCGACAAAGTCTTTGTGGATCTTCGAGATTTTTCCGTTCGCGCCGAAGTAGCCTTCTCCGGTCATGATATCGAGAATTTCTTCACCTGCCGCAAGCGACGATGACGAACCCGAGAATGTTCCCGCAATCAAGCCTGGTTGCGGATTGTAGTGTTCAGTGTAAAGCGTTGCGCCAGTCTGAAGGGTTTTTGCAATCGTTACGATGTCGGCGTATTCGCCGATGCCGAGCGTTTCGAAAGCGAAAAGTTCGCCTGTGCGCATGAAGGTTTGAACTTCGTCCATCCAAATCGCGATGTTGTTTGCGCGGCAGAATTCGAGCATCGGAACCCAGTACTCGCGAGGTGCGTATTTAAATCCGCCCTCACCGAGCATCGGCTCGAAAACGAAGCACGAAATATCTTTCGGATGTTTCGTTACGTGTTCTTTCATGCGTGCAAGCGCCTTTTCAGACGATTGCGGATCATTCTTATCGTAGTAAGGAATGCGAAGAACTTCCTCGTATCTCGGCAAACCTTGGCGATAAGCCGCATTGTCCGTCACTTCGGCCATCATCGTTGAGCGGCCGGCGAATGAGTTTTCCATCGCCATGATGAATCGAGCAGGCGAATGTTTCTGACGAGCGAGCTTCAATGCGGTTTCGTTAGCCATCGTTCCGCAAGTCGCAAACCAGCAGTGCTTCAAGCGCGAATTTTTCGATGCGAGATCGACAAGTTTTTTTCCAAGCGATGCGTATTGCATTCCCGGCTCGAGATTTCCCTGCATCACGATATCCGTCAGCGCGCCGCGAATGGCGGCCTGAGTAACGCGCGGGTGCGAGTGTCCCAAGATGTTCACCCCGATCCCGTTGATGAGATCGAGCTTCACCGAACCATCGGCAACCTCGACGTAAGCCCCGCGACCGGCACCCGTTCCGATGAACGGATAAAAGAGCGGACGACCCCGTACTTTGTTGGTTTGGTCCATCAAACCCTTTGAGAAATCAGCGAATTCCGCCTGCGGCTCACGAACCGTCGTCAGTGCTTCTTCTTCGCGCGCGACTTCGGCCGCGAGGTCTTTAATGAGTGATTGAATTTTTGAGTTCTCCGCAATCGAGCGGCCTACGAGCTTCGACATTTACATAATCTCCTGAAGGCGGACGTCCGTTCCAGCCTTGCACATTCCCTGTGTTTCTCTACAATCTCATCCTATGCGCTTCACCGCCGTTTTTCTCGTAGTTTCTTTGGCAGTTTTTGCGAGCGTCATCTTTTGCGGCAGCGCGACTCTCGCCGCACCGCCGACCAATGCGCAGCCGCCGTCAATCGATCTTCATCCAGTTCAAACTCCGACACCCGAAGCAACCGCCGCTCCGGTTGCCGCGACTCCTGCCGCTGCCGCACCTATCGCGGCTTCACCCGAAATTGCGGCGACTCCTCTTCCGCCATCAACGGCGTCATCGGCGTTTCAAACTGGCTTAGCTGCATTTCAGAAGGGCGATTTCAAAACGGCTCGCTTGTGGTTCCGTGAGTCACTCGCGAAAGATGCCGCTCAAATTGTCGTCTGGTACGACTTGGGTCTTACCGAGTCGCGTCTCGGAAATGCGGGTCTTGCGATGGCGTTCTGGCGCAAGGCATTAGCAATTTCTCCGACGTTCAGCGCAGCAAAATATGCGCTGGGTTACACGCACGCAAAACTTGAGCACGGAGACATCCCGCACGACGTCGAAACTTGGGAATCTCTCCACTCTGACGTTCTGGTTTACGGCTCACTTGTTCAGTTTTCGTTTTTGACTGCGATCGTATTTTTTCTCGCCGCATGGCTCTTGCTCATGTTCGCCGGCAACCGTCGACGCGCTCTTTTGGATGAAAAACCTCTTCCATCGTTTCCAATCACAGCCATTCTTGCAACTGTCGCGTTCGTCTCGCTCCTCACCCTCACGATTTGTAAAGCGATCGATGAAACCGATCTCAGAGCGACCGTGATCGTAAAAAAAATTGAAGCCCGCGCCTTACCCGATGCGACGAGTACACCCCTCTTCGATTTGTACGAAGGCCTCGAAGTCATCGTTCGGCAATCGCGCAAGGAGTGGACGCAAGTTACTTATCCTGGCGGAGCAACGGGCTGGATTCCGCGCGACTCTCTTTTCACAAACGCGGATCGGTTCACGCCATGAATTATCTTTGGGATAATCTCTTTAAGCGCAGCAAAAAAGACGACGACGTTCGCAGCATTCTGCGCGAGAACATTTTGTTTCAAGATTTGAACGATCGCGATCTCCGTTTTGTGGAGAGCCTCGTTCACGTACGCCGCTTTCACGCCGGTGAACCCGTGTTTCGTCAAGGCGAAGTCGGCGTCGGCATGTATCTGATCGCCAAAGGTCGCATCGAAATTTTCGTCAGCGACCCAAACGCGCCCGGCGAAGAAAACAGAGATATTTTTATCACGCAACTGGGCTCAAGTGACTTTTTCGGTGAGCTCGCGCTGGTTGAAGAAAATGGCCGCCGTACGGCTTCGGCCGTCGCGCGCGATGAAAGCACTCTGATCGGCTTCTTTAAGCCCGATCTCACTGAGGTTCTCGAAAGAAACCCGGAAGCCGGAATTAAAATCTGCCTCCGCCTCGCTGAAGTTCTCGGTCGACGCTTAAAAGAAACAACTGAAAAAGTCTCCGAACTTCGCCGCGCAATTAAAGAATTGCGAGAGCCCCCTCCGGTTAACCCTTGATGGACGCCAAACTCCGGGCGTCGTTGAGACGCGAGAATCAGATCAAAATGCTTTCGGTTCTCGCGATTCTCGTGGGATGCGGAGTGATTCTTTTCGCCGTCAACAACTTGCTGGTTTCTTTCATCCTGGCGTTCGTAACAAATTACTTGTTGTCGCCGATCGTGGATTTTCTCGAGAGAAAAAGAGTTCCGCGACAGACCGCGATTCTGATTCCGTTCATCGCAACCGCGTGCTTGATCACGTTTGGCGTCTATAAAGTCGTTCCGCTGTTGAACCAACAGATGGAGCTTCTGGCTTCGCAACTACCGAAATACCAAGCCGATCTCATGAATTTGGTGAGCGGAACCGAGCAGCGCTTCAAAGTTTTCTTTAAGCTCTACAACGTCAACTTCTCGCAAGCGATCAACGACTGGATCGTTGCCAAAACGCAAATTCTCTCCTCCGCTCTTCCCTCAATCGTCAGCGGTTCACTCACGGTTTTAATTCTCACTCCGTTTTTCGCTTACTTCATGCTTCAAGACGGCCGGCGCCTCACGCGCACGCTCATGTCGCTTGTGCCAAATTCTATTTTCGAAATCGCGCTGGATTTGCAACATCAACTGAACGACCAAATGGGCGGCTTCATCCGCGCAAGATTTCTCGAAGCCGCGATCGTAGGCGTCGTCGTTTGGTTAGGACTTCAGATCGCGGGATTTCCTTACGCCTCACTTCTTGGACTCTTCGCTGGTCTAACGAACTTGATTCCGTATCTCGGTCCCCTGATTGGCGCGGTCCCCGCTATTTTAATCGCGCTCATATCTGAAGACGGAATGATCGCGTCGACCATGTCGCTGAACTTGATCATCATCACGTCGATCTACTTCTTTGCCCAACTTGTCGACATCGTGTTCATCATCCCGTTTGTCGTCGCCAAGATCGTGAACCTCCACCCTGTGACAGTCGTCATCGTGATCATCATCGGGTCGCAAGTGATGGGAATCCTTGGAATGATCATCTCAATCCCTATCGCCAGCGCGATTAAACTCGTCTTCCAAACGTTCTACCGACACCTGACCGAATACGAATAGGCGCCGCCCGCACCTCCAAAAAGTGCCACCTACCGAAACAGAACGCGGCGCAGCAGCGCCTTGCCCGGCTTGGCGCCAGAAGGCGCGTTTGGTACAGTTCCTGTCATGAAATTCCTTCGCCTCTTCGCGGTCTTACAGTTGTTTTTGATCATCGCTGCTTTCAGCCACGGCTGCTCATCGATCCAAGAGCGCGACACGTCGACACCTGAAGGCGCGTTCAAAAACGCCGAAGATTACGAAAAAGACGAGCGCTACGAAGAAGCAATCCAGAAATACACCGACGTAAAAAACAAGTTCCCTTACTCACGCTTCGCGGCCGATGCCGAACTCAAGATCGCCGACCTTCATTTCAAACGCGAATCTTACCCCGAAGCCCAAGGCGCATATCAGCTCTTCAAAGAATTCCACCCAAAGCACCCGCAATCTGATTACGTCACCTATCGTTTGGCGCTGAGCTATTACAACCAGCTCCCATCGACGATCGACCGCGATCTTTCGCTAGCGGATAAAGCGATTCTTTACTTTGACGAAACCGCGAACTCGTATCCGAATTCTCCTTACGCGAAAGAGGCGAAAGAAAAACGCCAAGCGTGTTTGAAGATGCTGGCGGATAAGGAAATGTACATCGCGAAGTTCTATGACAAACGAAAGATGTTCGAAGCCGCTCGCGGACGTTACGAAACGGTCCTGAAAAGCTATCCGAACTTGGGCCTGGATGCCGAAGCGCTCTTTGGCGCCGCGAAGTGTTCGTTCGAGACCGGCGAACGCGATCGCGGTCTTCAGCACTTGAAAAACTTGTACAGCCAATATCCATCTTCTAGCGAAGCGAAAAAGGCCAAAGATGACTTCAAGAAATTTGGGGCGGATTGAGATCGCCGAACTTCTAGAGACGACTCGCGAGCATTTCCGTGAAGGAAATTACCGCGTGGCCGAATCGCTTCTTCAGCAGCTGCTTTTGAGCGACGCGAAGAATCCAGAAGTTTTCCACATGCTTGCCACGATCTATTACGATCAAGGCAAGTTCAATAAGGCGATCCGCACCTTCCGTCGTGCGCTTGAGATCGACCCGACTTTCACCGACGCGTCGGTGGGTTTGTCGATTATTTTGAACGACCTCGGCCGCTACGAAGAAGGCAAAAAAGTCTTCGTCGAAGCCCAAGAAGCGCTGAACCGGAAATCCGCAACCGTCGACACTTACGCTCAAGAGAAACTCGCGCTTAAGCACGACGAACTGGGCGAGCTGTACTTCCAATATAAACGCTACGACGAAGCTCTTGAGCAGTACCAACGTGCGCTCTCGATGAGCTCGCGCAAACCAGAACTTCGCATGAAAATCGTCGAGTGCCATTTGCGCCGCAACTCGGGCGACGACCAAGCTGAAGCGATGCGCGAACTCAAATCTCTGACGAACGAATACCCGACGTTTGTCCCAGCGCGCCTCAAACTCGGGCTGCTTTACTACAATTCTCGACAAGTCGTGGCAGCAATCGAGCAATGGGAAACGGTTCTCTTGCGCGATCCCGAACATCCTGTTGCACTTAAATATCTGCAAATGGCCCAGCAAACGGGCTCAACTCTTCTCGCATAAGGATTTGCGCAGTGGCAGCTAGCTCTTCAAAGAAACGTTTGAAAGACGACATGATCGAATTCCTCACTCACGGAGAAATCCAGGAGATGGTGGAGCGACTCGCGAAAGAAATCGAAATGGATTATCAGGGCAAAGAGCTCGTGATGATCTGTCCGCTGAAAGGTTCGTGCATTTTCATGTCGGATCTTTCGCGCCAACTCGAAATTCCGCAGCAGATCGACTTTGTTCAAGCCCGCGCGGTTGAGAAAAAAGGCGCGATTGCTCTGACGAAAGACATCTCGATCAACATCACCGGCAAACACGTCTTGATCGTCGAAGAGATCATCGATACGGGCCGAACGCTTTCATTCTTGAAGCAACGCTTACTCCAAGCGCAGCCTGCATCGCTGAAGATCGTTACTCTTCTCGACAAACCGGCCCGTCGCCAAATTCCGATCAAGCCCGACTACGTCGGTATGACGATCGAAGATCGCTACATGGTTGGATACGGAATGGACTCGGAAGAACTCGGCCGTAACTACCGCGACATCTTTTACTTCACTCAGTGATTTTCTGAACGTACGTTTGAGGCGCTTAAGCTAACGCCTCGATCACTTTCGCCGCTCCCCACGAGAACGGCATCTCCGAGCGATAAAACTTTAATTTCACGGCGCGATCCGTTCCCGGCACGTAGATTTCGGGAACCGCGCCTTCGTTCATCGACAGCATCTCGAGCTCACGCAAAACAAGTTCCGCATACTCGGCATCGTAAGGCATGAGGACTCGCGCGGTTTCGGCCGCCAACCATGACCACGCAAACCCGTCGTGATAGTGACGCAACCCCACCGCTCGCGCCGTGAGACTGACTTCACTCACGGCTTGAGTCGGCATCGGTACACCAATCGGCCGCGATTTCACTTCCGCAACGAGAGCGTCCCGCGATCCGAATCCCATTTCGATCGCAAGGAGTAATGCATCTGTCGATTCCTGAAGCCAGCGATTGTCATCGGAAAACCAACGCGTGCGAATGACCCTAGAGAGTGAATCCGTCTCAATCCCCAACGCGCCCAGGGTTCTCCACATCTGAAGGTGAAACAAAAGCTGCGGACCCTTTCGCTTCAGTGAATCCATCCAATCCGAATACTTCGGCTGATCATAGAGTCCGTCCGCATTTTTCACATAAACCGACAGAATTTTTGAAACCGGCGGAGTTTCTAAATCCACAAGCGAAGCCGCCCACAACCACAAGATGTTCGAATCATACGCTGGGGTTCTGTGTTCACCGATGTACTCGGCTCTTAGGGGCTGGGAATAGGCGAGAAAATCTTTGAGTGGATTTCCGAGAACCGCATTCAAGACGCGCACTTTAGGTGACGTGACGTCGAGACCACGAGGCAATAACCCGTCGTTTCGGATGAACGATAAGATCACGCGAAGCTGTCTACGTACGAGATCGTCTTGTCCCAGCTTCAAAAGACCCGGAACCGCATAACAAAAATCCCGAGTCCAAAGCGTTTTGAATTGATGTGCACCGGCCACGCAAAGCGTGCCTTGCGCAGTTGGAATGATATTCGCGCGGAGCGATCGCTCCGCGATTTCCAAAAGTTTATTGTGGCGGGAAGGCATCGATACGTGCCGAGCCATAACGAAGAATCGTCGCGCCAGCAATTAAGTTCATATCACCCGTAAAGCGAGCGAGGGGACCGTGGTCGTTTCCGCGTTCCAGAGCGAAGTGATAGACGTTACCCGTTTGTTGTAAGTTCGCATCCACTTCAGGGACGTCGAATGAAAGCACGTGCAAATTCGAATCGTAAGCTGCGTGACGAATTTTGCCATTTGAAGTGGACGGATTGTAGCCGGGCACAAGAAAGTTCCCGAGTGAAACATCAGGTCTGCCAACCGCATTCAGCGTAATCCGAGTTCCTGTTACGTCCAGCGCTTTCGAATTCTGGATATGCTGCTGATCAGGATCGATCGTAAGCATGATCTTCGCGAGATAAGGCAGAGCCGCTTTTCGAGCCGCATCTTGCTCGACCGGAATCTGCTGACGGCGCGCTTGATTGTACTCGCACGTATCGCGCTCTTTTTGCGCGGCAGGATCCGTTACGTCTTTATCGGTCTTCCATTCAGTCACCGTATCGACATCGATCGGATCCTGGCCCGGCTGAAGGACTGCGTATTTATCGATGCACGAAATCTGATCCCACTGAGTCTGCAAAGCCCCAGCCTCAGCACCGAGAATGGCCGCTTTAACCATAAACGGGTCAGCGGCTTCGGATGCGCCATTGACCGTTCGAACCATCTCCTGTGCCTGATCTTCAGTAAGGTTCGCTGGCCACAAGAAAACCGAAACTTGGTTCACCTTGAATGTTCCGTAGGAAACAGCGAATTGAACAAGCTCGCGGTGAATGACCGGTGGCGTGTTGTCGACGTGCTGGTTCGAAACTCCGCAACCCGAAACCAATAAAACCGAAAGTAAAAGTCGTTTCATTAGCGTCTCCTTAGAAGTACGAAACCAGTTCGAGCGAAGTCAGGTTCGCGAGCGGAACGTTTTGCGCTACCAAAATGCCGGTAAATCCGAGGCTCATTTCAAGTGGCGCTACGAACTTCTTCCTTAAGAACAAATCAACCGTCGAAAATGTGAGTTGCGCTTGTGCGGCCTGAAGTGTCTGCACCGAATCTTTAGCGAGAATGTCGTAGCGCGATTGATCGTATTTTCCGCCCGAATATTGATCGCCTTCTTTTGTCTGGTACGAATAGCCGACACCAAGTGTGACGACGGGGTGAACTTGCCAGCGTACGCCAGCACCCGTTCCGAAGATGTTCCCGAACTTTTCAAGCGTGCTGTCGTCGACGTCAGACGAAAGGGTGTCATCCCACGAATTCGGAATGCGTTTTCGCTTCAGAGAATCGATTTGATAAAGGTAACCAGCCGATCCCGTGATCGAAAGCTTAGAGGTGATAAAGTAATCGGTCGCGAGACCCATCCCGACGTCCCATTGACCATCACCGCCGGCGATATCGATGACTTTGTCCGAATCTGCCACTCGACCCGTCGGAACCACGACACGAGGAGCAATCGCAACCGCGTAACGATCGCCTTTGGCGAGCTGATACTTCGCTACCAAATTCACATCGCCAAGATCGGTGTGCGATTCGCTAACGAGTGGTTTGTAGCCAAGCATGTCGAGTTTTGTTGAGATCACGTTTTGAAGCATCGCCTCTTTCGAAACGACCTTTGAGCTCAAGCCCTTTGCGACTGCGCGGTCGAGAACTTCCTGCATGTTCGCATTCGACGTCCAACCGACGGCGACGTTCATGTTCGAATAGATC
>Ga0068856_100006310_pt1 | contig 11631 bp, 10 predicted proteins | sample KBSCornC62_FD_66595 | JGI IMG/M metagenome (GOLD analysis project Ga0068856, IMG submission 66595) | Corn rhizosphere microbial communities from Kellogg Biological Station, Michigan, USA - KBS Corn C6-2 | ecosystem: Host-associated > Plants > Roots > Rhizosphere > Soil ... | reverse complement strand
GTGGGGATGCGCTCCTGGCGGCGATAGATGACGGCACGGTCGGTGTTCCACGACTCGAAGACGGCACGGATCGCGAGGTCCATCTGCTCCCGTGGCTCCTGCGGGAACGGGCGGCCTGCATGCTCGACGATGACCTCCTTGAACGTCTCGACGAGCTTGCGCAGATCCTCGGCGTCCAGATCGAGATCGTTGGTCGTGTCTTTGGCGCGCTTCGCCTCGTCGAGAACGTGGGCGAAGTGCTCGCCGTCGATGCCTAGAACGGTCTTGCCGTACATCTGGATGAGCCGGCGGTAGGAGTCGAAGGCGAAACGCTCGCTGCCCGATTGGGCCGCCAGACCGCGCACCGATTGGTCGTTGAGCCCGATGTTGAGGACGGTCTCCATCATTCCCGGCATCGAGTGCTTCGCGCCGCTGCGCACCGACACCAGCAACGGATCATCGGACTGGCCGAGCCGCTTGCCCATCTTGGCCTCGAGGGCCGCGAGATGTGTCGTGATCTCCGCTTCGAGGCCTTCCGGCTGCGTGCCGCTCAGCAGGTAGGCGCGGCACGCCTCGGTAGTAATGGTGAAGCCGGGAGGTACAGGCAGCCCAAGGTTCGTCATCTCGGCGAGGTTCGCCCCCTTGCCGCCGAGCAGATCCTTGAGGTCCTTGTTGCCCTCGGCGAAGTCGTACACGTACTTGGGCATGAAGCACTCCAACGGGTCAAAGGTGCGTCTTGTGAGAGCCTAGGCGTCAGCCGACGAGGACGACGTCCAGTGTTCGGGCGCCGTGCACCCCTTCGACGCGTTCGAGCTCGGATATCGCTGGTGGCGCTCGGCCCGCTGATCGAGGTGAGCGGACGTCGCGGGTCAAGCAATGCGATGGCATCGGGCACAGGCAGGTCGCGAAGAGCGCAATCTTCACGTGGACGCTCCGACGCGCACGAGATCGGACCATAGCGACTCCGGCACTTGCTCAATCATCCAGGCGCAGTCGCGAGCCGCTTCGTCACGCGTGCGCATGCCGGCCACGACGCAGGTAACGGCCGGGTGCAGCAATGGGAATTGCAGCGCGGCCTGGGGCAGGCTGACGTTGCTGTCATGACATGCCGCTGCGAGCTCTCGCGCTTGGGACACCATCGCTGGCGAAGCCGACACGTAGTCGAAGCGCGCGCCGTCTGCGGGTCGATCGTTGGAGAGCAATCCGGAGTTGAACGGCGCGGCTGCGACCACTGACACGTCGCGCATCTGACAGTCGACAAGCAATTCGGCAGCTGAGCGGTCGAGCACCGTCCAACGGCCAGCAATCATGACGACGTCGATGTCGGTTTCAGCAACGATGCGCCGTAGCGGCTGGACGAGGTTCATTCCGGCGCCGATCGCCCGCACAACGCCTTGCTCGCGTAGTTCGGCGAGCGCTGGAATCGCAGCGCCGATCGCCTCGTCGAGGTAGTCCTCCGGGTCGTGTACGAACACGACGTCGATCCTGTCGAGCGCGAGCCGTTGCATGCTCGACTCCAGACTGCGCAGCACGCCGTCTCGGCTGTAATCCCGCACGCGCATCAGATCATCGAATACGTCGAATCCCCCGCCGCTGAGGTCGGACCCCGTTGGCACGGGGTTGGAGAAGAGGAGGCGTCCGACCTTGGTCGAGACCGCGTACTCATCGCGTGGGCGACCGGTGAGTGCAGCTCCGAGGCGTCGCTCGGACAAGCCGAGCCCGTAGTGCGGCGCAGTGTCGAAGTAACGCACGCCGCCAGCCCACGCAGCGGCGATCGTGTCGAATGCCGTTTCGTCATCGACCACGCTGTACAGATTGCCGATCGGCGCACCGCCGAAACCCAGCTCAGTGACCTCGACGCCCGTCTGCCCGAGACGTCGAGTCCTCATAAGCTCAACTCATACCAGCGCGCGGCCGTCCTACCGAAAACCGCGTCTCGTTCGTCCGCGCTGAGCGACCCGGTCAACACGCAAGCTGTGTCCACGACATCGTCATAAGAGCTGGCCAGCAGGCAGACCGGCCAGTCGGATCCGAACATCACGCGCTGCGGGCCGAACCGCTCCAACACCTCATCGGCGTACGGGCGCAACTGCTCAACACTCCAGGCTGCCGGATCGGCCTGAGTAGTCAGCCCGGACAGCTTCACGGCCACATTGGGAAGTGCTGCGAGCGCGGCGATGTCGTCTCGCCACGGCGCGACGCGGCCGCCTGCGATGTCAGGCTTGCCGGCATGGTCTAGGACGAAGCGCAGCTGCGGCAGGTCGCGGGCGGTCTCGATCGCGCTCGGCAGCTGGGACGGCGTGACGAGCAGGTCGTAGGCGAGCCCGGAATCGGCGACAGCGCGAAGGCCGTTGCGGACATCCGGGCGACACAACCAACGCGGATCGGGTTCGTCCTGCACCTGGTGCCGAATGCCGACGAGCCGTTCGCCGCCTGGTGACGCGCGAAGCGCGTCAAGCTCATCGACAACACCAGCATCGGTGAGTTCGACCCAACCGACCACTCCGACGACCCATTTGTTGGCGCTCGCAAGTTCGAGCAACTCTGGGGTCTCTTCACGCACGCAGATGGTCTGGACGACAACCGTGGCATCGATGCCGTTCGCGGTGACCTCTGGCCAGAGCTGGGCAAGACCGAACGACCGCCGCAATAGGGGTAGCGAGGCCGTCCACGGCTGATCGCGTACCGCGAGATCCCAGACATGATGGTGAGCGTCAACGCGCACGAGCCTCTTCACTTTCAGTCAAGGTGGAACACTTCCTCGGCCGGAGCCCACCACTGCCCTTCCGTTGCCGAGTCCACCGGCTGCTGGCACGGGTCGGTGAACGCCCACCAACGACGGGTTGTCTCGTCCAAGCCGATCTCGGCGAGGTCAGCCTCGTAGTCCTCGCCGAGGTATTCGAAATAGCTGAACAACACGCCGTCACGCAGGAAGATCGAATAGTTACGGATGTGAGCGCGACGAAGCGCATCGAGCACACCGGGCCATACGGCGGCATGTAGCTCGCGGTACTTCGCCTCCTTCTCGGGCCGCAACTTGATGACTGACGCGAACCTCTGAGCTCCCATACCGTCAGCCTCTCCACAAGCGCAGGTCGGCCGCCGCGATCGAACACGTATCGACGATCGCGCCGTGCCGGGATGCGCAGAGTCGGTAACGCCGCCCGGGTCACCCGCACCAATCCGACGACGTTGACGTCAAGTACGCGATTCCACTCGGCGTCCTCGCGCGGTAGCTGTGCCGTCGCGTGCCCGATGCCGGACGCACATCCGGTGACCAGCGCGCGATATCCACTCATCGTCGTCATGTCAGGCAGCCTCAAACACCTGGCGCTGACGACCGAGGCCATCGATCTCGACCTCGACGACGTCGCCAGCCCTGCAGGTACGGCACTGCGAGCGGCACCACACCAGGTAGTCGACAGGAAAGATCATGTCCTGGGTCGTCCCGTCTTGACGGAGTTCGCCGTTGACCCACAGGCGCAAGCCGAGACTCTGCTGATCGCGTATCACGCGAGCCGATGCGCGACAGCGGGGGCCGAACCGCGTCGGCGACTCGATCAGCGGCAACGTGCCGGTGACAACGGCCGACCGAATGTCGGTAAGGCCGGCGGCCAACACCTGCCCATCGAATGCCTGCGCCACCGATGACGCATCGCGCCACACCGCGCCTTCCCAGACTGCGGGGATCTCGCCACCGGGTCGCCCTACGTGCGCCAAGCGCATCTGCTCTCCTCATTCACGCTGCGGTTCCGTCATGGATCATCCGGATAACCGCTTGGCTGGTTGTGTCGTATCGATGGTTGTTGTCGAGCTCGCCCACGATCACGTAGTCCTTCATCACGGCGATGCGGTCGGCCAGCGCCACCATTTCCGGTAGGTCCGATGTGATCAGCAAGATCGCGATCCCGGTGTCGGCGAGCTTCACGATCAGATCGTGGAACGCAGCTTTCGTCCGCACGTCGATTCCGACCGTCGGCTCGTCGATGACGAGGATGTCGCAATCGGCGGCCAGCCACTTCGCGAGGCTCACCTTCTGCTGGTTGCCGCCAGAGAGCTCGCCGGCGAGTTGGCGCGGGCCCCTGATGCGCATCCCCAGCTGCTCGCGGTACTGCTCGACGAGCGCGCGCTCGCCCTTGCTGCGAACGAGGCCCGCCCGCGCCAACCGCCGCCACACCGTGACAGCGACGTTGCGGCTGATGGGCTGGTCTAGAAACAGCCCTTCTTCCTTCCGGTTCTCGGTGACATAGCCGATTCTGAAGCGGTGCAACGCCGCCGTGACGCCTCGAATTCGCGCTGGCGCCCCGTTCACTCGCACGCTACCGGCGGTGATCCGGTCGAGGCCGAGAATGCAACGCGCCAGCTCTGTTCGGCCAGCACCGACCAACCCGTAGAGACCGACAATCTCGCCCCGGTGCACGTGCAGCGACACATCGCGATGCCCGGCACGCGTTGACACGTCTTCCAGCTCGATAACCGGCAATGCCGAGCGGTCGACACGACGCGAGGTCGTCTCGACCTCCGTGTACTCGCGCCCCACCATCAGGTCGACGATCTGCGCGCGCGTGAAATCGCGTAGTGGCTGCGCCTCGGTCACGCTGCGCCCATCGCGTAGGACGGTCACGGTGTCGGCGATCGCGAAGACCTCTTCGAGCTTGTGGCTGACAAGGACGACGGCGCGACCGTGATCGCGCAGCCGGCGTACGACCGTGAACAACCTCTCCGCTTCGTCGGTCGTCAGCGAAGCGGTCGGCTCGTCGAGCAGCAGCACGCTCGAGTCGACGGCCAGCGCCTTCGCGATCTCGACAAGCTGCTTATGCGCCACCGAGAGTCCCTCGACGGGGCTATGCAGATCAAGGCCGACATCGAGGTGGTCGAGGCAGCGACCCGCCAATTCGAACATTGCCGCTCGGGACACAAAGCCGCGCCGCTGCGGCAATGCCTGCAGGGCGATGTTCTCGGCTACCGAGAAGGCGGGAATCAGATTCCGTTCCTGGTGCACGACTCCGATTCCTGCACGCTGCGAGTCGTGCGGCCCTGAGAACTGCACTTCCCGCAGTGCCGATGGTCCGTCCGAGATGAGCAGTCGGCCGCCGTCTGGGCGGTAGACGCCGGTCACGACCTTGATCAGCGTGCTCTTGCCCGCACCGTTCTCGCCAAGCAGCGCGTGAACGGTGCCGTCTTCGAGCCGTAGAGTCGCGCCGTCGAGCGCCAGCACGCCGGGGAAGCGCTTGACGACATTTTCCGCGACGAACGTCATCGCGGCCCTCCTCCTCGGTGCCGAAGCTGCGTGAGCAGCACCGCGCCGAGGACGACGACGCCGATGATCACGTCCACCCAGCTCGGATCGATGGAGTACTGCGCGCGCGCGACATCGACCATGCGCATGATGAAGGCCGCCAGGCACGTGCCCAGAACGCTGATGACGCCCCCCGCGAGGGCGACGCCTCCGATGATCGGCGCAGCGAAGCTCGGCAGCAGCAGATCATCACCAATCGTCGCGTTGACCGATCCAGACAGGGCGACTTCGAGGACGCCAGCGACTCCGGCCAACAGGCCGGAGATCATGTGTGCAATAACGATCGATCTATCGTTCGACACTCCGGACAGGCGTGCTGCGAGCGGGTTTCCGCCACTAGCCAGGAGCCGGCGACCAGCTACGGTGCGCCGAAAGAAAACGGCTACCAGTGCGGCGACCGCCATCGCGACGAGAAATACATTCGGCACGCCAAGACTCGAGCCCTTGCCGAACCTCACCAAGCTTGGTGAATACCCTTGGAACGTCGACGTTCCATTGATCCCGTAACGCAGCCCGTCGATGATCGTCATCGTCGCGAGGGTGACGATGAACCCGTTGATGCGGGTGAGCACGACGATCACGCCATTGATCAATCCCGCCATCGCTCCGACACCAACCGCGCCCACGACGGCCAGCCAGGCCGGGACACCCAACCGAATCATGAGCCACGCAGCGACCATCGAGCAGAAGCCGGTGAGAACGCCGACGCTGAGATTCATCTGGCCAACGCCGAGAACGACCATCTGCGCGAGTCCGACGATGACCGGGACCGCCAGGAATTGGAAGATGGCCGTCAACGTGCCACGAGTGAGCAAGTTGCCGTGCGTCGTGCTAGCGAGCACGACGAATCCGATGACCGAAGTGGTGATGAGGACAGATTCGCTACCGCGTGCGAACGTGCGCACGCGGCGCGCATAGGTGTCTTTGATCGTGGCGCTCATGAACGTTGCGCCCTGCGCTCGGCGAGAAGCTGTCTCGCGCGGTCGGCCGACAGGGCAACGAGGAGCACGCCGCCGATGTAGATGTTGAGTTGCTGGATAGAGAACTGCAGCAGGTTCAGACCGGCCTGGATGACTTCGGTGAGCGTTGCGCCAAGGATTGTGCCGACGACACTGACAGCTCCTCCGGCAAGTGCCGTACCGCCAAGCACGGGGCCCAGGAACGACGGCAGCAGGAACGACTTGCCGATGTCGGCTGAGAACGATCCGTTGTTGACGGCAAGGATGAAACCCGCCAGTGCTGCAAGCATGCCGGACAGCGCATGAGCCTGGACGATCCGTCGCGTCGTGGCGATTCCCGACAATTGCGCGGCGTTGGCGTTCGAACCCGTCATCAGCATTTCGCGCCCCGCTCGCACCGAGAAGAACAAGAGCCCCACGAGGACGGCCGCGCCGAGCGCGATCGGCACGACGACCGGCACTGGTGGACCGCACACGCTGCCCGCGCAGTAGTCGGCAAACGTTCCGTTACGCAGGGTCTGCATGCCCGCTGGGTGCACGCTGAACGCCACACCGTCGCCGACTTGGCTGTAGAGCAGCGATACAACTCCGACAAGGGCGAAGTCGAGGGCAAGCGTGACGACGAACGAATTCACACCCGTGGCGGTGATGATCCAACCCGCGAGCGCACCGACCAGCGCGCCGACAGCCAGCCCGATGACGAGTCCGAGCCACAGCGGCACCGAGAGGTGCTGATAAGACCAGCCCATCGCGAACGCTGATATCGCCGCCATACGTGGCACCGCGAGGTTCATGTGGCCGAGCGAAAGTACCGCCATCTGCGCCAGGCCGACGACGACAAAGACGCTCAGATCAGCCTGCATCGGCACGAGCGACAGATCGACGTTGAGAAATGCCGATCGCAACGCCGAGAACACCACGATCAGGACGGCGATCACGACGACCAGCCCGAATCGTGGGTTCGCCCAGAACGGGATCGCGCGGCCATGCACGGGCTTCGCCGCCCCCTGGCCATCCTCGTCGAGGTGATCCACGATGCTCGCGCAGTGCTCTGCTGTCCTCATCGACTACGCCACCCGCAGGTTCTCGATGGCATCAAGATCCCACGCAATCCCGAGTCCGGGCTCACTCGGTGCGACGGCAAACCCGTCCTCGACTACCAGCGACTGCGTCGTTATCGCCGTGAGCTGCGGGATGTACTCGACGTATCGGCCGTTGGGGACGGCAGCGCACAAGCTCGTGTGCAATTCCATGAGGAAGTGCGGACACACGGCTACATTGTTGGCCTCGGCCAAGTGCGCGACCTTGAGCCATGGCGTCGGACCGCCAATACGCGCTACGTCGACCTGCACAAAGCCGGCAGCCCCGCGCCGCACGTATTCGCCGAACTGCCCGATCGAGTACAACGACTCGCCGACTGCGATGGGAATGCTCGTCGCCCTCGCCAGACGTGCATGTCCGTCGAAGTCGTCCGCCGGCAAGGGTTCCTCGAACCAGTAGGGATCGACCGGTTCGAGCAGATGAGCCCGCCTCATCGCGTCCGCCACGGTAAAGGACTGGTTGGCATCGACCATGAGGTCGATCGATGTGCCGAGCGCTTGGCGCACGGCAGTGAGTCGCTCGAGGTCCTCGGCTGGATCAGGCTTGCCTATCTTGATCTTGATGCCACTCATGCCGGCAGCAATCGCTGCCTTGGCACCTGCCACCAACTCCTCGGCCGTCAGATGCAGCCAACCGACCTCGGTGTCGTACAAGGGCACCCGGTCACGTGCACCGCCAGCAACGATCCAGAGCGGCTGCTCGGCCAACTTGCAGCGCCAGTCCCAGAGCGCGGTATCGACCGCGGCGAGCGCGAGCGAGGTGATCGCACCGACCGCAGTCGCCCGCGTCGAGGCAAAAAGGTCGGACCAGATCGCCTCGACCCGGCGTGCGTCGCGGCCAATAAGTCGGGGCAGGAGATAGTCGCGCAGGAGCGAGAGGATGGCCGTGCCGCCGGTGCCGATCGTGTAGCTGTACCCGCGGCCGAGCAGGCCACCGCTGGTAGTGATCTCGACGAACACCGTCTCCTGCTTAAGGAACGCCTGCACGGCATCGGTGCGAGTCGCTTCCACTGGTAGGTCGATGAGGTAGGCCTCCGCCTTGGTGATGAGGCACACGCGATTTCACTCCAGGTTGCGGGGCTCCGGGCGCGTAGGGGGAGACGCGCCCGGAGCCGCCGATTGTGGGAGTCGTTCGGACTACGAGCAGGACAGGTACTTGCTGTCGAAGTCCGACTTCAACTCCGTCGTCTTGGCTTGCCGCTGCGTGTCATAGCTCTGCACGTTGTCCTTGGTCACGACGAATGATCCGGAGTCGATGACGACACCGGGATCGTTCATCGTGCAACCGCCGGCAAGCTTCATCAGCGCGTAAGCGCCGACATAGGCCTGACCCACCGGGTTCTGCACGACCGTCGCGCTGACTCTGCCATCCGAAATGTCGGACAGGATCGTCTTGTCGTCGTCGATCGCCACGATCTTGATCGGCAGATGCGCTTGGTTCACGCCAGCAGCGGCAGCGACGGCGGGGTTGTAGGCGGTAGTGACGATCGCATTGATCTGCTTGCCCTTGGCGGCGAGCAGATCAGCAACGGCCTTCTGCGCCGTCTGGAGGTCCTTGTCGATATCGGTGATGGTTTGAATGAGCTTGACCTTGCCGCCCGTTTCCACGACAGCCTTCTGCACACCGGCAATACGCCGCTGCGTGTTCGAATCGGTCTTGTTTCCGGTCAGGTGGACAAGGTTTCCGGTGCCACCCATAGCAGCGATAGCTGCCTTGGCCGCCTTATAGGCCGCGGTCTCGACATCGGTCGACAGGCAGAACGCCGCCGCGTCAGTGGTGCCAGCAGGACAGGACGCCAGGCTGGCAACGTAGATGTGCTTGCGGGCGAGGTCGCTGAAGGTCGAATTGATGTTGTCGGGCGAGACGCCGAAGATGCCGAATGCGTTGTAGCCCTGCGCCTCGAGGGAATTCAGGATGTTGTTCTGCTTGGTCTGGTCCCATCCTGCCGTCTCGTTGAAGGTGACGGCACCGAGACCGAAGTCGGCCTTCGCCTGCTCACCGGCGGCTTTCCACGGCTGAAAGTACGGGTGCGGTCCGCCCGGGACGAGTGCCAGTTTGACTGCGCTCGGCTTGACCGCGGACGAAGCGCCCTTGCCCGACGCATGACGCTTCTCCGTACACGCACTCACGCTGATGACGAGAGTGGCGGCAAGTGCACCAACTGCCATACGCGGCACCGTTTGAACGCGTCGGCGTGAGCGCGCGGCGTGATCGTTTGTGCGCGTCTGGTGTGTGGGCGGAGCGGGAGTCATGCGCGAACCCTTCTGTCGTCACTGGCGCGCCCGGAGAGCCCGAGCGGAGGTCTAGAACATATTTCGTCATACGAATGACGTCAATACCAAATATGGTTAGGATCCACACGCAGCGCCACCCCGTATTGCTTCTGGGAGGGAATCCTCGTGTCACGTGTTGAAGACGCCGCGCCAGCTGAGCCATTACGGCACCCACTGCCACGGCGACCGCAGCGCCTCGCGACCGCCGTGGTTGAGGACCTCGTCGACCGCGTGGTCGCGGCTGAATTTCAGGCCGGCAGTACCCTCCCCACCGAGCCAACCCTCTGCGCGAGTTATGGCGTGAGTCGCACTGTCGTCCGCGAGGCGATCAAGGCGATGGAAGCAATGCGTCTCATCACGGTGCAGCAGGGCCAGGGCACGACCGTGCGACGCTTCGAAGACTGGGACCTGCTGAATCCGGTCGTCCTCGCCGCGACGGTACGACACGACGACGAACTCTCGATTCTCGACGACCTGGTCGACGTCCGGCGCGCGCTCGAGGCACAGATGGCCAGCCAGGCAGCCGAGTCGGCCAGCGATGAAGCGTTGGCGGCGCTGCAGGCCGCCATGGAGAAGCTCCGAAGTGTGACGTCAGATCCCGCTCAGTACCTGCAGGCCGACCTCGACTTCCACGACCTGATCATGGCGGCATCCGAGAATCGGCTGGGCCGGGCAGTTATCCGCACGATCAACGCCCAAGCCTTTCGCAGCCTGCGCTACGTCGGCGACCCGACGCCGAAGGACTGCGAGGTTTCTAATATCGCGCACCAGGCCGTCCTCGACCGGTTGCTCGCCCGTGACGCCCCCGGGAGCGCGGCGGCAATGGATGACCACATCCTCGGCTCGTGGCATCGGCGCCGCCCGAAGCGCGCCCGTAGCAAACCACGTGGCTCAGCGGCCACTCGCACGTGAAATTCGCGAGGACAGCATGCCCATAACGATCACCGAGGTCGCGACAGCGGACCTCCGATTTCCGACCTCGCAACGGCTCGACGGTTCCGACGCGATGAACCCCGACCCCGACTACTCCGCTGCCTACCTCATTGTGCGCACCGACTTCGCCGGGCTGGAGGGACACGCGTTCGTGTTCACGATTGGCCGAGGTAATGAGCTCCAAACCCACGCCGTGCGCATCGTCGCGTTGGCCCTTGAAGGGAGAGAACTCGAGCCCATCCTCGATGACATGGGCGGATTCTGGCGCCAGCTTGTGCACGACTCGCAACTGCGTTGGCTGGGTCCGGAAAAGGGCGTCATGCACATGGCGATAGGAGCGGTCGTCAACGCGATGTGGGATCTGAAAGCCCGCTTGGCAGGCGAGCCACTCTGGCTCCTGCTAGCCCGCATGTCTCCCGAGGAGCTCGTCTCGCTGGTGGACTTCCGCTATCTGACCGACGCTCTCACCCGGGCCGAAGCGCTCGCGATCCTCCGTGATGCTGAGACCGGCCGGAGCCAGCGCATCGAATTCCTGCTCGAGAACGGGTATCCCGCATACACAACCACGCCGGGATGGCTCGGTTACTCAGACGACAAGCTCGAACGGCTCGTCCGCCAAGCTGTCGCCGACGGGTTCGGCCAGATCAAGCTGAAGGTGGGCGCCGATCTCGCCGATGACCTGCGCCGCCTCGAAATCGCCCGCCGAGCTGCCGGCCCGGACTTTCCCATCGCTGTCGACGCCAATCAGCGCTGGGACGTCAGTGAAGCGATTGACTGGATCACTGCGCTCGCGCCTTACCGCCCGCACTGGATTGAGGAGCCGACGAGTCCAGACGACATCCTCGGCCACGCTTCAATCCGTAGGGCAGTGCGTCCGCTCGCCATTGCAACCGGCGAGCACGTCGCCAACCGAGTCGTGTTCAAGCAGCTGCTCCAGGCGGACGCAATCGACGTCGTGCAGATTGACGCCACGCGCGTTGCCGGCGTGAATGAGAACATCGCGATCCTGCTGCTCGCAGCGAAGTTCGGCCGGCCAGTCTGTCCGCACGCAGGGGGTGTCGGCCTGTGCGAGGTCGTATCGCACCTG
>Ga0068856_100006306_pt1 | contig 11634 bp, 12 predicted proteins | sample KBSCornC62_FD_66595 | JGI IMG/M metagenome (GOLD analysis project Ga0068856, IMG submission 66595) | Corn rhizosphere microbial communities from Kellogg Biological Station, Michigan, USA - KBS Corn C6-2 | ecosystem: Host-associated > Plants > Roots > Rhizosphere > Soil ... | reverse complement strand
GACGCACCATGTCGTCCAGGCGCGCCGGGCTCACTTCACCGCGCTGGATCGCAGCCGCGAGCTTGTCGAGGAACTGGTACTCGCCGCGCTTTCTGACGCCGGTCTCTTGATCCAGGCCGCTATTGGCGTTCAGCACGGTGTCGTGCTGCGCGCCCCAATCGGTCATCACGTAGCCTTTGAAGCCCCAATCGCGCTTCAATACTTGGTTCAAAAGCCAGTCATTTTGGCAGGCGTACGTGCCATTGACGAGATTGTAACTGCACATCACCGCGCCCGGATCGCCTTGTTCGATCGCGATTTGGAAGGCGAGCAAGTCGGATTCGCGCGCAGCCGCTTCTGCCACCAGCACATTCACCGAGTTGCGCCCGGTTTCCTGATCGTTGAACGCATAGTGCTTAACGGTCGAGACGATGTGATTCGACTGAATGCCGCGCACGACCGCGCCGACCATCGTCCCGGCGAGCAGCGGATCCTCGCCGCCGTACTCGAAGTTTCGGCCATTGCCAGGGTCGCGCAGCAAATTGACGCCGCCCGCGAGCATCACGTTATAGCCGGTGCGCCGTGCCTCGTTGCCGATCATCGCACCGCCGCGCTCGGCGAGCTCTGGGTTCCACGTCGATGCGGTGAGGATGCCCGAGGGGAGCACGGTGCGTTCGAGTTCGAGCGGCGCTTCACCCTGAGTCGCGACGCCGCTGCCCGCGTCCGACTGCCATTGCGGCGGAAAGCCGAGCCGCGGCACACCGCGTACGACGCCCGCCGACTGCGGCCGAGCCTCCGGAAAGCGATACTCGTTCCATTCCTTCTGCACGCCGAAATAGCCGGTGATCAAAGTGAGCTTCTCGTCCTCGGTCAGCGCGCGGACCAGGCGCTCCGCGCGCTCGTCGGCAGACAGCGAGCGATCGAGCCAGCCGTTTGCGGCAGCGCTTGGCGCGGCGCCCGCGTTCGGCGCGGTCACGACCTTCGACGCGCTCGCGGCGGGGGCATTGGTGGCGGCGCGCGCGGTGAGGCTGGTCGCAGCAGGCGCGCTGGCCGCCGAGCGCCCCGAGCAAGCAGCCGTGACCGCCCCCAAAGCCAGGAGCGCGAGCATTGGGATGGTCAGTGAGCGCAAGTTGGCACCGCGCCGCGTGTGCGAACTCGGCGTGCGGCGGGCGGGGCGTTCACGGAGCGATGACGGAGGGCGCATGAGCGGCCGCAGTGTAGTGGAGTCCAAAGAGCCGAAGCCAACGCAAACCGTTTTACAATCGAACGCGGGCGGCCACGCGCGGTCGAGTTTACGGGAGAAGGCGCGCTGAAGCGCGCACTGCGCGACGTGCACAGGGCTCGCTCGGTGGGCTGCGTCAGCGGCGCTTATTTGCGTCGCGAAGCGGCGTCCGAAGGCGCCCGCTCGCTCGGCGAGCTCGAATCTGCCGCGGACGGGGCGGCAGCGCGGGCCGCTTCTCCGGCGACGAGCACGCCGAACATTTCCACCAAGCGCGGCGTACTCGCCGCCAAGGGCGAGAAAAATGCGGCGTCGGTCTCTTCGACGGCGACGACGGCGGCGCGCGCTTTGGCTCGGCCCGCCTCGGTGACGAGGATCGCCTTGGCCCGCGGATCGTCCGGGTGCCGGCGGCGCTCGAGCAGCTCGGCCGCCTCGAGCGTGCGCACCACTTGAGACGTGGTCATCGCATCCACTCCAGAGAGCTCGGCGAGCCGCGCTTGAGTGAGCGTCTCGTTGGCACCGAACCAGGTCGCCGTCGCCAGCAGCACGAATTGCGAATGGGTCAGCCCAAACGGCTCGAGCGCGGCCCGTTGCCGGCGTTGCCAGGCGTTCGACACCTTCCACAACAGAAAGCCGGGGCTCACATTCGGGCCCGGCAGACGGCTGGGGAGCGGCGGCGCGCCGGCTTTCTTCTTCATGCCGCGTCCGCGGTGCGCGGCAGACGCACGCCCATCTTCGCCGCGATCAGCCGAAAATCCGCGTTCGACAAGGGCAGATGACCGCGGCGGAGCGCGATCGACCAGTGCGCGGATGCGCACAATTCCAGGCGCGGTTTCACTTCCTCCAACGGGACCTCACGCGCGGCAAGGTAGCGCACTCGGCGGCGAAACGGCACGAAACCGCCGCCCATGTCGAAGGGAAACACCTCGTCGTCCTGCACTTGACCGAGCGCGGTAAACGCCCGCAGCGGCGCGCCGCCGAGCTCGATGCTCGGCGAGTAGTACACGAGCCAATCACCGCGCCGCATCCGGCGCAGCGGCAGGGCCTTACCGTGACACAGCTGCGCGAAATCACCGGCCACGCCGCGCTGCACGTGCGCGCGCGAAACCACACCGAGCCAGGCGGTCACGCTCGCACCTCCGCGACCCGCGCGGCCAGACTGGCGAGCACCTCCGGGAAATCCGCAGCAACCATCGGGCCGATTTCGGCGGCACCCGGCCCGGTCGCCTCGACCGCGTAGATGATTCGCGTGCGCTCGGCGGCGAGCCGCACCAGACGATGGGCCACGACCACACACAGGTCGCCCACGCGCGTTTCGTCCACGAAGCATTCGTTTTCGCGCACGTCGAGCAAGCGCGACCGCAGCCGGTCCTGGCCGGGCGGCTTCATCGTGAACCAGGTGCCGGTCGCGAACGGCCCCTCGAGCTCGATGCTCTCGATGCCTGAGTTCCACCGCTTCCAACCGGCCACGTCCCGGAAGAGCGCCCAGATCTTCTCCGGGGCGACGCTCGCCTCGATGCTGTATTCGGTGCGCCAAACTTGATTGTCGTTCGTCAGGGGTTCGTTTTTCATAAGTACACTTATAATAAGTCCACTTACGATGGTCAAGAACGAATCGACGGGGCGGCCCCGGATTTTGCTCCGCCGCCTCAAAAAGCCCCTGCGCGCCAATCAGCGGTCGGAGCCGGGAGCGCGCAGGCTGAGCAGGGCAATTTCGGGAACTACCCCAAAACGAACCGGCAAAATGCTCGTGCCGAGGCCGGTCGTCACGAACAAGTGCCGGCCATTTTCCACGATCTCGCCCGCGGCATAGCGTTGGCCAAAGGCGGACGGCACGATCAGACGCCCCAGGAGCGGCAAGCACACTTGGCCACCATGAGTGTGGCCGGCCAGCGTCAACGAGGCGCGCTCGTCGAGCTTGGCAAACACGTCCGGCTCGTGCACGAGCACGAGCAACGGCGCGCCCGCCGGTGCCAGCGCCAACTCTTGTTGTGGCGTGCGCCGACGCACCTCGATGTCGGCCAGCCCGAGCACGACGAAGCTCGAGCCCCGCGCGTCGATGCGCAGCGCTTCGTCGTCCAAGACGCGGATGCCGCGTTGCTGGAGCACGCTGCGCACGTGCGCGCCGTCGTTCCACCAATCGTGATTGCCGAGCACGGCCACGACGCCCCACGGTGCGTGCAGCTTCGCGAGCTCGTCAGCGATCGGCTCGATCGCGACGAAGTGGCCACCGACGATGTCGTTGATCAGATAATCACCGGCGAGCAGCACGATCTCCGGCTGCTCGGCATTCACGCGTTGGACGAGCTCACGCAGCCGCGGCAGATCCCAAGAAGGCGAGCCGATGTGTAAATCCGAAAGTAACGCCACCTTCGCGCCGGACAGGGCTTTTGGCCAACGCGGAACTTCGATCTCGGCGCGGTGCACGGTCAGGCGCGCGGGCTCGATCAGCGTGGCGTAACCGCCGAGCCCGACCAAAAGGACCGTCAGCGTCGCCAAAACGCGGCCGACCCAACGGGATGTCACGGACTGATAAATGCGCGGCCGCACCACGGAATTCCCGGGACACTCGCAGATCCGCGCTGATTGTGCCAGGCGTTCAGCGGCGCGACGGCTTGGCCCAGCGCTCGTGCCGGATTCAGCGCGCGATCCGAAAACGAGGCGGGGAGATCCGTTCGCATTTGCATTGGGGGCAGCGGCTGGGGCGGCTATGCCGCTCGCGATCCTTGAAGGCAAAGCCGCACTTCAAGCACACGGGCGCGCTCGCCGACAGCCGCTCGCCCACGTGACCGAGCGAGTGCTCCAGATGGCGCAAGTGCTCGGCGACGTCGCGCTCGGGCACCGACGCGCGCTGCGAGATCTCGTGCGCGGTCAGCTCGGCTTCGCGCAACGCCTGCGCGATGCGCTCGCGCACCGTGCGCTCACTTTCCATTACGGAAGACGGAGCCTTCGACTCGCGGGAGGTCATGCGCGATTGTACGGCGCTCGCTGCGAAGCGACCAGAGCGTAAACATTCGCGCGAGAAAACTGCGCGCACGCAGTCGGCACCGCGCGCGGCGCCGCGTCGGACCTCCGGATTTCGTGGGCTGAGAAGCGCTGGGAACTTCCGACTCAATGCGCCGGTGCGTCGCAACGCGCGTGGGGGCTTGCCGTACTCCATGCACATTGAAACGCGCGCTCGCGCGCAGATCGCTCGACGCCGCACGCGGCCCGGGCAGGAGCTTTTTCGCCATGAAACGTCACGTCCTCCGCAGCCATGTTTGTCTTCGTTCCGCATTTGGAGCGGCTTTATTGCTGGGGCTATCGAGCGCCGGCTGCAGCAAATCGTCGTCAGACGCGCAGAGCAACGCCGCCGACGTGTGTGAGTCGTTGAGCGCGCCCGCGAACGTCCCGGCTATCGTGCAAGTGCCCGCGGGCAACCAACTGATTCAACACCTTCATGCGGTGGGCACTCAGAACTACACGTGCACCGAAAGCCCCGGCACGGGTGACGCGCCGAGCCCCTACGCCTGGGTCTTCGTCGCGCCGGAAGCCGCGCTCTCGAACGAATGCGGCGAGCTCGTGGGCACGCACTATGCGGGACCACAGGGCGCCTCGACGCCGCGCTGGCAATTCACGGCCGACGGCAGCTACGTGCAAGGCATGAAGGTGCAAGCTTCGCCCGTGACCGGCTCCATTCCCGAGTTGCTGCTCTCCGCGACCGAGGCGAGCCCGGGCACGTTTGCCAAGGTGACCTTCGTGCAGCGGCTGGCACCCGACGGGGGCGCCGCGCCGGACGCCTCCGAGTGCAGCGGCGCCAACGTGAACGAGCTCAGAAAATCCAACTACGCCGCGGAATATTACTTTTATACGGGCGCGCCCACTCCCCCGCCGAACGGCACTGGTTATTGACGCCCGGTTTGCAAATCGGATGACATCGGTCGCGAAGGCTCGCGAGATCTCGGCCGACGTCCGCGCCGCCGAAGGCTGCGAGCGCGCGCGACGTGGCGCGTGACCATCAACCCAAAACCAGTCACGCACCGAAATCACGACGACGCCGCGTGAGCCCTTTCGGAACGCGAGAACGGTTACGCGGCCGCCACTTCGCCGCCACTCTCGTTTGTTTTTTTTGGGGTCCACTCTGGAACGGGCGCGCGGAACGTGAACGCCGACGAGTGGCACCGCACGTCCGCGCTCGCCGGCGCTGCAGCCGCGCGAGCCCCACCCTGCACACGAGTTCGGCCTTCGGCCGAATAATGCTGCGCAAAACCCGGGCGAAACAGCCCGGGCTGGAAACCATGATAGCTTCGTGGGTTTGTCCTGGCTTGGGTTCGAGCGGATCGACGGGTTGCGGGAGCGCGCTCCCGTGCGGCGTACGCGCGCCGTGCTCGCGGCGCTGCTGCTGTTGGCCGTGAGTTGCGGCGGCAAGACGGTCGCGTACGAATATCTTTCGAACGCGGGCGGCGCGCCGGCTGCGAGCGGTGTGAATTCGACCAGCAAGGCCGGCTCTTCCGGCAGTGCAGCTGGCGGTGCGAGCGAGAGCGGCGCGGGCAATGCGAGCGGCGGCAGTAGCGAGAGCGGCGGCGACGGGGGCGCGAGCGAGAGCAGCGGCGGCGCGAACGGCGGTGACGGCGGGCATGCCGAGAGCGGCGGGGGCAGCGCGGCCTCGACCAGCGACGGCGGGATCGCCGGCATGAGCGAAGCCGCAGGTGCGAGCGCCAGCGGCGCAGCGGGCGCCGTCGGACGCGCGTGCGCTTCGGTCAGCGAATGCCCGCGGCCGCCCAACGCCTGTTTGCTCGCGCGCTGCGCGGGCGGCGCGTGTAGCACGGAGAACGCGCCCGCCGGCGCGCTGTTCGCGCTCGATGTGCCCGCCGATTGTCACGCCACGACCGCCTGCGACGGCCATGGTCAGCCCACGCTCGAGATCGACCAGGACAATGCACCGGTGCCGAACAATCCGTGTTTGGTGGGCACGTGCAATAGCGCGGGCGTGGTCGGCAGTGAGCCGCGGCCGCGCGGCACCCGCTGCGGCCTGGAGCTGATCGGAGCCGGGAAATGCGACGGGAAAGGCAGCTGCGTCGCGTGCCTGGTGAATGCAGATTGCCCGCGCGGTGAAACTTGCTCGAGCCACCAGGCGTGTGTCGGAACGCCCTGCACCGAGCTCAACTGCGGCGGCGCATGCCCAACGTGCTTGGGTAAGAAGTGCGCGCTCGACAGCGACTGTGCGTCGCGTGTTTGCGACCGAGTGACGCAGCTCTGTGTTCGCGATCAGCAATGCGGCGACGCTCGCCAAGACGGCAACGAGACGGACACCGATTGCGGGGGCGGCACCTGTGCGGGCTGCGCGGTCGGGCAAGCTTGCCTGGTCGACAGTGACTGCGGCTCGTTCGCGTGTGACGCGCGCTCGCTCTCGTGCGTTGCGGATCCGTGCACCGATCACCACAAAGACGGCGACGAAACCGACGTCGATTGCGGCGGGAGCAGCCCGAGCTGCGCGCGCTGCGGCCCCGGCGAGCAGTGCAACACCAACTTCGACTGCGTCCCGGGTCACTACTGCCCGCAAGTTCCGAACAAGTGCCAATGAGCCAAAAATCTTCGCTGCCGATGCCAAAACGCGCGCCGCTCGACGAATCTGCCAAGCCGCGGCGGGCCGACGGCGAGCGACGAAGGCGAGCCCTGATTCGGCAGCCGCGTGCCCGTCGCGGTGCGCTGAGCGCTTGGTTCGCGCTGCTGCTCGCCGTCGGCTGCAGCGGAAACTCTACCGTTTACGAGATCATCACCGTGAACGGCGGTGCGCCGGCCGTGAGCGCCGGAGCCGGCGCGCCGAGCGCGAACGGCGGTGTCAGCGCGATGGGCGGATCAGCGAGCTCTGGCGGCGCGAACTTCGGCGGCGCGAGTTCGGGCGGCAACGCGGGCGGCTCTGCTCGGGCCGGAGCCAATGCGAGTGGCGCAGACGGCGACGCGGGTGGAATGAACAGCGGCGGTGGCGGTGCAAGCGCCGGCGCAGCGGCAACCGGCAGCGAGAGCGCAGGCGATGCCGGCGCGTCCGGCGTGGCCTGCGGCACGCTGCTCCCGGATGAGCCGCCGGATTGCCACGCGAGCATCGCTTGTTCGGACTCGCGCGTGGTGGACCAAAACGACGTGCCCCGGCCGACGAACGCTTGCATCGTGGGCACGTGCAACAGCACGGGCGTGCCGGGCACCGCGCCCGCCCTCGCCGGCACTGCCTGCAGTGCCGCCGGCGGCGGCCGCTGGTGTGATGGCGCGGGCAAATGCGTGCCGTGTCTGCAGACGAGCGATTGCAAGGCCGGGCAAATTTGCTCCGCGTCGCGACAATGCGTCAGCGGTTCTTGCACCGATCTCGATTGTGGCGGCGCTTGCCCGCCTTGCGCCAACGGCAAAAAGTGCCTCGCCGACGGCGATTGCGCGAGCTTTGCGTGCGACGCCGCGTCGCTCACGTGCATCACACCGCAATGCCAAGATCACCGGCAAGATGGCGTCGAAACCGACGCCGACTGCGGCGGCGGATTTTGCACGGCCTGCGTGCTCGGCAAAGGTTGTCTGGTCGACCCGGATTGCCTCAGCCTGGCCTGCGATGCATTGACACTGACTTGCATCAACAATTCGTGTGCCGACCATCGCACGGATGGCGACGAGACTGACGTCGATTGCGGCGGATCATGCCAACCGTGTAGCTCGGGCAGCGGCTGCCACACCAGCTTCGACTGCTACGCCGGCCACTTTTGTAACAGCAAGCACGTCTGCCAGTAGCGACAAAGCTCCGCGCGCCGGCGCGCTTGCTTGCCGAAGGCGCGACCCCGGCTTCACCTCGACCACCCCTTGCCGCCGGGCGTCGGCGCTGGCACACGAATGCCGCTGAATGCTAAACTGGATACCGCTTTCGTTGACCATTCCGCGCGCGGCTCTCGTGGCTGACGCCGCGCCAAGGGCGGGCGAGTCGTATGCCGCCCCAACTCCGATCGGGGCACCCGAGAGCGCTGAGCTGACGGCTGCGGATGAATTTGCGCAGCGACCGTTCACGTTCGAAGCGCGCCTTGGCCTCGGCGCGCCAACGGGTTTCGCGGGCGTAGCGGCGAGCTACTCGCCGCTGCCAGTGGTTGGGCTCGAGTGCGGTGCTGGAACCAACGGCCAAGGGCTGCAGCTCGCCGCTGCCGCGCGCGGACGGCTCGTGCTCGGCTCGCGAGAGGCGTTCCTCCACGGCAATTGGCTGCGCGCGGTAACCCTAACCTCGGGATTTGCGAGGGGTCGCTACAACGGGACCGCGTGGAACGACAGACTTCCCGCAGACGGTCCCGCTGCCGCGGATCTTCGCTATGCCGCCGCCTATTGGTGGAACACCGATTTCGGTGTCGAATGGCGCAATCGGGCCTTCGTTGCGCGAGTGTTCCTCGGTTTGGCGGTGCTGTTGAACCCGCGCGACTACGCGGTGGTCAAAAGCTCGAGCGATGACTTCGTCGGCCAACCTTCGACCCGGCTCGTCTATTTCGGCTTCGGCATAGGCATGGCGCCTTGAGTGCACGCGGCGCACGCCACGGCTCTCGGCTCAGCTCAGCGGGATTTTGGATTTGTACTTGGCGAGCCACGCGGCAAACGTGAGAAGCTCCGGGTTGAGCGCGCGAGACTCGGCGACGCTGCGCGCGCCGCAGTATTCGCGCTCGAACTCGGCCTTGTATTGGAACATGTTGCCGAGATCGTCCGCGCCGGGGAAACCAAAGCTGCGGTACACCGCGGGCGGCACGCCCTGATACGTGACCGGGCGCTCCAAAGCGCGAGCCAAGCCGGCCGCCATTTCCGCGCCGGTCAGCTGCTCGCCGGCAATGCCGATCTGTTTGCCGAGCGCGGCCGCCCCCCGCTTGAATACGCCAAGCGCACATTTGCCGATGTCTTCGGCCGCGATGCACGGGAGCTTCTTGTCCGCGATGGGCAAGACCAGGCTGAGCGTTCCCGCGTCGTTCGGCTTCGGACCCATGCCGAAGTAGATTAGGTTTTCCCAGTAGAACGCGGTGAGCAGGAAGGTCGTGCGCGTTCGGTCGAAGAAGGCGTTCGACTCGCCCTTGGTGTCGAAGTGCGGCACCTTGAACCGCCCGTGCAGCGTCGGCATGCGTAAGTCGGCGAGTGACACGCGCAAGCGCGTGTCCTCGAGGGTCGACCAGATCACGTGCGCGACCGCACTCGCGGTGCAGGCCTGCGCCAAGTTGCGTGCTTGCTGCAGCTCCTTGTCCGGCGACAAATGCTCCCAATAGTTGGTCACGCAGAAGGCGCCGTGAGCGCCGGCGAACGCGCGCTCGAGGCTGGCCACGTCGTCCAAATCGGCGGTCACGAGCTCGGCGCCAGCGGCGGCCAAAGCCCGCGCCGCGGCGCGGTCTGGGTTTCGCGTGACGGCTCGCAGCGCGAATTGTCCACTCGGCTCGGCCAAGATCGCCCTGGCCAGGCCGCCCCCTTGTGCGCCCGTCGCTCCGATCACGCTGATGATTTTCTTGCTCACGTTTCTTTGCTCCTTTTTCATGATTCGAAGTTGCTTACTTGTAAGCAATGGCGGCGCTGGTCGGACCGGTCAGCGGCACGATCTCGGTGCGTGAGAAGCCCGCCGCGCGACACCAGCCGTCGTATTGCGCGCCGGTGTAGTCGAAGCCGCCTTCTGCGCCGAACTCGATCAACATGTTGAGTGACATCAAGAGACCAAATGCGTTTTGGCGGCGAGCATCGTCGATTACGTTTTCGACCGCGATCAGCGCGCCGCCCGCGGGCAGCGCGCGATAGGTCTTTTCGATCAGTCGCCGCTTGTCGGCTTCGTTCCAGTCGTGAAGGATGTTGCCCATCACGATCACGTCGGCGGACGGCAGTGGGTCGACGAAAAAGTCACCCGCGACCACCTCGATGCGCGACACCAGGCCCGCTTTGGCGATCTCGCGGCGCGCGATCGGCGCGACCGCGGGCAGATCGAAGCTCAGCAGCGACAAGTGCGGGTGGTGCGCGGCGAGAATCCGGCTCAAATGCGCGTTCGCGCCGCCCACGTCGAGCACCGTCTTGCGCTTCGAAAAATCGAAGCGCGAGGCCAGCGCGCTGAAGTTGCCAGTCTGCAGGCTGGCCATCGCCGCCAAAAACTGATCCAGCCGCGCCTGATCGGCGTACAGCGCGCCGAACACCGAGCCACCGGCTTTGCTTTCGTTCTGGGCCTGGCCCGTCTTCAAGGCCTCGGTGAGACCATTCCAAAACCCGAACAAGCGAGCGTTGAGCATCTCGGGCAATCCGCCCGTGTAGCTCGGCTTGTTCCTGTCGAGAAAGAGGTCGGTCTCGGGTGAGTTGCGATAGCGCGCGTCCGGGCCGTCGCCTTCACGGTTCAAAAATCCCATCGCCACCAGCGCGTCGAAGAAGTCGGGCGAGCGGTCCGGGCGGATGCCGAGCGCGCGGGCGAGCTCGGCGTTGGGGCGTGGCGCGCGGGCGAGCTCGGTGAACAAACCGAGCTCGACGGCGCTCAGAAGTACCTTTGCGGGCCAGAATGCGGTGGCGGTTTCCAGGATACGGGCGGGGGTCAAGTGCGATGTCATCGGTGTGTTCTCCTCGGCCCGGGCTCGGGCCTGAACCGGATGTAACAAACGCCGACGTGCGCCGATCCTCCGAGTTCCCTAGCCAAACCTTCCAATTTCCCTATCGGCGAAAAAACCCCGTTCCCGAAGCGCGGCGCTAGCGATAAACAAAGTGCATGTCGGCGCTTTCTCCCGAGCTTCGTGCCTGGCTGGTGCCAGGCCTCGCCGGGACCATCGCGTCCGTCGATCGCAACCAACAGCCGCAGATCGCGCGGGTTTGGGCGGTACGCGCGCTCGACGATGCCGACCAAATCCTCGTCTACGTGCTGCGCGCGGCGTCGGGCGAGCTGCTCGAGGGCGTCGAAAACAGCGGCCGCGCGGCGCTGAACCTGATCGAAGTCGAAAGCTATCGTTCGCGTTTGTTCAAGGGCACGTGCCGCGTGTCGCCTGAGCCGATCGACGCCGCCTTTCTGAACCTGAGCTTCGCGGCGCTGAACCACGCTTTCCAAGGCGTGGGCATGGCTCCCGGCACCGTCGAGCGCATCCTCGCGCACAGCGACGCACCGCGAGACATGATCGCGCTCTGCATCGGCGTGGAGAGCGTGTTCGATCAATCGCCGAAACCCGGCGCGGGGAAACGACTCTGATGCGCGCGCTCAGCGAGATCGAAGCCTGTTTTCAGGGCGTCGTCCCGAGCTATCTCGCGACCTGTGATGGGCAGGGCGAGGCCAATATCGCGTCGGTGAGCATCGTGCACTTGCTGTCACCGAACCGCGTCGGCGTTTCCTGCCAGTTCATGAACAAATCTTTGCGCAACCTGCGCGACACGGGCCGGGCTCAACTCCAGGTGCTCGACCCGTTCACGCTGGCTGAGTACTTGCTCGATCTGCGCTTCGAAGGGCTCGTCGA
>Ga0068856_100006305_pt1 | contig 11638 bp, 10 predicted proteins | sample KBSCornC62_FD_66595 | JGI IMG/M metagenome (GOLD analysis project Ga0068856, IMG submission 66595) | Corn rhizosphere microbial communities from Kellogg Biological Station, Michigan, USA - KBS Corn C6-2 | ecosystem: Host-associated > Plants > Roots > Rhizosphere > Soil ... | reverse complement strand
TTCAACGTGCTCGTGTTCCTCGTCCTGCGCAACGAGGAAGCGATCACCGGCGGCACGTTCGGCATTCGCGGCATTCCGCGGCCGACGCTGTTCGGCCTTTCGCTCGACGCCAACCTCGTCTATTTCTGGTTCACGCTCGCGTCGACGCTTGTCCTGATGGCGCTGTTGTGGTGGCTGCTCCGCTCGCCGTGGGGACGCGCGTTCGCTGCGCTCCGCGACAACCCGATCCGCGCCGAAAGCCTCGGCGTCAACATCACCGCGTACACGCTGCTCGCGTTCGCGATCGGCGCCTGCTGCGCGGGCATCGCCGGCGTGTACTTCGCCTCGCTCGTCGGCTTCATCGATCCGGCGCCGTTCAACTTCAGCGCGTCGCTGCTGATGCTGCTCGGCGTCATCGCCGGCGGCGCCGGACGTTTTCTCGGACCCGTCGTCGGCACCGTCATCATCGTGTTGCTTCCCGAGTGGCTGCGGTTCATGCAGGACTGGTATCTCGCGGCATTCGGCATCGCCGTGATCGCGCTGATGGTCTGGCTGCCGGGCGGACTGCTGTCGCTGCCGGAGCGACTGTCGAGACGTCGCGGCAGCGAGCCGGCCGCTGCAAGCACGCCGCTCACGGCCGAGGGCATGCAATGACGATCCTTGCCGTGCGCGACCTGCGCAAGCACTACGGGGCGATCCGTGCGGTCGACGGCGTGAGCTTCGACGTCGCGCAAGGCGAAATCGTCGGCGTCATCGGACCGAACGGCAGCGGCAAGACGACGCTCTTCAACAGCATCCTCGGACAGATACGGCCGAGCGACGGCCGCGTCGAGCTGCGCGGCGAGGACATCACGGGGATGGCGCCGCTCGAGCTCGCGCGCCGCGGTGTCGGCCGCACGTTCCAGACGCTGCAGGTTTTCACGCGCCTCTCGGTGCGCGACAACCTGATCGCGGCCGGGCAGGAGTTCCGCGGCTCGATGTCCGCGCGCCTGTTCGCGCCGCGCGACGCAGGTCTCGGTGGGGCAGCCGATCACCTGATCGAGCGCTTCCGTCTCCAGCACGTCGCATATGCGCCCGCCGGCAGCCTCTCGTACGGCCAGCAAAAGCTCGTCGACATCGCGATGGCGTTCATGCCGGCGCCGCGCCTCGTGCTGCTCGACGAGCCGTGCGCGGGCGTCAACCCGAGCCTCGTCGACGAATTGCGCGAGCTGCTGCTGGCGATGAACCGCGAGCAGGGCGGGAGCTTCGTCGTCGTCGAGCACAACATGGATTTCATCATGCGGCTTTGCCCGCGCGTGATCTGCATGGTCGAGGGACGCGTGCTCGCCGAGGGTCCGCCGTCGGAGGTGCAGTCGAACCGGCAGGTGCTCGACGCTTACCTGGGCAATTGAACGGCACGATGAGCGAAAAGATCATCGAGTTCGAGAACGTCGTCGCGGGCTACGCGCCGAGCCTCACGATCCTGAACGGAACGTCGTTCGACGCGCGCAAGGGCGAGATCACGCTCTTGATCGGCCCGAACGGGGCCGGCAAGTCGACGGTGCTGAAGACGCTGTTCGGCATGCTCGTCCCGCGCAGCGGCGAGGTGCGTTTCGAGGGCAAGCGCGTCAACGGCAGGTCGCAACGCGACCTGCTTGCGCTCGGGATGGCCTATGTCCCGCAGGGGCGCAATCTCTTCGCATCGCTTTCGGTGCGGCACAACCTCGAGCTCGGCGGCATCACGCTGGCGCGCGGCTCGCTCGGCTCCCGCATCGACGAGGTTCTCGCCCGCTTCCCGCGCATTCGCGAACGCATCGACAACCAGGCATCGACGCTGTCGGGCGGGGAGCAGAAGCAGCTCGAAGTGGGACGCGCGTTGCTCCTGCATCCGCGCGTTCTGCTGATCGACGAGCCGTCGATCGGGTTGTCACCGAAGCTCGTGCAGGACGTGATGGCGCTGCTGCGCGAGCTCGCCGACCAGGGCGTGACCGTGCTGATGGTCGAGCAGAACGTGCGCACCGCGCTCAAATACGCGGACCGCGCGCTGGTGCTCGAGATGGGGCGCCTCGCGCTCGACCGTCCGGCCGGCGCGCTGCTCGGCGATCCCGACCTCAACCGGCTGTTTCTCGGCGGTCACGTCGTCACTGCGGAGTCACGCTCGCCGCGCCCGAGTCAAGGCGCAGGCGGAGGGCTGCCCGCATGAGCGCGCGCTGACGCCGATTCACCTTGACCCAAGGGAACGCTCGAAGATGGCAGACACGCACACGTTCGGCATCGCCGGACTTCTCGGCTGGCCCGTTGCGCATTCGCGCTCGCCGATCATTCACAACCACTGGCTGGCCCGTTACGGCATCGCGGGACGTTACGTGCTTTTCGCGGTCCCGCCGGAGAAGCTCGAGGCGGCCGTGCGCGGAGTCGGCGTGCTCGGCCTGCGCGGATGCAACGTGACGACACCGCACAAACAGGCGATCTTTCCGATGCTCGATCGCGTCGACGACCTCGCGCGCAAGATCGGTGCGATCAACACGGTCGTCGTCGAACAGGACGGCACGCTCTCGGGATTCAACAACGACGGCAACGGCTTCGTGCAGAGCGTCCGCGACGCGGTGCCCGCGTGGCGGCCCGATGCCGGACCGATCGCGATCGTCGGTGCCGGCGGTGCCGCCCGCGCGATCATCGCGAGCCTGCAGGCGCAGGGTGCACGCGAGATCCGCATCGTGAACAGGACGCGAGCGCGCGCCGAGGAGCTGCAGGCGCGCTTCGGCGGGCCGCTCGCCGTGATCGCGTGGGAGAAGCGCGCCGATGCGCTGGACGGCGTCGCGCTGCTGGTCAACGCGACGAACCAGGGCATGATGGAGAAGCCGCCGCTCGACCTGGTTCTCGACGTCCTTCCGCGCGCGGCCATCGTCGCCGACGTCATCTACGTGCCGCGCGAGACGCCGCTGCTGGCTGCCGCACGCGCGCGTGGCCACAGGACCGTCAACGGGCTCGGCATGCTGCTCAATCAGGCGCGGCCCGCGTTCCATGCGTGGTATGGCGTGATGCCGGACATCACGCCGGAGCTCGTGCGCGCGATCGAAGCGACGTTCTGACGCGTCGGACGTTCCTCAGGCGCTGATCGACACCGGCCCGCGGCCCTCGAGATGCGCGACGCCGAGCGCGGCGAGCGCCTCGTCCTCGTCGTCGGAGAGTCCGCTGACGGCGACGGCGCCCGCCACGATACCGTCGACGCGGACGGGCAGCCCGCCGCCGAAGCCCACGTAACGCGGATCGCCGTAGAACGCGACGTCGGTTCCCTTCGCGCGGAGCGTCTCGCCGAGCACGCGCGTCGGGCGGTTGAGACGCGCCGCGGTGAACGCCTTGTTGATCGCGAGCGGTCCCGACGCGATCAGCGCACCGTCGCAGCGCAGGAACGCGAGCAATTCACCGTGCGCGTCGGCGATCGCGATCGCCGCCGTCCGTCCCTTCGCCTCGACGGCGCGACGGACGACGTCGAGCGCGTCGAGAACGTCGCGGTGGGCAAGGATGGGCGCAGCAAGCAATGAAGTTCCTAAATCGTCTCGAACTGCGCGTCCTTCAGCGACGCCGCATAGCCGTCAATCGCCTCGTTCGTCTTGCGCCAGCTCGGAAGCGCCTTCATCGCCGAAAGCCACCGTTTCACGTTCGGATACGCGGCGTAATCGCAGCGGATCATGTCGCCGAGCGCGACGAACGGCGCGGCGAAGTAGTCGGCGATCGTGAGCGCGTCGCCGCATAGATAGCCGTTGCCGCCGAGCACCGAGCGATCGAGGACTTTCATCCAGCCGGATGCGCGCTCGCGATGCCACGCGAGCGTCGCCGCCTGGACGGTCGGATCCTCGCGCTTGAAGAACGAGAATATCTGCGGATAGACGAAGCCGTAGACGAAGTCGCGGCTCATCTGCGTGTTGACCCAGTCCATCCGCTCGTTGACGCGAGCGCGTGCGCGAAGGGACTTCGGATAGGCCGGCGAGTCGATCGCATCGGCGAGGTACTTGAGAATCGCCGAGCTCTCGGTCAGCCGGAAGTCGCCGTCCTCGAGCACCGGGACCATGTGGCTCGGATTGATCGTCAGGAATTCGTCCTTGTACTGCTGGCCACCGAGGATGTCGACGACCTCGAAATCGACGTTCGCGCCGCTCTCGGCTACGAAGAGCATGATCGGCCGACTCGTCGTCGACGCGGGGTGGTAGTAGACCTTCATTGCGATCCTCCTTGCGTGAAATGGGTGGGACGCGCGCCGATCTTGGGCAACGCGCGTCAGGCAGCCTGTCCGAGCGACGCCTGCATTCGCTGGATCAGCACGTCGATCAGGTCCTTGCCGTCCGGCGACTTGAGCCGCCGTTCCTTGAGCGCGCGCACGAGCTCCGGCTTGGCGATCGACTCGTAGTCGGAACGGATCAGCACGCCGGCAATGGCGCGCTGCACGTTCACCGTCTTCGCGACGGGGAACAGGTGCGTCAGGAGCTCGAGGCTCTGCGGATCGGAGACGTGGTGCAATGCGAGCGTGTCGAGCGCGCGGATCTGCGCGTCGACGTCGTTCATCCGCGCGATCCGCGACGCGACGTCGCGAAGCTCGGCGGGCTCGGCGATCGGCCGCTGCTTGACGTAGACCTGCGCGAGCTCGACGTCGCGCTCGCGTCCGCTCGTCAGAGCCTTGACGACCATTGTGCGCGCGCCGGCGCTCCCGGTGCATGCGAGCAGCGCGGCGTGGCCGGTATCGGACGGCGCGGCTGCGCCGCGCCGGAAGTCGGCAAGCGCCGGCTCGAGTGCGTGCTCGCGCGTCAGCGTGCAGGCGAGATCGACGTCGGCGCTGTTGACGTCGGTGTGCCGGTACACGTCGCGCAGCAGCGCGACGAGCTCGGCTCGCCGCTCGTCGCCCGAAAGCCAGCCGAAACGCGACGCGAGCGCGATCATGCGGGCGCGCACCTGCGGCTCGTCGGCGTCGCGCGCGAACGCGAGCCAGCGTGCCTTGATCGCGTCATCGGCGGCGATGTCCTTCAGCACGCTCGCGACCGCCGGTGTTTGCCGTTCGGCGTCGCTCAGCGAAGCCTCGTATTTCTCGAGCGGATCCAGATAGGCCCGCACTTCCGCCATGTCGCGGCCGAGCAGCGCATGGACGAAGGCCGCGCGTTGCGGCGCGGACAATCGATCGTCGACGAACCGGCACATGTCGCGCCCGTATCCCGCCTGCGGATCGACGTCCGTCGCGCCGCTCGCGACCGTCATCGAGCTCCCGGCGAAGAGCTGCAGCAACTTCGCGTTCGGGTGTCCGCTCGCGACCGACACCGTTCCTTCCGACTTGAAATAGCGCTCGAGGATCGGCCCGGCGTTTGCACCGAGCGGCGCCTTCGACGAGAAGCCGTAGATGACCGGCACGTTCCTGAAGATCATCCGCATCTTGTCGCGGTTGCTGTCGGCATGCTGCGCGTCGAGCAGCGCCGCGACGCGCTCGGCATCGGCCACCGAATGACCGGAGCGCAGCAGCGCGCGCGTCACTTCCGCCGAGGCCGTCGACAGCTTGTCGGGGTTCAGCGTGTTGCAGCCGAACAGGTACACCTCCTTCAGCCGGGAGAAGAGTCCCGGGCACGAGTCGCTGCAGGATGCGCGCCCCATCTCGTCGACGGGCAGCGATTCGCGCGCGTCGACGCGGTCCGAGTAGAACTCGTCGCCGCCGTCGAAGTGACCGGAGATCAGCAGGACGTCGCAGCGCACGCCGGCACGGCACGCCGACGCGAGCCAGTCGGGCCGTCCGCGCTCGACCAGTTCGACGAAGTCGTACTGATCGGACGGCAGATAGCGGCGGAACGTGTCCTTTTCGTCGGCGGAGTTGACGGTGATCGTGCACACCGTCTTTCGCTCGGCGAGAGCGTCGTGCGCGGCGAGGGCCGCAGCGAGGGCGGCCGCGAGGAAGAACCTGCGGTGAAACGGCATCGGGCTGGCGGGTGGGCGTGGAACGCGGCGAAGTATTGCACGCGCCGTGGGGCGGCGAAAAGAGCCGCGTTTCGAAGTCCGCAGCGAAGCGGGATCAGGCCGGGGAACCGAGCCGGTCGATCAGGACGTCGATCAGGTCGCGACCGTCGCGCGACCTGAACCGGTGCTCACGCAGCGTGCGCACGAGCTGCGGCGTGTCAATCGCCTCGAAATCGGCGCGGATCAGCACGCCCGCGATGGCCCGCTGCACGTCGATCGTTCGCGCCAGCGGAAACAGCCGCGCGAGATTCTCGAGCGCCTCGCGGTCGGCGACGCGATGGTCGGCGAGCGCGTCGAGTGCGCGCACCTGTGCGCCCGCGTCGCTCATGCGCCCGATGCCGCTCGTCACGTCCCGAACCTCGTCGGCGTCGGCGAGCGGCTGGTATTGCAGGTAGACCTGCGCGATCTGCACGTCGGCTTCGCCGGGACTCGTCAACGCAGCGAGCAGCCGCGGGCGCTGCGCGACGTCGCCGAGGCAGGCGCGGATCGCCGCATGGCCGACGTCGTCGGCCTCCCCCAACCCGTCGCGCGTGTGATCGAGCGCATGCGACGCGTTCAGCTTGCAGACGAAGTCGACGTCGGCCGCCGTCAGCACCGGATGCGCGTAGCGACCCGAGACGACGCGTCCAAGCTCGGCGAGCCGCTCGTCGGCCGACAGCCAGCCGAGCTTCTGCGCAAGGTCGATCAGGCGGACGCTAAGCGTCGTATCGTCGGTGGCGTGCATGAACGCGACAAAGCGATCGCGAGCGGTCCCGTCGTCGGCGATGGCCGCGAGCTCGCTCGTCAGACCCGGCGAGTCGTCATCGCGCTGCGCGACGGCGGCAGCATAGCGTTCGAGCCGATCGAGAAAGAGTCGCACTTCGGCCATGTCGCGACGAAGCAGCGCATGGACGAATTGCGCGCGCGCCGCCGGCGACAGGCGCTCGTCCTGGAAGCGACAGACGTCACGACGGAAACCCGCATCGGGATCGGCATCGACGGAGCCGCGCGTCAGCGTCAGCGAATGTCCCGGGAAGTACGCGAGCAGCCGCCCACCCGGCCTGCCGGCCGCGACTTCCTGCGCGCCACCCGACTGGAAATAGCGGTCGAGGTACGTCGCGGCGACGGGCCCGAGCGGCGCGACCGACGAGAAGCCGTAGATCGCCGGCACGTTGCGGAAGATGTGGCGCATCCGGTCGCGGCTGCTGTCGGCGAAGCGCGGGCTCATCTCGCGCGCGAGCCGCGCGGCCTCGTCCGGCGAATGCCCCGACTGCACGAGCGTGCGCGCGATCTCCTCGGGCGCACTGCGCAGCGCGACGGGATTGAGCGTGTTGCAGCCGAACAGGTACACCGCCTTGAGGTGCGCGAACGGGCCGTCGTCGGGATCGCTGCAGGCGACGCGCTCCATCTCGTCGACCGGCAGGTACTCGCGCGACTCGACGTGCTCCGAGAAAAACTCGTTGCCGCCCGCGTAGTCGCCACCGTCGTAATGGCCCGAGATCACGAGGATGTCGCAGCGGATCCCCTTGCGTCGCGCCGACTCGAGCCAGTCGGGGCGTCCGCGCTCGACCAGTTCGACGAAATCGAAGTGGCTCTGCGGCAGGTAGCGCTCGAACGCCTGCTTCTCGTTCGACGAGTTGACGGTGATCGTGCAGACGGTTTGCCGGCCTGCCGCCGCGTGTGCCGGCGCGGCAGCGAGCAGCGCGCAAAGCGACGCAGAAACGAGCGAAAGGCCGAAAAACGGTGGCAGGCGCATGGCGGGGATGCGTGCCCGCAAGCGCGCGCCGCGAGCCGACGGCGCCATTTCAGCCAGCGACGCGCGTGCCGTAAAGCAGACATTGGACCGATGTCCTATCGGCCTCCTGCGAAGCCGATCGTAAGAATCCGCCGACAGCACGGCACGGCGTCACGCGGTGCGCCAGGGCCGCCCCGGAGTGCGCGTCCGAACTGACGTACACGCGTCGTGGCGTCGAACTGTAGTGAACGGCTTCGGGTACACCGAAAACCGCATGGCATACCGCTTGCATCGAGGCCCGCGTCTGGTGCCCTCGGCCAAGGAGCCGCGATGTCTTCCCTGTTGATCGTCGACGACGAACCGAACGTCCTGTCCGCGATGCGTCGGCTATGCCTGAATGCGGCAGTCCTGCCGGCGATCCCCAGTCCGTCGATCGTGACGTTCACGTCGGCGGGCGATGCGCTCGCGCACCTCGACGCGCACGACGTCGACATCGTCATCTCCGACTACCGGATGCCCGAAATGGACGGGGCCTCGTTCCTCGCGCGCGTGAAGGAACTGCATCCGGACTCGGCGCGCATCATCATGAGCGCCTGTTCCGACATCGACGGCATCGTCCGCGCCGTCAACCATGCGGGCATCTTCCGGTTCGTGAGCAAGCCGTGGTCCGATCCCGACCTCAAGGCGACGATCCTCGAGGTGCTCGCGCATCGGCGGCTCCTGATCGAGAACCGCGAGCTCGCCGACGAGGTGCGGGCACAGCGCGACGTGATCCTGCGTCAGAAGCTCGAGCTCGAGCGGCTCGAGCGCGAATCGCCCGGCATCACGCGCGTGAGCTGGACCGAAGACGGCGGCGTGCTCGTCGAGGAATGAATGCCGATGAAAACGCCTTTCGGGACGAAACGGCGATGAGCGCGAAGTCCGCGACCCACTGCGGCCGCATTGCCGACCTCGACTGGATCCGCGCGCTCTACGAGCTCGGCCAGAAGGCGGCCAACGGCGCGCATCCGCAACAGGTCTCGCAGGAGATCCTCGAGCACATCGTGCGCGGCTTTGCCGCGGAAAGCGGCTCGATCGCGCTGATCGTCGACGGCACGACCGACCAGCTCGAGCTCGCCGCCGGTACCGATCTGCCGTCGGGCCTGGTCGGCAAGGAACTGCCGCGCGGCACCGGCGTATTCGGCCACGTCGTCGCGACGGGACACCCGGTGCTCGTCAACGGCAACGCGGCGCAAACCGGTCTGCCGCTTCGCGGCTCGGCCGAACGCCAGCGTTCGACGCATTCGGCGATGTGCTGGCCGCTGCAGGTCGCCGGGCGGACGATCGGGGCCGTGGCGGTCAACCGCGCCGAAACGAGCCCGCGCTACACGCCCGACGACCTCGAGCAGGGACAGGCGCTCACGAGCCTGCTCGCGCTCGTCATGGCGAACCATCGGATGCACGTCGAGCGTGACGCGCGCATTCTCGAGCTTTCGACGTTGAACGCGACGATGCAGCGGATCAATGGGATGCTCGAGGACGCGCAGAACCAGGTGATCCAGTCGGACAAGCTCGCGTCGATCGGCCAGATGGCCGCCGGCGTCGCCCACGAGATCAACAATCCGCTCGCGTTCGCGCTGTCGAACCTGGGCTCGCTCGAGACCTACCTCGCAAACCTGTTCGCGCTGCTCGACGCGTACGTCGATGCCGACGCCGCGATCGGCGTAGCCGGCCATGCCGCGCTCGGCGCGGCGAGGAAGCTCCGCGCCGGCGTCGACGTCGCGTTCCTGCGCCGCGACACGGCGGACCTGGTCGCCGAATCGCGCGAGGGCCTGCTTCGCGTCAAGCGCATCGTCCAGGACCTGCGCGATTTCTCGCGCGGCGGCGCCGAGGAAGTCCGGCAGACGCTCGACATCCACGACGCGCTCGATCGGACGCTCAACATCGTGCGCAACGAGCTCAAGTACAAGGCGCACATCGTCCGCGAATACGGCGCGCTGCCCGAGATCGAGTGCGTGCCCTCGCGTCTCAACCAGGTGTTCCTGAACCTGCTCGTCAACGCCGGTCAGTCGATCGACGGTGTCGGCACGATCACGATCTCGACCGGCGTCGACGGCGACGAGGCGTGGATCGCGGTAGCCGACACGGGGTGCGGCATCCCGCCGGAGAATCTCAACCGCATCTTCGACCCGTTCTTCACGACGAAGCCGGTCGGGCAGGGAACGGGGCTCGGACTGTCCGTCTCGCACTCGATCGTGCGCAAGCACGGCGGACGCCTCGACGTCGAGAGCGAGGTCGGTCGCGGGACGCGCTTCACGATCCGGCTTCCGCTCGCAAGCGCGAGTGGGCCGGCGGCCGTGAGCGACGTGGAGAAGCGCGCCGCATAGCGTGTCGAGGGGAACGGGCCCGCGGCGGCACGCGAGCCCGCTCTGCACCGCGACGGCTCAACCCGGATATTTCGCCTTAACGCCGTGCGCGCGAGCGCGATTCGCGCGCCGCGCGTCCCTCGTTCGCTGCGTTCGCTTCCATCGCGTTGCCCGATTCCTCGGCGTTCTCGCGCGCGCCGTTGGCCGCATCGCGCGCGTTTTCGAAACGCGGCTCCCAATCGCCGTTCGCTTCCGCCCGCATCGTCTGCGCGCCTTCGCCCGGCTGCTCGTCGTGCTGCGCGATCTCGTGCGCACCGGGACCCCGGTGATCACCGTAGTCGAGCGATTGCTGTGGAAGGCCCTCCGCCTGCTCGGCCTCCGCTCGCGCGATTTCGCGGATTTCTTGAAGTCCCTGTTCCGCGTGGCGGCTGATCTGCTCGATCTGGTCGCGCACCTGCTCGGTCATGCCGATCGTCTGCTCCTCCGCGATGCGTCCGAACTGGCGCTGCATCTCGGCGACCGTTTCGCGTGCCTGCCGCGCGGTATTGAGCGCCTGCTCGGCGCCCATGCTGAACAGCCGCCGTGCGCGCGCATCGCCGATCTCGAAGAACTCCGAGCAATCGGGGACGCCGAGCATCGCGGCCGTACGCGCCTGCGTTCGCAACATGTTGCGCACGGTCTCCATCTGGAGATCCCAGAGGAGCGCGGTACCGCGCAACGCCACCTCCGCCATGCTCTCGAATTGCCGCCCGCCGAATTGCGGCGTGTCGCCGCCTTGCTGCATCGATTGCCGGCCGCCGCCCTGGCGCGTTCCGCCCTGCTGCGACAGCTGCCGTTTCTGCCCCTGCCCGCCTTGCTGCGCGGTGCCGCGCCATTGCGACGGATCGCGACCATGATGTCCCTGTTCGCTGCCCTGCCGTTGCTGATTGCGATTCATTGCGATTCCTCTTGCTTGATGCATGCATCGTCCGATGCATCGTGATCGAAGTGTTCCCCCGAGGCACGGCGTGCGGTGCCTCGCATGCCGTGCGACGCCGTGTCACCGGCGACCGTACATTGCAGACTCGGAATGCGCGCCGGCGTCGGCGAGCAGATGCGACCGATAGTGTCGCAACGAAGTTCCGCATTGCAGCGAATGTCGCGTTGCGCGAAGACGAGAGTGCCTTCGCATCGCATGACCCGTGCCATCGAACGTCCCTCGGCCGACGGGTCGATTTGCGCGCGGCGGTACGCTGGGGTAGTGTTTGCGGCGGCACGCGCGGCAGCGCCCGGCGCGCCACGCACCGCACGATGAATCGCGACGAACTGCAGGCTTTGCAAGCGCCGCTCAAGGAGCGGTACAAGGCGGCGCCCGACGCGGCGCTCGTCACGCTGCGCGCCGAAGGCCGTCTCGGCGAGGGCATCACCTGCAACGTGGAGACCGGCAAGCGGCTCGCGACGGCCGGCCTGCACCCGGCGACGGGCGGCAACGGACTCACCGCATGCTCGGGCGACATGCTGCTCGAGGCGCTCGTCGCGTGTGCGGGCGTCACCTGCAATGCCGTCGCCACCGCGATCGGCATCGACATCCGCAGCGGCATCGTGCGCGCCGAAGGCGATCTCGACTTTCGCGGTACGCTCGGCGTCGCGA
>Ga0068856_100006304_pt1 | contig 11639 bp, 12 predicted proteins | sample KBSCornC62_FD_66595 | JGI IMG/M metagenome (GOLD analysis project Ga0068856, IMG submission 66595) | Corn rhizosphere microbial communities from Kellogg Biological Station, Michigan, USA - KBS Corn C6-2 | ecosystem: Host-associated > Plants > Roots > Rhizosphere > Soil ... | reverse complement strand
GGAACTGGAGTTCCCGACCCCTTCGCGTTGCGCGAGCAGTTGGGCGAGGACGGACTGCGCGATGCCCTGGCGGAGTTGCGGCTGGGAACATTGCGCGCCATTGTTCGGGAGCACAAACTCGATCCGTCGGGCAAGTTAGCGGGGCAGAATGATGAGGCGAAATATCGCGCGCTGATTCTGCGGGCCACGAAGCGAGCCAAACGCGCCTGAAACTCTCGACGGACGCGCCTGGATCGTACACGGACGACACGATGCGCCAGTCCCTCCCGTGATTGACAGGCACGAGGCAGCGCGGGTATAATAATTCAGCATATCTCGTGGAAAGGGTACGATACAACCGATATGAAGCGAACCTGGCAGCCAAAGCGCATTCCGCGGAAGCGCGAACATGGCTTTATGAAGCGGATGAGCTCGAAGGCGGGACGGAAGGTTCTCAAAGCCCGCCGTCTCAAGGGGCGCTGGCGCCTGACAGTCGTCTAAGATTGGGCAGGCTCTGTGTCGAGTGCGTCTCATGCCAAACGCGCATCCGGGGTGCCGGGTCGTTTGCTGCACGAGGCGCATTTTGCGTGCCTCTGGCGTCGAATGCTGGCGTCGTGCTTTGGGCCCATTAGGCCTACACTGAACGGATGAGGCGCGGTGGCACATGAGGACAGTATCTCGGCCGATACCCCTCCGTCGGGGGATCAGCTCAAACTGCGGAGGCCACCGAAACGTACATTAACTGGTGAACGGACTGGTGGACGGCTGCGACGCGTGCAACGGCTCCGTTCGCCTCGCGATTTTCAGCGGGTGCGCGCGCAGGGCAGACGTGTTTCTGGGGCAGTGCTTCTCCTGGGGTACGCCGCGCGGAGCGAGCCGGACAATGCTGGCTTGACGCGCATCGGTTTCTCGGTGAGTCGTCGTGTTGGTGGCGCGGTGGTCCGCAATCGCGTGAAGCGCAGGCTGCGCGAGGTGATACGCCGCAAGCTGGCGAGGATTGCCCCGGGTTATGATCTCGTGATTATAGCTCGTCCTGGCGCGGCGGATGCGCGCATGGAAACGCTCGAACAGGATGTGGAAGTTTTGCTGGCGCGGGCACGACTCTTGATAGTGGATACTGCTCAATATACTCAAGGCACAGATCGAGGCACAGAGGTATGAAATATCTAGGGATGGGGCTGATTCGCGTGTACCAGCGGACATTTTCCGTGGTGCTCCCACCGAGTTGTCGTTTCGAGCCATCCTGCTCGCAGTATGGCTACGAGGCCATCGAAAAGTACGGATTCTTGCGGGGTGGTTGGATGGCGATCAAGCGCATCGGGCGGTGCCACCCGTTCTATCACGGCAGCCTGTACGATCCCGTCCCATAAGGCAGCGATAACGCGGTCAGCGGACGCCTTTAGGCGTGATTGATGCGGTGAAACTGAATTGACACCCGAACGATATGTGAACGATAGCAGCCGGGCAGGCAAGCCCATCCGGACGCTGCGGGGAGGATAGAGCGCGTGCAAGGTATTCTCGATTTCTTTGGGACCATTTTCGGGCCGATAGGAACGATCTTTCATTATGTGTTCTATCTGCCCGTCTACAACATCCTCATGGTCACCTATGAGGGGTTGAATAAAGTCTTCCCCGGTGGAGCGTTTGCGCTGGCCATCATTATCCTCACTCTGCTCATTCGCGCCGCACTCATCCCACTGACCCGCAAACAGCTTCAGTCCACCAGGAAGATGCAGTTGATCCAGCCCGAGCTGAAGGCGCTCCAGCAGCGCTATCGCGGCGACCCGCAGACGCTCATGGCTGAACAGCGGCGGCTCTACAAAGAGAATGGCGTCAGCATGTATGGCGGCTGTCTGCCATTGGTGGTGCAGATGCCCTTTATCTATGCGCTCTATGGCGCCTTCCTGACGGTCATTCATGCGGCGGCGCTCAGCGCCCCAAAAAATCTGGTGGAAATCAATAAAGACCTCTATTCTTTCGTCCCACATCTGTCCGCTTTCCCGCAGACCTGGTTCATCTGGACCAGCCTCGTTACGCCCGATCCGCTCCATATTCTGCCTGTCCTCGCGGCGCTGCTGACGTTCATCCAGTTGCGTATGGCGATGCCGGTGCGCAAGCCACGCCAGCCGGGTGAGAATCCCGATCCGACAACGCAGGCGACGGGCACGATGCAATACATCATGCCGGTGGTAACGCTCTTCATCGGCTGGACCTTCCCCGCGGGCCTTGCGCTCTACTGGTGTATCTCGACCGGGTTCTCCGCTGTGCAGCAGTACTTTATCAACGGCAACTGGGGCTCGCTCTTCGTCGGCGTGCCAGGGATGGAGCATCTCGTCCCGCCGCCACGAGACACCACGCCCACCGTGACACGCGCGCCAGCTACGGCCGCTGTCGCGGGTGGAGCATCCGCACGCGCGCTGACTGCGCCAGCCAGCTCGCCACCTGAGGAGGGCGGCGTGCGCGGCTGGTGGAACCGGATGAAAGAAAGCCTGTCTGCCGCCCAGGCGCAGGCGGTGGAGCGCGCCGAGGAGTCTCGCAAGCAACTGGAGGCCTCCCGCGCCCAGACAAATCAAGAGGCTGCCGACCGTGAGGGCACAGGGAGCAAGAGCGCCGCGTCGCCAGCGCGTCGCCAGCGCCCGTCGCGTCAGGGTCCGGTGCTCGTCAAGCCGCCACAGTCAGCCACAGCGACCTCACAGAATGCACAGCGCGGCGATGAGATTGACGCGGCGATTCAGCAGGCGACAGATCAGACGGTGCTGCCGGAACAGGAAATAGCCAACGGCACGAATGGCGCGAATGGAACTGTGAAGGCGAAGTCCTCCAATGGAACGGGCGGGGCGAAAGTTCCCAACGTGAACGGGTCCAATGGCGCATCAAACGGCACATCGAATGGCGCGCGCGCGGGTGCGAATGGAACGCGGTCCGCGACGGCCAGCGGCAGCAACAGCGCGCGCAAGAATACGGCCAGGAATACCGCGAAGGGTGGATCGGGCGGGCAGTCGCGTAACAATAGCGGGCGCTCGAAGAAGGGCAGGTAGGCGTGGAGAGTGTTGAGGCCTCCGGCAAGTCCATCGAGGATGCGATCATCAATGCGCTTGCGCGGCTGGGACGCAACCGTGATGAGGTAGAGATCATCGTGCTGCAACGGCCCGCACGTGGCTCGCGTGATGCCAGCGCGCGCGAGGCGCGAGTGCGCGCGACTGTCTTGCAGCAGCGCCCGGCGGCAGCCCCCGAGACGGCGGACACCTATTTTGCCGACGACTTTGACGAATTCGCGGACGACTTCGCGCCAGCCGACCAGCCGCCGGATGGCGGCAGCGAGCTAGACTTTCCCCCGGTGGAAGAGTTGGAACAGCCAGAGATAACCACCGACGCGCTCAGCGATGTGATGGCTGAAGATGCGAGTATGGAGGATATCGCCGTCGCCGCCCTCTACACCATCCTGGCGCATATGGGCGTACATGCCGGTATTGAGGTGCATCCCGCCGAGGGCGAGGAGCCGCTGGTCCTCAACATTCGCGGCGCCGACGAGCGATCTTCGAGCGCGCTCAGCGTGCTGATTGGCCGGCGCGGCGAGACGCTGGCGGCGCTGCAACTGCTGATGCATCTGGTCGTCTCGAAGCAGGGCGACACCCGCGAGCGTGTGATCGTAGATGTCGAGGGCTACCGCCACCGCCGCGAGGAAAATCTCCGCTCGATGGCGCAGCGTATCGCGCAGCAGGTGCGTACGTCTGGCCGGGCCATCATGCTGGAGGCGATGCCGCCCAACGAGCGGCGTATCGTGCACATGGCCCTGGCCGATTTCGAGGATATCTCCACAGAGAGCGAGGGTGAGGGCGACCAGCGGCGCGTGGTGGTCTCATTGAAGCATAGCGCGCGGCGCTAGCGATCTTGCGCCTGTGGAAACACCTGGGTTGGCTGTCGTACGCCATGCATCTGCGCGCCCCGACTTCCTGGCGATTGGGCATGTCACCCGCGACCTGCTGCCCGATGGGAGCTGGCGGCTGGGCGGCACCGTCACCTATGCCGCGCTGACCGCCGCCCGCCTGGGATTGCGCGCCGCCATCGTCACCAGCGCGCCACCCGATGTGCTGGCGGCGTTGGATGCCGTGCTGCCAGATATCCCTCTCAGCGTTGTCCCCTCCGCTGAAGCGACCACCTTCGAGAACATCTATAGCGCGCATGGCCGCCAGCAATATCTGCGTGGCCGCGCCGCGCCGCTCATCATAGCATCTGTGCCAGAAGCCTGGTGCGATGCGCCAATCGTGCTGCTTGGGCCGGTGGCGCAAGAAATTGATGTCAGCATCGTGACAGCATTTCCGCATGCACTGGTTGGCGCGACGCCACAGGGCTGGCTGCGCCAGTGGGACGCGGACGGAGCTGTTGCCCCAGCGCCACTCACCAGCGCCGATACACTGCTGCCCCATCTGCGGGCGCTGATTCTCAGCCGCGAAGATGTTGGCGAGTCCGCCGATGCGGTTTTTGGTCAGTGGGCGCGGACCGTGCCGCTCATCGCGGTCACTTGTAGCCGCGACGGCGCGTACGTCTGGGAGCACGGCGTCAAATCGGGGCTGTTCGCAGGCTATCCAGCGCATGAGGTTGACCCAACCGGGGCGGGCGATGTCTTCGCGACGGCGTTCCTCTGCGAGTTGCGCGAGACGGGAGACGCTGCGAGGGCTATCGACTTCGCCAACCAGGTGGCGGCATGCTCCGTGGAGGCGGCAGGCGGCGAGGGTATCCCGACACGCGAGATAGTCGCCGCCCGCTGGAACACGTCAGGTTAATCCGCCTCGGTAGCATCCACGTCGTTGAGCAGCTCGCGTAGCGCGGCGAAGCGCTCGTCAACCACCTCCTGCTTGCAGTCGCACGGCCCCTCGTTCCAATCCTTGCCGCACTGTGGGCAGAGGCCCGCGCAGTCCTCGCGGCAGAGCGCGCGCATTGGCAGCGCCAGTACAAGGTTCTGGCGAATCGCCTCGCGGGTATCTATCTCATGGCGGCGGTTGATCGGGAAAGCCAGCTCCGGGTCGTCGGGTGGGGCGACCGGCGCGCCAGTGACGACATCGATGGTTGGATAATATTCCTCACGGAGTGGGAATGTCAGCGTGACATCGAACTCCTTCAGACAGCGCGTGCAGTTCATATGGACGGGCGCCGACACATTGCCAGTGGCGAAGATGCCCTGGTTGGTGCGGTGCAGGCGCAGATGCCCGGTGATTGGCCCGGCCAGCTCGGCCTCGCCATCCTGTAATTCCAGTCTGTCCTCGTCGTCAAGCGCGACATCATACGTGATTCCGACGGGAGATTTGAGTAGTTGAGCAACGTTGAAGATCATCGAGCACTCCTCGCGTCCCCGGTCATGACACACGGGAGACGCTGCCTTCAGTATACGACGGAACCGGGCCTATCCTCAAGCGGGCGGCAATTGCTGATGCTGGATAAAGTAGGCAATTGGCGGCAATGTTGTGGTACACTGAGCAGTGCCGGGCCTATAGCTCAGCGGCAGAGCGGGCGGCTCATAACCGCTTGGTCGCAGGTTCGAATCCTGCTGGGCCCACCAGTGATCTCTCGAAGCGGGAAATCTGGTATGGATCTGGCGGCATACGTGGCGGGGTGACTATGACGCGGTCGCCCCGCCGCACTGCGTCTGCCGGGGTACGCTTGCAGCCGATGGAATGTATGGAGCAGGATACATGCAATTCTTTGATCGCGCCAAAATCTATGTGAAGGCGGGAGCTGGCGGTAATGGCTCCGCCCACTTCCGCCGCGAGAAATTCGCCCCGAAAGGCGGCCCCGATGGCGGCGACGGTGGCCGCGGCGGCAGCGTCTATCTGGAGACGGATACCGGCATGAATACGCTGGTGGACTACCACTATCGCCCGCACCATAGCGCCACAGCGGGCAAGCCAGGCGGCGGCCAGCAGATGCATGGCGCGAAGGGGCAGGACCTCTACCTGAAGGTGCCCGCGGGCACCGTCGTGCGCGATGAGGAGACCGGCGAGCTGGTGGCCGACCTCACCGAGCCGGACCAGGTGGTGATGGTGGCGCGCGGCGGACGCGGTGGGCTGGGCAACGTCCACTTCAAGACGCCGACGAATCAGGCGCCGCGCGAGGCGCAACTGGGCGAGCCGGGAGAAGAGGCGACGTTGCTACTCGAGCTCAAGCTGATCGCGGACGTGGGCCTGGTTGGCTATCCCAATGCGGGCAAATCCACGCTGCTCTCGGTCGTGACCGCCGCGACGCCGCGCATCGCCGACTATCCCTTCACCACGCTGATACCCAACCTGGGCGTGGTTGTCATCGGCGACCCAGCGCGCGGAGACGACTTCAGTTTCGTCTTGGCCGATATCCCCGGCCTGATCGAGGGCGCCGCTCAGGGCGTCGGCCTGGGGCATGAGTTTCTGCGCCACGTCGAGCGTACCCGGCTGCTGCTGCATCTGATCGACGGCGGCAGCTATGGCAAAGACCCATGGGAGGAGTTCGAGGCGATCAACCGCGAGCTGGCCGAGTATAGCGCCGAGCTGGCGGAGCGGCCACAGATTGTCGTGCTGACCAAGATGGACCTGCCCGACGCGCAAGAGCGCTGGGAGATTGTGCACAAGCGGGCCGAGGAGGCAGGCTTGACCGCGATGGCAATCTCATCCTCCACACATGACGGCACGCAGGAGCTGATGAATGTCACCGCGGAGCGGCTGCGCGAGCTCCGGCAGGAGGACGCCGAGCGCAAGATTGCTGAGGCGGCGCTGGCTCCGGCAAGCGGGCCAGTCCTGCGCCCAGAGCCGGAGGACGCCTTCACCATCGTCCCGGAGCCAGATGGCTACCGCGTGCGCGGCAAGCGGATCGAGCGAATGGCGGCGATGACGAATCCTGAGAGCGAAGAGGGGATGGAGCGGCTGGAGAAACAGCTGCGCAAGCTGGGCGTGCTGGAGGCGCTGGAGCAGTCCGGTGTCGAGCCCGGCGATGTCATTCATTTTGGTAAGATGGAGTTGGTCTGGGGCGAGGAAATGTGGTGATCGAGCGCCGTTCGCGGCGGAAATGGAGGCAATGGAGCCATGCGTGAGGTCGTAATTGTCGAGGCGGTGCGCACGCCGATTGGGCGACGCAATGGCGCGCTCAAAGATGTGCATCCGGTAGTGCTGGCGGCGATGGCGTTGCGTGAGCTGATGCAGCGGGCGAAGATTGATCCGGCGCTGGTCGAAGATGTGGTGATGGGCTGTGTCAGCCAGGTCGGCGATCAGGCTGTCAACATCGCGCGCAACGCGGTCTTGCAGGCGGGCTTTCCTATCGAGGTGCCCGCAACGACGGTGGACCGCCAGTGTGGCTCCGGCCAGCAGGCGATCCACTTCGCCGCCAATTTGATCGCGGCGGGTGTCTGCGACATCACCATCGGCGCGGGCATTGAGAGCATGTCGCGCCTGCCCATCGGCTCATCCACCGCTACGGGCGGCCATCCGTTCCCGCCGTCACTGCTGGAGATGTATCCGCTGACGCATCAGGGAATATCCGCCGAGATGATCGCCGCGAAGTGGGAGATCCCCCGCGAGGAGCTGGACGCCTATAGCCTGCACAGCCATCAACTGGCGGCGGCGGCAACCGACAACGGCTACTTCGACCGTGAGATCATGTCCGTCGCGCTGGCCGACGGCTCCAGCTTTACGCGCGACGAAGGCATCCGGCGCGATACGACGCTGGAAAAGCTGGCGGCGCTTCAGCCCTCGTTCAAGCCGGATGGCGTTATCACCGCGGGCAACAGTAGCCAGATTAGCGATGGCGCGGCGGCGGTCCTGCTGATGACGCAGGAGAAGGCGTCCGAGTTGGGGCTGCGGCCGCGCGCGCGCATCGTCGCGCAGAAGGTCGTCGGCGTGGACCCAGTGATGATGCTGACCGGCCCAATCCCGGCGACACGGCAGGTGCTGGCGAAGGCCGGACTGACGCTGGGCGACATTGATCTCTTCGAGGTGAACGAGGCGTTCGCGCCGGTGGTGCTGACGTGGAAGCGCGAGCTAGATCCCGACATGGAGCGTGTCAACGTTAACGGCGGCGCGATTGCGCTCGGCCATCCACTCGGCTGTTCCGGCACGCGGCTGATGACGACGCTATTGCATGAGCTAGAGCGGCGCGGCGCGCGCTACGGCTTGCAGACGATGTGCTGCGGCGGCGGCCTGGGCACGGCGACGATTATCGAGCGGCTGTGACCTCTCCCCCGCACCGGGAGGGGCTGTCGGAATATGGATATAAGCAGTCTATGAATATTGGCGCTGGTATTGCGTTTGGTCTGGTGGCGGCGCTCTGCTGGGGCGTCGCCGATTTTTGCGCGCGCGGCTCATCACGAACTGGCGGGACGTTCCTCACGCTGTTCTACGTGGAGATCATCGCGACGCTCGGCATGCTTGCCCTCAATTTGCCGCTCGGACTGATTTCCTTTGCCCATGCGACGCCAGGGATGGTGGCGCTGGCAATCGTCATCAATCTGGCGATTCTGGGCGGCGCGGTGCTGCTCTATCGCGCCTTTGCCATCGGCACGCTCTCGCTCGTCTCGCCGATTGCCGCCAGTTTCGCCGCCATCACCGCTCTGCTCTCGCTGCTCGGTGGCGAGCAGGCGAATCCGCTGCAACTCGTCGGCATTGTTCTGACGGTGGTGGGTGTGACGGTTGCTAGCACAGTGCCAGCCTCGAGCGCGGACAACGCCGAAGCGCATGGGCCGAAAGCGTCGGGTCGTGCTGGGCGCTGGCGACTGGCGCCGGGGCTGGTCGAGGCGCTCGGCGCGATGCTGATCTTTGGCGTCTGCTACTGGGCGCTCCGCTTTCCGGTGGCGGCGCTCGGCGGCACAACAACCGTTTTCATTGCCAAGCTCGCCGATACGGTCGTGGTCGTCCTCATTGCCCTGGCAGGTCTGCTCCTCTACCGCCTGCGCGGACACACGCACAAAGATGGCGCGACGGAGCGTGCGTCATGGTACGTGATACGTCGGCCCGCCCGCGCGTTCTGGCCCTGGGTGGTGGGTGTGGCGCTGCTCGATACGGCCGCCAATGTCGCCTACAACATCGGCATCACCGTCTCGCTGACCGCCGTCGTCTCGGTCATCTCGTCGCTCTTCAGCGCGGTGACTGTGCTGCTGGCGTGGGTATTCCTGCGCGAGCGGCTGGCGCGCTGGCAGTGGGCGGGTGTCGGCGCTATCCTCGTCGGCATCGTGCTTGTCAGCGCGTAGGAGTGAGAAGTTACATCGGCAGGCGTGTGATCAGATTACGCCATTCCTCATGGCTGCTGGCTTACCACACGAGTAATAGTGCGTCTATTGCCTGTCCGATGGATACTTTACGCGAGACGAGCATGATACCAAGACTCTGGTTGCCTTCCGCAATAAACGCCGCGAAGTGGTCTGGCATGGTGCGTTTGTCGTGGCTAATGAGAATCCGGTCGTGCTGAGCGGCATATGCCAGAACGGCCGGATCAGGAAATCCAAGAATGCCAGCCTGAGGAGCCGTTAGAATATCTACCTGGAGTTGCCGAAGGCGCAGACCTTGCACGATGACGAAATCGAGGTTTTCGTCTGCGAGGAATCACACATGGCTTTGCGTTGTCTCTTCCGGCTCCTCACTCATGACGCCTGAATTCCAAGGCGGGCACGAGCCAACTCAAACCGTCGACGCACGTCGGAGTAGAACTCATTATGCGCTGCCTCGTCTGAAGCGTGGCGGTGAGCGTCTAGCTCATCGGTTTCTCGGAAGAAGGCATCTGCCTCATCCTTGTGCTCGAGGTAATACGTGATAGCGCCATAGATGGCATCCAGTGGCACGGTGGAGAAGCTATCGTGCAGGTGTTCAGGAGTGCGCCCAGATTGCCAGGCTTCGATGAGCGTCTGCAAGGTGACATGGCTATGTCCAATGTACAGATTGCCCTCGCGAGACTCTACATATTCAGCCATAATTCGCCACTCCTTTCACCGGTTGATATGGGGAATTGTACCATACGGCCCCTTGTCTCTTCCGTGCGTGCTGTGGCTCGATAATGCGGCTACCGTAGCACAAAATGCAGGACTAGAAGCACTGAGAAGGTGACAACCAACAGCCATATCCCGACGATGACGCCCGCCGCAACCCAACTTGTTCGTCTGCCCTCGCGTGATACTTCTTTGGCGCGTTCGCGGCAGTCTGCCATTACCTCGGGTGGGATCATTCGCAGGACGAGCACGATGCCTAGCGGGACGAGGATGAGGTCGTCCAGGTAGCCAAGTACCGGAATGAAGTCGGGGATGAGGTCAATCGGGCTGATCGCGTAAGCGACGACGCCCGCTGCGAATAGCCGCGCATACCACGGCACGCGCGGATCACGGTATGCCAGATAAAGCGCATACAGCTCCGCTTTGAGATGGCGCGCACGCCTCTTGAGACCATCCAGCATGTCCTGTGCTCCCCATATAACCCCTGATCCACAAGTATCTCACAAACCCCGCTGACGCGCTGACTATACCCAGGCAGCCGTGGTATGCTGGCGTCGGGATCGTAGCGGACACGAACATGCATGTCAGAGAAGGCGAGGCGATACGGCGATGGACGAGGTGATGCTTCACGGCGGGCTGCTGATAGCGAAGATGCTGAAGCAGGAGGGCGTCGAGGTCGTCTTTACGCTCAGCGGCGGCCATATCGCCGCTATCTACGACGGTTGCGTGCGCGAGGGCATCCACGTGATGGATGTTCGCCACGAGCAGGTTGCGGTGCATGCCGCCGAGGGCTGGGCGAAGGTCACACGCACGCCCGGAGTCGCGCTGCTGACGGCGGGGCCGGGCGTCACCGACGGCGTCACCGGCATCGCCAACGCCTATCTGGCGGGCAGCCCGGTACTGGTCTTTGGCGGCGGCGCTCCTGTCTCCCACTGGGACCAGGGCGCGCTTCAGGAGTTGCGCCACGTCGAGCTGGTGCGACCCATCACCAAGTGGGCGCGCACCGTCGTGCAGACGAACCGCCTCGCCGAGTACACTGCGATGGCGTTCCGCGAGGCGACGGCAGAGCGTCCTGGCCCGGTCTTCCTTGAATGCCCGATGGATGTGCTCAACAACTTCGTCCAGACGACCGATTGCCGCATCCCCAGCCCTGGCTATCGCACCGAAGGGCATCCACAGGGCGATCCAGCGCTGGTCGAAGCGGCGGCGGCGCTGCTGGCGAAGGCCGAGCGGCCGGTCATTTTCGCGGGCACGACCGTCTGGTGGGATGACGCCGCTGAGCCGCTGCGGACCCTGGCCGAGCAACTCCAGGTTCCCGTCTTCCTCAATGGCAGCGGACGGGGCAGCCTGCCGCCGGACCATCCGCTCTTCTTCTCCTACGCCCGTCGCGCCGCGCTCAGCAACGCCGATCTGCTGCTGGTCGTCGGAACGAAGCTCGATTTCCGCTTGAACTACGGCCAGCCGCCGTTGATTCCCGCTGAGGCAAAGGTCATCTGGTTGGACAGGCTCGAAAGCGACATTGGCGTCAACCGCAGCGCCGACGTGGGCATCGCGGGCAACGTCGCAGCGACGCTCGGACAACTGAGCGCGGCGCTGGGCAAATCGGGCAAGGGCGGCAAGACCAAAGCCTGGCTGCGCACGCTCAGGGAGCAGGAGGAGAAAGCACGCGCCGCTGAGGAGGCGCTGATGGCCTCGGATTCCACGCCGATTCATCCGCTCCGCC